>Ga0187817_10001263_pt1 | contig 12230 bp, 12 predicted proteins | sample NC_wetland_sal_i_17_FD_132431 | JGI IMG/M metagenome (GOLD analysis project Ga0187817, IMG submission 132431) | Wetland sediment microbial communities from Neuse River Estuary, North Carolina, USA - SO4_2 | ecosystem: Environmental > Aquatic > Freshwater > Wetlands > Sediment | place: USA...
CAGAGCCAGGCGCACCAGCGGAAGATGCGTTTCCATGCGAGTGACAATGTCCACGAAATCAAGTTGCTCGCGATCGAGCATTTCCTCCGCTGAGAGGTAGGCCCGGCTGGCGAATTTCTCCGCGCGCTCCAGGCGCGGGTCAGCCGCAGCGACGATCTCCACTTCAGGAATTCTCCGCCAGGCTTGGATGTGACGCTCGGCGAAGAAACCGCACCCGATCATGGCGCCTTTCAGGACGTTGGGCATGTAGGTGTGGAATGCGCCAGCAGGCGCTCAGGATTTGCCTGCATCATGGTGCGAATCTGGTCGACGGAAAAACCGGTGCTACGCAGCCGTTCGGCGTAGAGCCGCAGGCCTTCCGTAGGCGGAGGCGTCTCTGGCTGTCCAAGATCCGTGGACAGGATTGTGCGCTCCACGCCCGTTTCGATGATGGCGCGTTCAATGGTTTCAAAGGGCACGCTTCCGCAAAGGTGCGTGGTAGAAACAAAACAGCGTTCGAAGAACACATCGCCGCGTTGCGCCAGTTCCTTCTGCGCGTCATAGGAGTGATACGTCGGCCCCCATTCCGGATGCGTCACGAGAATCTTCTTCACGCCCAAGTTCGACGCAGCCGCAATCAAGACGGCGGTCTCCTGCGGACTTAGATGGCCTGTGCCCAGAATGCACTCGCTCTGCGCCATCGCCTGCAGGATTTCCTGAACCGCGGGCAGCAGCTTTCCCTCGTCATCCAGGATCGTGATGCCACCCGGCTGCCCATGGTACAACCGGTGATTGCGCGCGGAGCGCGTGGGCATCCAGATCTGCCGCGCTCCCAACTCGAGCGCCAGCCGTACCGCAGCCGGATTCAGCCCACCCACCGTCTCGTTCAAAACCAGCCCGCCGTAAACGCGGATGCCGGGCACACACTGCGACACTAGCCACGCACGTTCCACCGTGGAATTCTGATGCGATTTGATGAGTACCGCTCCGACGCCTGCTTCTTTGGCGGCGCGCGCCAACTCCAAATCGTCAAAGCGGCGGCGATCCACGTCCGGAGCGCTGTGCACATGCAAATCCACAGCGCCTTCGAGATAGTCCGGCAGACGGCTCATGCGCGCACGCCCTTCACAGATACCATTTCCCGGCTGGCCATCCATCCGGCAATGGCTGCCAGCAGGGCGGCGAAGGCCACGGTGTTCATCGGTATGGAGAAGCTATGAGTCTGCTGCGTCACACGCCCTACGGCCCACATCGCCAGAGCGCCTGCCAGCGAGCCGAAGCCGCTGAGAATGCCGATGGCTGTCGAGACGTGCGTGGCCGAGACTTCCTGCGCCATGGTCAGGTACATGGCGGCCCAAATGCCCAGACCAAAGTTGACCAGGACCAGTGCAACGACGGCTCCCGCCATGGAGAGTAATGGGACAGCCGCGCAGCACACCAGCGAGAGCGTCGCGAGAATGAAAACCGCTCTTCGCGCGGCCTGGACCGAGCTTCCCCGGCGCGTCAGCGCCAGAATGACACTTCCGCAGGCCAGATTGCCGATATCCAGCCCCAGGTAGATCGCCGTGAGAATCCAGCCCATCTGTCTGCCCGGGCTGAGTCCTCGCTGCTGCGCGAAATAGGTCGGCAGCCAGTTGACGCTGAAGTAGAGGCAAGGATTCACCAGCACCGCAACCACAAAGACCGGAACGAACCGCGGGCTCGTTACAATGTCCCTGAAGACCGCCAACTGCCCGGCGAGCCCCTTGGATTCCGGCGCTGCCGTCTCGCTCCATACGTGCGCCATGTTTGGACCGCGTGTGCTGAGCACCCACCCGCAAATCCAGATGGCGCCCAGGGAGCCGATCAGCACAAAAGCCCAGCGCCATCCGAACATCGCCGAGATCCCCAGGATCAGGCCGGGAGCGACCAGCGCCCCCACGCTGGTTCCACTGGTAAAGATGCCGTTACCGGGCGCGCGCTCGCGCGGCTCCAGCATTCGCGCCACCACGCGCATGCCGGCGGGCCAGTTCGCCGATTCCACTACTCCTAGCGACAGCCGGAAGATCAGCAAAGCCACGAAGCCATTCGACAGTCCCGTGAGTACGGACACGATCGACCATAACAGCACGGCCGTTGCAAACGCCCACCGCAGGTTCGAGCGATCCAGAATCGGACCGACCGCCATTTGCGAAAACGTGTAGGCGTAATAAAAAACGGCAAACAGCCAGCCCAGGGCTTCGTTGTTGAGATGCAATTCCCTCTGCAAAGCCGGCGCCAGAATACTCATGGTCTGGCGATCCAGGTAATTCAACGTGGTCGCCAGAAAAAGCACGATGCAGAGTTGCCATTTTTTCTGCAGGCGCATCTCCTCAGCCCTGGAGTTTCAGTATTTCCGTCACTTCTCCGTTTCGAACGCCGTACATCCGGTCGTGGAGATTGACCGTGCCGTCGCTGTAGCGCACCCAGATTTCAACGGTCTCGCCGACGTCGATCGAAACCTGTGGATCCAGGATGTCGATGATCCCGTGCTCCGCGTTCAGTTTTCTCAGACGGAGGTTGTCGTGGCCTTTGACCACCGGTATGCCGCGCTCGCCACTGATGGATTTCAGCCCCGCGTCCACCACTACCCGCTCTCCTTCCGTCTTGCTGATTACCGTACCCAGCACCGTAAGCGCCAGGTCGAAATGAGTGCACGTCGTTCTGTAATCCGTATCCATCACCAGATACGACCCGGCTTGAAACTCGGTGATGGCTGGAAACCTGGGCGTCAGATGGTACGTGCCTGTTCCGCCGGTGCTCATGATCTCAACGGGTATTCCATTCTCTTCCAGCAGGCACCGGCACTGGGTGAGAGTGCCCATGGCCAGATCGTACGCTGCTTCTTTTTCCGGCCCTTCCACCTGATGGGACACGTGGCCTTCATAACCCATGAGGCCGCGGAACAACAGTCCTTCCGCCAGGACCTTGCGCGCCAGATCCAGCACAGGCTCGCCAGGTTTCACGCCGGTTCGATTCTGGCCCACGTTGACGTTCACCAGAACATTAAGGCGGCGCCCTTTTGTCCTTGCCGCCGCTCCCACCGCCGCGGCGGCCTTCGGATTGTCCACAACAGCTTTCACATCGGCTTGGCGCGCCAGTTCCACGAACCGCCCGATCTTGCGCTCGCCGGCCAGTTCGCTGGAGATGAGGACATCCGTAAACCCATTCGAGACCAGCGCCTCGGCTTCGGAGAGCGTGGCGCACGTCATGCCCATGGCGCCCGCCTCCATTTGCCGTCGCGCCAAGGCCGGGCACTTATGGTTCTTGTAATGCGGACGCAGCCGGGTTGGGCCGCGGCTGAAGAAGCGCGCCATCTTCGTCAGATTGCGCTCCATGGCGTCCAGATCGAGCAGCAGCGCCGGCGTGTCGATTTCGGGCAGCGTCACTTACGCCCCATCGTATCCACCAGGTAGAGTACTGCATCTCCGCGGAACGGCGGAGTGAACGATTGGGCGGGTGACCCTGCGCGAACCGGATTTCCAGCGATCGTAGCACCGGTCGAAGGGTTGAACCACTCCAGGGCCAGTGTCTTTTTTTCAGGCATCGCGGAAAGATCGACGGTGAACGAGCCGCCGGATGGCGCGTAGATCAGATACTCCGCGCCAGCCGCTGGTGTCTGAGCCAGACAATATCCGGTGGAACAGAGCGAGCCGCGCGGCTTGACCGCGGCAAGGTTCAGTTTGCGCGAATATCCCAGAATGTACCCCAGATTGTCCCTGAAATTGTCATAGCGCGGGTCCGGGGCGCTGCAGATCCCATGCCTTGGCGAAGTACACAAATTCCGTTTCTCGCGTGGGTAATACACCAGGTAGGGGTCCATGAACAGTACCTGGTTGCCGTTCATGAAATTCTCCCACTCATAGTTGCGATTCTGTTGCGGCGTCTCGTTCCACATCCCGAAGTAGGAATGGTCGCTGTCATTGACATTGACTTTGCACGCCGGCTTCGCGCTTCCGCAGGATGTCGTGGGTGAAATCCTCGCCTGCGGCGCAACCCAGTCGGCATCAGAGTTGTAAATGATGGTGTCCGGGGCCCTGATCAGCGCCGCGTATCCGATCGGGTGCTGATGCCGCTTCTTCGCTTCATACGCTCTGACATGCGAAATCTGGTGGTCGTTCCACCACGCGGAATTGGCGGGGGCTTCCTCGGAAACGATCCAAAGCACGTTGGGTAAATCGTTCAAGGTGTCGATGACTTTTTCCACGTACGCGTCCTGGAACCTTGTAATGGCGTTGGGAGCGCTCATCGTGATCGATCCGATCCCTTGCTTGCCGCCGGCGTACCCGTCGTCCACGCCATTGACGTTATTCGCTCCCGTGAACGGATAACCGTCGGTGGTGCAGCGAAAAATGTTTAACCATTCGCCGGTAAATAAATACACACCCACGTAGATCCCAGCGTTGCGCAGAGCCTGCACTCGAGTCCGTAAGCGATCGAAAAAGCTTGGGTCGAACTTCATAAGATCGAACTTCAAGCCACCGTCGGTTGCGTTCCCAGGGCCTGTCCTGAGCCACGGAAGCGGGCTCGCTACGAAATCCGGCGGAGAATTCGCGGTGGTGGGCAGCCCGCAGAATTTCGGCATTTCCGTGATCCACAGCAAAGTGAAATTGTGCCCGTGCGCAGTCAGGAAATCGACGAAGGCTTTGAAATCCAGAGTCTCGAGCGACCCGTTGGTGCCCCAATCCTGAAAGGTATTCCAGGTCTGCGATCCATTCAAGATGAGAACGGCGCCCTTAGCATCCTTGAAATAGTTGGGATTACTGGAAACGGTGAGCGGCCCGGCGATCTGGGCAGGGCAGGGAACCCGCGCGCTGAACAACAGTCCGAGGAGAAACACGAGCGGACTTTTCTGAGGAACGCCAATCCTACGCACCGCTACCTCCTTTTGATGCGAAGCGCGATGTCAATTGTATACGAGGGCGCCGGCAAGGTCCGGTTTCCACCTTCGTGTGAGAAACTTTCGCTGGCCGTGACCACGCCGCGCGCAGGATCGACCCACTCGGCCTGGTAATCACCTTGCGGCAGGCTGACTGTCAGGCTTTCGTGGTAGTTCCCCGGCAAAACTTCATACGAGCCCCATTGCCCACCTCTCTTACTATGATGAATGTACAGTCCGTACTGCTTTCCCGGCTCGCTCGTTGCACGGAAAAATGTATCCGTCGAAGGCAGGCCGCTAACCACGAAAGTCTTATCAGCATGCATCTTTAGGAAATCGAAACTGTACATAAACTGCTTCAGGTTGCGGAGAGCGCCGAGTAACTGCTCATTGTCCGGCGACTTCCCCGCTGGGTCCTGAGGCGTAAACAGCCCGTTCAATTGGTTGAACCCCGCTCCGCCGCCCTCGATGAATTCCCACGCTTCCACGCGCGAGTCACCGATCTTGTCTCCCCTGTAGCCAAACGGATACCAGTCGGTTTCATTCAACTCGATGGGTTTGTTGAGGTCGTACTTGTATTCCAGGCCGCGCATCCCTCCCATCTCACCGCCATGCGCGTCAGGTTCCCGCCCCCAGATGTACTGCGCCGTGATGATGGAGAGCCGCGGATCGGCGGAAAAATCCATCGGTCCGCCAAACGGTCCTTCCACCTCCTGCGCGATCATGTGCTTCTTCGGCAGGTCGCGTTCCGTTCCTCGGACTGTGTCCACCAGATGGCTGACCCACTGACCGGCCAGTTCGATTCCTGTCCCGATGCTGGCAGCCTCATCGCAGATCTCCAGGATTACGTTGTCGAAGGAGTTGACCTCCTGCGTGATCTTGCGTACGTAATCGTCCTCTCGCCGCACCAGATCGGCATGCTTCAGCGTCTGGGCGTCACGCCAGTCGCACTTGCCCACCCCCTGGATGTTGTTCTCGTAGTACAGCGGCGAGATGGGCCACGTGTCGGAGTATTGCGAGTTGAAGAAACAAATCTCCACGACAATGCCTCGTTCTGCCGCTTTGCCGACGTAGTCCTTCAGGCGGGCGAAATATTCCGGATTCCACTGATCCAGATCGAACTTGTTGCCACCCACCAGGTAGCCCGCCTGATTGCTGCGCGCCCATGGCGCGACAAGATCCCGCGGCTTCGGCCCCAGTGGGTTGCCGGTGATGAACTTGTCGATGGTTTCGAACATGGCTCCCGCATACGGGCGCGTGTAGTTCAGTCCGTAGGCCTTCAGCGTGTCGAGGTACGGTACATAATCGAAAGCTCTGTTGATGACCGCGCCATAGTGCTCGGCGGAGGTGATCAGGATGGTGGGCTGGCCGCGGTAAAGATAATAGTGTGGGTTGGCGGGATGCGGTTTGATCGGCTCGGCGGCGAGGAAAGTCACCGGCAGAATCAAAGCAAAGATCAACTGGCCTCTCAGCATGGGCCTACGCCAGAACCTGCCGGTGCAATCCTATGTATTGCTTGTCGACCAGCACGGGCAGCATCTCGAACAGCTTCGCAATGTAGGGCATCGCGCAGTGAGCTTCGAAGGACCGGACAACCACCACTTCGTCGCTGGTTGCGGGCATAACGTCCTCCTCCTTGACGAAAAAAACTGCGACCCAGCCTACAGCACCGCATGGGCCCGTTGCTATAGCAAAACCACGGAAGATTCTTGGGAAATCACGATTCCTGTGCTTTTCGCCGCGTCCGAATCTTCCGTTGCGGGGGATTCCAAACGCGAAGCCCTTGCCTAGTGCTTGGCCGCCAGCGCCGCCTGGGCCTGCGTCAGATACTCGCGCGCCACTTTATCGTTCGGGTTCAGCTTCAGCGCTTCCTCGAAAGACTGGATCGCTCCGGCCAAGTTACCTTGGCTCGCGAGAAGCGCGCCCAGGTTGGTTCGAATGTCCGCATCCTCGGGCCGCAGCCGGATCGCTTCCTGAAAGTGCGGCAACGCCTCGTCATAGCGATGCTGCAGGAAATAAATCATGGCCAAGCCGGCTTGCGCATCGGCGTGATCCGGTTTTTGTTTCAGGAGAGCATCCAGTTCGGCGCTAGCGCCGGCTAAGTCACCCTTGCGCACCAGAGCTTTCGAGAGATTCCAACGCGCATTGAGATGGGCAGGATCGATTCGAAGAGCTTCCCGCAGCTCGCGAATTGCATCATCCACGCGGCCCTCGGCCAGCAAGCCGGCTCCCAGCCCGTTTCGTGCCGTCGCGCTGGTAGGCTGGACGCGCAGCGCCTGCTCGAAATTCGAGACCGCGTCACTGAAGTTTCGGCGATCAATATCCAGCGCTCCGAGGTTGCAGTGCGCCACGAAATCGCCGGGATATTTTTCCAGCCGCCGCTTCATTGCCGCTTCCTGTAGTGCGACACGAGGATCCTCCGCCGATTCGTTCTTCGGCAGCAATTGCAGCCACACGTGGCCCATCTCATCCGCACTGCGCGGCCCCGCCCGAACCCGCTTCGGCGGATGGTTCGGATTCCGCGGATTCGAGTCCGAGTTGTCGTACGTGATGCGCATTTCAATCGTCGTGCCCTTGGGGAGCCAAACCGGCCTGCGGTAGGTATAGACCGCCTGCCAGTTGATGTCCCAATCACCGATCTTGATCAGCCACTGGCGCGATCCGTCCGGAAGCGTCGCCCAGGCCTCCACCTGCTTGCCCAGATAATGCGCGTGCGGATAAATCGCCAGCACCTCGACGCCGGCCGGCAACCTTAGATGATCCGTCACCGCGAAATCTCGCGCGCCTGGCTGGATATCAATCGCACCATCGTCCTCCAGTTGCACTAGCATCGGATGCAGGCGCGGCGGCTTCGCAGCGAAATAAAAGCCCATCACCGGCTGGATCATTTCCTCTTTGCCTGAAGGCTGCAAATGCAGGTTGAGAATCAGATCCGTTCCCGGATCCAGCCGCCAGGTCATATCATCGGGCTCCGGTTCGATCACCGTTCCCGGTTTCCAAAAGAGAAAATGCGAGTCCGCATCGAAGGAATCCGAGCGTGCCTCCGTCGAGACGTTCTCCATGCCTGGAAAGCCCGGCTGGCTGTCCTGGCCATCGCGCCGCCGCAGCGACTGTCTGCGGTCGATCCAGATATTCGCGTGATGCACCACGCGCTTGTTGCCCGGCCGCAACTCGATCGCGCGAACGTACCTGGTCTCTTTCAGATTGACCGGTACCACAAAGTTCCGAAATACATCGCCGCCGCCCGCTGCCAGCCGGTACGGCTTGGGCATCTGCACAATCAAGTCCGGCGGCCCCATCTGCCATCCCTCGGTGAACTGCGGCGGAGGCGGCAAATCGGCGGCGCTGCCTTCCATCGCACCCTCCTTCACCCATTCCGCGATCAAACGCAATTGATCATCGGTCAGACGGCGCTCTCCGGCGAACTCGCCGTAACCCGGCTCGGGCAGCCAAGGGGGCATGTACCGGCGCGCGGTGACATCAACAATCTGCGAGGCATGCTTCCGCACGTCCTGATACGTGAGTAAAGGAAAAGGCGCTGCTTCTCCGGGCCGGTGGCACGGCGAGCAGTGCTGGAAAATCAACGGCGCAATTTGCCGGCTGAAAGTGACCGGTTCCGCCATGAGAGGCAGCGCCGTCAGCCAAAGAGCGATCCGTTTCAGGGTGTCCGTCTTCATCGCTCTACAGCCGCAACTCGGCGAACGGCTCCGGGCTGACGTTCCACACTCCTTTGAGCGGATTGTCCGTGTCCCTCATCACAAAATTCGCAAGAAACAGAACCGCCGCGATCACGATAAAGCACGCCGCGCCCGCCAGCCAATGGTGGAACGGGTAGACGAAGATCAACAGCAGCAGAACGCCGGCAATGGTGTTCACCAGGCTCGCCAGCGTGGGCGGAATGCGCGTCAGGCTTTTCGCCACCCGCTCATCGCGGCGCTCGCTGCTCTTCTCGACGGCCTCCAGCAGCCTCAGGTGCAGCGCCCGTTCGGCTTCACTTTTCGGAACCGCCTCAACCACGGCGCTCATGAACCGCGTGAATTGCTCGTCGGCCTGCTTGTCTTTCTTGCCGTCGCCCAACGCTTGCCACTCGTACTTCAATATGTGCCGCGTGTAGGCGGCCATCGCCTTTCGAATCGCGGACGCATCGTCATCGTTGAGATAGCTGCTGAACCGAAGCAGGTCATCAAGCGAGCTGCATTCTCGCATCACGCAGTTGTCCACATCGTTGAACTGGCCCCAGATGACGAAAATCGTGAACGCCAGCAGAACCGCGTAAATGTCGCCCACAAGCTGAATCAGGACGTTCAATCCTTCTGCTTCGCGAGCCGTGAAATTGTAAAAGCCGGCCTGCCGCAAAGCCGCTTGCCCCAGTAGCGCCACCGCCAGCCAGCCCGCCGGCTTAATGATTTTCTCGAAAGGAATGGTCCAGCTCATACCTGGCGGCTCACGCTTGCGAACGGGCGAATCGCTGCGCCTGCTCCGAGCACGACACCCACTCAATCTGGTTGCCGAATACTTTTCCAATGCGCTCGGCTAGCGCGCGCAGCCCTTCCAATCCCAGCCCCGTTCCCTGTGTGTAGAGCGACTGCCAGTGCGTCAGCAGGATTACCGGATACCCGCCGTCGATCAACTGGCGTATGCGCCCACTTCGCCCGTCGGCCGCCAGCAGCCGGTCGATATTGTTGCTGATGAACTGCTGCCGCTCCGCGCGAGTGGGCCGTTCCATGCTCCAGAAGGTGTCCGGCGCGTTGGCCGGCACGCTCACCACCACTTGGCCGCGGTCGCGATTCGCGTATTCTACCGAAAACTTCCGCGCCTCGCCCCACGACATGCTGTGCAGGAAATACCAGGTAAGCTTGCGGCCGAAAACTTTCCATTGCGCGTCGCCAAGCGCCTGCGCGTACTTCTGCTCCACGTCGATGCCCGAGTTCCACGGCGACGTGATGCCCGTCGCATTCAGCCCCACGTTCTGGAGGATCTGAAACGCCAGCACGAAGTACTCCACAATCTCCTCGAGCGGAGCGTGCGATATCCAAACATCTTCGTAGATGTGCTGGTAGTCACCTGGCTTGAGATCGTACGCTCGCAGATGCGTGAGAAACTCCGGCGTGATATCGAACCGCGGTGCGATTCGTTCACGCACCACTTTCAAAAAACCCGCCAGGTGATCCGCCGGCACGCGCTTCAGCGATTTATCGATCCGCCCCAGGCAACTCGGCATCGGAATGATCGTCAGCTTCCCGTGAAGGTCGTACCGTTCAAAAGTCTCCGCCACGCGCTCGGTAAACTCCACGGGAACCAGGAACGGCGTCTCGTACCCCGGAAGTTCGTAAAATAGCGGATCTACCGGCGATCCGTCGTCCACAATCAGCGATATCGGAATCTTCCCCGAAGTTGGCTGCGCCAAGCCGGAAGCTGACAAAAGCGCCGCCCCCAACATCTCCCGCCGGGATAGCCTGTTTCCCTTTTTCATATGAATCGACAGACCATCCTACCAACTGCTATGCGCGGCCACAGCAGGTTCTGTAAACCCTTCCCCCTCCAAACTCGTCTACACTTTCGAATGCAGCCGATGGCCCCGGTCGCGACGGTGGCGGAACCCGTGGAGAGCCTGCAGCTCGAAGATTTCGACCAGGTCGTGAGCCTTTACTGGCCCAGGATCTTCCGCTTTGCGCTGGTCTCGCTGCGCGACCAGGAGGCCGCCGAAAGCGTCGCGCAGGATTGCTTTCTGCGCGCGCACCACGCCCGGCAGCGGTTTCGCGGCGAGTCGTCGGTCAACACCTGGCTGATGCAGATCGCCGTCAACCTGGTAAGGGATTACTGCCGCAACCGGCGCATTCAGTTTTGGAAAAGAACGCGGGCTCTGGCCCCGGACCTCGACACCGTCAGCCGGTCGATCGCCGACCACGGCGTCTCGCCGGAAGGAAAAGCCCTCGTGAAAGAACAGATCGAAGCCGTGTGGAGGGCCACCGAAAAGCTGCCGGCGAAGCAGCGAAGCGTCTTCCTGTTGCGATTCGTCGAAGACATGGACTTGCTCGAAATCGCCGCCGCCACCGGCCTGAAGGAGGGAACCGTGAAGACGCACCTTTTCCGCGCGACCGAAACAATTCGCCAGCGGCTCGGAGATCTCGTATGAACGAACATCTTTCCTCGGAGCAGATTTCGCGATGGATGATCGGGGAGCGCTCGGCGCAGGACGAGGAACACGCGCGCGAGTGTCCGGAATGCGCTGCGAAAGTGGCGCGCTTCGAATCTGCGATCGCCCTGTTTCGCCAGTCCGTGCAAGATTGCGGCGAAAGGTACGCGCGTCCCGACATTCCATTGCCCGCCGGCGTCCGGCGTGCGCGGCGCAGTTTTGCGGCGCGACCTTCTCGCTGGGCGCCGGTTGCCGCGGCGCTGGTCCTGCTTGCGGCAATTCCGATTTACACCAACTCCCGCGAGCGGCGGCGCCAGGCCGAAATGGCCCGCGCCGACGCCGCGCTGCTCGAGCAGGTGGACGTGCAAATCTCGCGAGCCGTTCCCGCGCCCATGGAACCCCTCGTCAGTCTCGTTTCATGGAATACAAGCGGCGCATCCCACACTGGAGAAACCCGATGAAACTCTACGGTAAATGCTTGGCATTGATTCCTTTCCTGACCGGCAGCCTGGCTCTGGCGCAGCAGCCGCCAGACGCGCCAGCGCCCCCCCAGCCACCACCGGCTCCCGCCCCGCGGGCCGCTGAGGCTCCTCCCCCTCCGCGGCCCGCCCGTCCGCCCATGGAGCGCGCTTTTCATCCTGGCCCGCCGGGCCGCTGGTGGAACGATCCGGAAATGGCCCGGAAGCTGGGCCTCACGCCCGACCAGCAGAAGAGGATGGATGAAATCTTCCAGCAGCATCGCCTGAAGCTGATCGACCTGAACGCCTCGCTGCAAAAGGAAGAGGCCATTCTCGAGCCGCTCATGGAAGCCGATCCGCCCGATGAGGCGAGGATCGTGGCGCAGATCGACCGCGTCGCGCAATCCCGCGCCGAACTCGAAAAGGCCAACGCGCGCATGTTGCTCGGCATCCGCCGAGTCCTGAATCCGGACCAGTGGAAGAAGCTGCAGGCTGAGTCTCCCCGCGGCCCGCGGTAAAAGGGGACAGACGCATTTTCTGGAATGTGTGAATGCGATAAATGCGTCTGTCCGCTTTTTGGTGTCCGTGGAACTATTAACCCTGCCGGGCGCACGAGGACACGTCATCCGTTTGCTCCGCATTCTTGAGCGAAACTGCCTTCGGATTTCTCGAACCGAGCATCAGAACCCGCTGCCCGACCTATACCGTGAAAAAAATGCGTCTGTCCCCTTTTTGGCACCCTTTTTGGCACCATGCGGTA
>Ga0187817_10001264_pt1 | contig 12230 bp, 8 predicted proteins | sample NC_wetland_sal_i_17_FD_132431 | JGI IMG/M metagenome (GOLD analysis project Ga0187817, IMG submission 132431) | Wetland sediment microbial communities from Neuse River Estuary, North Carolina, USA - SO4_2 | ecosystem: Environmental > Aquatic > Freshwater > Wetlands > Sediment | place: USA: North...
ACCCGCGCAATCGAACCAGCCGACGCCACAAACGTGAACGGTGTTGTGATAACCTCATCTCCGCGGCCGATTTCCAGCGCTAGCAGCGCCAAAACCAACGCATCCGACCCCGAAGCGCACCCAATCGCATGGCTGCAGCTGGTCAGCACGGCGACTTCCTTCTCAAGCGCCTCCACCTCCGGCCCGAGAATGAAATGCTGGCTCTCCAGCGTGTGCGTCACCGCCTCCAATACCTCCTGCCGTATGCCTGCGAATTGCGCCTTCAGATCTAAGAAAGGGAAGGCCGCTCTCGCGGGCTGGAAAGTCTGACCCGCCGACGAAGTCTGCATTTTGGCCGCATTCGTCATATCATCCGTCCCCCTTCAGGGTGAGTGAGAACAACTCGGGAATCCCGGTCCGTGGTGACCTGTTCGGGTCTTACTGGTTCGGGTGTCGAAGCCTGGCCCCAGTGCTGTTGTGCCCAAACCTCTGCTATTAAGGCTCGAGAAATATCGCCGAAGCTCACCAGTAAATTCCCCCTGCGAAATGAACGGTATTGCTTCAGGAAAACTCTGGAGTTTAAGAGACCGAACCCATCGAGCAGGCTCTTCCGGAAGGTATGCTTGATCAAACCCACAAGTTCGCGCTTTAGCCACAGCTCCTCTGGCGTCGTGAACGCCTGCTTGTCTCTTCGCCAGCGTACCGCATCGGGCAATTCAGGAAAGCTTTCGCGGAGTAGGCTCTTGGTCCATCCCCGCTTGAACTGCGACTCGGGCGGAAGACTGAGTCCAAAGTCAACGATCCGGTGATCGAGATATGGGTGGCGAACTTCCAGAGAATGAGCCATGGAATTTCGATCCTCGTAGTGCGTCAGGGCAGGGACGGAATACGCATCAATGTCCGCCATTTGCCTCGATCGCATTCCATTTCTTGCCCAGACCGGTACGGGACTGTAATCCCTCCGCAGAACTCTCCGAGCATTGGTATTCAAAAAAGGAAGGTATCGTTTGGCTTCCGACAGACGGAATTGTCCAAATACGGTGCGGCGGATTGCACTCGAGAGGACCTGGCTTATCGCGGCACCGTACCGGCCTTTTTGCAAAAGATCCCGAAGATGGAAGAAGAAGAATTTCGAATATCCGAGTAAAACTTCGTCTGCTCCCTGGCCACTTAGCAGCACGGTGACGTCAGAATTTGCCTTGATGGTGTGGAACACCCCATACTGAGCGACAACACTGAGCCCTGCAAAGGGTTCATCGCTGTGATGCAATACCGTAAGCAGCGTTTCCTCGAGATGCGGCACTTGGAACCGGAATTTGATGCTCTTTAAGTCCAGAGACCGATTGACTGCGTCAATGAAAGGCTCTTCGTTGTAACGCTTCTCATCCGACACCACGGAATAGGTCTCTAAGCTCCCAGCACCCGCCTGTCTCGCCGCGACGGCGAGCGACGATGAATCCAGCCCTCCGCTCAGCAGCAGTCCGACTTTGACGTCACTTCTCAACCGAATTCTTGTGCTATCAACCAGCAATTCGCGAAATTTTTCCTGCGCGCCAGCGATACTCGAAAATTGCCGCTTCCCATATTCCCAATACGCGATCCTCTCGACTGCACCGTTTGCCACATGAACAACGAGGTTCGTCTTTGGAGGGATCTTCGTAATTCCGCAGAAGAATGTTTCCAAGGAATGATCCAAAAGTCCTTGCATGAGAAATGTGGACAGGATCTCGAGGTTTGGCTCTTTCTTGGGAAGTAACGGAAGAAGTTGTTTGATTTCGCTCGCGAAGTACAGAGCGTCATTTTGAGTCAACAGATACAGAGGTTTGATGGAAAATCGGTCACGACTGAGTACGACTCGACGGGAGCGCAGATCAGCGATCGCCAGAGCCCACATCCCATTCATTTTTTCGAAGCCGGCTTCGCCGAACTTGTCGTAGAGTTGAAGAATGACCTCGGTATCCGTTTCTGTTCTGAACCTATACCCGAGAGATTTCATCTCCTCGCGTAGTTCTATGAAATTGAAAATCTCCCCGTTGTAGATGATCCACCGGCCATGGCCATCTGTCATGGGTTGTCGCCCTGCTGACGATAAATCAATTATGGACAGCCGTCGATGGCCCAGGAAAATGTCAAAAGGTTGCAGCTTATTCTCACCCTTCAAGCTAGAACCATCGGTACTGTTCAGGCCGATATAACCCGCATCGTCCGGTCCCCGGTAAGAGATCATGTCCGTCAATAGGACAAAACGGTTGAATTCTTCCGACTGGAACATGCCGCCGAATCGAATGGAGCCAAATATTCCGCACATGGCTTGCCGACTATTTCCTTGATGGCACGGGGAAGAACAAAAAAGCTCCCGCGAGGTTCGGTTCTGAAGGATCAGTTTTTGTGGCCATTGATCAGTCGAGCGTAAAGTTCAAGAAGCTTGTGCTCCTCGTTGTGCCAATTGTATTTTGAGCGCACAGCGGCAGCCCCCCGACTACCCATCTCTTCCGCTTCTTGAGCGTGATCGAAAATCCATTGAATTGCGTCCGCAATAGCCTGCGTGTCAAGCGGGTCCACAAGTATGCCGCAACCCACCGTGCTGATAAGTTCCCGCCACGCGGGAAAGTCGGACGCTATCACTGGAATCCCTGCGGACATATATTCAAAAAGCTTATTGGGTTGAGCCTCGATATAGTTTTGGAAAGGATGAAACAGGACCAGACCTAGCGTAGATTCGCTTAACAGAGTATCGATCTTCGCGCGAGGCTGCCAACCGCGATATTCTACTTGCGACCATCCTGGTAACGCTCGCAGTTCAGCCTCTAGATCAGGCGGATCGAATTCCCCGGCCATTGCAAGCTTCGCATTTGACCTCTTGGGCAATTTCGACATAGCTAGAACCATTTCCCCTGCCCCTCGATGTCTGGTAATTCCGCCGATAAAGACCGCGATATGCCGATGGCTTGCACAGAGTCGAGACCTGCGCGTTTCTTGTGAGGTCAGTCTCGGGAAATTCTGAATCGTAAACGTCTTGCGTTTCGGGAATCGTGTGGCAATCGTCGGAGTAGCGGCAATAATCCCGTCAAACAGTAAACCGCCGAGAAGCTCTGTCGCTGCCCCCGCTGTTGCCACCGACTTAGCGAGAGCCGGTGGGATCCAATCCTTGTCGAGAATGTCGCGGGGGAGATCCTCATGAACGTCGTACACCACGCGTCTTCCCTTCAACTTCAATAACAGTCCCACGGGTATTAGTTCTGGGTCATGAAAATGATAAACGCTGGCGCCGAGTTCCTCCGCCCTTCGATAAACCTCCCAGATTGTGGTTGTCATACGCTGTCTCCGGTTCTGGGGGCGAGGAACAGCTTTGATCTGTACATTGCTCGCTTCTTCGTCTTTTTCGTGTGGAGCGATGATTGACACTTCGTAGCCAGCTGCGGCAAGCGATTTCGCTTCCTTCTCGTAAATTCGGACATCAAATGCCGAATGAACTGAACTCAACATGCAGACTTTTTTTCCGTGGTGACTGTTTCCACGGCCCTCGCTCATCTGGGAGCATCCAAAGCCGTCTGAAACGAAGCGGTCGGCGCGCTGGCTGCTGCCTGCGGCCGCGCTTCCCGCCTACCGAGTATTCCGAACCCACCGTGGCTCAACGCAGAGATACTCGTTTCTATCGGTCCGGGAAAACCCAAAGTGGAAAACCAGCCTTCGACCTCGCCGGGCGTATGCAGGTGATAGTAGCGGGGCGTGAGTGTATCAAACAAGTTTACGGCCTTTAATCTGAGGGGTACGATTCTCCGCTTACGGTTTCCAAGTAGGTGAAGGATCCGAAGACGAACCAAGAGAATCGCTGCACCGGCGAAACACAGCGTCTTGAGCGCGCTGAGCGGCAAAGGCCGTAATAGAACCTGCAAACATTTTGCCGTTCTCATCTTCACGTTATAGATCGGTGCGAGATCACTTCGATAAAGCCAAACAAAGAAGCGTCCCCCAGGACTAACGAGGGGGGCAAGGGCCTTGAAAGATTCGAAGGTATTGGGAGTGTGATGGAGCACGCCATCGGAATAAATCACGTCAAAAGTCGCTGGTGCAAAGGGAGGATGCTGAACGTCTCCCTGAACATAGTGGACTCGTTCAGCTGCTTCTCCCGCAAAGCGAGCCTTTTCTCTCTCGGCTCGTTCCACACTTTCGCTGTAATCCATACCCACTACCTCCGGGCCGCTCGCCGCCAGCCCTGCGGCTAGTGTTCCGTTTCCACATCCCGCGTCGAGCATGAGTGTCCCGTGCAAACTGCCTGGAGCGGTCCTAAGATACTCATAGGCGTACTTCACTCTAGTGCTTAGGTCGAGTTCCCAGGTAAGTTCTCCATATTCGTACATAGACCACTGCACATCAAACGAGTACCCTCTCGTTGCCTTTTGATTCTTAGCTTCAGAAAGAAGTTGAGGGGCATCTACGTAAAGACGACTCTGGAATTGATGCAAGTAATCCTCGGGAAGCATTCTGCTACCCGGCATCAGCATCCGAGGTACTCCTCGCCATATGGGATAATTCGCGCCGCAAGCGCAAGCCAAAAGCCCTGCCGAAATCTCCCGCGTCGACACCACACTTTCATAAGTGATCACTTTCAGAATGCCAAGACATGCGGGGCAGCGAAGGAATTGCATGAGTCGCTTGTTCATGTTTCTCCTCTTTATTGGCCCGGTCGCTTGAATCTTGCAAAACAGCGAATTGAGACTAATTTCACCTTCGTGCCTATGCTGGTTGAAGTTCTCCTCGACTTAACCGCTTGGGGCGCGCGATGACACGCCTGTCGAACCACCACGAGATCACGAGTGCTAAAACAGTGCCATTCGATGCAAGGACGACTGGAAGAGAAGATGAGTTCAAAAACCACACTTCGTACATGAGGAATGAATAGAAGGCGATGTCAGTTACTGTCTTCTTTCGGCGAATCGCATAGATATGCAACCATTGCATAATGAAACCAGCCAGAATTCCGCCCAGGAGCACACCGGGCATGCCAAAATCCGCATAAAGGTCGGCAAGGAACGCAGCGTTGGCGGAGATACTGTCGAGTGCAGTGGGCCGTGAATATACTCCCACGTAATTGGCCGTGTCGAAGGGCGTCTGGTTCATCAGACGCGCCAGTTTATCGATGGAGCGGCCATGCAGAAACTTGTGCTGACTTGGGAAAACCTCAAAATAGTAATAAACATTTTCGGAAGGCACGTAAAAGAGTCTCCTGCCAATGCCGTAGAAAGTCATGCCCACAGGTTCGATCCCTTCATAGCTGATCCAGACAACCGCCACCGGGAAGATCAATACGAAGAGCAGAAGGAACACCACAAACCTTTTGCTGATGCTACCTCTGCGGTAAAAGTAAAAGAAGAAACCCAACAGAGCGAAGATGGCAGCGACCGGAGCTTTCGCCACTGAAAGAGAACAATAAAACAGAGCCGCTGCCAAAGTTCCAATAAACAGGATGCGCCAAACCCTTTTCCTGGTTTGGAGATAAGACCCAAAAGAGACCATGACCAGCATCGGAAAGACAAGCGAGCGCACGAGGGCGAAGGCATAAAGAAACGGGCTGTCCAGCAGCTTGAATGAGTCCTCACGGAGCACCGCAATCTCTAGATACTCGCCGGGGTTCCGCAGGAGGTAGAACACGGGAATTATTCCCACCGAACGGACATAGATGATTGTCAGCATGATCGCCGAGAAGAGTAAAAAAAGGTAGCTCGTCTTAAGATGCCTTTGGTTGGCCGTCTTTGCCATCTCCCCGAGAAAAAATCGGCTATTTTCGTACTTGCGGAAGCGGCAGAACCAGCTGGCCAGGAGCCACCCGGTTGGGACTGTCAGTAGTACAGAGTGAACCGCAAAAAGGTAGCGGGAACGATAGGGGTCTTCCTGATCGGCAAAGACAAAAAACGCCGGAATGAATATCATCGCCAAGTACGTTACGTACCAAAAACCCGTGATCATGGCGCGCCTGAAATTGAATGGTGCGGTGGTCTTGCTCACCAGCCACCAAGAAACACCCAGGACCATTGTCGATTCCCAGCCTGCTCCGAGGCCTACGTATTCAGAGCAGAGAGCAAGCGTCGCCACCAGGACCAAGAACCAACACAGGTTATTGATTCTTTTCGCCGTGAGGCCGCTCGTGGTTGTACCCTGTTGAGCCATCTGAGAATATGCAGAAGAAAGTGAAACGTGCGAGATCAACTTCAGATCACCTTTATCGAAATCTAAGCTCGAACTATTTTTCTTGCCTCTCGCCACGTAAGAGTGCCGAGAATTAGCAGGCTGAGCGGGAGCGGAAGGATCAGCGTAACTGTAGAAGAATCGTGAAGCACAAAAAGTAGAACCGAGCAGGAAACGAGGGTTGCAAGCGCGATCACACAGTTCTTCGTGTTTATTGCCTTGAAGTGGCGCGCATCAATGGCGCTTCGAAGTGCGGTATAAACTGCATAAGGCACCGCCCCAAGCATTATGATGCGGACCGTCGTCGATATCTCGGAGAAATCCCGCCCAAGATAAACACGAACCAAGGACCCTGCAGACATCTCGGTCAAGAGCGTTAAAGAGGCCGAAACGATGAGAGCAAGTTGAAAGACAATGGAAACGTGACTCCACAGTTCTTCACTGGCTCCACGGGCGATCAATCCGCTCGCTTTCGGCAGCAATACCAAACCGATAGGCGCAAAAACGGCAGCGATAATCCCCAGCATCGATACGCTGAAGGCGACATAGCCCGCATCTTGCACGCTCACCTGATGCGCGACCAGGAATGTCGGCAAGCCCAACAGCGCCATCAGCGCAAAGTCCCCCGGCACGCGTGGAACACCGTAACGGAGAAGTATCTTCGCCTCCGCGAGCGAATTCGCCGCTATCTGTTGCCACGGAGTAAGAAGAAGTCCGATGAAAGAGACGAAGATGGAAAGCAATCCAATTCTTTCGAGAAAGGCGCCCACATCGCGGGGCCCCCCCAAAAAACCCAGGAGCGGAACAGCGGCCAGATTGGCGAACTGAAGCCAATTCGCCCTCGCCATCCGCAGGTGCCCGCGGAAATAGGAGTAAACGACTGCGTGAAGAATGAGGCCTGCAATGAGCAGGCTAGCGGGGAAGGCTAGCGCCTCGTAGGAGACACTTCCGTAAACGAGGTACGCAAAGCGCGAGGGCATCAGGTTGATCAAGGCAAGAAGAATTGCTGTGACCGCTCCTACACACCATAGTGTTGCGCCAAAGAATCGGTCGCGGCGCTCGGCTAAATCCTGTCCCGCCGAGATTGCAATGTACCTAGGCAGACCAACCCCGAATCCGAGAAGAGCTACGGGATAAACGGTGGAGATGGCTCGACGCGCAACCGCAAACTCCGAGAACCCTTCTTTGCCCAGAAAGTGCGCCGCCAGTTTGTAGACCACAATTTGGCTGGCCACGACGGTGAACTCTGTCAGGAAAGTTGGAGCGTATTCCGTGATCCGCGCCCGGGTTGCATCGGAAAGCCCGCGGAATCTTCCGCGCAACAGCATTACCTCCGGAGTTTCAGTGCTTGTCATATGGGCGATTTCTTGCTGGCATCAAGAAGCCCAAGCGCGGATCGTCCGCGCCCTTAAGCGGCTTCGATGTCTACCGCGTCAACTTCGACTGCAATGGAGCGCTGAATCAATTCGAGAGAAAGTACAAAGCGGAAACCAGTCTTCTTTCTTGCCAAAACACCGTCTAAGCCTCGCAATGGTCCAGCCTTGATTCGGACACGTCGGCCTGTAGCCAGGTAGGGGCAAGGCTCGGCATGTAGGGAACCATTCAAACCATCTCGCAACGCCTGCATCTCTTCGTCGCTCAGAGGTGCCAGATGCCCGTTGAATCCAAGCAAACGAACGATTCCGGGAACCTGCAGCACGCGCAATTTCTCTTCGAGCGCCATGCGCACGAAAACATACCCGGAGAACAGCGGCAGTTGAACCTTCACGCGCCGGTCCTTCCACCGGCTCATCTTTTCATACAGCGGAAGAAAGGATTCGACGGCGCGCAGCTCCAGCTGCCGCGCAACTCTCTTCTCGTGACGCGCACAGGTCTGCGCGGCATACCAGCGCAATTCTGCGCCACACGCCGGAACGCACGGCAGGCGCGAGCTGTTGAAGCTGGCCATCTGTGATTCGTTCACTTTGCCGTCCTTCCTCAATCCGGATGCTGCACACAGCTTCGCCCCGTCACTTACAGGGCCCTTATGACATAAGCCATATTCTTGCAATTACTTACAAGAAGCTCGAGTCACTTGCCTGTGCCGGCGCTCTTCGCGCTGGCCTGCTGCCCCTCGGCGCCCCTTACTTCCTGTTCCGGCAGTTTTTCCGCGCTTCCGTTACGCGAAATCCAAGGAATCCGCGCTGCAAACTCATGGAAGACTTGCTCCGCCAACGCCTTCCCGGGATCCTGGGGATCGATCTGCTGCCAACGCGACTGGCCAAGAACCCAGACCATGCCCAGGATTGCCCCACAGAAGGCCCCGAGGACCATGATGACAAGGCGCGGTGGAAACGACTTGTGTTCGGGAACTACGGGCGCGTCCAATACCTTCACCGAGGGAATCTCTTTTGCTTCCTGCACCTTCGCCAGCTCATACTGCTTTGTCAACGTTTCGAAAACGACTTCTTCGAGCTTCATGCGCCGCAGTTTGTCGGCAAACGGCACACCCAGAATTGGCAACTGTGCCAGAGTAGGATAAGAAGGATCCGAGGCCGTTTCCACGTCGTCCACATGCGAGTTTTCCGACTTGCCGCCGAACCTTCGCAGCTGCTGGCGCAGCGCGTCGATGCGTGCCTCGGTCGCGCGCACGCGGACGTTTTGGTCAGAGTAGATCTGTCTTAACCCCTCGAGCTCTGATTGCGCCGCGATCAGCTGGCCCTCCAACGTCGCCGCCGCTTCGACCATCGCCTTGCCTTGCTCGGTGATATCGATTGTCCCCTTATCGCTCGCGAATTGACTGAAATCGTCTTCCGCACCTTCTAGATCCTGTTTCACGCCACTCAGCCGGTCTTCGAGAAAAATGCGCTCGCGGCGCGCCGAAGATGTGCTCACTCGCGCGATCAGTGTGTCGAGCTCTTCCACATACGCACTGGCGATGGCAGCTGCGCGCTTGGGATCATGGTCCGTTACCGTGACGGTGATGATTCCACTTTTTCGGTCTTCGGTGATTTCCGTGTTCTCTTCCAGTTGACGCCGAGCAATGTAATCGAACTTGGTCCAGTATTCCTTCTTCAAGTCGAAGCGCTGGACAATCCCGTCTTGGACGGTCCGGCTACGCAGAATACCTATGAACAGAGCGCCGGTACTTTTGACACCCAGCACATCGCCTGCGATCGCGCCAATCGCCCCGGTTTGACCTGCGAGAGCTGCCAGCATGGCCAGTCCACTGCCAGAGTCGGACCCGGCATCCGGAGGCATGAGCTGCGTAGTGGCCTGAAAACTCTTGGGAATGAGGAAAGCAATCACGGTGGCCAAAACAAGTCCCCCTGCCGTGGCACGAGAGAGAAAACGGCGCCGTGACCAAAGCAAGCGCAGTCGCGCAATCCTGTTCTCGCGCGCCGCCTGGCGTTCCCGCTCTTCTAAAAGCGCCTCGGCGGCAATCTGCTGCTCCACGGTAACCGCATCCGGATTGATCGTTGTCTCTTCCATCTGCTCTATACTTTATAAGTACCGTAACTTATGATGATACTAGTTAAACGTAAAGCCTGCTATTGATGCGTGATTTTCCACGACCGTGGCCAAAACTCGACCTGCAACGATCCCGTCCAGTTCGTTTGAGGTATTGGAGCCAAAATCGGGAGATCCCATTTTTCGTATTGAACAACACCCGAAAGATTGCAGTTCTTGCCCAGCCACCAGTTCACAGAGACCGAGCCATCGTTCAGTGTTCCTCCCCCGGGAATAAAATCGTTGGCTATCTTGGCGTGACGATATCCAAGCTGAAGACTATTCCGTGAGTTGAACCAGTACGTTGTCCAGCCTTGGAAACCCGATCCTTCTCGTCCGATCCAGCTTCCGATGATGTTGCCCTTATTGGTGTACAAGTCATGATAGAAACTTTCGTAGTAAATGAAATGCCCTCCGCTACTCGATGTTGGAGTGTTCGTGTAGACCGATTCGACTCGAAAATCGAGCTTAGGTAGACCGGGCAAGCGCGGCATGTAGATTCCCGGATTTATGGCCGCTCGCGGCGGGTTGCTCAGGGGTGATGGGTCATCCGAAGAAAGCGCATTGGCATACACGGTTAGCCAATTGCGCAGATGAGGAACCCGGTAAGAGAAATCCAGGCCACCCGTCCGTTTTCCAGGATTGCTGTTCGCGGGATAATACTCCGACGATTGATTAAAAACGAAGTACGAGTTCCAAAATGCTCCTGGGGTTAGGGCCCGGCCTACCCCTCCAAATTCGCCAGTCCTCATGATGCTGAATTCAAGGTTTTCTGTGGGTTTCAGACTTAACTTTTCACCGTGCAAGAGAGGCCGAGCTGGGAATTGGTTACCTGAAAGCTTGCCCATGAAGGAATCCAACTTTATTGGACCAAGCCAGTGAAAAATCCAAGGAAGCGTGACAGGAACCACTCGGGTTGCGCGAAACATGTAGATCGGTTCGGCGTTATCGCTGAAGAGCAGAGCACCACCCTCGCCCGTTCCCCACCAAAGGCTCTGCTTGCCAAACGAAAGATTCCAGCCGGCGACATTCGCCGCGATGTAGGTATCGAGAAGCCGGAACTGGTTTATGGTGGAGAATGGGGTTGCCGGCTGCACCGGGTTCCGATCGATCTCTGCGATTGCCTCGCGAACCGTGTCCGAATACGCGGGCGCAAAAGGTGCGTGCTGGTATTCTCCACGAACGTAGATAGTGAAACGGCCCGCCGTTCCATAGCCCGAAAAGCCGTCGTACGTATTGAATCCTTCCTCGTAGGGACGGCCGTAATCGTTGATGATCGTCTGCCCGAAATGGTAGCTGTCGTGCAAGGGCTGGCCGCTGATTTCGGTTGTTCTCGCGTAGACCGACTCGAGGCGCACGGATCGCTCCCCGCTTTCGCCCAAATGCTCAAGATCGCCGCTAAACTCGCTTACAAGCGATGTGTAGATCCCATCCGCTTCGTCCGGGACCGACCCATCGGCTCGAATCGCGTCTCCGGCCTCCTCCACCAACTGCGCGCACTCGATCCGCGTCCACGGGCGCATCCCCAGAAAATCTGAGTGGATGTAGCCGAGAGCTGCGAGCCGCTCTATCGCGGGATAGATCCAACTGTCGAGCTCAACATAGGGGGAGCCGGCACTCGTCGTGGGGCTTCGATTCGGGCCTTCCTCGCGAGTTTCCGCATAGGTTGGCCAATCGCCGCCGCCAAGCTCCGGATCATGGTGATGCCGATAGACTTCCTGCCCCACGAACCAGCCAATCGCGCTGCCCACCAGAACGTCTGTAGGGAAGTGTTGTTTCGCCGATATTCGCGATGCGCTGATACCGGACGCCAAACCATAGGCAAACAGCGAGGTCAAAGGTCCTGGATATTCGTGCGCGATGACACTGGCAATCGACCAAGCCGCTGACGCGTGCTCGGACGGGAACGAGTCACCCCCCTGCCAGAATCTGCCTTGGTAGTCGTCCTGGAGCGGTCGCTCGCGCTCGAAGGCATATTTTGTAGCGTACGTCATGGCCAGACTATCGAGCGCGGCCTCACCGGCCAGAAGTCCGGTTTCACGCTTGTGATCGTCGTGCGTGATGCGGCCCCAGAGGTACAATCCGGCCCCGGCACCCGCGAGCGATGCAATGCCATAGTTCGAAAAATCCTTACTGTACGTCAGCCGGTTGGGGGAGTTCGAAAGGTGCTTGCTGAACTCGGTGTCCGTTGCCAGCATACCGCCCGCTGCAATCCCGAGCGGCAGCAGCCAATCGGCGTCGATCAGGCGCAAATGCGCCGGGCTCGTCCAAATCTCCTTCTGGTCTTGGGCGATGCTTTTCAGCAAGTGTGGCCCTAAGGAATTGTCATAGTCGGTTGCGTCGACGGGCGGATCCGCCTTCTCGGGGGGGGACTCATTCTTCGAAGTCTGCCCCTCTTTCGGCGCCCCTTGGTTGGCTGCGTTCGCGCCTGTTGTGGGCGTCGTGCCCGACGGGGGCGGAAGAGACTGCGCATAGCAGCCTGCGCCCGCCGCTCCGATCGCGGTGAGTAGACAACAACTAGGCACCAGTCCAGCCCTCCATCCCATCATTCCAGGACCATATTTAGTAGCGCAACG
>Ga0187817_10001265_pt1 | contig 12228 bp, 8 predicted proteins | sample NC_wetland_sal_i_17_FD_132431 | JGI IMG/M metagenome (GOLD analysis project Ga0187817, IMG submission 132431) | Wetland sediment microbial communities from Neuse River Estuary, North Carolina, USA - SO4_2 | ecosystem: Environmental > Aquatic > Freshwater > Wetlands > Sediment | place: USA: North...
AGCACCCTGGAAGAACACAAGCCCGACGTGCAGAAGGCCGCCGACGTCGTGGCCAACGAACTCCGTCGCATCGGCATGGAAAATGTTGAAATTATTCCCACCAAGGGCCACCCGCTGATTTACGCCGATTGGTTACATGCTGCAGGCAAGCCGACGGTGCTGTGCTATGCGCATTACGATGTGCAGCCGCCCGATCCGCTGGATGAGTGGATCAGCCCGCCGTTCGAGCCGACCGAGCGCAACAACAATATTTACGCTCGGGGCGCGGTGGACGACAAGGGCCAGCTCTGGATGGAGATCAAAGCGATCGAAGCGTCGATGAAAGGCCACGGCGGCAAGCTGCCGCTGAATGTGAAGTTCATCATTGAGGGCGAAGAGGAAGTCGGCGGCGAATCCATCGCCGAATATGTCCGCAAGCAAAAGCCAAAACTCAAGGCCGACTTCGCGCTGGTGTGCGATACCGAACTTTTTGCTCCCGATCTTCCGACCTTGTGCGTCGGACTGCGCGGACTGGTTTATACCGAAATCGAGGCCTATGGAGCAAAGACCGATTTGCACTCCGGCATGTACGGTGGAGCCGCGCCCAATCCTTTTTTCGCACTGATTGAGATCATCAGCAAGCTGAAAGATGCGAAAGGCAAGGTTCTGATTCCCGGTTTTTATATGAAGGTGAAGGCGCCCAGCAAAGATGAGTTAAAAGCGTGGAAGAAGTTGCCGTTCAACGAGGAGCACTACCGCAAGGCCGAGGTTGGCTCAAAAGTATTGACAGGCGAGCCAGGATATTCGGTGCTTTATCGCACCTGGGCACGGCCCACCCTCGAAGTTCACGGGATGCCCGGCGGATTCACTGCGCCGGGGGCAAAGACTGTCATCCCGGCGAAAGCTTCTGCCAAGGTTTCCATGCGGCTGGTGCCCAATCAGGATCCCGATGACATCCTCAAGCGCTACGCGAACTATGTGAAGAAACTCACGCCCAAGGGTATCGAAACCAAGATCAAAGTCTGGAGCAAAGGCCCGGCCTGCGTGGTGGGCACGGACAACAAGTTTGTGAAGGCCTCGACGGAGGCCATGCACGAGATCTTCAAAAAAGATACCGTGTTTATTCGCTCCGGCGGCTCAATCCCGATCGTGACCGATTTTCAGGACGTATTGAAGATTCCCAGCGTGATGATGGGCTTCGGGTTGCCCGACGACAATCTGCACGCCCCCAATGAAAAATTTCATATTCCGAACTTCTATCGGGGGATTGAGTCGATCTGCTTATTCTTTGAAAAGCTCGGAGAATAACTCAAGGGGGCTGGTTCGCAAATGAATCGGCCTGCGTCGCTCAAGATGACTCCGGCATGAGTCTCTACCAGCTGCTATAGGCCGTCCCGTCGCTGCCGACGCCGCTGGAACCGCTGTGCACGTCGTAGATTCCGGTTTCCTGCTGGTCCACGGACATCAGGGCTTCTTCTTCGTCCACCACCCAGGAATCGTTGCGCCCGGTCATAGGGTCGGTAGGTAGCTGCTTGAAATACCCTGCGGAAACCAGATCCTCAAGCGACTGTGGGGCCTTCTGTTTATCCAGCGTGTACTGCGAGATCACGGAACGCAGGGAGAACAGGTTCTGCTTCAGGACTGACTCTCGGGCGCGCAGAATGGACTGGTTGTAGGCCGGCAGCGCCACCGAAACCAGGATGAGTATCAAGCTGATGACGATCATCAGCTCGATCAAGGTAAAACCACGGTTCTGTTTTTGGCGGAAGCTTGGCATTACCAATCCTTGTACTTGGTCCCGTCCAGCGCAGTGCCATCGGATTTCGTAAAGACATCGAAAACGTTCTGCCCGCCCCAGGAGTCGCTGGTGGGATCATCCTGCATGGAGCGCATCCCCCATTCGGTGGAGTTGGTCATGGGATCCACCGGAACTCTGCGCAGAAACTTCAATTTCTTGCCTTGCACATCCACGCCCTTCACCAGCGTATCCATGTCGGGAGGATAGCCTTCGCTTCCCACTTTGATCTGAAACGCGGCGCGGTCGGCAGCATCTTTGTAGCGATCAATGGCGTCGCGCATCTCCCACAGATCGCGGCGCAATTGGTGTTCCTTCTCACGCTTGATGGTCACGCGGGCCAGGGGAAGCGCCAGGCTGGTCAGAATCACCAGAATTGCGGTGGCCACGATCAGCTCGATCAGCGTGAAGCCGCGCCTGTCTCGCAAACGACCGTTTTTGCAGACCATCCACTTCATATCGGGTATCGCCGGAAACTATCCTGAACTTAACGGCCGCAGCCGCTGGGGAGGGTTAGATTTGCTTCAACCAAGTCCGATCTCGGCAGATTCCGTTTTGGCACGGGTCCCCGGCTTTAACGACGTCGCAGCTACTGGATCGTCACTGTTGCCGCCGTCCCCGCCACTGGAAGCGCCTGCATGCCGGGATCGCGTGCCCCGCCTTTGCCAATGGCCAGCGTGGATTGACCCGCTGCCTTCGCCATAAACGTCAAGGTCACAACCGTGCCTTGTCCCGAGACTCCAGTTGCCCCCGGTGGACGGGTCGCGGTCACTTGCAAAGTGCCAGTGGTGTCATCGTCACGATGCACCAGAGCGACTGCCTGGCCATCCTGGGAAAGAAAGCCCCCATTGGAGACATTTATCACCTGCAAATGTTTGGGGTCATAGCTGACCTGCAAGGGCACCGAATGCGCATTCTGGGCGCCGCTGAGCACAATATTCACAGCAAAGGTTGAGCCTGCAGGCTGGGTAATGTGCTGCGGATCAAACCCGAAACTTGCCATGCCCGGAAGCGTGCCTTGCGATGGCACTGTCGTTGAAACTGCCGATGCATTCATCAACGCGGGAGGAGTCTGCGTCGTGGAAGCCGCCGGTGGCGGCGAGGTCTCACTACCGGCTGGCGTCGGAGTCGTCGGACGAGTTACCCGCCGCAACTCGATGGCGCTGCCCGTGCCCACCGCAAGGGCTCTCTGGTTGAGGTCATCTACAAAATGTTCCCGCACAACGTGCGGAATGAGAACAAAGACCGTTTCGGTCTCACTATGATCTTTTGTGACTTGGCTGAACAGGTACTTCAATATCGGAATCTGCCCTAACCCAGGTATTCCACTGATGGCCCGAGTCTGCTGGTCTTCCAACATGCCTCCCAGCAGGTTGGCTTCGCCTTCTTGCAGGCGGACTTCGTGCTCGATCTTCTTTTGTCCGATGATGGGCTGGCTGATGCCGCCAATGCTGGAGGTACCCGTCACGGAAGAAACATCCATCGTAATCTTGAGAGTTACCGAACCATCCGGGTGCACCTTGGGCGTGATGTCAATATTTACGCCGACATCGAGATACTGAAACTGGGTATTCACCAGCGGGTTGATGCCGACTCCGCCAATACCCGGCTGGAACGACCCGGTTGCCACGGGCACACGCTCGCCGATCTTGAGCGAGGCCTTCTGGCCATCGATCGCTCGAATCTGCGGCTTCTGGATCAGCCTGGTGGTGCTGTCAGAGAACAATGCGGTTGCAGTCATCGAGCTGATCGTGGCGGTAAAGTCCGTCGCGGTCAGGTTTCCGAGAGCATTCAGGTTGATTTGGTTGGGGGTTCCCGAGGTTGAGCTAGTCAAGCCGGACGTTGGGGTGCTCCCGGTGGTGGTAGTGCTTGTGCTGATGTTGTTCTGCAGTGCAACCGTGGCGCTGGTGGGCGGGCTAATCCCGTAGGTCTTGGACTTATCCTTGTTGATCTGAAGTATGGCAACGTCAACGATAACCTCAGCTTTGGCCTTGTCCAGGTCAGTGACCAACTTCTGCGCCAGAGCCACCTGATCGGGGGTGCCGCGCACGACGATCGCGGACTGCGAGGGCAGCGGCTGTATGCGCGAGATTTCCAGGATTTGGCGTAGCGCGTTGACCACGTCCTGCAGCTCGGTTGGCTGTGACAGATTGGCCATGTAGAACGTCTTAATGACGCTTTGTTCCAGATCCTTGCGCTTTGCCGGGTTGTCGGCGGCGACGAAAATCGTGTTGGGCGTCACGGGCCGCCAGAAAGTCTTCGACTCCAGGGCGATAATCTCCAGGGCCTCTTGCAGCGTCACGCCGTTCAACTCAATCTTGATGCGCCGCGAGGTGTAATCCGGATCAAACAAGACGTTGATTCCCGCCAACTTCCCCACGGTTTCGTAGATGACTTTGCTGTCTTCGGTGAGCTTGAGGGTAATGGGAACGTTCGAGATAGCCGCCAAGTCCACCGGTCCGGCGGCCTCGTCCAGGCGCTTCTGCAAAGGGCCTTCGGGGGGAGCGGCCGATTTTTTCCCCGGGTTCTTGGCCGCATCTATCATTTCCTTGGTGCGTTGAAGTTCCTGCTGAGCAACCGCGCTTGAAGCATCAATCTGCGTCGCCTGTTGAAACTCTGCCAGCGCTTCCTCCAACTTCCCCGCGGAGCGCAGAAGTTGTCCGCGGTGCACGTGCGATGCCCCGGCAAGGAAACGCAGCCGTTCAAAGGACGAGCGATAGGATAAGTCCGTGGGCTTGAGGTCGTAGGCCTGCTTGTAGTAGTCGTAGGCCTGCTCGTAGTTCTGGCGCGCCTCGGCGTCTTTCCCCTTCAAAAACAAGCTCTTAGCCTTGTCGGCGGCAGCGCATAAGGTTACGGCCGCGATTAGCAAAACCATAGCTGCCGAGCGAATCAGGCTTCTCATCTCAGGTTCCTCGCAAGACACTGTTCCCGTGGGTGTCCGTGACTCAACAGGCGACTCTCAATTTTCGCCGAAAAGAGCGTCAGATGCGTGATTATAGCATTCCCTCAGAGCTGCCGAAGTTACTGTTCTGGTGGCAGTTGCACCCGTTGGTATTAGTCCCTACAGAGATCTTTGCCGAAGGCTCTCCGCCATCGGCCTCGATCAGTTCCGCATCCGATTTTCGCAACTGATAATCTATTGCTTGCCATGCCGCGTCAGCCTACCCAGCAAACCCGGCCTAACCCAGAGAAGAATCCGCGACGCGACCCTACCGCCGCCGGGCAACGGGACGCCTCCGTCAATAGGATCGCCGCACATAACTACTTCTTGCTGGAAAAATTTGAAGCCGGCGTTTTGCTTACTGGCACCGAGGTGAAATCGGTGCGAGCCGGCCGGGCCAACTTAAAGGATTCGTACGGCCTGATTAAAGACGACGAGCTGTGGTTGCTCAACTGTCATATCGGCCCGTACGAGCATGGCAACATCTTTAACCACGCCCCGTTGCGGACCCGCAAGCTCCTCATGCATAGGGAGGAGATCCGCAAACTAATTGGGAAAACACAACAGCGCGGGCTGACGTTGGTTCCCACGCGAATGTACTTCAAGAACGGTAAAGTAAAGGTTGAACTGGCGCTTGCGAAGGGCAAACAGCTCTGGGACAAGCGGGAAACCGAGCGCCGCAGGACGGCCGACAAAGAAGCAAGAGAAGCGATTGCTCGCGGACGAAAAGTCCGCTAAGGAGCCGGAGGCCTCACTCCCAGCCGCCCTAACCCCGAGCGCAGTTCACATTCTTCTGTTTCACAACGACTCTGCCTTGCGCAAATCTCGGTTTGCCGACGATACTGGAATCACAACAACTATGAAGACTCATCTTTCTTTTTCCGGTCCCGCTGAAGTTGAAACCGACTGCTTGGCCGTGGCGGTTCTAGATGACGCTCCCAAAGACAAAATCCAGGCTTCTGCCGCAACCAGCGACGCCGACGTGCACAGCGCCGCCGAAGAAGTGATTGCCGGAGGTGAAGTTTCGGCGAGACTCTTTGAAACCAACCTGATCCATCATCCGGCCAAGCTCAAAGCGCGCCGCTTGCTGCTGCTGGGCGGTGGCAAAGCCAAGAGCTTTACATCTGCCGAACTGCGCAAACTGGCGGGAACGGCGGTGCGCTTTCTAAAACCCAAGGGCATCCGCAATTTCGCTTTTCTGGCTCCCGGGAACATCCCCGGCGAAGCAGCGGTAAAGTCCATTGTGGAAGGGGCTTTGGTCGGCGACTTTGATCCCGACACTTACAAGAGCGACCGCAAGGACCAAAAGATGGAGTCGCTAACGGTAGTGGCGGACGGGGATGAGGCCCGCCTGCGGCAAGCCCTGGACGAAGCCCGCGTTGTGGGCGAGTCGCAAAATTTCACCCGCGATCTGGTGAATGAGCCAAGCAATCGCATGACTCCGAGTATCCTCGCGGAGCGCGCCCGCAAAATGGCGCAGGAGGTCGGCCTGAAGTTCGAGGTTTACGGCGCCGACAAGATTAAAGAATTGAAGATGGGAGCGTTTTGGGGCGTGGCGCAGGGCTCGGACGAGCCGCCGGCACTCGTCGTGTTGCGCTACGAGCCAGTGGGCGCACCGGCGAAACCGGTGCTCGGGTTAGTGGGCAAAGGAATTACTTTTGACACTGGCGGCATTTCCATTAAGCCGGCCGACGGTATGGAAAAAATGAAGTATGACATGGCAGGCGGAGCGGCCATGATCGGCGCCATGCGCGCCATCGCTCTGCTCAAACCCAACGTGAAAGTCACGGCGATCATCTGCGCCACGGAAAACATGCCCTCTGGCAAAGCTCAAAAGCCGGGTGACATACAAATCGCCATGTCGGGGAAATCCATTGAGATCATCAACACGGATGCAGAAGGCCGGCTTGTTCTGGCTGACGGGCTCTGCTATGCGCGTGAGCTCGGCTGCACTCACTTGATTGACGCCGCTACGCTCACCGGCGCCGTTGTTGTGGCGCTGGGATATGTAAATGCCGGAGTTTTTGCCAACGACGAGAAGATGTATGAGCGCTTCCAGCGCGCTCTGGCGAAATCCGGTGAAAAATTCTGGCGCATGCCGCTGGATGAAGAATACAAAGAGAGCATCCGCTCAAACATCGCCGACATGATGAACACCGGAGGCCGCTGGGGCGGCGCGGTCACGGCGGCCATGTTTCTGAAAGAGTTCGCCGAGGAGATCCCATGGCTGCACCTTGATATAGCCGGGACCGCATGGATGGAAGACAACAAAGCGTGGATTGCGAAGGGACCGTCCGGGATTGCGGTGCGCACTTTGGTGGAGTTCGCTAAGGACTTCGCGGTATAGGTGCTAGCGAGATGGCGGTGCACTTAGGCCTGGCTACTGCGAAAGTCTTAGCGCCATTCGCCGAATGTCCTATTTCTTTGCTTTCTCAAACGCCTGCTGAAACTCCGTCACCAAAGGAGTTTCGTTCGCCTGCAGGCCGCTGCGGCCCATCACGCGCCAGAGGTATTGATTGCCCGGCCAGCCGTGCGCGTCATACACCTCCAGCACATCTTCTGTTGGGCGGCCTTGGACCATCAGTACGATGTCGGCATCGCTTGGGCGATACACCATAACCAACTTGCCCCATTTCGCGATGGCACCCTGAACCGCTGCGATGGCGTCGCGGTCCTCGGGCAGAATTGCCGGATTAAACTGATCACCGTCGTAGCTGGTGACATATACATAACGGGCGTTGGTCAGGGTCTTGGGAAATGGCGGAACGTTTTGCTGCCCACTCGGTTCCGCTGTGGCCGCAACCGCGAGGAACAGGAGCAGGCAAAAACCAGCGGAGACGTGTTTCATAGCAAAACCTCCCTGACTCTTCCTTCTAGTAGGCTTTGATGCGCCGAGAGAGAGTTTAGTTGTCGCCTGACGTTCGAGACTCCGAGATCCAGCGTGATCTGAAGCAGTTAAAATGAGATCTCTCACATCACTGGAGGAACGGTGATTCCCATCACTGCGAGGGCACGGATCAGCTCGCGCCGCACTACGCCAGCCGTTGCCAGCAAGAACCTTTTTCGACCTTCGTCCGGCTCGGTGAGGATGGGATAGCGATGGTAAAACGTATTGAATAACTGCGCTAGCTGAAACACGTGTTTCGCCAGATAGGCAGGTTCCGTGGTCGCGATGCACTGATCAATGACATATGAGGTCTTCGAGGAAGCCAGCCATAACTCCCAGATATCGTTGGCGGCTTCACCGTTGAGATACTTCGCAAAATCCACGTCGCCCGCGGAAAACTGATCTGGATCCAGGGCACCCTTGCGGAAGATATTTGCAGCTCGCACTGCCGCATATTGTCCGTAAGGGCCGGTTTCGCCCTCAAAGCTCAGGGCCTCCTTGAAATCGAAGGCGATGACGGATGACTTGGTGAACTTCAGCATGAAGTAACGCAACGCCCCGACGGCAATTTGAATCGTGATGGTCTGGTGTTCGCCCTCGCTCAGTTCCGGATGTCGACTGTCCACTTCCTGCTTCGCCGAGGCAATCAGCCTATCGATCAGATCGTCTGCTTTCACGCCGAACCCCTTGCGTCCGGAAACCTCGATGTAGGAGCGTGCTTTATCCTCAGCTGAAAGCTCGTAGCCGAGTTCGGCTGCGCAGCGCGGCGTCAGTGCGACCATTTCGTAGGAGAAATGAGTGTAGTGATCAGCGGCTTCGTTGCAACCAAGGCCGCGGAGAGCTTCGATGACTGCGTTCTGTGCCTCCGCCTGACGGGTGTCAATCACGTTGTAGATTTCCGCAACGTCACCGAAGTGAGGATGCTCGGTTTCGCCGTCCGTGGTCGAGATCCAACAGTCATGCCCGTTGTTATAGCGATAGAATTTCCGGTACTCGAAGTCGCGTCCCAGCAAACCAAACTTCCACAGGTGGTAGGCGATGTCTTTTCCGACATAGCCGACCGTGCCATTGGAGCGCACAATGACTTTCTGGTCTTCGTCGGCAAGCTCCTCTTCCTCGCTATCCCCTTTGGTGGACGTTTCCGCCCGCCGCATCACCCAGCAGCCTTTATTTTTCCCTTGAGTCTCGAAGAAAAGCACTCCGCTGGCTTTCAGCTTTTCGAATGCGGCATCCCAGAAATGCAGGTGTAGTATCTCGCTCTCGCGTGGCAGGAAATCGTATTCGATGTCCAGGCGGTCCATGGTCTCGAGATGACGGCGCAACACGGCTCGCGAAATAAGATCAGCGATTTCCGTGGTTTCGGTTCCGCCTTGCTCAATCTCATGCAATACCTGCTGACGCGCCGTGAGATTCTGCTTGTCCTGCTGGTACCATCGCGAGGTGCGCGCGTACAAATCCCAGCAGTAATAGTCGAATTGTGGCAATGCAGCTAACTGCTTGATCTCGGCACGGGATTGTTTCTCCAGATGTAAAAACCCGACCACCACGTCGGCGACCTGCACTCCGGTGTTGTCAATGTAGTTCTGAACGTCCACTTCCCTGCCCGCAAATTTCAGCAAGCGGACGAAGGTGTCGCCGAGGATGGCATTGCGCAGATGCCCAATGTGCGCGGCTTTGTTGGGATTGATGCTGGAGTGCTCGACCAGAATCTTGCCCCGTGAAACTTCGGCTCGGGGTTTCTCGTCCGCCGAAAGCGAAACGGCCATCTCGGCGCGGTTCACGCGCGCATTGATGTAGCCGGCTCCCGCGATCTCCAGTTTCTCGAAGCTCTCGATCGGCCCGATGCCATTGACGATTTCTTCTGCAATCTTGCGCGGCGCCTTGCGCAGCTTCTTTGCCAGCTCAAAGGCGAGGGGCAGCGCATACTCGCCGAGTTCCACATTAGGAGGTTGCTCAATGACGATTTTGGGCAGTTCCAGATCGTACGTGCGGCGCAGAAAATCACGCACGCGACCAGCCAGCCGCTGTTGGAAATGGCGATACAAGGATTCTCTCTGTGAACGATTGGAGAAAACAGTGATTGTAGCAGAGCACAGCGCCGTGGTTTGACGGTAAATGGCGCGATCCCTATGATGAAAATTGGGATGTATCGTTGGTCTTTTGCCCATGGCCGACGATCAACGCCCACGACTCTTCTATGCGCGTAGCCTACCTCGATTGTTTTTCTGGCATTAGCGGCGACATGTTTCTGGGCGCGCTGGTGGACGCAGGTGTTCCGTCGCAGCTTCTGGAGGAAACTGTCAAGGCTCTCGACATCGGAGCCCATCTCGAAATTTCCAAGGTAACGCGCGGCGGCATTTCGGCCACCAAGGTTAACGTCTATACTCACGGCGAGAAAGACCTGCCGCGTGAGCTTTATTGGCAACAGCAAGCGCATGTGGATGGGCCTTCTCCTGCCGCAAACCAGCATATTCACCCGCACTCGCACGTTCAGGATGCAGGACACCGGCACGGCCACGAGCACGCGCCGGTTGACCTGGCAGAACATAATTTTGGCCAGCCGGCCCAGGCCTTGCGAACTGACGAGTTCCCAGAGGGTTCGGCTGCCCACAGACACGAACATGGCCGCCGTCTGAAGGAAATCCGCGAGATCATTCGCCAAGCCGTCATCAGCCATACTGCAAAGCAAACCGCCATCTCGATTTTTGAGGCGTTAGGAGAGGCAGAAGCGAAGATCCACGACACCGAGATCGAGAGTGTCCACTTTCACGAGGTCGGCGCCGTGGACGCGATGGTTGACATCACCTGCGCCGCCGTTGGCGCCGAAGCGCTTGCCGTGGATGAAATCGTCTGTTCGCCCCTGAATGTCGGCGGCGGCACGGTGAGTTGCGCTCACGGAATTTTGCCGGTTCCCGCTCCCGCGACACTCGAACTGCTGAAAGGAGCGCTCGTCTATTCTTCTGGCATTCAGGCCGAGTTGGTGACGCCCACGGGCGCGGCCATCGTGAACCGATTGGCGAAGCGATTCACCTCGTTTCCGGCAATGAACATCAAACAGATTGGCTACGGAGCCGGTTCCCGCGATTTTTCCGAGCACCCAAATGTTCTGCGGCTGACGATCGGAGAGACTCAACCGGAACTCGTCACGGGTGTCGCGCAGGAGACCATCACGGTACTGGAAGCCAACATTGACGATCTGAATCCGCAAATTTTTGGCTATGTGATGGATCGTCTATTAGAACAAGGTGCCCTGGATGTCTTTGGCATCCCCGTGCAAATGAAGAAGAGCCGTCCGGGAATGGTGTTAACAGTTTTGTGCCGCCCGGAAGATGCCTCGAAGCTGCAACAGATCATTTTCGCGGAGACTACAACTCTCGGTATCCGGCAGCACCAGGAAAATCGCCGGGTGCTTGCCCGCAAATGGATTACGGTTTCCACCCAATGGGGTGATGTGCGAGTGAAACTAGCCAGCGTGAATGGCAAGGTCACCAACTACGCTCCTGAGTACGAAGATTGCCGCCGGATTGCGATAGAGCATGGCATACCGCTCAAGACGGTGATGCAAGAGGTCGTGCACACACACCTCGGCAGCAAGAAGACAATTGCGAATGAGTAACAAGTTCTACATCACGACTCCGATCTACTACGTCAACGCGCGGCCTCATATTGGTCACGCCTACACCACGATCGCTTGTGACGCGATCGCACGCAGGCAGCGCATGTTGGGCAAGGAAACCTTTTTTCTTACTGGTACGGACGAGCACGGGCAAAAAATCGAGCGCGCCGCTCAGGCCGCGGACAGGACGCCGCAGCAATTTACCGACGAAGTTTCCGCTGAGTTTCGCGGGTTGTGGGATCGTATGGGCCTGAGCTACGACGATTTCATTCGCACCACATCTGATCGCCATAAGCGCGGAGTGCAGGCTCTGTGGCGCAAAATCCGCGACAACGGATACATCTATAAGGACCACTACACCGGCCAATATTGTGTGTTCGATGAACTCTACGTGGATGCTGTCGGTGCTGGCGCCCCATGTCCAGAGTGCGGCCGTCCGACCGAAACTGTGCAGGAAGAAAACTACTTCTTCAAGCTATCGGCATTTCAGGACAGATTGCTGAGTTTGTATACCGAGCAACCCGGTTTCATTCGCCCGGAGACGCGGCGCAACGAAGTAATGTCGTTCGTGCGGTCCGGTTTACGCGATCTTTCGGTCAGCCGCAGCACGTTTTCCTGGGGCATCCCAGTCCCGGACGATCCAAAGCATGTGATCTACGTCTGGCTGGATGCGCTATCGAACTACATTACCGCGCTGGGCTACGGATCAGACGACACCAGGCTGTATGACAAGTTCTGGCCGGTTGATCTGCACATGATTGGAAAAGAGATTGTGCGCTTCCATTGCGTGTATTGGCCGGCGTTCCTGATGGCTGCCGGCTTGCCCTTGCCGAATGGGATCATGGCGCATGGCTGGCTGCTGTTTGAGGAAAACAAGATGTCGAAGTCGCGCGGCAACATCGTGCGCGCTGAAACCATTCTTGACGTGCTTGGCGCCGATGCTCTGCGGTATTTTCTGCTGCGCGAAATCGTTTTCGGCCAGGACGGATCTTTTTCTTTCGACGCGCTTG
>Ga0187817_10001266_pt1 | contig 12223 bp, 10 predicted proteins | sample NC_wetland_sal_i_17_FD_132431 | JGI IMG/M metagenome (GOLD analysis project Ga0187817, IMG submission 132431) | Wetland sediment microbial communities from Neuse River Estuary, North Carolina, USA - SO4_2 | ecosystem: Environmental > Aquatic > Freshwater > Wetlands > Sediment | place: USA...
ACGCGAGAGTTTTGGCACGTCCACAGGAGTCCTGGAAATTCTTGACGCGATCCGGGTTGGGTGTCCCCGTGATACCGCCGAGGAACCGCTTGTCATTCAAAAAATAATCACTGGTGAGCACGTTCTGAAGGAAGAATTCCTGGAAAAGATAGCTGGCGGCGAGAGAAACCTGGCCGAACGGCTCGGTGGGATTCTGCTCAACCCATCGTTCGAAAACTTGACGAGCCTCAGGGAATTTCTGCTGATACAGAAGATGATAGCCTTCCTCGAGATCGGGAATCGACGAAAACGCCGGACCCGGTGCTGGACCCGGCGATTGAGGAGAGGCCGAAGCCGATTGCAGGCACACGGCAAAGGCCATCAGGGTCGCGAGTAGGACGTGAAGAAACAAACGCATGTTCCACCAACTCTAAAAAAGTCCCGGGAGGAATCGAGACTTCCCGTACATGGCCTCCCGGTAGTGCGCGTCTGAAAAAAGCACTCGTTCTTCGGCATGGATGCGGCGCGACAGAATCAAAGCATGGGCGGCGGAACCGACTCCCGCAGTAATCCAGGCACAATGAATTAGCGGAAGCACCAGCATTTCGACAAAGACGGCAGCATAATTCGGGTGGCGAACATAGCGGAAGGGGCCGGTTGTAATTACCCCCATACCTGTGGAGTTCATCACCTGGACGTTCCAATGGTCGCCGAGCGTGCGAATGACCCACCAGCGAACGACATTCGCGGCAAGAAAAATCGCAAAGCAAATTGCGGCGAACACGGGATAAAAAGGCCGATGCAGAAAAACCACCTCAACTGCGGCACCCAACAACACCGCAGTGTGAAGTAGGACCATGGGGCGAAAAACAGGGTCAACCACTCTGGAAGCGCCGCGCGCGACCATTTCGCGCTGGTGCCGCCGGGAAATCTGGAGTTCGTAAATGCGCAGAAGCGCTACGACCAGCAGAAGTCCCAGGTAAGCTTTGACGCTTAATTCCATTGCAGCAACAAAAACTCCGCGCTGAAGCCGGGACCGAAGGCCGCTGCAATGGCGTGTTCCCCAGACTTGAGAGGGCGCTTTTCGAGCCACTCCTGAAGAATAAAGAGAATGGTAGCGCTGGAAAGGTTGCCGACATTGGCCAGGATATCCCAGGAAGGCTGGGTGTCGCACTTACAAAGACCTAATTGTTCCTCGACATTTCCGAGTAGACGAGCGCCGCCGGGATGAAGAATCCAACCTTTGATGTCTTTTCTGGTTTTGCCATTGCGCTCTAAGAATCCGTGAACCAGGCCCTTAATCTCCGCGCCAATCATTTCGGGAACATCTTTCGCCAGCAGGATATGAAAGCCCGAATCGCGCAGATCGAAGCCCATGGCGCCAAGAGAGTCAGGGAATGTGTACGTTTCTGTGACCAGTACTCGCGGACCCGGCTTTGCTTTTCCAGTGACAACCACGGCCGCCGCACCATCACCAAAAAGAATCGAGGAAATCAGATTCGCCTGGGAAATATCCTTTCGTTGGAAAGTGAGCGAAGGTAATTCGACCGCAATGATCAACACATTCGCTTGGGGATAGGACTTAATGTAGTCCGCAGCGCGGGAGATGGCCATCGCGCCCGCGGCACACCCGAGTTCCGTGAAGGGCATGCGGCGAATATCCGAACGAAAGCCCATTAACTTAATGAGGTGGGCATCGAGCGATGGGATCATAAAGCCGGTGCAGGAGACGGTGATAATCAGATCGATGTCTTCGGGGCTAAGTTCGGCTTTGGCTAGGCACTTTTCAGCAGCTTCGCGGCCGAGCTTTATGGCGTGTTCGATATATTCATTGTTGGTTTGGCTAAGTGCTCTGGGCTCAATGGTGTAGTCGATGGGGAAGATGGCGTGGCGCTGGTGCACCTGGGCGTTATCGACGATAGCCATCATGGCTTCGACGCGGCGCTCGGGGATGTCAAAAACCCTACCCATGTAATATTTCACGTCGTTGCGCGTAATAAGGTATGGAGGAAGAGCGGTTGCTGATGCGGAAATTGTGGCAATTGAGCCGTGTCCATTGGAAGAGGCCTGATTCGACAAGTTCACATTCACCGTCCCATAGCCGGTATCGTTCCTGACCAAGATTGACTCAACAATAGAGCGCGATTTGCAACCCTGTACGGCGGAACCATTTAGCTCTTTACTGTACATCAAATCAAGCCACAGGCGAAATATCAAGAAGGGTTGTTGTGCAACGGAGAACTAGAGCCTTGCGCCGACCGTGATCACATATAAAAAAGGGGGGCGCCTACCCGTAGCGCCCCCTTTTGTCTATTAAGCCGCTTTAATTATGTGACCCTGCGGGAACTCCAACTTCCTCCAAAAACACCGCCTCGAACCGCTTGACCTCATCCTGATCGTGCAAGAGCACCACAGGTACGACGCGCATCGAATGTTTGCAGAAGTGGCACTGCACGCCTTCACCTTGAAGGTCCTGCAAAAACCCATCTGTAAACCGATACTCGGCCCGCTCGCGCCTTGCTTTCTTCTGGCCCTTCGCCCCGCAATGCGGACACGTGAATTCTACAGTGTCCTTTTGCGGGTCGCGCTCCAGAGCCGCCCAGCCCGTGCGGCGTACCCCGACTACCTCCGGAATATGCCTTTCCATCTAACTCCTCCTCCCCTCCGCTTGAGAGAGTTAGATGCCGAGGGATTTTGCCGAGATGTACCAAACGACCGTTTTGTTTGCCGTACCTTCGCTAGTTCTATTTCCTACATCCTTTGTCTTTCTAGTACCTTTCGATTACCCCCGGGAACTTGTTTCTTTTCTTGGTGTCAAACGCAGCAGAGGAGGCGCGCACCTCACATCCCTGCGAGAGCGGCGCTGGTCACCTGCAGCAACGCAGGAGACTGGCGCCGCAAATACCGAAACTCGTACGGAGATTTGGGAGGTGTGTGATGGCAGAAGCTCGTGTTCGCGAAGAGTGTGCCGGTTTTCTGCGCGATTGTTTGGTGGAAGGCGATTCTACGAAGGAACGGGCCGAACGACGCAACAAGCGCCGCGCCTTGCTGGTCTCGATCATCTTGCAAATTCTGATTGTGGCCGGGCTGGTCTTGATTCCGCTTTTCAGTAAGGGTGAAAACATCGCAAACCGCGCTGTTTATGTTCCTGCGGTTCCTTACTCTCCCGGCAATCCGCGCAATTCGGGCAAGACTCCGCCTCATCAGCAGCGAAGAACTGTGCCGAACTCTCCGCGCTTCTTCGAACCTTCTTCAATCCCGCCCACAATTTCTACGCGCGATGACCATCACGGTCCTGTTAACGATCAAACGACCGCGGACGATGCCGGCATTCCGGGAACTCCCGAAGGTAAGCCCATTCCTGGAGCGCCGCCGACAATCGGCACGCGCATCGAAACTCCTCCACCTCCGCCGCCGGCACGGGAAAGGCTCCGCGTCAGCGAAGCGGTCATTGCCGCCAGGCTCATCCGGCGAGTTCAGCCCGTCTATCCGACGTTGGCGGTACAGATTCGGCGTGAAGGCCGCGTCGAACTCCACGCCATTATCTCTACCGATGGCTCAATCGAATCGTTGGAGGTCATCGCGGGCGATCCTGTCTTCATCCAATCCGCGCTTAGCGCTGTCCGCGAATGGCGATATCAGCCGACGCTTCTCAATGGCCAACCCATTGAAGTGGACACGCACATCACGGTGATCTACACGTTGAGCCACTGATGCGAACCCGGCTTCGCAACACATGTAGTTCATCCCTTGAGGGGTGAGGCTCTGCCGTGCTCAGTTGTCAGCTCTAACGATCTGAAGCGATTAGTAGCTTGGCTTTGATTACTCTTGAGAGGAGAAGAAAGTTGCTCATCGCTTCAGAGAGTTTTTCAACTTAAAATTTAAAACTTAGAACTGACAACGACACCGATGCGGGTTAGCTACAGCAGCGGTTCGCCGGAGTAGCGTGCAATTGCTACGCGCGCGGCGTCGCGCAGTCGCACGATCTCCTGGAGTTGGTTGGGATCACCGTTCGGGATGCGCTGGGGGTAAATCGGCGGAGAAAGGGTGATGGTCACTTTTGTGGGTCGCGGCAGAATTGTACCGTCACGTAAAAATCGGCGAGTTCCCGCCAGCGACACGGGAATTACGGGAGTGCCGGTTGCCACTGCGCTGCGAAACGCACCCAGCTGGAAGGGCCGCACTCCGTCTTCGGGCGTGAAGGTTCCTTCAGGGAAGACGAAGACGGATTCACCTTTATTCAGATATTGTTCGATCTCCTCGACCTGACGCAGGCGCGCATTCTGATCGTGCCGCTCGAACGACAAATGTCCCATTTTGTTCAAAAAGGTGCCGATGAAGATCATGTTGTTTACTTCGCTTTTCGCCACGAAGCGATACGGCACACCGAGGCCCATCATGAGCGCAAGCACGTCGAAATAGCTGACGTGGTTGGAGGCGTAGACTTTCGCGCCGGCGGTGTTCATGTACTCTTGGCTGACTACCTTCACGCGGATGCCCGCCAGAGCGAAGAGCAATTTCAGCGCTGCGGATGTATAGCGGCCGGCGGCGCGATGATCCTTGTATAGCCGGACGATGGCGCACGCAGGAATGATCCACAGAATGAACACGATTATGAAATAGACACCGTAGATTTTTTCCAAGCCGGTGCATAGCGCACCCGAAACTTTCTGGACGATGTTCTTGAGGAACGACACGGTGCCGAGCCGCGCAATCTGCACCCAGGCCGGCGGCTTTGCTGCGGCCAGCGTGCCTTGCAAATAGAGCTGCTTGGTTTCCTCCCGGCGCAATTTTCCGCTGGAGGTTTTTGGAATGCTGCCGAGGCGGATCAACTCCACGCGATCCGGAGGCAACCCCAATCCGCGCGAAACCTGGTCGTTGATTGCCGCTGCGATGGCCGCGCGTTTTGCACGATCCTCTTCTCGCGATTCGGCGACAATCACCAGCTTTTCTGTTCCTGTTTCCTCGCCTTTCAATCCGAATGCAACCACACAACCTTTGCGAATTCCTTCCACGCGCGACGCCAACTCTTCTACTTCGTGGGGATAGAGATTGCGGCCGCCTTTGATAATGATGTCTTTAACGCGGCCAGTAATGTAAATCTCGCCGTTGGCCTGGTAGGCGCGATCACCGGAATTGACCCAGGGGTACTCGCCTGCAGTGTGCGAAGGTCCGCCGGAAAATAGAGCCGCGGTCGCCTCTTCGTTTTGGTAATAACCACTCGTGGCGGAAGCACCGCGGAACCATAAGAATCCTTCAGTCCGCTCGGGTACCTCGCGTCCATCGTTGTCCACGATGATTACCTCGTGTCGCGGCAGGGCCGCACCCGAGGAAACGAATCCAATCGCGGCCTTATCTCCCGCTCGCGCCGGCACCGCGCGGCCGTGAGTTGCGAAAGTCTCCCGGTCGATGCGATCGACCTTCGGTCCTCGATACAACGGCGGAAACGTCACACCGAGTGAGGCCTCGGCCAAACCGTATACGGGAAGCATGGCCTCTCGACGGAACCCGTATTTCGCGAATCGATTCGTGAAGCGCTCCAGGGTTTCGGGGTTGACGGGCTCCGCGCCATTCAGGGACGCGCGCCACGAGCTCAGGTCCACGCCCTCCATAACCTTGTCGGTAATTTTGCGGGCGCAGAGTTCATACGCGAAATTTGGCGCGGCGCCAATCGTCGCTTTGTACTTCGAAACCGCTTGCAACCAGCGCTCTGGCCGGGTCAGAAATGCCAACGGCGACATCACCACCAGCGGGATGCCGAACAAGAGCAACGTGAGCCACGCTCCAATCAATCCCATGTCGTGATACAGCGGCAACCAACTTACGCCCACGTCGTCTGGGCTCATCTGAACCGCTTCCGCAATTGCGCGCATGTTCGCCAGCAGATTTGCGTGGGTCAGCACTACGCCTTTTGGATCGCCGGTCGAGCCGGACGTATATTGCAGCAGCGCAATATCGCTTCCCTTACGTACGCGGCTTCCACTCAGAAAGGCAGGCAAAGCACCGGGCGCGGGTGGCGGCGCTTTTTCTGCGGCATCCAGCAACTTCTCTGCGTCCACGACATCGAGCAGGGATTTCACTCGCGGCTGCAGCAGCTTCGCCACAGCCTCCGCGCGACGGAAGGTCAGAAGCAGACACACGCCGGCGTTGTTAAAGATGGCGGTCTTCCGCGCGGCGTATTCTTCAATGCGATCCGCACGAAACGGCGGATAGATCGGCACGGGTACCGCGCCAGCCAGCAAAATTCCCGCATAACAAACGAAAAATTGCTGGGAAGTGGGCAACATCAACGCGACACGTCCACCTGGGGGCACCCCGCGCCGGCCCAATTCTTCCGCGCACTTCTGTGCTGCACTAGCCAACTCACCAAATGTCAGGTTGCGCGCATGCTCTCCCTGATCGCCCTCGCCGGTGATGATCAGGTGGGTGCGATTTGCGTCGTGCACTCCTCGATAGCGAATGACTTCGACCAGTGTCTCCGCGCGCTGCGTGATCGATTCGGCGGCTTCCTCCTGCATACGCTGAGTGGCCAAAGCGGCTCGCAGCGCGGACGTTTCTTCTTCTTCGCCAGCCACTGCGCCGGGAGCGTTTTGGATCGCTGCAATCAGTTCTTCCGGAGTGTTCGCCTCGGCTGCCAAAGTGTCTGGCAGGCGCACCGCAAACGCGGTCTCCAGGCGAGTCAGAAGCTCCACGCGCTCCAGGCTACCCAAGCCAAGATCGCGGTCGAGGTTCGAAGCGGGTGACAGCGTCTCCAGCGCGCCGTGGCTGCCCAATTCCTCCAGTAACCCACTCAGCACATCCATGACGCGCTCGCGCAGGCCCGGCAGGTCTAGTTGTGTTGAGGTTGCGGCCAAGATTGCCTTCTCAGGGAGTTCGCGTGAGGCTAACACGCACCGCTGACTTTTTCCATCTTAGCCTTCTTGGGCGGCGAGGAGAGAAACCTCTCTGCCGCGGCGGGGACTGAAACCCGCCGCTCTCTTAAGCTCTGGTGTTCTGCTGCAGCCCTGTATCCAACCGTTAGGCGCCTTGCTTTTTCACGGCGAAACCTGGAGGCATAAGCGCGGTGGAGAGATCCACGCCTGTCAGGTTGGCCTTGGTAATGTCCGTTTCGCGCAGAACGGCGATACCCATGTCCGCGCCGGTAAAGTTCGCACCGTCCACGTGTGCATCCCGGAAATTGGCATTGCGCAGCAGGGCCTTATGAAAATTCGCGTTGCTCAAATCGCAGCGGAAAAACTCGACGCCGCTGGCTTGCGCTTCGGTCAAGTCCGCGCCAGCCAGGCTTGCTTCGGTCATATCCGTGTTGCGCAGGTCCGCTTTGCGCAACCGCGCCCCGGCAAAATCGGCGCCGGGCAGCCGGGCCCCCCGCAAGTCGGTGCCGTCCAAATTGGCATTCCGCAGGATGGCGCCGGCCAAGTTCACTTTGCTGAGATCGGCCCCAGAAAGGTCCGCTCCTGTCAGATCTGCGCGGATTCCTGCACCTTTCCAGAACTGCTCATGTTCCGCCAGAATTTCGATGAGTTTCTTTCCCTTGTGCCGAATATTGTTCCGTTTGCGAAGTCCCATAATGAATTCTCCTCGACTTCGGAGTCTTATTCTACCGAATCCCTTTGCCGCGGGAAAACTAACACAGCGCTGCGCTCAGGGCTGCAACAGAGTATGCTAGTTTGCAGGGCCGGACCGAAAGGCTCTGCCCAGGAAGTTACGACCCATGCGTTTTCTACTCACCTTGCTGCTGGCAGCTGGCCTCCTTTCGGTAATTTCTACCTCGGCCCAGGAAGACGAAATTGTAGCCAATCTGGCAGGCGGCCGCATAATCATCCACGTGGCCAACGATGGGATTGTTTTTGCCGCCATCGATCATCCTTTGGAGGCGAAATCCGTGCCGCCGCGAGTGGCCGCTGTCGGTTCCTCGCACGTCGGTGTTTTCTTCGGCGCCTCCGAATGGCAGGTGCCGGCGCAGCCGCGACCGATTCGACTGGATCGCGACATCTCGGAAATGCGCTCGTCCGCGACATATACCTATAGCCCGCCTGGATCCGGCGACCCAGACCTTGAGTTGATTGGCGTTGGCTTTCTGGAAAAGCTGCGCCCTTTGGTTTCGCAGTTGCATAGCAAAATCGATCTAAAGCCGGACGAACCCCTGGTGGAAATTGTTTTGATTGGTTACGGGCCCCAAGGCTATGGCCCAGAAGTTTGGCGCATTGACTATCGTGCCGAGCAGAAATCGATCAGCGAGAACTTCTTGCAGACGAACATCCTGCGCCCGCAATTCACCCAGCTTTATCCGCCTGAAAAGCATCAGGCCAAAACCTTGATCGAAGCGAGTTTCCCCGCCAGTCTGCAACAGACTCCCCTCATCGGTTTGATCCAGGCAAACGATCCGCGGATCGCGCAGCTCTGTTCGTCTGAACCGCGGTTCGCTAAGGTTGCCGAACACATCGACCGTGGCCAAGCCAATAAAGTCACGATGCAAGATGCCGGGGATTTTCTTCGCGCCGCTTTGCCTTTCCTGGCAGGCAACGCCAACTTTATCGAAGGCGAAGTCGGCGAGAACGGCGGCTTCGAGTGGATTGTTCCACCGCAAGAGCCGCGCGAGAAAACCAAGCGTGCCGAAGCCGAAGATAAGGACCGCCCCCCGGATGCGCCAACGCTGATGCGCAAACCCAACCCCAATTAAGTAACCGCAACTGTGAAAGCACTCGCAGGCGATGCGGGGATGAGCGAATCATTCGCTAATGATGTGGTCGGCCCACTCGATTAGCGAGACGAACGCTGTTGGGCTTCCGAACTTTGCTCCCCAATCTGCCAAGTCTGTTTCCGCGACCCCACGGGCCCGGGAACACGCTCCTCACGCGAAGACGGGGATGTGTTTGACTACGATTTTGCTTTGCATTTCGCTGAGGGGCGGCCAGCAACCGGAAATATCGCCGCAACCGTAGCCTTGCGCATCAGGTAAGTCGCTTCGCCCGTGAGGAAGATCTGGACCTCGTGACCAGCATCGGACAACGCCAGCGCGTGCGCGAACACAAACGATGCACGAGTGGGATCATCCGAGCCCCAGGAACTCCTCATCATAATCTTTAGCGGTTTTCGTGCTGTGCTTGTCTGCGTATTTGTGGTCCGCGAACCAAGCAGTCCTAGGCCAAATAGCTGCGGAAGCTTTAAGAGAAGGTCTCGTCGAATCATCTTGCCTCCCTCAATAATCCAGCCGGAAACCCTGTGTTTTCAGGAAGCGGAATCTAACATAAGAAACTGCGTTTCGTGAACAAGATTTGAACGGGCCGTGCTGCTAGAAGAAAAAAGCCCTGCTCAATCGCGGGCGGCAGAGGTGCGCTGCGCCTGCTGGCCAATGTCGCGTCGATAATGCATGCCATCGAAATGGATTTTCGCGGCGGCTTGGTAAGCCTTGGCTAGAGCGGAATCAAGTGAATCCCCTGTTGCCGTAACTCCCAGCACGCGACCTCCGCTCGTTACGATCCTCTCGCCGTCACGTTTCGTTCCCGCGTGCAACACCTCCACGCCGGGAATTTTGGCGGCTTCGTCCAACCCGCGAATTTCCTTTCCCGTTTCAAATTTCCCCGGGTATCCACCCGACGCCAACACCACGCACGCACTCGCTCCAGCTTTCCATTTCAGTTTCTCGGGTTGCAATTTGCCCACGGCCACCTCCGCCAGCACGTCGGCCAAATCGAAATTCATTCGCGCCGCAATCGCCTGTGTCTCTGGATCGCCGAGCCGGCAATTGAATTCGAGGACTTTCGGTCCTTCCTTCGTGAGCATCAAGCCCACATACAGGAAGCCCTGATAGCGGATACCGTCCGCAGCCAATCCTTTCATGGTGGGCTCCACGATCCTTGAGGTAATCACGCTACGCAAGTCTTCGGTCAGCAACTCATCCGAAGAGTACGCGCCCATCCCGCCAGTATTCGGACCTTCATTGTTGTCGAACACGCGTTTGTGGTCGCGCGTGGGCACGAGCGGCGCATAACGTTCGCCGTCGGTCAGCAAAATAAACGAAAGCTCGTCTCCCTCGAGCGCTTCTTCGAACATCACCAGTTTTCCACCGGTGCCAAGTTCATTTTTCTCCATCACGCGCTCGATGAAATCCGTAGCCGCATCGGGATTGGGCGCGACGAACACTCCTTTTCCCGCGCACAGTCCATCCGCCTTGATGACCACCGGCCAATCCACTTCACACAACGCCCCATAGGCCCCGCCGGGCGAATCATACGCACCGTACAGCGCTGCGGTCGGGATGTTGTGCCGCTGCAAAAACTGCTTGGTGAAAACCTTACTGCCTTCCAGCTGAGCAGCCTGTTTATTTGGACCGACGATGCGCCAGTGCCGTTGTTCGAACGCGTCGACGAGCCCGTTCACCAGCGGCAACTCCGGCCCAACCACGGTCAAGTCAGGTTTTAGCTTCTCCGCGAGCTTCACTAAGCCGTCGACGTCGCCCGCGTCGGCCGCGACACACTCCGCCTCTGCCGCGATTCCACCATTCCCTGGAGCGCACCAAATCCTCTCAACGTTCGAACTGTGTTTGAGCCGCCAGGCCAGCGCATGCTCCCGCCCGCCGCCACCAATCACCAGAATCTTCATTGCCGATTTGCCTCGGATGACACTTCTTTGAACATTAGTCGCCGGGCTACAGCGGTGTCAACTAAATGGAACGCAACGCACGATGGGGACAGAGCTTTGGCAGAACAGAGCTGTCGACCTTGCAGATCTGATCGCAGCCTTCCTAACCTATAAATTATATTATAGTGGTTAGCAGGCTGAGAAATACGTTAGGCCTGGCTGAGTGCCCGAATCGGAATTGTTACGCCCGCTGCTGCGTCCGAGGACGCCAGCATGTGGCAGCGGCCATCGAAGATGCCGCCAGGATCGATCACCATGCAAGGCGAATGAACTTCGCCGGTGACCACACCTTTGGCCTGAATCTCTACTCGGCCCTTGGCGAAAATCACGCCATCGAACCGGCCCGCAATCACCACGCGATTGCCTTCAATCTGTCCTTCGACCTTGGCATTTTCTCCGAGCACCACGGTCTGCTCCGAGATGATGTTTCCCTTCACGCGTCCATCGATGCGAAAAGTTCCCGTCAGCGTCAGGGTGCCTTCCAGCGACACGCCCTGATCGATGAAGCCTGTCCACTCTTCGCTGATTCCGTTGCTTGATGCGCCCGGCCACTTCCATAACATGGAATTACCCCCCGAGAGTATATTCACAATTTAACGCGGGTGCACACAATGTCAACGCAGCTTGCGAGGCAGGTTGTCGAATGCAATTCCTGAACGATGGTGCAGGCGCGATGCTAACCGCGCGATTCGCGCTATTTCATCAGCCGATCATAGATGCCCATCAACTGTGCTTCATCGTAATACTCGAGCACCAGCTGTCCCGGCCGGACTCGGGTCTTCGCCCGCAAAAGCACCTTCGTTCCCAAATGCCGCTGCAATTCTTCGAGAGCCTCACGAATGTTTGGATCCACTTGCGTTTCCGCTAAGACTTTTGCGCCGCGCGCTCGCCGGGAGGCAAGCCGTTCGATTTGGCGAACTGTGAGCCCACCGCGGGCAGCGCGCTGTGCGTAGCGCATGCGCAATTGAGAGTCTGGCACGGCCAAAAGTGCTCGGCCGTGTCCCGCAGTGATCTTCCCTTCTTCGATCCAATCTTGGATCGTGGGCTCCAGCTTCAGCAGACGGATCGCGTTTGCTACTGTCGCACGATCTTTTCCGGTGCGTTCGGCCACGCCTTCCTGCGTCGCGTTGAATTCGTCCATTAATCGTTCAAACGCGCGGGCCTGTTCGATGGCGTTCAAATCCTCGCGCTGAATGTTTTCAACCAGGGTCATTTCCAGAGCGAGCTCATCGGGGACTTGGCGAATGATTGCGGAGACGCTGGTGAGGCCCGCCTTCTGTGCGGCTCGCCAGCGACGCTCGCCCGCGATTAATTCGTAGCGGTTTCCAATTTGGCGCACGACGAGAGGCTGGATAATGCCACTCGTTCGGATGGAACGCGCTAGTTCATCCAATGCTTCTTCGCGAAAGCGCGTTCGTGGTTGATATGGACTGGGATCAATGCGATCAATGTCGATCTGCATCGGTCCCGTAGATGTCGGACTTAATGCAGGAGCCGCGGCTGCAGTAGCCCCGCCAGATGTCGGCCCGCCGACAGAAGGTGGACCAGTTGGTTGTGTAGGAACCTGCGGTTCAGGCTCCCGAATGAGCGCTCCGAGCCCCCG
>Ga0187817_10001267_pt1 | contig 12215 bp, 7 predicted proteins | sample NC_wetland_sal_i_17_FD_132431 | JGI IMG/M metagenome (GOLD analysis project Ga0187817, IMG submission 132431) | Wetland sediment microbial communities from Neuse River Estuary, North Carolina, USA - SO4_2 | ecosystem: Environmental > Aquatic > Freshwater > Wetlands > Sediment | place: USA: North...
AACGGGAAGACGAGTCCCGAGGAGCTCCTCGCGGCCGCGCACGCGGCGTGCTATTCGATGGCTTTTTCCGGCGGCCTTGCCCGGAACGGCACGCCACCGGATCGATTGACCGTGAAGGCCCTCGCCACGTTCGACAAGGTCGGCGAGGCCTGGCGCGTGACAACCATGGAGCTCTCGGTGACGGGTGAGGTGCCGAAGATCACAAAGGAAAAATTCGATGAGCTGGCGTGGGCGGCGAAAGAGGGCTGCCCGATCTCCAATGCGATCAAGGGGAACGTCGAGATCCGGCTCACCACACAGCTGGCGACCGGTGCATCCTAAATTCGGTCGCTGCGTATCCGGAGCAAAGGTTCGTGGCCGGCGGCCCCCCACCGCGCTCTGATCGAGGTTCCGATGACGTGCCGCAATGACTCGGGGGACCCCCGAAAGTGCGACCGATGCGGGGACTTCCTCTGGACCGCCGAGGACGGTTGGTTCTGCGGCGAATGCGGGGTGACGATGCCCTGCACGATGCGGGTGTTACCGGTTCCGTCTCGCTAGAGGTTCCGGCCCGCCTTCCACAAGCTACATTCGAACGGGTCGGTACCCTGCCCTCTACGGATGGACGAGCCAAACGCCGCCCCTCGAGACGTTCTGTCGACGATCCGGTCGGTCTCGCCCGGCATTCTCAAGCTCCAGGAGCTCAATCGGCGAGCGCTCGCGGACCCGGAGGGCTTCTGGCGCCCAGTCGCCGCGGAACTCTCCTGGTTCGACCGACAGGGTCCATTGTTCGAGCCTGCCGAGCAGCCCCCCTACGGCCGCTGGTTCCCGGGCTGGTCGACCAACCTGGCCTACAACTGTCTCGACCGGTGGATCGAGTCGCCTCGCAGACACAAGGTCGCGTTCTACTGGGAAGGGGAGCCCGGAGACCACCGGGCGCTCACGTACTATCAACTGTATCGAGAGGTGAACCGCCTCGCCCTCGCACTCCAAAACGCCGGCGTCCAGGAAGGCGACCGCATCACGCTCTACCTCCCCATGATCCCGGAGCTGCCTATCGCGATGCTCGCGGCGGCCCGCCTCGGGGCGATCCACTCCGTTGTCTTCGCCGGATTCGCCGCGCCCGCTCTGGCGGAGCGGATCAACGACTCGGGGTCGAAACTGGTCATTACCGCGGACGGCGGCTGGCGCCGAGGGAAGCAGGTCGAGCTCAAGCCGATCGTCGACGCCGCCCTGCACCAGACGCCCTCGGTGGAGAAGGTCCTCGTGGTCCGACGCACCGGCTCCGAGGCCAAGATGGACCCCGACCGCGATGAATGGTACCACGACGTCGTGGCAGGAACCTCGGGAACGGTCGGTGCGGCCCCCGTGAGGGGCCCTCACCCGAGCTTCGTTCTGTACACCTCGGGCACCACCGGTCGGCCGAAGGGCGCGGTCCATTCGACCGGCGGCTACATGCTCTGGTGCTACTACACGACACGCGTCGTGTTCGATCCCTCCGACCGCGACCTCTTCTGGTGCACCGCCGACATCGGCTGGGTCACGGGCCACAGCTACGTCGTGTACGGCCCGTTGCTCGCGGGACTCTCGTCCGTGATCTACGAGGGCGCCCCCGACTTCCCGCAGCCGGATCGCTGGTGGAACATCATCCAGAGGTACGGCGTCACCACGCTCTACACCTCCCCCACGGCGATCCGAGCGGCCATCAAGCACGGCGAGCGCTGGCCGCGTACGCACGACCTCTCCTCCCTCCGCTTGCTCGGATCCGTCGGGGAGGCCATCAACCCCGAGGCGTGGCACTGGTACTATCGAGAGATCGGCGGGTCCCGGTGCCCGATTGTCGACACGTGGTGGCAAACCGAGACGGGAGGGATCCTCATCTCACCGCAACCCGGAACGGCGCACTTCCCCCTCAAACCCGGCTCGGCGACCCTGCCGGTCCCCGGGGTCGATGCGCAGGTGGTCGACGAGGCCGGGGCAGCCACGCCCCCGGGCCGTAAGGGCCACATCGTGATCCGAAAGCCCTGGCCCGGTCAGTTCATCGGCCTCTGGAACGACGAGGCCCGTTTCCGCTCCGTTTACTTCTCCCGATATCCGGGCTGGTACTATCCCGCCGATTATGCGATGGCGGACGCCGATGGGTATTTCTGGCTGCTGGGCCGCGCCGACGAGGTCCTGAAGGTCGCGGGGCATCGGATCGCGACCATCGAGCTCGAGAACATCTTGATCATGCACCCGGCGGTCGCGGAGTCGGCTGTCATCGGCCGCTATGATGAAGTGAAGGCCGAAACGCCGGTGGCGTGCGTCGTACTCAAGCCCGGGTTTGAGGGAAGTCCTCGGCTCCGTCAGGAATTGCTCGAACTCGTCCGCTCCTCGATGGGCGCCATCGCGGTGCCCTCGGCGATCTACTTCGTCGAGAAGTTGCCCAAGACGCGCAGCGCTAAGATCATGCGTCGGCTGATCCGCGACGTGGTCGAGGAACGACCCCTCGGCGATACGACGACGCTTGAGGACGAGACCAGCATCGAGGACGCGCGGCGAGCCTACCGGGAGTTCCAGGCCGAGCTCGCCCGGACCCCGCGCTGACGGCTCGGCCCCCCCTTCTCGCCAGCGGGGCCTCGGGGGGGGAGTGCAGTTTGATATTCTGGAGATGGCCTGTATCATCGGGGGAGGCCAGACCATGATCCTAGTGCGGCTTCCGGAGACGATCCACCAGGCTCACGGGTCGATCCAGGACGGGACCTTCAGCGGCCGCTGGCACTTCTCGTTCGATGAGTACACGGACCCGAAGTTCGTCAAGTTTGGGCAGCTGCGGGTACTCAACGATGACACGCTGAGCCCGGGCGCCACTTGGCCCCTCCACCCGCATCGGCACAACGAGGTGGTCACCTACGTCGCCGCCGGCGAGTTCCGCCACGAGGACGAGCGAGGCCTGGGCGGGATTCTGAAACAGGGGGGCGTCCAGCACACCACCGTGGGGCGTGGCATGTGGCACGCCGAGATCAACAACCGGCCCGACATCCCGATGCGATTCATCCAGATGTGGTTCCTCCCCGAGCGCCTCGACCTCGACCCGTCTGTCCAGCAGAAGGCGGTCTCTCGGTCGGAACGCACCAATGGCTTCCTTCCGCTGGCGAGCTCGCGACACGAGGGGGCGTTGCCGCTCCGGAGCGACGCAAGTGTTTTCTCCTCGTTCCTCGAAACCGGCCGGGCCATCTCTCATCCCTTGGAACGGGGCCGAGGAGCCTACGTCTACGTGCTCGAAGGAGGCCCGGTCCGGGCCAATGGCCAGCCGTTGCCCGAGCTCGCGGCGGCGGAGCTCACCGACGAAGCGACCCTCCGGGTCGCGGCCGACCACGACGCCGAGCTCTTGCTGGTCGACACCCGACTGTAGTTTCCCGCCGCCTTGACAGGATGGACAGGCCTCCTCCGGGCGGCGGCCGACGACCACGGGGCTCACAACTTAAGGTCCGGCCTCCCTCGTCCGCTGGCTCCGATGGCTGACATAGCCCCCGCCCCGGTTGGAACCCTCGTACCCGCCGTCGACTTCCCGGCTGAAACGCTTCGAGTGGTGGCCGAACAACGGGACTCGCTCCGACGTGAGGGCAATCCTTGGGCCGACTTCTACGCCGACCGTGCCCGCAAGAAAGTGGAGGACCAGTCGTTCTTGGGCCTCCTCTGGTCAGGACCAGGCGACGAAGCCGTCGCACTGGTGGGGTGGGAACTCGCAGGGGAACTCGGTCGCCGCGGCTTCATCTACCTCGCCGAGGGATACCAGCGTCGCGCGGTCCTCGAAGAGCTCCTCCACCGCCTCGACTTGGCCACTCCTCCCGCGCTTCCTTTCATCGGCTGGGCCGACGAGCTGCCGGGGATCTCGGAGGCGGATCGGGAGGCGGTTTTTGCCGGCCGTGGATTCTCTCGGGTCGTCCGGGCCGACATGCGCCTCCCCAAAGGCACCGACCCGCCACTCCCCGCCCCAACGCCGGGGTACGTAGCGAGAGCGCTCACGCTCGGGGACGAAGCGTTGATCGCCGACCTGCTCTACCGGGCGTACTCGGACAGCGCGGAGCGGGCGATCTTCGCGACCACGCTGGACCAGCGAGAGGACGCGCGGCGGGGAACGCGGGATGTCCTCCACGGAGAGGTCGGACGGTGGCTCCCGGACGCCTCGTTCGGCATCGAGGAAGGGGGCCGCCTGATCGCTCAAACGCTCGCGAACGAGCTGGAGGGGGGGTTGATCAGCGAGGTGGACGTCGATCCATCGTACCGGCGACAAGGGCTCGCCCGCCGATTGTTGCCCCTCACGATCGGAGCCCTTCGTTCCGCCGGATTCGAGGTGCCGCGATTGGTCGTCACGATGTGGAACCCGGCCGCCGTTCGACTGTACCAGAGTATGGGGTTCGAATTCGTCCCCGGCGGCGCGGGCCGGGTCTGGCTGGACCTTCCGGCGCTCGGGGTCACGCGGCCGCCCCCCGAGAGCGGCTGATCGGCGGTCAGAGTGTCTATATCACGGGACGTGGTGGGCCGTTTGGCCCGGTACCAGGAGGGGGCCGCTCCAACATGCAGAAACGAGCGAATCGAACCAGCCCCGCGTCTCCCCAACCCGTTCTTCCCTCCTTTATCGCCACTCCGCGCGCCGGACCATCGACCGAACGCTGATCCGCCCGTTCGTTGACGAACGGCGGATTAGTCTCGCTTCGGTCCGTTCTCGGGATCGGCGAACACGGTCCGCGAGTCCACCACCGTCGCGACGGTCCGAGTTCCGGCCAGCTTCTCCGCCGGCGCCTCGAAGGGATCCGGAGAGACGACCACCAGGTCGGCGTACTTGCCTACCGTCAGAGATCCGCGGGTCGTTTCGCAGTGACTCGCGAACGCGGCGCCCTGCGTGTAGGCCCCGAGAGCCTCTGTCAGCGTGAGTCGCAGCGGTGAGAGGTCGCCCGAAGCGTCCGTCCGCCGGACCGCGGCGTGGATCCCGACCCACGGATTGAGGTCGGCAACGGGCCAGTCGCTCGCGAACGCGAGGACGGCGCCGGATTGCAACAGGGTCTTCCAGGGAAACGCCCGTCGTGTCCGTGCCGGCCCGACGGCCTCTCTCCAACGCCGCGTCAGCTCCGGGGCAGAGTGTCGAGGCATCATGCAGGGAATCACTCCCAGCCGGGCGAATCGGGGAATATCCTCGGCGGCAAGGTTCTCGCAATGCTCGATCCGATGTCGCCGTCCGGCCATGCGGTTGGCCGCCGACGCCTTCTCGTAGGCGTCTAGGGCCAGGCGAACGCCTCGGTCGCCGCAGGCGTGGGTGAGGACCTGGAAGCCTCTCCGGTCGAGGTCTGCGACAATCGCCTCGTACTCACCGACCGGGTACACCGTCTTTCCTCGCGAGGTGGGGTCGTTCGAATACGGCTCGAGGAGCGCCGCGGTTCCGGTCTCCTGGACGCCGTCGATGTAGAGCTTGACCGCCCCCACGCCGAACCAATCGTCGTGGGCCTTGGCCACCGCGTTCATGAATTCCGGGTACTGACGTTTGGGAGTTCCCCGAGGGTGGTAGATGGCGGCCCGGATTCGCAACGGCAAGGCGTTCCGGTTACGGAGCTGCTCGTAGCCTTCGAGGGTGTCCAAGGGCACCTGGACGTCAAAGCCGGTGGTGATCCCATACCCGCTCGCGGCGGTGAGGATCCGCTCGAGGCCCTCGATGGATTTCCGCCGGGCGAACTCGGGAAGCAGCGCGGCCACGTCAAAGGATTCGGTGAAGATGCCGGTCGGTTTCCGGGTCTTCGGATCCCGCTGCATGCCGCCGACGTCCCGTTTGACCTTGGAGAGGACGGCTTGGGCTCGCTCGACGAAGCGAGAATTCCCCCACCCCGTGTGCCCGTCCCAGGACGTCAGAAATACCGGCCGGTCGTACACCGTCGTGTCGAGGTCCTGCGAGGTGGGTAGCCCTTCCCCGCCGAGGGCGGCGTAATCGAACCCGTGGCCGATGATGATCTCCTCATCGGGGTGGGTGTGGGCGTACTCGCGCACGCGGCGCTGCACCTCCAACATGGAAGGATGGTCCGAAAGGTCGATCCAGTGGCCGAGTTCGTACGCCCAGATCAGGTGCACATGCGCGTCGATCAGACCGGGGATCACGCGCCGTCCGGAAGCGTCCAGGATCTCGGTCTTCGAATCGGCGGTTCGTTCGATCTCCCGGTGCGTGCCTACGGCGACGATGCGCCCGCCCCGGGCGGCAAGCGCCTCCGCCTCCGGAAGGGCAGGATCTCCGGTCCAGATTCGCGCGTTGGTCAGGATGAACGTCGGCGCCGGCAGAGAGGTCCCTTCTCGGGCTCGGCGAAGTCGGCCAACTATTAGGACGCGTCGCAACTCAATCGGGGTCTCGGGCGACCGCTCCTTGGGCCACGACCGCCCGGACCGTCGCCGGACCCCGTGAGGCCACAAGGAGGCTCGCGACGACGCCTAGGGCGGCGACCGCCGTCACGACGGGGAAGATGCTCCGCGGGCCGTACGCCGCCCAGGCCGTTCCGAACAACAGGGGACCGACCAGGAGCCCGGCGTCCTCCACGGCGCCAAAGACTCCTATCGCGGTGCCCTGGTGGTCTCGAGGAACCGTGTTGAGTGCGAGGGGCAGCAAGCTGGCCGACAACCAGCCCACTCCGGCCGAGAACACCAGAGTGGCCGCCACCATCTCGTCGTACGCCCCGGAGGCCCACGTGCCCAGGCCGCCGGCCAGGAGCAAGGCAAATCCGGCGGGAATGGAACGGCCCGGTCCCCATCGGTCGACGACCGTGCCCAGGACAAAGGCCGCCGCCAAACTGACAAGACGACCCGCCCCGAGAAGGTACCCCGCCTCGGAGGGCGTGCCCCCGAAGAGGACGATGGAGTAGTACTGAAGGAAGTTCATCGTGAAGGTCATCGCGACGAACGCGATCAGGACGAGCACGAGGGCGATGAGGAACGGACGCGTGGCGAGCGTCCTCAGGACCAGCCTTCCACCTCGGGTCACCTTTGGGAGGGAGGCGAGAGACCACGGTAGGGCCGCCGCGGCCGCAACGGCGATCGCCAGAACGCCGATCGCCGACAGCGCCACATCAAGAAAACCGAACGTGACGAACTCCAGCGGCCCCGCCGTGACCCCGATCGCAATTCCGAGCCCGAACACGGAACTCCACCGTCCCGTGCCGCTCCCCTCCGAACCGGGGCCCCTGTAACTGAGGGATATCCAACGCAGGACCGGGGCCAGGTACACGCCGATTGCCCCCAGCAGGATCTCGGCCAGAAGGAAGCCCAGGAAGGTGGTGGCGACGCCGAGAAGGAGCGTCGCGCCCCCTACCACGGTCCCGATCGCGACGATTACCGCTGGCCGGCCCAAGCGGAACGCCCACGCTCCCCACAGCGACTCGGTCAGCAGCATTCCCGCCGCGTACACGCTGAGCGTTAGCCCGTACTGGAGAATCGGTAACCCAAGCTGCTGGAAACGGAATGGAAGGGTCGCGCTGAGAAGACCGACCGAGATCCCCCAGAAGGCGGTCGCCGTGTAGAGGTAGGTCTGCAGGGCTGCTCGCCGGGGCCTCTCGCCCGTCGGGAGGACGGATCCTGAACCCATTCCGATCGACACAACCCCCTGCCGATCGGGTCCTAGGCCGGTCGTTCGCTGGGCAACTCGCCCAAGAGGTCCATCATCCCGTTACCTAGCCACTGACCTCCATCCACGGCGATCACCTGCCCGGTGACGTACGAAGCCCGGGGCCCTGCGAGGAAAGTCACGGCCTCGGCGATCTCGTCCGGGGTACCGAACCGGCGCATCGGAATCTCCCGCTCGATCCGGCGGATAAGATCCTCGGACAGCCAGAGCTGTCGGTCCGTTCCCTCCGTGCGGACGGGACCCGGCGCCACCGCGTTGACCCGAATATGGTGAGGCGCCCACTCGACGGCGAGGGTCCGGGTCAGCGCCAGGACGCCGGCCTTCGCGGCGGCCGAGTGGGCCGTCCCCGGCCCCGCCATCCAGGCGTACGCGGCCACGATGTTTACGATCGCCGGCGCAGGAGCTTCCCGGAGGAGCGGAAATGCGGCACGGGAGCAGTAGAACGTCCCGTCCAGAACGATCCCAACGACGGCGCGCCAGCCGTTCGGTGTGATCTGTTCGGACCTCGCGATGAAGTTGCCCGCGGCATTGTTGACGAGGACGTCGAGGCGTCCAAACTCGCGCCGGACCGTTGCCATTAGGGCCTCCACCTGGTCGTAGTTTCGAACATCGGTTGGCACCGTCACGACGCGTGCCCCGGTCTCACGAAGCTTGGCCGCTCCGCTCGTCAGGTGTTCCTGGGACCGGCTTGCAATCACCAGGTCGTATCCCTCGCGACCGAGGTGCTCGCCGATCGTCCGGCCAAGCCCGGTGCCTCCCCCGGTCACCAGGGCCACCGGACGACCCGGTCGCGGCCCGGGGGGAGCGGAATTGCGGGGCGTCGGGGTCGCGGTCATCGCTCGGCCCCACCATGCGCTGTGCGTCTTAAGGAAACAGTTCGCCCGTGCTCAGCACGAGCAGTCGTGGGCGGAAGTCTCTTCAACCATGTGACCTAGGCGGGCAGTATGGCCCGCCGTGTCGCCCAGGTCAATTCTCGAGCCACCTCCGGACCCAAGGTCGACGTGCTCTTTGAGGGGTACACCGCTCCCGGTGTCGCGGGAACGGTCGGCCTCGTGCGAGATGGCACTCGCCGAATCATCATCGACCCGGGCATGGTCCCTCGTCGCTCCGCGATCCTGGGGCCCCTGGGCCGGACCGGACTCACTCCGGAACGGGTCACGGACGTGATCTTCTCCCACCATCACCCCGACCACACTCTGAACGCGGCCCTGTTTCCCCGGGCGCGCTTCCACGACTTCTGGGCGATCTACCGGAACGATGTCTGGGAGAGCCGGGCCGCGGAAGGCTTCCACGTCTCACCGCATGTGCGACTGCTCGAAACCCCCGGTCACACTCCGCAAGACATCACGACGATCGTGGAGACACCCGAGGGAGCTTACGCCTTCACGCACCTCTGGTGGGATAGCAGCGGTCCGGCCGAGGACCCCCTCGCCGACAACACGGAGCTAGTCCACAAAAACCGCGCCCGGGTGGCCCGGCTCGCCAAGTGGATCGTACCCGGTCACGGAGCCGCGTTCCCGTCGGGGCCTGCGACGCCACTCTAGGCGGCACCGGCGGGCCGTAGGCCTACCACGAGGGACGGTCGGAGACTAGCCCGCCGAGGCGGGCGTAGATCCCCTGAACCATCCCCACGGCGCGATGCGGCGGCGAGCGATCTCGTGCCGACGGCATTGTCGGCACCAAAGCACGGGCCGGCCGACCCCGGAGGAAAGCTCGGGGGTGGCCATGTGGTCGGTCGGCGGATGCCGGCAGCTGCGGTTGCCACAGTCCTGGTTCCAGTTTCGGTCCATAGAGAGGGAGGTCGCTCCGAAACGGAGCGCTAATCTTCAATACGCATTTCTGCGTATTAAACCTGCCGTTGGCCCCGCTCTCTGGGCTCGGCGCGCCCTATCGAATCCGATCCACTTCACCCGAGCCGGGGGCGCCGGCTCGGAGAGCCACTCCCAACACTATTTTCCAGAGGAGGCGATGCCCAGCCGTGGCGGTCTCGAGCCCCACGGCTTCGGGCGACGACTCGCCGGCCTCGCCGCCCTCCACTTTCCGGTCGCGCCGCCGAGGACGCGGCCGGCGAGTCGCGCTCTTCGTCGTCCCGACGATTCTTGCCATCGTGCTCATCGTGCTCCTACAAAGTACGCTTACGCTGCTCGACCCACAGGCCGGGGTCTGGGCAAGCGCCCGGACCGCCGAATGGGGCAATCAAACGTTCGTGTTGCAGGGCCTCCAGCAGCCGGTGGTAGTGATCCGGGATGGCAACGGAACGACCCACATTTTCGCACAGGACGATCCGGACCTCTTCTTCGCCCAAGGGTACACTCAGGCATCCGACCGACTCTTCCAAATGGAAGCGGAGAGCCTCACCGCGCAGGGCAATTTGTCGTCGTGGCTCGGGAGTAGCGCACTAGCCTCCGACGAGATGTACCGGTACCTGGGCGTCCCCCAAGCGGCGGTCGAGATGTCGGTTCAGGTCACGACCGTCAATCCGCAGGTGGGGCAGGACATGAAGGCCTACGTGGCGGGGGTCAACGCCTACATCTCGTGGGCGGAATCTCACAACGCCGTCCCGTTTCAGTTCAAGGTCCTCGGGGTCTCTCCGTATACCTGGAGCCTCTTCGCGTCGTTCTGCTTCGACCGGCTGATGGTGATCGGCCAGACCACGGGCTTCACCGAGCCGATGTACGCCGCGGTCGCGGCGGCGACGACCGGAGACCCGGCGTTCGACCAGGTGTTCCCGATCTATCCCCAGTACTGGCAGAACTATACCGTCCTTCCGGGCAACGGGAGCGTCGGCAACGCCTCGCTCGCGGCCCAGGGGATTTCCGCCAACTACCTGTTCTCGCTAGACTGGTTCGGGTCGTGGGCCACAGGACTCTCGGGCCAGCAGAACGGGACCCTCATCCCCCTGTATCGGGGGGCGATCGCCAATCTCAGCGACCCCTTCATCCAAGGCCTGAGCCCATCGGCCGGCGTCGGAAGCAACAGCTGGGTCGTGGCCGCCAACCACAGCGCCCTTGATCAGCCGATGCTCGCCAACGACCCGCACCTCCCGCTCATGCTGCCGTCCCTGTGGGTCAGCACGCAGCTCGTCAGCCCAGACTACGACGTCGAAGGGTGGTCGTTGGCCGGCCTCCTGGGCGTCCTGATTGGACACAACACCCAGATGGCGTGGGCGCTCACCAACTCCGAGGGCGCCACGGCGCTGGACTACGTCGAGACGCTCCAGGGAAACACGTACTTCGAAAACGGTACGTGGCATCCCCTCACGTGGACGAACGAGACCATCGCTGTCGCGGGGGGAAGTGCGGTCCCGTTCGACCTGGCATGGACCAGCAACGGCCCTATCGTAGCCCGGATGGGCAATCTCGGCCTCAGCGTCCGGTGGGCGGGCACCGGCCCCACGTGGGAGGCGGCGGCGGAGCTCGACTTTGACAAGGCCCAAAGCATCCCGCAGTTCGAGTCCGCCCTCGAGCAGTACTGGACTGTCCCGAACCTCAATGCGATGCTGATCGCCCGGAACGCGTCGGATCCGACCGGCCACATCGGATGGATCATCCCGGCCCGGTACTCCCTGATCGCGGAGACCTTGCCGAACGGTCAACATGTCCAGGTCATCGGTTCGCGTGGACCCCTCGACGGCTCCGGCCACTTTGAGCCCGCCGGGGCCGTTCCGTTCGACCTGCTACCGCAGATAATGGACCCTTCTCAGGGATACCTGCTCGCGCCGAACCAGCCGACCGTCGGCATCGAATATCCCTATCCGATGATCGGAAGCTGGTGGGACTCGGGCGGTCGAGCCCATACGATTGGGAATTTCCTCGCGTCGCACCCTGTGATGAGTCCCGCGCTCATGCAGTCCCTCCAATCAAACGTGACCGATTCTTGGGCGATCGGTCTCCAACCCTACCTGGTACAGGCGCTCAAGGCGGCCGTCGCGGCGCATTGTGTCTCATCGCCCGGATCCTTCTGTGCTTACTTCGTATCGGCGGCCGCCCTTCCGATTGTGGAGGCGTGGAACGGCTCCTTTGAGGAGTCCAGCGTTGCGGCCACCATCTACACCTACTGGTGGAACGAGCTTCAGCGGGCCACCTACGACCCGGTCATGGCCGAGGCCGGGATCGCCCCCGACGCCACTCCGGCGTTTCCCAATGCCTATGAATGGATTGCCTCGAACGTCGCCAACAATTCCTCGTGGGTTCCCGGCGGCTTTGACCATCAGTCGGATCTGGCCCTGTACGCCGCCCTCAGTTATCTGAACGGGGTCTTGGGCGTCGGGCCTGCCCCCTCATCGCCGCAGTTGAGCGGCTGGACCTGGGGCCGGGTCCACACGTTCTTCTTGCCGTCTCTCACCGGCACGGCCGCATTGGGCGAAGGCCCGTACCCCCAGTGGGGCGATCCGTACACCCCGAGCATTGGGATGTTCCAGGACAACATCACGGTCCCATTGGTCCAAGTGTCGATCGGTTCTTCCCTGCGTTTCATTTCAACCGCCGCGCCTTCTCCCGCGTGGGGGGTTCTGCCGGGCGGGGCCAGCGAGAATCCTGCCTCCGCGTACTACGCGGACCTGCTGCCACTCTGGCTCAACCATGAGTACATCGGCATGAAC
>Ga0187817_10001268_pt1 | contig 12213 bp, 11 predicted proteins | sample NC_wetland_sal_i_17_FD_132431 | JGI IMG/M metagenome (GOLD analysis project Ga0187817, IMG submission 132431) | Wetland sediment microbial communities from Neuse River Estuary, North Carolina, USA - SO4_2 | ecosystem: Environmental > Aquatic > Freshwater > Wetlands > Sediment | place: USA...
CATTTTGCGAAGGTGGGTCATAGGTGATCTCCTTATGACCCAACCTTAACCGCTCACAGACATACTGCCGACACCAAGCACGCGAAAGCGTCTGCCGCTAAGGCTTCGTTCAAACGGGCTTCGCGGAAACTGAGCTGGCTCGTGCTTTCGACGGCACCGCGCTTCCCCCAACCGCACTTCTGGCCAGGTCGTTGAGAGTCCGTCCGAGGACATAACCTGCGCTCAGCCCGGCACTCAATCGCGCGGACAAAGTGACTCTGCAGAATCTTTGGGAAAAGCGGCGATTCGCTCAGCGACTGCCCATGTCAAATGCATCCAGACCTCGGCTTTCTGGCGGCCCGATCAAGCGATGAGGTGCCCCCATGTCAGATCGCTACAGAAGTCCGCAAAGGCTTGCAGGCGACTGGAAAAAAATTTCCCAACTGCGGGTGCGTGCGTTTGCACGGCGCACGCTCCGCGTTTGAGTCGAAATTCATTTTGGCCTCCTATCCCCTCTTTAAGGAAAAACGATGCAAAACCAACATTCTTCCTGCGCGGCTTTTTCGCACACGATTTCAACTGCGTTTGTCGTTCATCAAAGGCACGCGACAATCTTTCTTCGTTTGTCATCTCGATGCGGACCGACCAAGATCGGTGTATTAGTTGCGCGCTTTTCTATGCAGGGTTCTTGGTCCGCAAAATGCCCATTCGAAACGTACCGGCGGTAGTACTTCTGATTTGAACCCCGTTCCGGTCCGTCCCGTAGTGGTTGGCGAAGGATGACGGCAGCTGAGTGGAGGTCGATAAGAACAAGGGGTGGGAGTAACTTTCTAGTTATCATTCACGATTTTTCTTGAACGGACCTCCGGTCGACCTAAGCAACGGGCTCGAGAACAACTGAAAACAGATGAATTTGTAACCTTTTAGTTACCATCTAGTTAAGTTCACAGTCTTTTCTTGTCACTTCCAGGGTGTTTTTGAATGACTTAGCGGCCTTTTTTGGCACTTCCGGAGCCGTCCATTGCTGGGCAGCATTCCATGTAACTTGCTTAGTATCAATAGCATAATAGAACTCAACGTGCCCACGATATCCCAGAAAGCCAAAAAATCATTTCGCGTGTGCGTGCGTATTGACGGCGCACGCCAGCGCGAGTCTTTCAGAACCGCGCCGGCGTCGGTTTGGGCGGCGATAGCACGCCACGCATGATCGCCTTTCAGGCTCGCCTGGAGCTCTGACCTCGACCTATTAGTCTTCCCTCATCCGCGCGACCCGGGGACGATGTGACAATGTCGTCCGACGCGTTGGCTTCGAGACTGAAGCTTTCGGAGATTTTTCCGGGAATACCGTGATCCAGGCACAAGCGCGAGAATGGCCTTGCAACGTTGCGATGAGGGTCGAGCTACGAGGCGTCCCATGGAAGCGGAGGGAGTATTATGCGGATGGCTATATGAAGTCAACGAAACCGGAGTGGAACAATGCCCGAGTCCATTGACTGGCCGCCGCGGCATCAGGGGCGGCCTCGCCGTCGCCGTCGTTTCCTTCTCATTCTCGCCGTCCTTGCCGGCATCGTCTTCGGCGGCCGGACCGCATTGTCGTATTACGTGGACGTGCTCTGGTTCGAGTCGCTCGGCTACGGAGACGTGTTCTGGAAAACACTGAGCCTTCAGTGGGGAATCTTCGCGGCTTTTACAGCGGCCACATTTCTCATTCTGTTCGGATCGTTCCTGGCTCTTAAGCGGGCCCATCTCCCCGATTTGCCGAGTGGCCACACGATTCTCATCGGCGGACAGCCGTTGAAGCTGCCGGTTGAGCCTGTCCTCCGCCTCATCGCGCTCGGCATTTCGCTCGCAATTGCCGCTGCAACGGGCGCCACCATGATGGGGGAGTGGCCGACGCTTGCGCTGTTTTGGTACGCACCCCGCACTACTGGCGTCCTGGATCCGATTTTTGGCAAGCCGCTAAACTTCTTTCTGTTCGCCCTGCCTGCGTGGCAGCTCATCGCCGGCTGGCTGCTGACGCTAGCCGTGATTACCTGTGCACTCGCCGTTTTCTTCATCCTCATTACGGGCGGAACCCGTGTGCTCGCCGGGCGTCTCAGCCGCTACGTTGCGTTACCTTGGCGGGGGTTCTCGATCACGTTTGCGTTTCTGTTGCTGATCCTGGCGATGCATGTGTATATCGGCCGGTTCGAGCGATTGCTCGAGGATCATACGATCTTCGGGGGTGTGACCTATACGGATGCGCACGTCGTACTAACAGGAATGCTCGTCGTCTGCGCGGCGCTCGTTCTGGGTGCGGTGATCGCGGCCGTTAACGCCATTCGGGTGCCACGTGGGCGCTGGTTGGTCGCGGCGATCCTTCCGGCCGCAGTCTGTTATATCGCCGTTCAAGCAATCGCCTGGTACGTCGGCAACTTTATCGTCAAGCCGAACGAACTGGTTCGAGAGAAGCCCTACATTGTCTACAACACCGACCTGACACGTCAGGCTTACGGATTGAACCGGGTCTCTCAGCGCGAGTTTCCCGCTGAGACGACGGTCGAGGCCGCCGACCCGGCGAACAATCGGGCTACGCTTCAGAACATCCGGCTGTGGGACTGGCGCGCGCTGCAGGACACGTTGCGTCAGATTCAGGAAATTCGCACCTATTACGACTTTCCCGACATCGACATTGATCGCTATGAAATCGATGGCACGACGCGCGAGGTGATGCTCGCCGCGCGCGAGTTGAACGTCGATAAGCTTCCCGAGAGCAGCCGCAACTGGATCAACGAAAAGCTGATCTACACCCACGGCTACGGCATTACGATGAACCCAGTCAATGGGTTCACGCCGGAAGGGCTACCCACGCTGATTCTGAGCAATATGCCGGTCCAGAGCACGGTGCGTAGTCTGACCGTGACGCGGCCGGAGATCTATTTCGGAGAGTTAACCAATACCGATGTTTACGTAAAGACGCAGCAGAAGGAATTCAACTATCCGCAAGGCCAGAGCAACAACTTAACGTCCTACGAAGGCAACGGCGGCATCCTTATCGGCGGTTTCCTACGCCGCATGGTCATCGCTCTGGATCAAAGCGACCTCGCGAAGCTGCCGTTCAGCGATGACGTGAACAGGAATAGCCGGCTGCTTATGCGCCGCAACATACGCGACCGTGTATCGGCGCTAGCGCCATTCCTGACCTACGATCCGGATGCATACATCGTGCTCGGCGATGACGGCCGGCTGTCGTGGATCATGGATGCGTTTACGGTTTCAGACAGCTATCCGTACTCGACCCATTATCGTCTGGGCAACGATCTCATTAACTACATGCGGAACAGTGTGAAGGTGGTCATCGACGCCTACGATGGTACGACCACGTTTTACGTGTTCGATCCGGAGGATCCGATCATTGCGGCCTACCGCCGCGTTTTTCCGAGTCTGTTCAAGGATGCGGCCATGATGCCGTCGGGGCTGCGCAAACATGTGCGCTACCCCGAGTTGTTGCTGAAACTGCAGGCGGAAGTGTACGGCCTGTATCACATGACCGATGCGGAAGCGTTCTACAACCGTGAGGATCTGTGGACGGTCGCGACAGAAGTCGGCGTGGGCGAGGGCGGTGGGCAAGTGACGCAGGCGATGCAGCCGAATTTCGTGCTGATGAAACTGCCGGGCGAAACGGGCGAGGAGTTCGTGGAGATTTTGCCCTTCACGCCGTCCAACCGGAATAATCTGATTGGCTGGATTGCCGGGCGAAGCGACGGCGCACAATACGGTACGTCGGTGGTCTACAACTTCCCCAAGACGAAGCTGGTCGACGGACCGCTGCAAATCGAAGCGCGCATCGACCAGAACGCGCAGCTTTCCGGACAATTGACGCTGTGGAATCAGCAAGGGTCGCACGTGCGCCGCGGGGCGCTGCTGGTGATTCCGACCGGAAAAGCCCTGTTGTATGCGGAACCGATTTACCTGCAGGCCGAGCGAAGCCCGATGCCGGAGTTGCGCCTGGTCGTGCTTGCACTGCAAGACAAGCTGGCGTACGGACCAACTTTTGAGTCGGCGATGGCGGCCCTTTTTGGCGGAGCGGTCTCGTCTCTGACTGCTTCATCGACGACCGCCGCTGCAGTCCCGGCGGAACCGGTACGCGGGGCACCGGCATCCAACGCGTCGCCCCAGACCGCAGCGGATCGTGACGCGCTCATTGCTCAAGCCGCCAAAGACCTTGCCGACTACCAGCGCCTGACAGCGGAAGGCAGACTCGGCGAGGCTGGACAGAAGCTTGAAGAGTTGAAGCGCGCACTCGACAAGCTGAACACGCGCCAAAGATAGTCCCAATGGCCAGAGGACGGGAAACTTAAGGCCCACCTTCGCCACCCCATAAAAACTCTCACAATAGAAACTACGCAAGACTTTCTAGGCGAAGGAGGGTGCACCTTTACGAACAAACTATGATTTGTTTATTCGAAATTTATGAATCTTAGTTCTCAATGATCTGGGTTGATTGATTCAGGCAACGTTTCAGGGGTTGAGCCGAGCCTGGAAGCTGAAATGTTCGTAATGGCGGTAATGACGGTGCTGTGCACGGCAGGTATTGCGTTTTATGTGCGATTCCTGGTGGCGCTATGCAAGGAATGCAAGCCTCGTCCGGTCGGCTATTGGGTGCGTCTGCGCCTCGGCTCTGGTGAAAGCACGATCGCTGAACTGCCGGAGAGGAGAAAACCAGTGACTCGCGCTGCGTGAGAACAGATTGGAACAAGAAATTGCAGGAGGTCAATCATGTTGACACGAAGGAAGATTGTAAGTGTCATCCTGGCCATCGTAGTGCTGGTCGCTACCTGGGCCATGCTGGGAACCGCAGTCGCGCAAAGGGCAGCAGTTCCGAAGCCGCAGGATAAGCTGGCACTCGGAGAGAATGAGGTCAAGCAATTGCTGCTCCTGATGGATACCGACGAGAACGGGACGATCTCCAAGCCAGAATGGATGAAGTTTATGGAACCGGAGTTCGACAGACTGGATAAGGACAAGAAAGGGCAGTTGGACGTCAAGGAACTAGAGCAATCGAAGTTGCGTGTAAGCCACCCCGTAAACGTGGGTAAGTAAACGTTGTGTGCTACTGTGCTTGCTAGGACAAAGCGGGGCTGTCCACTCGGCCAATGCTCGTTCGAAATTTCCACTGCGCTACTGGCATTTCTTTTGGCCGGAACGGCGCCATTACGTGGTCAAGATCAGCCCCCGAGCGTTAACGCTGTGGGACCGATCGCAACGGACCGGCCGGCAGTTACGAACTCGAGCGTGGCGGTCCCGGCGGGCAGCCTGCAGATGGAGGACGGCTTCCTTGAAACTGGCAGCCAGGGACAAAGCTTCTTAGACGGTCCGGAGAGCTTAGTACGTTTTGGTGTCGCGAAGCGGACGGAGTTACGTTTTACGGTGCTCTACTATTTCCGCAACCTGAGTGCTGGCGGCGGCTCGGGATTCGGCGACTTTGCCTTCGGAGTAAAAGAACAGCTTGGCCCCACGCCGGGTAAATTCGATGTATCCGTGATCCTGTTCCTCAGTTTCCCGACTGGCGCCAACACTGCGCCCAGCGGCGGGTACGATCCGGGATTGCAAGTGCCGTGGTCGCGCGCGCTGTCCACCAACTGGACGACGGCCGGAATGTTCTCGGTGTATTGGCCTACTCAGGACCGCACGCGAAATGTGACCGGCGAGTCCACGTTCCTGTTAGATCGGCAGTTGACGAAACCATGGGATGCGTTTGTTGAGTACGCGGGTGACTTTCCGGAAGTTGGCGGTCAGAGGCACTTGCTGCATCTTGGAACAGCTCTAAAGATCACCGAGCAGCAACAGATTGATTTCCATGTCGGCGTGGGCCTATCGTCGGCCGCCGTCGATCATCTCATTGAGATCGGTTATTCATTCCGCCTTCAGGCGATCCGTCACTAGGGTGGGTTCTCAGGCAAGAACAGGTAGTGGATCGATTTAGCATGAGTACCATCTTGACAGGGTCGCTCGGAACCGCGCATGTTACCGTTTTCGGCTTAATGGTGCAGATCGTTGCGACGCGGGGGGACATTCAGTGAACGCCATAATACCCGTGTTGATGGCATCTTTGTTTCTCTGCGCTGGGAAAGCCTTCGCGCAGTCGGTCGACCAAGCGCGCTGGTCGCGCGCATCGCCGCGACCTTGATACGGCGTGGCAACGAGCACGCCCCGCGCTCGAAGCGCTGCCCCGGCCCCCAGGACTCTCCGGTGTCTAGCGGGGCCCAAGCCCCGACACAGAGGGGGAGTTGCCTTAAGGCTTGAGGTTGGGAATGTTCGCTACCGGGGGGGGCCGATCGTGCCGACTAGTAGCACATTCGTGAGAATTGCCGCAGTCGTCTTCGCGCCCACTTTGAACAATCCACCTCACCTTGTCATCTCTAGACGTAACAAGGATTGAGATCAGTCGGCGTCGATGCGCAAGTAACCAAGCATATATAACAGCAGGGTTCCGATCAGAATCGCACCGACCATCGCCAGAATCCAAAGGCCCTGCCGATTAGTAAATTTCCCTATGGCCTTTCTCCTGCCCTTGCCATAGGAATATTTGCCCATGAGCACTCTGAGCCTCAAACACGGTCACAAAGGCGATCACCACGAATTCTGCAAACCCCAACGGTGAAGTTCGTGCACCCCTTAAGGCCACTTTGGGCCCGGTTTTGAACCGACCAGAGCCCTGTGGCACGACGGGCTAAAAGTGGAACCCGATCTGAGCCGTCAGCGCCCGCGGCGTCACATAGTGCGTCCCGCTGAACGTCGACAGGAAGTTATACAGCGCCGTTTTGTTGGCCACGTTGATAGCCGTGAGTTGGAGACTTACCTTGTACCGATCGCCGTGAAATAGGTTGTCGTGGCCCACGGAAAGGTCGAATAGGCTCCGTGGTGCGACGCGCTGCGGGTTGTGATCGTCATTCTCCTTGAAGGGCGCCGGCACTTTGAGGGAGGTGGATCCGAACTGGGACGCCGGGCACTGATATACGCCGCTAATCAGCGTTCCGATCGGAGTGGTCGGAGTTGGATGCTGCGATCCACAGAAGAACCCAGCCTGGTACTCCTGATCGGCCGTCAGCTGCGCACCGCTGATCGTGTTTAGCAGACCCACATAGCCGGATTGGATGTTTGGGTTCGAACCTCCATCCGCCTGCGCAGTTGTCGGCGAGCAGGTTGCAGTTGTTCCTTGACACGGCGTCGCGCCCGCCACCAGCCCGCTGTCATATCGCCAGTTGAATCCAAACCAGGGCCCACGCTTCCACGGCTGGTACTCCACGTGCGTCGTCTGGTTAAAGATCTCGTCATGGTCAATGCGGAACACGCCCGTTGCCGGAGGAATGATCGGCAGCCCCGCAACCTGCGGCAGGAAGAAGCGCGCGGCCACACTCGACATCACCACCTGCGCCGAGAACCCGTGATAATTCGGCACGCTCACGCGCAGCGCAAAACCGGGAATCTTGGAGTTATGCCACTCGATCGGGAAGTAGATGGGCGTGCTGCCCACGATCCCGAAGTCGTAGCCGTTGTGCGTGTACTTCCAAATGTAGTCGCCGCTCACAACCAGGTAGCGCCCGAATGCCTGCTGCAGGCCAGCGTGGAATTCATTGCGGTAGCCCGGAGCAATCGGTCCTGTGTTACAGGAGACACCGGGCGGCGGCACCAGCGTGGCAAGGAACGGAATGCTGCAGCCCGTGCTGGCAATCACCAGGTTTTCGTTGAACGGACTTTCCAGGGTTCGCGCGTAGGAAACGCGCAGCACCGTGCTGCTCCTCTTGATATTGTAAGCAGCGCCGAGACGAGGCTCCGCTTGCCGGTCTCTTGTGAGTGCGTTGTAGAAATCACCACGCAGGCCCGCAGTGAACGACCAGTTCCCCACCGTAATCGCATCCTGCAGGTAAAGCGCGAGTTCTTTCACGTCCGTGTGACCGCGGAAGGCGAACAGACCCCCACTAGCGTAGAGACCTCCTCCGCCAGTCAAATCGTAGGGCGCCAGAATAGCGCAGGGCGTGCCGGGCATGGGCTGATGGGTCACCGGATCTAAGCAGGAAGGAGCGATCCCAGGAACCAGCGTCGGATCGACGATACCAATGGTGTCATTCTCCGTGAGGAACGTGTGCTCATACACGACTCCCGCCTTCACGTTGTGAATCCCCTTCACGTAAGACAAATTCGACCGCAGACCTGTATTGGTAAGCTTACGGTTCTGGCTGACGCTTTCGCCCTGCAGGTCCGGAGCCAGATCGTTGAGAGGGTCGGCGCTCGGGTAGTAGTTGTATTGATCCTTCCTTACGAAGCCACCCAGAGTAAATACCAGATCGTTGTTGATCAACCGCGTCCAGGTTGGAGCTATGTTGTACGTCTTGATCTGCGAAACCTGGTCCGCTAGCCCCAGAGGATTACCCGTCTCAGTGTTGATGATCTGACCCGCGGAATCGCAAGGGTACCCTGGGACGCAGTTATGAAATTCCTGGTCGAACGAGTTGGGATTTTGAAACCAGGAACGCGTGAAGCCGAAGTTCACGTGAATCGAGTCCGCCTTTGAAAGTTGATAGTCGACCCGGTCGAACACGTTTTCTTCGTTCCCTTTGTCGTGCATGACCGCAAACTCGGGCGGGTCGAGAAACCGGCCGCTGTTGAGTCCGTTAGTCGAAATAAAGTTTCCCCACTTCTCGCCGCCGTAGCCAAGGTCAAACCCAACATTGGAGGTGCCAAAACTGCCATAGGAGGCGGTTACCGCGCCGTGGGGCGTAGTCATGCCCTGGCCGGACCGCGAGGTGACGTTGATGATCAAACTGGTCTTGCCGCCGTACTCCGCCGGTGGAGCTCCGGAGATTACTTCCAGCGACTGCACCGAATCGAGCGGAACCTGGTTGGAAAAAACCTTGCTCTGTTGGTCGGTAATGGGCTGGCCATCCAAAGAAAATGAATTCTCCGCATGGTCGCCCATACCATGGAAGAGTCCATTGGAATCCGCCGCCACGCCGGGAGTCGCCAGCGTGACCAGCGAGCTTAACGAGGACGACTGGCTTTCCAGAGGCAGCGTATCAAACAATCCACGATCGACGTCGGTGTGAGCGATGGGATCGTTCTCCACCAGGTCGGCACCCCCTTCAACCGTGACAACTTCGGCGGACGTGCCTACCGTCAGCCCGATGCTGAGGCTCGTCGGAACCACCGACCGTATGTCGACGTCCTGCGCGTAAGCGTTAAAACCCCTTGCGATGACCGAGAGGTGATAAGGATTGAACGGAACATTCGGGAAACTGAACTTCCCTGTGCTATCCGTGGCAGTGGTTCGGTCATAGCCGCTGACTGCGTTGTGAATCTCGACACTTGCACTCGCCACGACCGCGCCCGAAGGGTCCAGAACGGTCCCGTTAATCGACGCCGAACTTCCCCCCGACTGCGCGTAAACGTGAAAACCCAGTACCAAACACAAAACCGCTATAAAAGCCGCATGCAGCGACTTCTTGTAAGTAGTCAACATGAATTCCTCCAGAGAATTTGGTCCAAAAATCAAAGGAAACGGTTCTTGGGATACGAACCGGCCTAGATACGACTGCAATTGGATTTTTAGACGCTAGGAGGCGGGCGAACGCTGAGTGCGAACGCTACGAAGCGCTGTTTGGCGGAGACTGGCTCTGCCCGAAAGGTGGACACGACAACGACCGTCGTTGGGCGCGGTGTGGAGTCGGCTTTGGGGGAAGCTGAATGGGCGGCGATACAGACGGTACACTTTGCTGTCTCAGTCGCATTCGAATGATGATGCGCAGCAAACGCTAATGCGGACCAAAAGGTCAGCATTAGACACAGCAGCGCTATGCTCCTCGATATCGACCGCATGACGGCTACCCCACAGATACCTTCTACACCAAAACAGGAAACGAACGCAACGAGAGAGTACCTAGCCAGGTATGTATCTAGCTATCTGTGCTAAGCCAACGCTTTACTATGAATTCGAGGGTCCTGGCCCCCGTAAAGACCCAATACGACGACCGCTATTGCCCCCAGAATGATCAATAGCAGCTGAATGATTCCCTTCCTGCCGCCCGCTCTCTTATTCCGGTTCTGACTCTTTTTGAAGATTGATACCATGAGGTCACTGCGTCGCGCCTCCAACTGGAACGCTCGAATCCACGGAGACCTTGATCTGTGTGGATGCCACAGCGTTGCTTGCGGTGCTCTCTGCACGTTCAGGCCACTCCCTTATATGGAAGGCTGTTCGACAGTCCCTCGCGCATTTCCTAAGTCTCTACGAGCGAAATGGGCTGATCCTGCATACTTGAAATTCGCGCGGCAGGGCTAACATCTCGCCCGCATCCCGACACCGGACAGCCCACTCAAGCAGGCTCCGATACTGGTCGAACTTAACAATATTCCCCAGCCATTCTGTGCCCGATGAGCTTGTAATCACGACCACGTTCGGCACATCGCAGGGCCCAACACAACCGCTAATAGTTAGCTGGACTCGCTTCAGTAGTCCCCTTTTCCGCCATTCACTCTTTAGCCATTCCACCGGAACTTCGGGCAAACCACGCTCGACATTGCCGCAACAACAGCCTCGGCAGATCGTAATTTGCCCAACCACGAGGCGCTTCGTTTTCAGCGGATAATCACGATCCTCGTTCACAGTGCCCGATCCGTCCCTGTCTCTGGAAGCCAATTAGTCCAACAGGCCATACAGGTGGTCCATTTCAAACGGTTGTGGTGATCTGCGAGACTGCAAGAAAACCGCGGCAATCAAGATCACCATGATCGCGAGGGCGATTAGGACTACCCAAGCCCTCACCTCCCGACTGTGGATTACATAAGCAAAGCGCATACCCAGCTCAAGTTTCGCTACAAATCCTCGACCGTCATCGCCCGGCTTCCGAACTTCGAGCCAACAATCTCGTGGAATTGAGGATGAATGCCAACTCTGAGGTCACGTGAATAAAGGCGGCCAGAAGTGGATTTAGGAAGCCAAGAGCTGCCATTCCGACTCCGATGCTGTCCACGACAAGCGTGCCGACAAAATTCTGCATGATGATCCCGCGACAGCGTCGAGCAAGCCGCAAAGTTTCAACTAATTTCGAGAGATCGCTTCCGATCAAGATCACATCCGCGCTCTCCCGAGCAACATCAGTTCCCGATCCCATGGCGATGCCGACATTGGCCTCTACCAAGGCTGGAGCGTCATTGATTCCGTCACCGACCATCGCGACATTACGCCCTTTGCTCCGCAACTCAGTCACCCACCTCGCTTTCTGCTCGGGCAGGAGTCCTCCCACCGCTTCATCTACTCCGAGATCACGGCCAACCGATGAAGTTGCGGCTTGCGTGTCTCCGCTCAACAGGACAGTCTTCAAACCCATCTGTCGCATTGCGGCGACCGCATTCTTGGCTTCCGGACGCAAGACATCCGCAATTCGGATGCTCCCAAGAACTTGCCCAGCGCGAGCGACGTAGACTTCCGATGCCCCGCCAGCACCATCACTACTGACGGGCAAACCCCTCGTCATGCCGTACTCCACGAGGAGCGCCAGGCTGCCCACAAGGATGTCCTCGCCGTCATACCTCACCCTGACTCCTCTTCCGGGCGTATACGAGAATTCATCGGGGTCGACGAGTGGAATGGCGAGTTCTGTTGCCCGCGCCACGACTGCCTTTGCAAGAGGATGTTCGGATTTGCGCTCCGCGATGCTGGCAGCGGCGATGATCTGCTGTTCCCCGAAGCCATTGGCGGAAACGACTTCCCGGATCTGCGGCGTCCCGAAAGTTAGCGTGCCCGTCTTGTCCAGAAGCACCGTGTCCACGGCAGACAGCGCCTCCAGATAGAGGCCTCCTTTGATTATGGCCCCGTGATGAGCCGCCCGCCCGATGGCTCCGAGGATTGCAAGGGGAGTTCCCGCTGCAATGCCGCACGCCCCAGCAACGATTACGACCGAAATCGTTGACCTGACATTGTGCGTGATGATGAAGGTCAGAATCGCCGCCCCCAAGGCAAAATAGACAAGGTATCCCGCCAGGCGATCCGCAGTCTTCTGGATGGGAGCCCGTGATTTCTCGGCGCGTTCGACGGCTTCAATGATTCTTCCGAACGTCGTGTCACGGCCAAGTTTCTGGGCGCCGATTTCCAGAGCGCCCGACTGATTAATGGTCCCGGCATAGACCGCATCTCCCGGCGCTTTCTCGACCGGCATGGCTTCACCGGTGATCGCCGCTTGTTCCACAAACGATCGG
>Ga0187817_10001270_pt1 | contig 12208 bp, 9 predicted proteins | sample NC_wetland_sal_i_17_FD_132431 | JGI IMG/M metagenome (GOLD analysis project Ga0187817, IMG submission 132431) | Wetland sediment microbial communities from Neuse River Estuary, North Carolina, USA - SO4_2 | ecosystem: Environmental > Aquatic > Freshwater > Wetlands > Sediment | place: USA: North...
CACGAAGCCGGGCAGCCGCGGCACTGGTCTCGGCCTCAGTGTGAGTTACGGCATCATCAAAGAACATGCCGGCAAGATCGATGTTTGCTCCACTCCCGGCAGGGGAACTTCGTTCCACGTGGAGTTCCCGGCGGTAAGGAAGACTGTTCATGTCTAAAGGCTCCATCCTGGTTGTCGACGACGAATCGGAAATTCGCGAAGGCTTGGAGCTTTTGCTGAGGACCGAAGGCTATGCCGTCTCCAGCGCCGAAACCGCGCTTTCTGGCTTGTCCCGTCTCGAAGAGCGTCCTTTCGATCTCATGTTGCTCGACGTCAGCCTCCCCGATCGCAACGGCATCGAGATGCTCAAAGACGTCCATCGCCAGGATCCGCATCTCCCCATCGTCCTCATCACTGCCTATGGCTCCATCGAAATGGCCCGCGCCGCCTTCAAGAGCGGCGCCATGGACTACATCACCAAGCCTTGGTCCAACGACGAGCTTCTTGCCCAAGTCGCCCAGGCCGTCGAAGCTCGCCGCCTTCGCGACGAGAACGTTCAGCTTAAGCGCGCCCTGAAGCAGCGTTTCAATTTCCCCAATATCATCGGCAAAAGCGAGAAGATGCTTGCTCTTCTCGATCTCGTCGCGCAAGTCGCTCCCTCCCGGTCCACGGTCCTCATCAGCGGCGAAAGCGGCACCGGTAAAGAGCTCATTGCCAAAGCCATTCATTCCGCTTCCCCGCGCGCCGACAAAGCTTTCGTCCCCGTCAACACCGGTTCCATTCCCGTCGACCTGCTGGAGTCCCAGCTCTTCGGCCACGTCAAAGGCGCTTTCACCAGCGCCGTCTCTTCGAAAAAAGGTCTCTTCGAAGTTGCCGATCAGGGCACGATCTTCTTCGACGAAATCGCCACCGTTAGTCCCGAAACACAAGCCAAGCTCCTTCGCGTCATTCAAGAGCGCGAATTCATGCGCCTCGGCGGTACCGAGCAGCTCAAGGTCGACGTCCGCATCGTAGCTGCCTCTAACATCGATCTTCTTTCGCTCGTCAAGGAAGGCCGCTTCCGCGAGGATCTATATCACCGCCTCAACGTTATTCACCTTCGCCTCCCTCCCCTCCGCGAGCGCCGCGAAGACATTCCTATGCTCCTGACGCATTTTCTCGCCCATTTTTGTAACGACAACGCCAAATCCCTCCGCCACTTCACTGCCGCCGCCATGAAGCTGCTAATGGATTACGACTGGCCCGGCAACGTCCGCGAACTCGAAAATGTCGTGGAGCGCGCCGTGGTCCTCTCCACCCACGAACGCGTCGACGTCGATCTACTTCCCGACGCCATTCGCAGCAAGGAAATTGTTCGTGGCGTGCGCTTGCAGATGTCAGAGTTCCTTCCGCCACTTCCGGGCGAAGCCGGCTCGCGCACCGCTGCAGACAATCCCAATCCCACTCTCTTCCAGATCATGGACGAGGTCGAGCGCCGCATCATTGTGGACATGCTGGAGCGCTGCGGCTGGAACCAAACTGAAGCCGCCGAACGCTTCCTTATTCCTCTCTCCACGTTGAATCAGAAGATCAAGCGTCTTGGCATCGATGTTCGCCGCCGCGGCCGCGCGGAAGAGAACGCACAATCAGCTACTGGCAAATAACTGCCTCAACCTCACTCGAACCTCAAGTGCATTGTCCCGTTTTGGAACCGCACTCCCTCTCGCTCACTTTCGCCTTGCATCCCCGCTTCTCCCTGCGTCACAGTAGCTCCAGATGATTCTGCGTCTCTCGGATTCCCTCTCACGAGCACTGGTTGTCGCTGCGGCCCTTCTAGTCGGGCTCTGGCTATCTTTCTTTAGCGTTCGCGCGGCCATCGCTCGTTATGGCGCCGAAGGCGAAACCGTCAAGCGGGTCGCCACCGCTGTTCGCTGGGAACCCGGCAATCCTGATTATTGGTACATTCTCGGCCGCTATCAGCAGTACAACCTCGAGCAGCCCGACTCCAAGAGCGCTGAAGCATCCTACCGAAAAGCCATCGCACTCAATCCCTATGCGACCGATGCTTGGCTGGACCTCGGCACCGCCTACGAGCTCGACGGCGATACGCAAAAAGCTCGCGAAGCTTATCTGGAAGCCAGGAAAACCTACCCCACCTCCGCTGATGTTTCCTGGCGCTATGGAAATTTCCTTTTGCGCCAGGGCCAGCAGTCGCAGGCCTACTCCGAACTCCGCCGCGCCATCGAAGCGGATCCGCATCGCGCCGCCGCCGCATTTTCCCGCGCGTATCGTTCGAACCCTAACATCGACGAACTCCTTGCGGATCTTCTTCCAGCCCAACAAAGCGTGTACGTCGATGTGATTCTCGAGGCTCTCAGCGCTCAACAATTAGCCGTGGCAAAGACCGTCTGGGTGCAGCTCATCAAGCTCCACCCGCATCTCGAAATTAACGACATCGATCGCTTCGTCAATCAATTGCTCTTCGCTCAGGAATTCACCGAAGCTCGCCGCGTCTGGGATCAGGGCACCGCCACCATGAATCTCCCTCCCCTTCTTCAGCTCCAGAGCTCCGTCGTTTGGGATCCCAGTTTCGAAACCGACCTCAACGGCTACAGTTTTAGCTGGCATTACCCCTCTCTCGTCGAGGGTGTCAGCATCGGCTTGGATCGCGCCGTAAAGCTTTCCGGTCGACAGTCCTTGCGCGTGTCCTTCGATGGCAAGCACGACCCCAATCTGGAAGCCGCTTGCATCGTAGCAGTCGTGCAGCCTTCCACTACCTATCGTTTCTCTGGCTGGGTCAAAACCAAGGATCTTACTTCCGACAAAGGTATTCAGTTCCGCTTGCGTGCCGTTGAATCTGCCAGTTCTCCTCCAGCGGTTACCAATCAAGTCCTCGGCACTCAACCTTGGGCTTTCGTCGACCAAACTTGGACCGCCGGCCCCGATGTTCATCGCGTCCTGATTTGTGTCACCCGTGACGCTAGCGCCAATCGCGACGCACGTATTTCCGGCACCGCCTGGATCGACGACGTCAATCTCCTGCCGCAAGCCCCGGAGCATCGCAGGCCATGAAGATTTTTCGTCTGGGCATCTGCTGTTTACTGGCTTTCGCGGTGTTGTCTTTTGGCGCTGTCGAGGAATGGTCCCAAGCGGTTTTGGAAGTTGGTGCCTCGGCCCTCTTTATTCTTTGGGCCATTCAGATGTTTGCGCGAAAAACAGATCAGCTCATCATCCCGCCGGAATTTCCCCCGCTCTTTGCTTTTGCCCTGGTCGTTATCACGCAACTACTTTTTCGCCTGACCGCGTCTCGTTACTTCACCCGTGTCGAATTACAGCTCCTGGCCGCGTATCTCATCGTCATCTTTGTGATGGCCCAGACCTTTTCCCGTCGCGGCCACTGGCGCGCCTTCGTCTGGTTTCTCATGACCCTGGGCTTTGTCGTTTCCGTCTTCGGCATACTCCAGCATTTAACCTTCAACGGAAAACTTTATTGGTTTCGCGTCATGCGTTTTGGCGGTATTCCTTTTGGTCCCTATGTGAACCGTAACCACTTCGCCGGATTCGCCGAGATGATCATTCCCTTCGCCTTGGTCCCCCTGGTCCTCGGCAAAGTTCGTCGCGAACGCATTTTCCTGGTTGCCCTTTTTGCCGTTGTTCCTATCGTCGCGCTTTTCCTGGCCGCCTCCCGCGGTGGCATCATCAGCTTTGCGGTGCAGATGTTCATACTCTTTCTCCTCCTGCTTATCCGCCGTGTCCACAGTAAGCACGTAATCGCCGGTGCCGCCGTCGTCCTCATTGCCGTGCTGGCCGTGTCTTGGATCGGCGTAAATCAGATCTTGGCGCGCTTTGCCGGCATTCAAAATATCGAAGTTTCCACGGGCAAGCGCACCGCCATGCAACGCGACACCTTCCGCATCTTTCTCGATCACCCCATCATCGGCACTGGCCTCGGCACTCTAGAGATGGTCTATCCTCCTTACGATTCCGTCTACGATGGCAGGGTCGTTAATCACGCTCACAACGATTACCTCGAGGCCTTGGCGGAAACCGGCATTCTCGGAGGCCTCTGCTGTCTCTGGTTTCTTAGTGTGCTCTTGCTCAACGCCCTCAAGAGCTTGGTCGACTTGCGCACATCCTTCGCGTCCGCCCTCAATTTCTCCGGGCTCATCGCATGTAGTGGGATCCTGGTTCATAGTCTGGTAGACTTCAACCTGCATATCCCCGCGAACGCCCTGCTGTTTCTGATCTCGGCCCACATAGCTGCGGTGCGCCTCCCGCCTCCCGAACCAGCGGCTGCGGACAACCAATCGTCAGGTATTCGCGATGGAAACCACTAGTCAGCTCGCTCTCGACAGCCTGTATAATGTCACCAGGGGGTCATCTGAGGTGAATGGCCTGGTTGCCTTCCGGGGCCAACGTTATCTTCTGTTTTGCGTTGCGCTTGTCTTGCTTTTCCACATGCCCTTGGGTGTCTTCGCTCAAGACGTTGCTCCCGTTGGCACCGTGCAAGAGACCAACGACCGTATTCGTTCGCTGAGTTCCACGGCCTCAAAAGCCTCCTCCCCCCATGAATACACCATCGGAAATGGTGATCTCCTCAACGTTTCTGTGTTCGACGTGCCGGAGCTTACCCGCGATCTTCGTGTCAGTCAGGGCGGCACTATCAACATGCCCCTCGTTCCTACCCGCTTGCACGTTGCGGGTCTGACCGAAACGCAAGCCGAGCAAATGATTGCGGATGTCTTACAGTCCAGCGGGCTGGTGAGTCATCCTGAGGTCGCAGTTGTGGTCAAAGAGCATAAGAGCAGACCCATTACCGTCGTCGGGGCCGTCGGGCATCCCATGGTTTACGAGGCCGATCACACGGTCACTCTGTTGGAGGTTCTTGCCGAGGCCGGTGGCATTTCCAATGATGCTGGCGATACCATCATCATTACCCGCGCGCATCCCTCCTTCGTCATGATTCCTACCGCGAATCCAGAGCCAGCCTCCTCTACGCCTCCTGGAGCCGCTCCTGCTGCGGATTCTCCCACATCAGATGCTCCTGCTGCGGGCCCGAACGACCCCAAATCGCAGTCAACTTCCCCTGCATTTCCTTCTGCCGCGGAAATGGCTCAGAATCCAGCTCCCCCTGCCACCACGCCCGCCTCTCCCAACGATCCCAGCACTCCTCCTTCCTCTTCTGGAAACATCATTACCATTAATCTCCACGAGCTCTTGGAAACCGGTGACACTCGAAACAACATCACCCTGCAGGCGGGCGACGTTGTCACCGTTCCTCACGCCGGCATTGTCTATGTCTTAGGCGCAGTCAACCGCTCCGGCGGCTTCGTGCTTTCCAACGATCGCACTCAGATGACTACTTTGAAGATTTTGACTCTCGCGGGCGGCCCCAGCAAGATCGCTAAACTCGACCACGCCGTCATCATTCGTAAGGACGCACAGGGCAAGCAGACCGAAACCGAGATCGACCTCAAGAAAATCCTCCATCTAGAATCCGAGGATGTGCAAATGCGCCCAAGCGATATCCTCTATGTTCCAGATAGCCGTACCAAGGAGGTTCTGGTGCAGGCTTTGCAAATTTCCTTGGCGGTCGGCACTGCCCTTGCCATCTACCGGGTGGCAGGCTATTAGTAACGCTTAGCAATGATGGACAATTCCAAACTCGTGCCCCGCGTTCCCGGTTCCAACGGAACCGTCGAACTCTTTTCTCCATCCCGTTCAAACGTCCCCACCATCGAGCTCTCTCCTCGCGAGCCCCATCTTTATGATTACCTGCTCATCCTTCGCAAGCACCAGTGGCTGATCCTCTCCTTTCTGGTCGCCGTCGTTACGATCGTCTCCATTGCCACTTTCCGCATGAAGCCCGTCTATAGCTCCACTGCCAAAATCGAAATTGATCGCGAAGACGCCAGCATTTCTCCTTTCCCTGGCGCCGATTCTTACGATTACATGATGGATCTGGACAACTACATCGAAACGCAGTCCCGCATCCTGACCAGTGAAACCTTGGCCCTTCAGACCATTCGCGTTATGGAGCTTTCGAAGAACCCAGAATTCGGCGGGAACGGCAACTCCGAAGCCATCGACTCCGGCACTCTCAAAAACGAAAAATTGCCTCCGGAAGTCAGCGCCTTCCTCGGCTCTCTTTCGGTCAGACGCATTCCCAACACCCGCCTCATGGAGATCGGTTTCGAATCCACCGATCCCAGAATGGCCGCGCAAATCCTCAACGCGCATCTGGAAAACTACATTGATCAGAATATGAAGAGCCGCGTCGACGCCACCAACATGGCTTCCAAAATGCTCCAGAATGAACTCACCGAGCTCAGCAAAAAAGTCCGCGATTCCGAAGATGCCCTCATTGCCTACGAGCGCAACAACCAGATTTGGAACGTTGATGACAAGAACGACAAAAGTAATGTCACCACCGAACGTCTCTCTGACCTCAACAAACAATTGACCGATGCCCAGAGCGAAACTCTCCGAAAGCAAGCCCTCTACGAATTTGCCAAAACCGGCGACATCGACGCCGTCCCCTTTCTCCGCGACAATTCCCTCATTCAGCAAATTCAGAGTAAGCGCGCTGAACTTTCCGTCGCCTACACCGACTCCGTTAATCAATACGGTCCCAACTATCCCAAGGTCCAGCGCATCCAGGCTCAAATCAAGGAACTCGATGACCAGATGATTCGCGCCCGCAAAGGCGTCATCGCCCAGCTCGAAAGCGAGTTTCGCGAAGCCAAACAGCACGAAGAACTCTTAACCCGCGCCCTCGACCAGCAGAAGACCGAAGTCAACGCCATGTCCGAGAAAATGATTCAGTACAACATCCTCAAGCGCGAAGCGGAAGCCAACAAGTCTCTCTACGACAGTATTCAAACCAAGCTCAAGGAAGCCGAAATTTCTTCCGGCCTCCGCTCGCAGAATGTTCGCATTGTCGACCCTGCGATGATCCCCTCCTACCCCACGCGCCCTGCTAAAGCTCGCAATATCACTTTGGCTTTTCTCGTTGGCCTCGTCGGCGGCATTGGCCTTGCTCTCCTCCGCGAGTACCTCGACAACACCGTGAAGACTCCTGACGATGTCGAGTCTCTCACCCGTCTGCCCTCCCTTGCCGTCGTGCCAGCCTTTGGTGAAACTTCGGTAGTCGACAAGCGCCCCGGCTTTTTACGCTCTGGCGCCAACAATGGTCACGACAAACGCATCGAGTTGGTTGCTCAGCATCTTCCCAAGTCTCAAATGTCCGAAGCCTTCCGCGCCCTGCGCACCGCCTTACTCTTGTCTCAACCCGATCATCCACCGCAAGTCATTCTCGTCACCAGCGCTCTTCCGCGCGAGGGCAAAACCACCGCCGCCGCCAATCTCGCCGTCACTCTCGCGCAATTGGGCGACAAAACCGTCCTCGTCGACGCCGACTTGCGCAAGCCGGGCGTCGGTCGTCTTTTAAATCTCGGCACCGGAAAGTATGCCGGCCTCAGTTCCTACCTTGCTGGCGTTTCTTCTCTCGACCTCGTCACCGTTCCCCATCCCGCCATTCCCAATCTTGCTGCTATCCCCACGGGACCTCTTCCTCCCAATCCCGCGGACCTGCTCTCTTCCCATCGCCTCACCGACGCCATCACCGAGCTGCGCAAGACCTTCAAGTTCATCGTCATCGACTCACCTCCCATCATGGCCGCCACGGATGCCGTGATTCTTTCGGTGCAAACCGACGGCGTTCTCCTCGTCGTCCGCAGCGGCGAAACTCCCAAGGAAGCTTTCGCGCGTACCCGCGATCTCCTTAGTTCCGTCAAATGCCACATCCTCGGCGTCGTCCTTAACGCTGTCGACTCTAGCGCTCCTGATTATTACTACTCTTATCGTTACTACCCTTACTCCTACGGTTACGGTCCCCAGGAATCGCTGGAATTGGGTCACGAACAACAAGTTCCGGTTCATAGTTCGGTTTCTGCCGAAACCGACCAGGACGATTCCGACAAACTGTAGGGAGGCCGCTTTGCGATATCTCATCACCGGTGGTGCGGGTTTCATTGGTTCTCATCTCGCCGAACGCCTGCTTCAGAAAAATGAAAAAGTAGTGCTCCTCGACAATCTCTCCACTGGCAGCATGGAGAACATCCGGCACCTAAAAGGTTCGGAGAATCTCGAATATCACCTCGACGGTATCGAAAATAAGCAACTCCTCGCCGAACTCGTCGACGACGCCGACATCATTGTCCATTTCGCCGCCGCCGTCGGCGTCAAGCTCATCGTCGAAAGTCCCGTTCGCACCATCGAAACCAATGTCAACGGCACCGAACTCGTTCTCCAGGCCGCCTCTAAAAAGAAAAAGCTCGTGCTCCTCGCTTCCACCTCCGAAGTCTACGGAAAAAACACCCAGGTGCCTTTCCACGAAGATGCCGACCTCGTCCTCGGCCCCACTACCAAAGGCCGCTGGAGCTATGCCGCCTCCAAAGCCCTCGACGAATTCCTGGCTCTCTCTTACTGGAAAGAAAAACGTCAACCGGTCATCGTTGCACGCTTCTTTAACACCGTAGGTCCGCGGCAGACCGGCCGCTACGGCATGGTTCTGCCCAATTTCGTCCAGCGGGCCCTCAAGCAGGAGCCCATTGAAGTCTATGGCGACGGTAAGCAGTCGCGCTGTTTTTGCGATGTGCGCGACACCGTCGAAGCCCTGCTCCGCCTGTTCCCACTGGAAAGTGCCATCGGCGAAGTCATCAATATCGGCAACACTCAGGAAGTCACCATCGAAGATCTCGCCAAGCTCGTCAAGCGTCGCACCGCCAGCTCTTCCCCCATCCACTACATTCCCTACGACAAAGCCTACGAACCCGGTTTTGAAGACATGATGCGCCGTGTCCCCTGCATCGATAAGCTCCATCTCCTCACCGGTTTCCGTCCACAAACCACTCTCGACGAAATCATCGACCGGGTTTCCACCTACTACCGCCAGAAAGAACCGGTCCTGGCTTCTGCCGCCAATCGCTCCATGGCCTGAATCGCAGTGTCCGCGGAATGAATTTGCGTTGAGTGCCCAACTCCAAAATCAGCAACGCCGTTTCGAACGCATCCTTCTTTTTGTTTTTATTCTCACTCTCCCTCTGGTGAACCCCTGGGTCCGCGGCGACGGCGTGGGCTACTATGCCTACGCGCGCGCCCCACTCATCGAGCACAGCCTCGACTTCACTCACGACTACGAATTTGCCAATGAAAGTTTCCGCGAGGCTCGCTACGACGAGCACGGCAACGTCCGCGTCGAATACCTCACTCCCACCCGCCACCTCGAGAATCACTTCACCGTCGGCCCCGCAATGCTTTGGTCCCCGTTCCTCATCCTCACTCATGCCGGCGTTCTTCTCGCGCGCAACATGAACTCCGCCATTCCCGCCGACGGCTTCTCTGCCCCTTATCGCTACGCTATGGCCTTCGCCACCGCCTTGTATGGTTTCCTCGCCCTCTGGCTATCCTTCCGCCTCGCCCGCAAATACGTCGGCCCCGTCTGGGCGTTCCTCGCCACTCTCGCCGTCTGGTGGGCCAGTTCGCTTCCCGTGTACATGTACTTCAATCCTTCCTGGTCTCATGCCCACTCCGCCTTTGTCTGCGCGCTCTTTCTTTGGTATTGGGATCTAACTCGGGAACACCGCACCCTCGCGCAATGGATGATCCTCGGCGCGATCGCGGGCCTCATGCTCGATGTCTACTATCCCAACGTTCTGCTTCTTGTCGTGCTGCTCGTCGAAGCCCTCCCACAATACGCGCACAGCCTCCGCTCCGGACCCTCCGCTTCTCCAACTGTTCCGCAGCTCTTCATGCGCCACGTGCTCTTCGTGATCGTTGCGCTTCTCCTGATGCTTCCTACCTTTATCAGCCGTGCCATTGTCTATGGTGGCCCCTTCGAAACCGGATATGTCTCCCTTCGCCTGTACCTCTGGCGCTCCCCCGTATTTCTCAGCGTCCTATTCTCTTCGAATCACGGCCTCCTCTCGTGGACTCCCCTGCTTGCCTTCGCCATTCTCGGCCTGATCTTTTTTTCATTCCGTTTGCCCAAGATCGGCGTGCCCTTCGTTGCCGCCTTGGTCGCCTTCTATCTCTTCATCTCTGTGTATCCGGACTGGGCTGGCATCTCCTCCTTTGGAAATCGTTTCTTCGTCTCGCTCACCGCCCTTTTTATTCTCGGCTTGGCCTACCTTCTGGAACTCGTTGCTGCGCGTTTCACTCGCCCGCGCGCCGCCTTGGCCGTTTGGTCCGCAGCCCTTGCTTGTTTCGCTTTCTGGAATCTCGGCCTCATGTATCAATGGGGCGTTCACTTGGTTCCTGCCCGGGGCCCCGTCTCCTTTCGCGCGGTCGCTTACAATCAATTTTTTGTCGTGCCCGTTCGTTTCGCCTCCACCATGCACACCTATTTCTTTCGACGTAGCGACCTCATGCAACAAATCGAGAAGGAAGATCTGCAAGAGCTAGACGGCGCTACCCACCCCTAACTATTTTCGAGCCGTGTAGTGGCGGGTTTATCCCGCCGCAGTTATGCCGCCGCATTGATCCCGCCGCAGCACCTCATGGAACCAAAACTCGTCATCCCCAATGGAGTCTGCGAAGTGAGACCTCTTTCTCTTCCCTCCTTCCAACAGGAATTCCTGTTCCGCGTCGCGAAATCGCGACTCCAGTTTCTCCAGAACCTGCTACGATTCCCTTTAAGACAAATCATTCATGGCTTCTCTCACCTCTAACCCATCCGCGGTCACTCCACTACCCCAGCCCCCCCTCGCCATTCCCGTCACCCGCATCGAGCCTCCCCGCGGCTGGTTTGACCTGCGTCTCAAAGAACTCTGGGATTATCGCGAACTCCTCTACTTCTTTGTCTGGCGCGACGTCAAAATCCGCTACAAACAAACCGCCATCGGCGTCCTCTGGGTTGTTCTACAACCCCTTCTGACCATGCTGGTCTTCACTCTTTTCTTCGGCAAACTCGCCAAACTTCCTTCCCAAGGTCTACCCTATCCCGTTTTCTATTTCGCCGCCGTCGTCCCCTGGATGTATTTCTCCACCGCGCTGATCACCGCCACCAACGTCGTTGTTGAGCATCAACGCGTCATCACCAAAGTGTTCTTCCCCCGCTTGATCCTTCCGTTTTCCGCCGTGCTTTCCGGCCTCGTCGACTTCGCCATCGGCTTCATCGTTCTTCTTCTCTTTACCTTTTTCTACGGCATTCGTCCTGGTCCCGCCGCGTTGCTGCTGCCGCTATTTCTTTTGCTCGCGGTTCTTACCGCACTTGGCGTCGGCCTCTGGCTCTCCGCTCTCAATGCTCTCTATCGCGACGTCCGCTACCTCATGACCTTCCTCGTGCAGTTCTGGATGCTCGCCTCGCCCGTTGCTTATCCCAGTTCCATGGTTCCCCCAAAATACCGCTGGCTCTATGGCCTCAATCCCATGGCCGGCGTCATCGACGGCTTTCGTTGGGCGCTCACTGGCCGCGGCCAGCCCCCCGGCGCGGTCCTCATCGCCTCCTCTGTCATGGTCTGTCTCGCGCTTTTCGGCGGACTGCTCTTTTTCAATCGCATGGAGGTCAGCATCGCGGATCGCGTGTAACCGTTGACCTATGTCCACCACCGTCATCACCGCCGAAAATCTCAGCAAGCGCTATCAGCGCGGCATGCTCGCCACCTCCGGCTTGCTTCGAGACACGCTCGCCCTTGCCTTTCGCGCTCCTCACCGGCTTCTCCGCCCCGATCGCAAAGAAAGTTTCTGGGCCCTCAAGGACATTTCCCTCGAAGTTCCCCAAGGTGAAGTCCTCGGACTCATCGGCCGCAACGGTTCCGGAAAAACCACTCTCCTCAAAATCCTTTCCCGCATCACTCGTCCCACTGCCGGATGGGCGGAAATTCGCGGCCGCGTCGGCAGCCTTCTCGAAGTCGGCACCGGCTTTCATCCCGAGCTCACCGGACGCGAGAACACCTATCTCAGCGGCGCCATTCTCGGCATGGGCAAGCGGGAAATCTCCCGCAAATTCGACGAAATTGTCGCTTTTGCTGAACTCGAGCAATTCATCGACACAGCCGTGAAACATTATTCCAGCGGCATGTATGTCCGCCTTGCTTTCGCCGTAGCTGCGCATCTCGAACCCGAAATTCTCCTCGTCGATGAAGTGCTCGCCGTCGGCGACATTCGCTTTCAGAAAAAGTCCTCCCTTCCTCCTTCTCCCTGCGCCGCCATTAACTTGCAACCGCCGTAGGTTCCGAGCGCCACGGCC
>Ga0187817_10001271_pt1 | contig 12205 bp, 7 predicted proteins | sample NC_wetland_sal_i_17_FD_132431 | JGI IMG/M metagenome (GOLD analysis project Ga0187817, IMG submission 132431) | Wetland sediment microbial communities from Neuse River Estuary, North Carolina, USA - SO4_2 | ecosystem: Environmental > Aquatic > Freshwater > Wetlands > Sediment | place: USA: North...
ATATAACAATCCCCGGATGGTCGCCTCGCGCAACCCACCGATCGTTATTTTGTTTTTAAGGTCTGTGATCCGCTTCTCGATGAGCTCGTGATGCAGCGCGCTTTTGGCTGCTTTTCGCAACGGCAGCGTGGATTCGGGATCGATGCCGAGCGCGGCCTGCATCGCACTCGGACCGTACACAGTCATAAATGTACGCTCGGCTAATGCCTCGCCAGCGTCTCGCCAAGCGTCGAGCGCGGCCACGATTTGCCGCGAGACGTTCTCCTGCATGCCAACAAAAGGATTATCCGCCGCCACGGGTGTCCGGTCTTGGCGAACCTTCTCAGCCAAGGCTGCCACAGGCGCCATCAACGGATTTGCATCGGAGAAAAGTTCATATTGCAACCGCAGAGGATGCAGCTGACGTATAAAATCCGCCATGGACGGATTGACGAAGGCACGCACCCAGGGCTGAACGAAGGTCCGATAAAGTGCAAGATTTGTTTGCGATATCCGATCAACCGCAGCGAACCTGTGCTCGTCCGCAATGTCATTGCCGCCAAGGGCACGAATATCATCGAGCGTTCGCGCCTCGCAGCGCATCACCCAATCTCCAGTGACCAGTTCGGGATTGGCCGTTTCACCAGTCTTGGTGTCAAAGATCGCCTCATACAGACCTGGGGGCAAAGTATCGATCAGGTCGACATTGTTTGAGAATTCGCCGTGTTCTTTCCGAGCAACGCCTCCAGAAACGAAGATGCCCAAATGGCCGATTTTATCGTGGATCGTGTAGACAATCGTTTGACCATAGGCGCGGATCTCATCGACATTCTCATACAAATCGAGAAGCCATCCCAACGCCTGCTGCGGCGGCGTGACGTTATCGCCCTTCGAGCAAAACACGACGATTGGCGAACGGATGTTGCGGAGGTCGATGGCCATGCCGTCGGACGTTTCAATCTTTCCGGCGGCGAGATTATTTCCGACAAAGAGTTGATCGACTATAAACTGGATTTCCTCGGCGTTTAGATTGACGTGACCGCCCCACCAGCGCTCAAAGCCGAGATAGCGGGAAGCCTCAGTGTCGATCTTTGAATACAGGTTGTACTGCTTGGTCCAAAGCGTATTAGAGGGATTTAGATTCTCGAAATTCTGCACTAGCCACGCACCATCAAATTTACCGTGGCCGAGATCGCCCGCCAGGGCCGTAAGCCAGCTGCCACCAAACAGGCCGCCGGTATAGCGCATTGGATACTTGCCGTGGACGCCCTGCCAATAGGAAAGCGGCGAGCCGGCAATAATGATCGGGCCGAAAAGTTCGGGACGAACGGCAGCGAGCATCATTACCGCCCAGCCGGCCTGACAATTTCCGATCACACAGGGTTTGCCGTCCGCCTGTGGATGCAAGGCGATAACCCGTTCGAGAAAGACCGCTTCGGCGCGCCCGATATCCTCGATGGTCTGACCTGGCACGGGCTCGGGAAGGAAACCGATGAAGTAACACGGATGGCCGGCCTTGAGTGCGACGCCAATTTCGCTATCAGCCTTGAAGCCGCCAATTCCGGGACCATGGCCAGCGCGGGGATCGACGACGATAAACGGCCGCCGCCTTAGGTCGACCTCGACACCAGCAGGCGGAATGACCCGCACCAAAGCATAGTTGACTGGTCGCGGCAGTCGACGGCCATCGACAACAAGTTCAACTTTGTAATCCAGCACATGCGGCGCCGTCTCGGCGAGATGTTCGCGATATTGATTGCCGCGCTGGCGCATGACATCGAGGAACAGCACAGTTCGTTGCGCGGCATCGACGGCGTACTCGAACACGGGCGCAAACATGGCCGCGAAGGCGCCATAGAACGGCGCAGCCATGTTGGTTAGGCTCGCCGACCCTTGCTCAACAGGCATTGTTGACGATGACTGCATTGCTCGTCGCTCCTTAGCCTTGTGGCCGCGCGCATCCGCGCCTGGCAATCCAAAGGGTTGCTTCGAAAGAAGCATTCAGTGCTGCGTCGCAAAATTCACCCTAGGCCAGTTAAAAATGTGATCCTTGACCTACATCAATGTCGCTAAATGACTGCCGTTATTGAGTTTCGTATGCAATGAGCCTACCGAACATTTTTGACGACGATGTAAAGCGTTTCGTCCATGGTTACGACGCCATCGACCAACTCAGGGGGCCTGCCAACGAACGCGAGATCGCCCGAAAAGGAACAATCGGCCAAGCGCAAGGAAAAGGTAGCTCTTTTTAGGTATCTGCCGCCTGTGCAATGGCTGGGCGGCTACCAGGCAGGATGGTTAGCCGGCGATCTGGTCGCCGGTGTTACGCTCGCGGCCTACGCGATTCCGGTCTCGTTGGCCTATGCCGGCCTAGCAGGCTTGCCGCCGCAGGTTGGCATTTACGGCTACCTGCTTGGGGGGCTCGGCTACGCTTTGCTGGGCTCGTCTCGGCAACTTGCCATTGGTCCGACTTCTGCGATCTCCTTGATGGTAGCAGGAACAGTTGGAGGGATGGCCAATGGCGATACGGAACACTACGCGCAGATCGCCAGCCTCGCCGGATTTACCGTTGCACTGCTGTGCTTGCTAGCGTGGTGTCTGTGACTGAGCGTTCTTGTGCGCCTGATCAGCGACAGCATTTTGGTGGGATTTAAGGCTGGCGCTGGGCTAACGATCATTATGACGCAGTTGCCGAGCTTACTTGGGGTTCCCGGTGGCGGAAATAATTTCTTAGAGCGTGCCGCAGCCGTCGTTGGCCAGTTGGGCCAGATCAATTTTCTGGTACTCGCGATCGCCGTCGTTGCAACTTTGGCACTCCTCCTAGGGGAGCGGTTTTTTCCTGGAAGGCCGTTCGCCTTGGGCGTTGTTACGCTTGGGATCATAACGGCCTCCGTGTTCGGATTTCCTGCACTTGGAGTGCCCACCACCGGCAAGATTCCGGAAGGACTTCCAAGCATAGCCGGGCCGGCGCTCCGCCTGCGGGACATTGATGGAATCTTCCCGCTTGCCGCTGGATGTCTGCTACTGGCTTATATCGAAAGCATTTCCGCCGCCCGCACTTTTGCAGCAAAGCACGGCTACGAGCTCGATCCTGGTCAAGAGTTTTTGGGGATTGGCGCCGCGAACCTTGCGGCGGCGCTCGGTCACGGGTATCCCGTCGCAGGCGGCCTATCGCAAACGGCGGTGAATGACAGAGCAGGCGCGCGAACGCCACTTTCACTTGTTTTCGCTTCGGTCACACTCGCCCTTTGCTTGCTATTTCTCACGGGCTTACTGGCCAATCTTCCGAAAGCCGTCTTGGCTGCAGTCGTGCTGACCGCGGTCCTCGGATTGATTGATATCCAGTCTTTGCAGCGGATGTGGCGCATCAGCAAGACCGACTTTTACGCTGCGACGATTGCCCTCGGGGCCGTGCTGCTGCTCGGCATCCTGCAGGGCATATTGTTGGCTGCGTTAGCTTCGGTCTTAATTATGCTGGCACGTGCATCGCAGCCGCACGTGGCATTTCTGGGTCGAATCCCAAGAACGAACAGCTATTCCGACATGGCTCGGCATCCCGAGAACGAGAAGCTATCAAACGCACTCGCGTTTCGACCTGAAGCTTCAGTACTCTACGTGAATGCCGAATCGGTTCTGAGTTCGGTCCTAGAGCGATTGCGGGAGTCTGACATGTCGGAGGTGCACATAGTTATTTGCGATCTTTCCGCATCGCCCTACATGGATCTTGCCGGATCTAGAATGCTGCGCCAGCTCCACGATGAACTCGCGCGCCGCGGAATCGCCTTACGTATTGTCGGTGCACGTGGCCGCGTGCGCGATCTGCTTCGGGCGGACGGAGTTGGCGATCTGGTCGGCGGACTACATCGGTTGGCGACGCTGGACGATCTGGTCCGGAGCGCACAAGGCTCGTAACAGATAGCAGGGCTTGTGACAGATATATGAATTCAGCAATAGTTCTGCCGAATTCTGAGTGAGTGACTTACGCTCACCTCCTCTAGCCGCATCAATTCTCTCTTTGATTTACATCAATGTCTCGTCCTCTAAGACTGACGATGTTGGCCGTGTGCAAAGCCGAGATCGATCGCAATATCACCAAGGGCAACGAACACGGGCGTTATGCAGCGGGCTGCGCCTGTATGCTGAGACACGGCTATCGGATCTGAACAAGCAAAAGCATCAGTGACTTGTCACTGATCCAATTTTAGCTTCCGGACTTGGAGCTAAGCCCTAACTCGCCGCGAGCCTCAACAGAGGAGTTAGCCACGTCGGACGCTGCAAAACATTCCGCTGTCGAGACGTTGCGAAATGGGCACCGCATCGAAATTCGCGCGCTTCGGCCCGAGGATCGAGACGAGTACATGACGGCCGTCGGTCGCACCGGTCCACAGTCTCTTTACCGGCGGTTCTTCGGAGCGAAACGCCACTTTACCGAAGACGAAATCCGCTTTTTCGTGAATGTCGATTTTATCGATCACGTCGCCTTGGTCGCGGTTGCGGAAGAAGACGGCGACCCCGTCATTGTTGGCGGTGGACGCTACGTCGTCTCGGGGCCCGGTAAGGGTGAACTCGCTTTCATGGTTATCGACAGATATCAAGGTCAGGGTATCGGTGCGGCTCTGATGCGTCATCTCACCGTGATTGCCCGTGAGGCTGGGCTGCGCGAGCTTACTGCGGAGGTGTTGCCAAACAACAAAGCAATGTTGAAGGTGTTTGAGAAAAGCGGACTTCGCCATAGTACAAAGTGGGAAACTGGAAGCACCCACGTTACCCTTCAGCTAAGTTAAGCGTTTGGCTTCAATCAAGGTCCTGGGTGTCGGCTCAATTCCAACTTAAAGTTACGCCGACATCTCCAGGCATGCCACCGGGAAAGTCGACGATTTGAAATCCCAACTTATATCCTTGTGGTTTGAGGTGTTTTTCCCAGAACAAATATAACTCTTTCGGAAGTCCGGTCAGGGTCTCTTGCCAACCCGGCTCGCGTTGATTAATCGCGCGGCCGCGATCCGTACAAAGTTGATTGGGAAAACGCACAATCTCAACCGACGTGAGACCATTCTTGGCCGCACGGTTGATGATTGCGATCGCGCGCTTGAGCCGCTCTTCATCGCCAACGCCGGATGGTTTAGAGAACTTTTCAATCAAAGCCTTTTTCTCGGCGTCCGCTGCCGAACGCTCCTTCATTTCAACCGAGGCCTTTTCGGCCTCTTGCAGCGCAATCTGCTTCATTAAATCTTTGGCGTTTGGAAGGACGTCCAAAGAGCCAGCATCAGTCGCCGATTTAGCGTCACTCATGGCCATTTTCCATGCAATGGGGTTTATTGCTGCTGTTTATTTTGGGCGTATTTATCTTGGGCGGTATTGATCTAACTCAAAAGTCCCACTCGCTGGTTCCCAAAGTCCGTACGAGAGGGCAGATGGAGGGCCCTTGGAGTCGCGAGATTAGGCGCTAACAGCCTGCGGGTCATCCTTGTCGCTGATCCACGCCATCAGCAGGCTCCAGATCACCGCCAAAACAATGGGGCCAAGAAACAACCCGGTGATCCCCTGGGAAATGGTTCCACCGATGACCCCGATCAGGATGATTAGGATCGGAGTATGAAGTCCGCGTCCGAGAAACAGTGGTCGAAGGATATTGTCGAGCAGACTGACGGGGATCATATAGGCTGTGAAGAGCAGGGCGGTTGTCGTGTCAGTACTCATCCAGCTCCAGATGATCAGTGGGATTATAATGATCGTTGGACCGATCTGGATGATTCCGAAAACGAGGACGAGGGTTGTGATCAGACCGGCGGCGGGAATTCCAAGAGCGTAGATTCCCAGCGCAGCGAAAAATGCCTGTAAGGCCGAAATGCCGATAACGCCGCGGGATACGGCTCTGATCGTATCTCCTGCGAGCTTAACGAATTCCTCGCCGCGCCTTGAGGCGATTCTGCGTGAAAATAGTTTGAGTTCATCAACCAGAAAAGGCGCAGGCGAAAAGAGAAATCCTGCCACGACGACTGCCACAAGGAATTTGACCGCGCCGACGCCGGCGCTTGCTGTAATCTGAAAGAGAACACTGCCTACCGGCTTTAATTGTGGGGCTATCTTGGCAAACGCCGCCTGGAGATTAGTCGAAGCAAGATGCCAGTACTGGTAGAGAGCATCTCCGACAAAAGGCAAACCTTTTACCGCAATGGGTGGTGGCGGTAGCGCCAGAGCCGAAACGTCAAGTTTGTCCGACAGTGTTCGCAAGCCGTCGATCAGGCTTAGAACGAGCCAGGTCGCCGGTCCGATGACGATCACGAGGCTTATAAGGGTAAGAAGTGCCGCGGCCAATCGGCGCCGTCCACCGAGCCGCGAAACCATCACATCGTATACAGGATAAAGCGCGACCGTCAACACAATGCTCCAGATCATGATGGTGATGAACGGGCGAACCAGAAGGAATGACCAGTAGAGCAGGAAGGCAAGGACACCGAGCCGAATTGCTATGTCGACCCAAGTGGCCACAAGCTCATCGCGTCTGTCAGCAAGATTTTGATCCATAAGCGTGGTCGGGATTATTTGGTAACGCGCCATCGGGAGACCAAACTGACAAGGTATAATTACACTCAATTCTTCCGTGGAACGGTTTGATCTAACGCAAAAGTTTGGTCTCCGTTGCTGCTACCCCAATTTCGTCCGATTATCGGACAACCATCAAGGCATATCACGATGCTGCTTCACAGCCAGATCGCGCCAGTAGCTCGAGGACGTAAGCGTCGCCTTGTTACGCAAGCCACATTACGATCCATACGATCCATTTCTGCGGCAACCGTGTTGGGGTTGTCCCTGATCTCCGCCGCACCCGTTGTCGCGCAACAACAGCAGCAGCAAACGGTCCCGGTCGGCACCGTTTATGCCGAGCGCAGGCCAATCTCACAAAGCCGTGATTTCGTCGGACGCGTCGAAGCGATCGATCGCGTATCGGTTCAGGCTCGCGTGACCGGCTATTTAGAAGCGATCCTCTTTACGGAAGGCGATTTCGTGAAGAAGGGCGATCCGCTCTATCAGATCGAAAGGGGCCTGTTTCAGGCTGCCGTCGAGCAGGCGCAAGGCACCTTGGAGCGTTCAAAAGCGGCCAAGACCTTGACTCAGATTCAATTGCAGCGGGCTGAAGAATTGCTAGCGAGGAACGCCGGAACAGCGGTCGCGCGCGATCATGCGCTGGCCGCAGATCAGCAGGCCGAGGGCCAGATCCTTTCCGATCAGGCTAATCTCGACACCGCCAATATCAATCTAGGCTACACCGATATCCGGGCGCCGATCTCGGGAAAGATCAGCAAATCGAACATTACCGTCGGGAACGTAGTGGGTCCGTCCAGCGGCGTCCTGACGGTCATCGTCAGTCAGGATCCGATGTATGTGACGTTTCCCGTGAGCCAACGCGAGTTTTTGGATTTGCAGGCTAGTGGAAAGCAGTCAACCCAGAAGACATCGAGATTAGAATCCGTTTCGCGAACGGCGTGACTTACAACCAAGTTGGAACAATCAGCTTCGTCGACGTGATGGTCGATCGCGCGACCGACACTGTCTTAGTGCGCGCCAAAATGCCTAATCCGGACGGCGTCTTGGTCGATGGTCAACTGGTCACTGTCACCGTTCAGGCCAACCAGCCGCGGGAAAGGGTGACGATCCCCCAAGCTGCGCTGATCGCTGATCAGCAAGGGATCTACGTGTTTATCGTCGAGGACGGCAAGGCTGTCGCGAGGCGCGTGAAAACCGGCGGCGAGGATGGACCGGACATTATCGTCAATGACGGCCTTAAGGGCGGCGAGCAGGTCGTCGTCGAAGGGTTGCAGAGTATTCGCCCCGGCCAGCCGGTCCAGGCGACGCCGGCGCCGGCGAGCCTGAAAACGGACTGATCCGATGCTGTCGGCTATTTTTGTCGATCGTCCCCGGCTAGCGATCGTCATCGCGATCGTTACCACGATCGCTGGCTTGGTGGCGCTCTACGCACTTCCGCTTGCCCAGTATCCGGACATCGTGCCGCCGCAGGTGTCGGTGACCACGCTTTATCCCGGCGCCAACGCGTCCGTTGTCGAAGCCACCGTCGCCCAGGTCATCGAGGCGCAGGTCGTTGGCGTCGACAAGATGATCTACATGAAAAGCACCAGCGGCGATGACGGGAGTTACGTACTCACCGCCTCGTTCGAACTCGGTACCGATCCGGACATCAACACCGTCAACGTCAATAATCGCGTCCAGATAGCGCTCGCAAATCTGCCGCCGGAGGTCCAGCGCCAGGGCGTTACGGTGAAGAAGAAATCAGCGGCATTGCTTGGCGTGATTTCCTTTTATGCGCCGAAGCATACGCATGATCCTTTGTTTCTTTCCAATTACGTCACCATCAATCTGCTCGACCAGATCAAAAGCACGCCCGGCGTTGGCGATGCGACGCTCTGGGGCCCCCAGGACTATGCGATGCGCGCGTGGGTGCGCACCGACCGGCTGACCGGCCTTGGCCTGACCACAGGTGACATCATCAACGCGATCCAGTCGCAGAATATCCAGGCCGCTGTTGGCCGCATCGGAGCGCGTCCGATTTCCAATGATCAGCAGCTGCAGCTCAATCTCCAGACCAAGGGCCGGCTTAACACGGTGGATGACTTCGAAAACATCGTGATCCGCACTAATCCCGACGGATCGGTGCTCCGCCTGCGCGACGTCGCGAGGGTGGATCTTGGCGCGGTCAATCTCGATCGAGATACGCGATTGAATGGCGGTCCGGCCGCGACCGTCGCCGTTTATCAAACACCCGGCGCGAACGCGATCAACACGCTCAAAGCGGTGAAGGCGCGCATCATCGAAGCTGAGAAGAGGTTTCCCGACGATCTTGCCTGGAAAGTGACCTACGACCCGACGCTGTTTGTCAGCAACACGATTCACGAGGTGGTAAAGACACTGCTTGAGGCCTTCGTTCTCGTGGTGATCGTCGTTTTTCTTTTCCTCGGCAGCATCCGCGCGACATTGATACCGACCTTGGCCGTCCCCGTCAGCCTCATTGGCACGTTCGTCGTGCTTCTGGCGATCGGCTATTCGGGAAATACCGTATCGCTTTTGGCCGTCGTTCTGGCCGTCGGTATCGTCGTGGACGACGCTATTGTGGTCGTGGAAAACGTCGAGCGCGTGATGGAAGAACATCCGGAGCTCACGCCCGGCGAAGCTACCAAACGCGCGATGAGCGAAATCACCGCGCCCATTATCGCGATTACCTTGGTGCTTTTGTCGGTCTTCGTGCCGGTTGCCTTCATTCCCGGCATATCCGGCGAATTATTCCGCCAGTTCGCGGTGACGGTTGCGGTATCCATGTTCCTCTCAGCGATCAACGCTCTGACGCTGTCGCCGGCGCTGTGCGCCATCCTGTTGCGTCCGCATCACGGGCCGCGCCGCGGCGTCATGGGATACGTCATGCGATCCATCGATCGCGTTCGCGACAGCTATGGATCGGTCGTGGCACGCATCGTTCGCGCTTCGATTATCGGCCTTGTCATGGTTTTGGTCGCGGCAGCCGGAATTGTCGGCCTTACAAGAATGACGCCGACCGGATTCCTGCCGGAAGACGACCAAGGTGCATTGTTCGTCATTGCCCAGTTGCCTGGCGGCTCTTCGGTCGCGCGCACGACCGATGTCGTTCGCCGGGCCGAGGCCATCTTGCGTGATCATAAAGAAGTTGAGGACATCACCTCCGTCGTCGGGTTAAACTTCATCGACAACTATTCGCAGTCGAACGCGGCCTTTATGGTCGTGACGCTCAAGCCGTTCGAGGAGCGCAAGGGTCCCGATCAAAGCGCAGATGCGCTCATTGCCCGGCTCGGTCAAGACTTTCGCCAAATTCAAAACGCCAACGTGCAGCCGCTCGCGCCTCCGCCGATTATAGGTTTGGGCACCGGAGGCGGCTTCACTTACGTATTGGAGGACTTACGCGGCGGCGATCCCAAGGCGATGGCCCAGGTGTTGCGTGGCCTGACCGTCGCGGCAAACCAGAATCCGCAGCTGACCCGGGTGTTCAGCACGTTTTCGGCAACCAATCCCTCGATCTATCTCGACATCGATCGCGACAAGGCGCAAATCCTCGGCGTGCCACTGGACAGTGTCTTTCAAGCCCTTCAGGCCTCGCTGGGTGGCTATTTCGTCAACAACATGAATCTCTTTGGCCGCACGTGGCAAGTCCAAGTGCAGGCCGAGGCCAGCGATCGGGCGAACATCGACGACGTTTATCGGATCCATGTGCGCAGCAGCGATGGCAAAATGGTTCCGCTGCGCAGTCTTGCCGAAGCCCGTGTTGTCGTCGGACCGGCAGCCTTGATCCGCTACAACAACTTGCGCGCCGCGACCATCCAAGGCAGTCCGGCCCCCGGCGTGTCGTCGGGTCAGGCGCTCGCGGCGATGGAAACCGTCGCCGCCAAAACGCTGCCCCAGGGGTATGCCGGCGAATGGACCGACACCGCATTCCAGGAAAAGCGCGCCGAAGGAAAGACGCCCATTATTCTCGGCTTCGCCGTGCTGTTCGCCTATTTGTTCCTGGTCGCGCTTTACGAAAGCTGGACGATACCGGTTCCGGTTTTATTGTCGGTATCGATCGGCATTCTGGGTTCGTTTATCGCGATCGTCCTTGCGAGTCTGACACTCGATCTCTATGCGCAGATCGGCATGATCGTGCTGATCGGTCTCGCCGCCAAGAACGGCATTCTGATCGTGGAGTTCGCCAAAGAGCAACGCGAGAAGGGCGTTCCCCTGCAGCAGGCGGCAACCGAAGGGGCGCGATTGCGCTTCCGGCCGGTGATGATGACGTCTTTTGCCTTCATCCTGGGTCTCTATCCCCTGGTCATCGCCACAGGCGCCTCTCAGCTCGCCCGCCGTCATGTGGGCACGCCCGTCTTTGGCGGCATGATCCTCGCATCCTTCATAGGCATTTTCGCGATCCCTCCGCTCTATGTGATGTTCCAGGCACTTCGTGAAAAACTCAGGGCATCGGCTCGACCCTTGGAAAAATCCAAGCTGCCGGCAGAATGAGCCAAGGAAATTGTTGGCCCCCAAATTGCCTGTCTACGCATGGATTTTGCGCGTCGCCTCCGGCCGGCGCATAGCGACTCCAGTACCAAGCTTTTGTTTGCTGCGTCGGCGAGAAATGGTTAAAGTTGAATTGGGTAAGGGGCTTTTTGCCGATTGGGAGTCTGTCATGTGTGATTACAGCCTTCACAATGTGAAATCTCGACCCGCAAACATTGGCGATAAACTTACGACACGCGACTTCGGAACTGGCACAAGAGGGTTCGCAGCAGCGGAAGATGCAAACGTTGCGGTCTGCATTCGACCCGGAACGGAATTGTCCTTTGCCAGCGCGGTTACATGCCTTCCAACCGGCTTGTTCGCCTGGCGCGGCATGACGATAAAGCATAACACGGCGATCTTTCGGCAAGTCAACAAAGACAAGGCCGCCGCACATCACGACGCGCTTGAATTCCCAGATGGCCGGATCGTGCTCCTGACAGTCCTCGAGGAAGGTCAGCAGGCCACGGTTCTTCAATTGCCGGCAGACCCGAAGACTGCCGTTGAGGCTGATGCGCAGCAGCAGGCCGCCTACGCGGGATAAGCGCGTCACTATAGATTTTCACGCCCACCAACCGGCCCGTGGGAGGCCAGGGCGTGTGATATTCGGCCGTGTGCTTCGTCGCGGTCGCACGGCTGCGTCTCGACGTGCAAATGAAAATGCTCAGATGGCAGGGGGCGTTATATAACGCCTCACTTCACATCGGTGCAGTGGAGATAGTTGATCATGGCGCACGATAAGACAAACAGCAACGATAGGATGAAACGAAAGCTGTACGAAAAAGAGCTGCAGAAGCTGCAAGTAGAGCTTTGTTATTTGCAAGATTGGGTGAAGGCAACCGGCGCACGGATCATCATTTTGTTCGAAGGCCGCGATGCTGCCGGCAAAGGTGGTATGATTAAAGCCATTGCGGAACGAGTGAGCCCCCGCGTCTTCAGATTGGTGGCGCTCCCGGCGCCGTCCGATCGTGAAAAGACACAGATGTATATGCAACGCTACGTCGAGCGATTTCCGGCCGCCGGCGAAATCGTCATTTTCGACCGCAGCTGGTACAACCGGGCAGGGGTCGAGAGCGTCATGGGATTTGCGAGTGCAAAGCAAGTGGAGCGATTTCTCACTCTCTGCCCGCAATTCGAGAAATACGTCATCGAT
>Ga0187817_10001272_pt1 | contig 12204 bp, 11 predicted proteins | sample NC_wetland_sal_i_17_FD_132431 | JGI IMG/M metagenome (GOLD analysis project Ga0187817, IMG submission 132431) | Wetland sediment microbial communities from Neuse River Estuary, North Carolina, USA - SO4_2 | ecosystem: Environmental > Aquatic > Freshwater > Wetlands > Sediment | place: USA...
CAATTCCTCGGTGAGACCGTCCGCGAAGTACTCGTCGTTCGGGTCCGGGCTGATATTGGCGAGGGGGAGCACCGCCATATGTCGGGCGCCGGGCGGCTTGGGGGTCTGGATCTCTGCGCGGCGAGAATCCCACGGTTGAACGATCTTGTAGACCTTCACGGGGAAGTGGATGTTCTTGAGTTCGGCCGGCGGTAGTAACAGGAGAGGTGCCGAGAGCTTGTTCTGCACCTGATCGTACACCTGCTGGGTAAGGGAGATTCCTTCGGGTTCTGCTAGCGGCTCGATGCGGGAGGCGATGTTGACCGCGTCTCCCAGCACATCGCCCTCCGTCTGGATCACATCCCCCACATGAATGCCGATCCGGATCCGTATCTTCCATTCGGCCGGAGACGAGGCACTGTAGTCGTGGAGGATCCGCTGGATCTCGATGGCGCACTGAGCGGCGTCCAGCGCGCTCTCGAACTCGACCAGGAACGCGTCGCCGACGGTCTTGACCTCTCGGCCTCGGAACTTGGCAAAAACAGGGCGAAGGAGCTGGTTGTGCTGCTCGAGGACCCTCATGGCGGTCGCCTCGTTGGTCTGGACGAGGGCGGAGTAGCCTACCATGTCAGTGAACATGATCGCGGCGAGTCGCCGCCGGCCCGCGGACACAGGCTCCGAACGGGACTTCCCGAGTTAAGGCCTCCCCCTTACCCTCGACGGAGCGCCCGAATTAGGTGGCATTTGACCCGGGCGACCCAAGGGCTGGCCCGTTCGACCGGTGCAGGCCGAGAGACGCGGAATCTATGCTCCGAAGCCCACCCGCCGGCATGCCCGACGCTTGGTCGATGAAGGGCGAGTACTTCGAAGCGTGCAACTGTGAGGTCGCGTGCCCCTGTATTTTCATGAGCGACCCGACGGGAGAGACCTGCACCGTCCTGCTAGGCTACCACGTCGAGAAGGGAACGTCGGGGACGCACACCTTGGACGGGCTCAGCTTCGCCATCGCCGCGTTCTCCCCTGGAAACATGCTCAAGAACAAGTGGGAGGGAGCGATATATCTGGACCAGCGCGCCACCGAGGCCCAGCGGAAGGCGCTGGAGACGATACTGACGGGTCAGGCCGGCGGTATCTTCGGGGTGCTGGCTCCGTTCTTTGGAAAGGCCCACGGGATCCGCTCGGTTCCGATCGAGTTCCACGTCGACGGGAAGAAACGCTCGCTCACAATTCCCGGCGTGGCTGAGATGCGGGTTCAGGCCCTGACCGATTCGGAGGGGAAGGAGGTCAGGATCCTCAACGCTCCGTTTGGGGCGGTGGCGAATGTATCGGTGGCCAAGTCCGAGAAGCTCAGCCTTACCGACTACGGGTGGAAGTGGAACGTCGCCGAGAAGAACAGCTTCGTCGCCCCGTTCTCGGCGCGGGGCCCGTAGACCGCCAACCGGAGCCTCCGCGGGCGGTTACCGGAGCCCATACGCGCTGGCGACAGCCAGGGCCGAAACCACCACCCCGACCGACAGGGTCCCGAGCCCGATCCCGCGCGTGATCCAGAGGGTATTCCCCCACACCTTTTCGGCGAGCACGAGCCCGGTGACCGCTCCCATCCAGAGGAGGCTCATGGCTCCCGAGACGAAGACCACGAGCATCAGCAGCCAGCAGCATCCCAGGCAGAAGTACGAATGGGCGAGGCCCATACGTACTGCTCCCTGACGACCGGGCCGCCACCGGCTCAGGAAGAAGCCGATCGGGGACTGGTAGCCCTCGAGGCAGTACCGCTTCCACGTAGCGAACTGGTACACCCCGGCGGCGACCAGGATCGCCCCCGGCACGAGGACGAGCCATCCCGACAACCCCCCCATCAGGCCTAGACCCATCACAACGACGAGGACGATCGCCGCGAAGACGGCCCAGACCAGGAGGTAGCTGAGCGTGAACAGGGCGACGCGCTCGTTCCCCTCTCGCGGTGCGGAGTCGGCGAGGGCAAATCTCCGATAGACAAGGACCATTGGGATCGCCGAGGGGAGCATCATCGCGGTCATCATGACCCCCGTCAGGGAGACGTAGGCCAGTGTTGCGATGGGCGCGGCGCCGGCCAGCTCGTTGCCGAGGAGCGCCATGAGGTCGTTGTACGTCAGTACGGTCGCGATCCATGCGACGGCGACGACGGCCCCGAAAGCCACTAGGACGAGGACGGCGGGGCGTGCAAGCCGGGGGGTAACCGCCGGGCCAGTCCCAAAGGAAGTCGACATGACGACCCGCCTCCAAGCGATTCGCGTCGGGCGCGCGCTGAGCCGGCCGGTGCCTAATCCCAAATAGAACCTTCCGCACGATTTTCGCCGAGCTTTCCCGATTTAGGATGGCCCTCGACGTCCTCCGACCTAGAAATCGTCGAAGGTGCAAACCAGATTGCACCCCCTGCGCACTTGGGTCCGGCTCGGACCCCTTGGCAACATTCTTTTAGTGCTGGCTACAGAAAAGATTCTCACGAGGGGGACGCGGACAATTCCATGGACGCCGAGGTACCGGCCGCTTGCCCCTACTGCGGCGCGTCAAACCCGTCCCGACTCCGTTACTGTCCCCTGTGTTTCCGACCACTGCCGACGGCCGGGGCCCCCGGAGATCGCGCCCCCTTCACCGACCCGCTTGTGTCTGGTCCGGGGCCCTGGCCCGGCCCCGTTGGACCCCTCGGCGCAGCGCTGGGGAGGGCGGGCCTCCTTTGGGTGTCCCTGGGAATCGCTTCGGCCGTGCTCGGAGTCGGTTTCTTCGTTGCGGGCAGCTTTCTCGATCTGATGGGTTCAACAATAGACCGGGCGTGTGCGGGAAGCCCTCTGTGCATCCCGTCTCAGGAGCTGACCGTCATTTTCTGGGCGGTAGGGGCGGCGGGCGTGATCCTCGGAATCGCGCTGGTCGCATTCGGATTTAGTCGAAGTATGAGCCGGTCGTCCTGGCTGACCCTGCCTCCCTGAGTATCGGTGCTGGAACGTGGCCTCGCCCTCCCTCTTGAGGGCTGCCATCGAGATTGCAGTTCGCGCGACGGTTAACGCAGGACGACGACGATGTGGCTGAAAAGGAGTAGTCCGGTAGCGCCGGAGAAGGCGATTAGGTGACGTTTATGCAAGATGCATCTTCTGGAGCAGAACTTGGAACCTCGGGTCGCTCCGAGCCTTCTCGAGCTGTGGGTCCATCCGGAGAATCAGCACCGGGAGATTGTGACTGTGGAACGCCTTATCCAGCCAGCGGTAGCAGTCGTCCAGGTCGCCGAGCTCGGCGTAGACTAGGGCGATGAAAACCGGCATCTGGCCGAAGGTGGACAACGCATCTTCCTGCCGTAGGAGGGCCCTCGACTTCTCCGGCTCTCCGGACAGGGCGTAGTATAGGGCACGAAAGACTGGCTTGTAGCGCGGCTCCACCGCCACTTCCTCCGACCGGTCGACTTCGTGGAGGCACCGCTCGAGGTCGGATCGACCCCGATAGTAGTCGATCAGCGCCTCATGATAGAAGGAGCCATCGGGCTCAATTTCGCCAATCTTCTGGATCTTGGCGAACGCCTCGTCGAACCTACCCAGCCAGACAAGCAAGGATGCGAAGAGCCATAGGTTCTGGGTCCAAAGGGGGTCGGCGGCCTCTGCGAGCGCAAACTCTAGGAGAGCTTCGTCGGTCCGGCCTCTACCACCCAGCAGCTGTGCATAGGTCCAATGGGCCTCAGCATAACTGGGGTCGAGGGACAGGGCGAGCCTGAGCTCCTTCTCCTCCGCATCCAAATCTCGGCTCCAGTAATGAACCAGCGCCAAGACGAGGTGGGCCTCGGCGAGGTTCGGGTCGAGCTCGATCGCCCGGGCCACCAGCGGTCGGCTCCGCTCAACCCAGCCTATCTGTGACGCGTCCGAGAACCAGATTCCGAGCTTGCGGATGGCGTTCGCCAACCCGGCATGGGCCGCGGCGTTGCGGGGGTCAAGCGAGATGGCCAGCTCGAACTGGGCCTTCGCCGCCATGAGGGAGGCTTGCCTGGGGTCCTGCTGGAGAGTCCGCCCCTTCAGATAGGCGAGATAGGAGTCCTGCCGCACGGCGGGTCTCGCGTCGAGTCGGGTCTCCTCGGTCGCTCGCAGCTCGATCTTCAGGGCATCCGTCACCTGCTTCGCAATCTCGGTTTGGACCGCGAAGACGTCGTCGAGCTCCCGGTCATACGACTTCGCCCAGAGGTGTCCCTGGGAGCCGGCCTCGATCAATTGCGCCGTGATCCGGAGCCGGTTTCCTGCCCGCCGTACGCTGCCCTCCAGGACGGACGACACGCCCAGCTCCGTTCCGATCTGGGAGATCGGCTTGGTGGTGGACTTGTACTGCATCACGGAGGTCCGGGCGATAACTCGTAATTCGCGCAACTGGGACAGGACCGTGATCAGCTCTTCGGTGAGGCCGTCCGCGAAGTACGAGTCGGCCGGGTCCGGACTCATGTTGGTGAACGGCAAGACCGCGACCCCGGCGGGACCGCTCTTGTCGGAGGGCGGTGCCCGGATGGTCCACGGCAGGACGACCCGGTAAATGTCCATCGGGACCTCCAACCCCTTCAGCGCCGTCGGCGGTAGCTTCTCGAGCTTGTCGGGGATCTTGTTCCGGACCTGCTCGTGGACCGCACCCGAAAGGCAAATTCCTCCGGGCTCGGCGACCGGTTCGATCCGGGACGCGATGTTCACGGCATCCCCGAAGATGTCGGCGCCCTGCTGCTCCACATCCCCCAGGTGGATGCCAATCCGGAGCTGGATTGGGATGACGCCCGCCCGGCCATTCCGCTCGTGGAGTCGACGCTGGATACTGACCGCACACTCGGTCGCCTTGAGGGCGCTGTCGAACTCGACCAGAAACCCGTCGCCGGTCGACTTGACCGCACGACCTTGATGCCCGATTAGCATCGGGCCGAGGATATCCTCCTGCTCTTTCCGCAACGCAAGAGTGCGCGCCTCGTTGGCCTGAGTGGCCGCGGTGTACCCCACCATGTCGGTGAACATGATGGCGGCAAGGCGCCGGTTGGAAGCCACGGCTCGAAGACCACTTCGGTTAGATTAAGGCCCGGCCCACCGGACCTCCGCGCGGTTGGGCGGGAAGCAGTGAGATACTCGTACCGGAGGGGTGGCGGGTTCCCACCGCGCCACGCCCCCAAGGGCCGGATTGTGGGTGCAACCAAGATTGCACCTTCGAAGCATCTCCCAGGGCTGGTGGCCCTGGGGGGCGCCCAAGATCCCTCATCCGGGAGAGGGCGGCTCGAAATGACAGGCCTCCCCGGCGCGGTTATTGGCGCCGTTCCGCAGCGAGGAGGGCAAGAAACCTCGGCGACCGCAACCGGACAGCGCCACTTGCTGACCGAACCATTTATAATTTTTTCGGTCGTATAACTACGGGGTCAGCGCCTTGCTGACCGCCACCGGGCATGAACCACTATAGACGCCTAGCGCACCTGCTGCCTGCGATCTTCGCCTGTGCGGTGATGGTCCTGGGAGCCATCGCGATTCTGCCCGTGATCAGTAATGGCCATTCGAAGGCGAGCGCGCCCGGGGGGGAGACCCGAACTGGCCTCTCACCCTTCATCGCGCCGGGGGGTAGCATCGCGACGGCCTGCGACGGGGTCGTCACCTGCACCACAGGTGCCATAACGAACGTAGACGCCGGAGACACCTTGGTTGTGGTGGCGACCGAGTACACCACGTCCGCCGGGGCCCCGTCCTTGGTGGAAGAAGTGACCTCGGGAGGGGACAATGATCTCGCCCTTCTCGGGGTCACCCCCTGCATCACCGGGAGCGGTCACGGGGTGACGGCGATCTACGGGCTGGCCGATGTGGCAGCCCAGGCCTCCATTACATTCACGGTGAACTACCCGGCGGCCGAATACTACACCATCCACGCTCTCGACGTGGAGGGAACCGCCGCCTCGCCCTTCGAGACCGCCGGCGCCGGTATCTGTTCGGCGGCGGCGGGCGCTACGGCGACTGCCACGGTGACGACCACCGTCGCGAACGATCTCGTCATCCTCGGAGTCGAGGTACGCGCATCGACCGCCATCGCGGCGACCGGCGGAGACACGCTGGTCACCGACGCGGTTACCACCGGAGCGGAGTTGGATTCCGGAGCCATGCTGGACGAGCTCGACGCCGCCACGGGAGCGATCTCCCTCTCAGGGACCTTCACGAGCGCGTCCTGGTCGGCCATTGCAGTCGCACTCAAGCCCGCCTCGCCGCTCGTGTCAGGAATAGTTAGCCCGTCCACCGCGGCCATCGACGCGGGCCAAACCATCGGCCTCACAACCACGGCTGCAACGGGGGGGACTCCGCCCATCACGTACCAATGGTACGTTGCAACCTCGACCAGTACGTGCAGCTCGGGAACGTTGATCGGCGGCGCGACGGGCCAGTCCTTCACCACGCCCGCACTGTCGGAAGGCACCGACTTCTACTGCGTATGGGCCACGGACGATAGTACGCCGACCCCGCAGGTGGTGTACTCCAATGTTGCTACCATCACGGTTGACCCGGCCCTGACGGTCAGGATCACCCCGAGCGCCCCCTCGATCGACAGCGGGCAGACCGTCCAGCTGACGGCCAACCCATCCGGAGGAACCGGAGCGGACACGTTCGCCTGGTACGCAGGGGTCACGTGCACTGGCGCGGTGCTCGCTACGACTCAGGTCTACACGACACCGGCATTGACGGCCACCACGACCTACTGTGTGGCCGCGACGGATAGTGCATACGTCCCGGTCACGGCGACCGCCACCGCCACGGTGACGGTGAGTGCATCACCCTTGACGGTCACGATCACCCCGGGCGCCCCCTCGATCGACAGCGGGCAGACCGTCCAGCTGACGGCCGAACCGGCCGGGGGCACGGGAGCGGACACGTATGCCTGGTACTCGGGCAGTTCATGCGCCGGGACGGGGGTCGCCACGACCCAAGTCTACACGACCCCAGCGTTGACGGCCACCGCGACGTATTGTGTGGCCGCCACGGACAGCGCCTCGGTTCCAGCAACCGCGACGGCCACGGCCACTGTCACGGTGAGCGCCTCACCGCTGACGGTCACGATCACCCCTAGCGCCCCTTCGATCAACAGCGGGCAGACCGTCCAGTTGACCGCCAATCCGTCGGGGGGCACCGGTTCGGATACCTATGCCTGGTACTCCGGGAGCTCCTGCTCGGGCACCGTGCTGGCCACAACCCGGGTGTTCACCACCCCGGCACTGAACGCCGCCACGACCTTCTGTGTGGCCGCTACGGACAGCGCCTACATCCCGGTCTCTGCGACGGCCCATGCCACCGTGTCGGTCACTCCCATCGTGGGGGGCTCCGCCGCGCCGCCGTGGGAGTTCCCGGTCATCGGAGCCCTGGTCGCCATCCTACTCGCTGCGCTTCTGCTGGGCTTCTTGGGTCGGCGTAGAAAGAGTGTGACCTTCACCGAAACAGGACTCCCCGAGAAAACCGAGTGGTCGCTGACTTTGAACGGGGAAACTGTCAGCACAACGAATCCCAGCATCGCCTTCCGGGTGCCGACCGGGACGCACGAATATGCGGTCAAACGCGTGGCCGGCTATGCAACGTCCCATTCGTCAGGAACCGTGACGGTCGGCAAAGAGCCTGTCGAGGTAAAGATCACTTTCAATATCTGAGCCTCGTAGGCAGGTCGTCGGGGAACCCGGCGACTCGACCCTCTGCGAAGTGCGCCGGAGGGAGGCTGCAATCAAGATTGCACCTTCCGGCTCTCGGCCTCGGCCCCCGAGAACGCCTCCGCCGTTCGAGGGTGAGACCAACCCTTTCGTGGCCGCGATGGATCGCGGCGAGGAGATCAGGTGAGTGGCTTCTCCAACTGTATCGTGGTGGAGATCCGGCGAAAGCCAAGCTCTTCGTTCAACTTCCACATTGGAGCGTTCGTCGAGTCGTTGTTCGTGCGAATCCGCCGGAAACCGTGCCGTCGAGCGAAATCGATTACACCGAGCTTGAGAGTGAGGGCCAATCCTCGTCGCCGGTATTCCTTGCGGGTACAGGTGTACTGTTGTTGAAGCAGTTCCGGGTCGCTCGCCTCTCGTTCCGCGAAACTCAGGGCGACGTATTCGCCACCCGCCTTCGCGAGGAGCCAGGCCTCCGGGAGGACTTGGGGTCCCTCCAGCTCAGCCCGCCGGAACTGATCAAAGGTCCAAGGATTGTAGGGATCCAGGCGAGGAACATCTGACCCGGTCTCCACGTCCAGACGGTACAGCCTCTGAACAACAGTAGGGTCGGTGACCCCCTCCTGGGCAAGCGTGGTGACCTCGATTCCGCCGTGTCTCAACCCCCGAAGGAGGGCCGGCAATCGGCTGATGTCGGCGGTGTCGACGTCCAGCACCGATTGCCAGTCCCGACGCCGTTCGGCGAAGCCGCGATGGGCGGAGAACGCGAGGCCCGCCAATTCCTCCGTCTGTACCGATGCCCGCAGACAGACTCCGTTCTGGCGGCGCGCATCCTGGAGCAAGATCTCATACAATCGGGAGCCGATCCCCTGGCCCTGGAACTCTGGCCGGACGAATACGAACGTCCAGTACTTCCCGGCGTGGGCCTGGGTCGGATCTTCGCCTAGGCCTCCGATCGCGACGACCTGACCTGTGCGCCGAAGCTCGGCCACATACCGGTCGTGCACCAAGTTCGCGCCGAGCGACTCGTCGTGGTGACGGAGTGTTTCTGCCGAAACCGGATAATTAGGTCGGGCGGCGCGGCGGACCTCGGAGTACGATTCGAAGTCTGAATCTGTGAAAGAACGGATGGAGAACAATGATTCGTCCATGCGTCCTGCCCCCGGTCCTAACCTCGCGCCAGCTAGCGAGAGGTGCAATTAGGATCGCACCTTCCCACACCCGAGGGACCGCATCTGCGATCTCTCCGAGAATCCGAGTAGCGGGACGCTAGATGCGGCTGTCTCCCGCGCGCCGATAGGACTTGGTCCTCCTTATCCCCTTCGGCGGCTTTTTATAGAAGAGGAGAAAGATGACGCAACTGACAGAACAAGAAGCTCGCCAGATGATCGCCGTTGTGAACACCCGAAATGTCGACAAGATCTTGGAGCAATACGCCGACGACGCTACGTTCCAGGTCCCGACCTTGGACGCGCCCCTCCACGGGAAGACCGCGATTCGCGGCTTCCTCGCGGGGAGCTACCAGGCGTTTCCGGACTGGACGCTGGATGTCCAGCACGTCCACGTCTTTGGCCACGACGTCGTCACGCTGAACTCGGTTCACGGAACCAACACGGGTCCGCTCACCGCCGAGGACGGAAAGTCGATCGCCCCCACGAACAAGAAGTTCGTCCAGGAGCAGATGTCGCGCGTGGTCCTGAACGACGCTGGTAAGATCCAGTCGTTCCGTGCCTACGGAATCGGCTCGGACCTCAACCGGCAGCTCGGTCTCGCCCGGCAGATCGTCCTCGCGCCGTAGGTCCATCGGGTCTACTGCCTCGGGTCTTCGGACCCGATAACGAGGTCAACCTCTTCCCCGGCCCTCCGGGCCGGGCCCCCTCCCTAGTTGGACGGTTATCTCTGGAGGTGCCACCAGGATTGCACCTCTCGGGAGGAGTCTGTGTGGGGCCCGGCCAACGGGCACCCGAGAGCGCTAACTGGCCCCCGGGACCCACCACTTCTCGGAAGAGTCGTACACCCACCACTCGTCGGTGATCTTGCCGTCCCGCAGCCGGAAGAAATTCATCCCTCTCAGTGCGACCTTGCGTGCCGAAGTGGAGTGCTCCCCTCCCTGGCTCGGGGGGGTCCCGGTTAACGTTGTCCTGCAGGCCACCATGTCTCCCTCCGCGATCATCTCTTCGAGCTGGAAGTGCTCGTCCGGGTAGAGCGAGCGCTCGACCTCGAACTCCTTCCGTACCCCGGCGGGTCCCGTGAGAGAACCTGCCCCGGGGGCATCGTGCATGACGAAGCCGGGGGCAACGATCTCGTCGACGTGGGACAAATCGCCTCGGTTCCAGAGCTCCTCGACGAATCGTCGAACGACAGTCTTATTCGATTCGGTGGTAGGCTTCATTTTTCCTCGAAGAGGGGACACCCTTCCGAATGATAATCTCCCCGGGGGTTACCCCCTGGTCGGATGGATCCCGTTGGCGTCGTGGGTGGGCCGCCAGAACCTATTCGATGGCTCGGAACCGTTTCCTTGCCCGTTCAAACCTTGAAAAACACGAGTTGACCAGCCGTGAGTGCGTTCGAGATTGCACCCAGGTCCCGAACCTGGGAACGCGGCGTCCGCGGCCCACTCAGTCCGAGACCGCACTGCAGCTAACTCGAATCGGACTCGTTGCCCCCCGAGCGGCAGCGGGGCGCAGGCACGGTGCCTCCGTCCATCCGCGAACTCAAAGCAAGCCTTGCCTTCGTCGCGCGCTAAGGTGGAGGCGGCGGGGGAGGGGGCGGTGGGGGGACACTCGCTCGCGCTTGCAGAATCGACTGGGCCCATTGAGTCGCGTTCGGAAGATCGAACTGCAGCCGGCCGTGGATTGAGTCCACGGTTAGGAGGGTCTTCGAGTCGATGATGAAATCCCCCTGGGTGGCCATCGGGAAGGCATTGAGGAGCTTGTCCAGTCCTACCTCCACAGACGGAAGAAGGAACCCACCCGAGTACACCTCGAATGTGAGCCGAAGGTTGGTCAAGACCAGCAGACCGGAAGGCCGTCCGAGCTGAGAATACCAGGTCGTCGGTTGTTGAGCGAAGACGATCTCGCCAGGTTGGAGCTGCATGGGGGACCCCTCTTGCTACGGCACCCTGACTATCTACCTTCCGCGCGAGCCGCTGCAGGCGGTGTCTGCGAGGGCGACGGAGCAGGTTGCCGCTCGTCGCCCGGAAGCGCCTTCGACGCACGGGTCAATGGTGCTTGAGGGCAACGGCATCCTCCGATAGTTGGCGCGGAGGCGAGTCCGGCTGCCCTAGGCTAATGAGACACGTGTACTCTTCCATCTCATGGCTGAGAGGAAGCCGGCGGCAAGAAACGCGCAGAAGTCCGCTACCCGATTCTCGGATGAAGAACGAGCCGCGATGAAGGATCTCTCCCAGGAACGGAAGGTTGTCTGGGGGAAGAACAGGGAGGACGATGAACGCGCCGTGCTCGCGAAGATTGCCCAGATGCCTGGAACCGACCGGACCATGGGGAGGCGGATTCACGACATCATCAGGACCAGCGCCCCTACGCTCTCGCCGAGACTCTGGTACGGCATGCCCGCGTACACGAAGGACGGGAACGTTCTGTGCTTCTTCCAGCCAGCCCACAAGTTCAAGGCGCGGTACGGGAGTCTCGGATTCTCGGACGAGGCTAAACTGGACGAGGGCCGCATGTGGCCGATCGTCTACGCGCTATCGGAGCTCACTCCCACCGAAGAGGCATCGATCGCTTCACTCGTGAAGAAGGCCCTGGGCTGAGCATCTAGCTCGTGGCCCGGCTCGGAAAGTTGACTGTCTAGGGGTGTTCAGCCAGCTTCTGCTCTAACAGGTCCAGCTGCTTCCTCAATCGCGAAATCGCGGCCGCGTGAGGACGAATCCGCAGCGAGAACTCGTTGGTCTGAACCTCCTCCCATTCGGGTGACGTCGTCGTCGAAGGGACTGGGCCTTTACGCATGGGCTCCCGGCGGCCCTTCGTGTGAACAGGTGCGCCCCCGCGACTTGTCTCGGGCCGAATGACCCCGATAGGCCCCGATGGTTCGCCTCCACTGGAGGCCCTACCATCCGCCAGGACGAGAATTCCGGTGTGGGTCAAATATTCCATCAGAACATCAATCGCGCCGGCCTCTTTGTCAACGGAGACGTGGGCGGTGGCGGCCAGAGCGACGGCGAGCTCTTCGGGAGGTACCGCCGCGGTGGGGTTGCTCCGAGGGAAGTTCCTTGCAAGCTTGCCGAACCAGCTCTTCTCGATCAACGACCGAAGAAGCCGTCGGCCCCGGCTCTCATCGGCGAGCTGCGTATTGATGAGTTGCATCGCGACGGGTGTGGGCTTGAATTCGCCGGGCTTCTCTTCGATGAGGAGACCCATGCCACAAAGGAAGGCTACATTCAGCTCGGCAGCCCCAGGGGGAAGGCCCTGCCCCTCCACCGCCCCCGCCGTCACAGGTTCGGTCCCATTGCGGCTGGCACCCATGCACCGCCGCAGGACGGCGAAGTCGGTCTCCATCGGGAACTGCCCTGATGGAAGCGGGTAAGCGGGAGACGATCGCCCTGATCTCGAAACCTTCGC
>Ga0187817_10001273_pt1 | contig 12203 bp, 9 predicted proteins | sample NC_wetland_sal_i_17_FD_132431 | JGI IMG/M metagenome (GOLD analysis project Ga0187817, IMG submission 132431) | Wetland sediment microbial communities from Neuse River Estuary, North Carolina, USA - SO4_2 | ecosystem: Environmental > Aquatic > Freshwater > Wetlands > Sediment | place: USA: North...
CAAAGAGCTAATCGACGCCGGCCTGTTCGATGAAATGCTGGTCCGGTGCGAAGACTTCGATTTATGGCTTCGTATGGCATTCCGAGGAACGCGAATGACGCATCACTCCGGAGCCAACGTTTGCCGGACAGTCTCCTCGAGCAGTCTGTCGGCGAATGAGTACCTGATGAGGTGTTCCCGCTTCACAGTACTCACCAAAGTCGGAGCCACAATGACGTTGTCGCAGTCGCAACAGGAATTGCTGGCTCGCCGTCTACGTCTGGTCGAAGCAATGGTGAATCTGGACCGTTTGAAGCTGCTCATGTACGCTGGACAGTTCGCCGACGCGTTGGTAGCTGCTGAGCAGGCCGCTTCCGTTCTACAAACATGGAAGCTCCGGTTGGCGGTAGCGGGATTGCGCGGAGCACCTCGGATCTTGAGAGCTTATTACCGGCTCCACGAACAGCTGTTAATTGCTCGGAATCGGCGGCGCCAAGCCCGGTATGCGATGGTTAAAGCGCAGCCCGCTGCCGGATCAGGCGCTGGCGTTGCAGTCCGGCAACCCGGGTATGCGGCCGCTGGTCTCGCTGTGATTCCCTAGTCAGAGAGGTACAGAACTGGCCGTTCAGTCGATCGGTAGCCCGGGGGGTCCAGGTCAACGGTATGTTCCGTCGAGTCATTGCTGGTGTCAAACGCGCTTTTGGGCTGCAGCGCCCCGGTCGCAATCTCGTAGTGTTTCCCGATGATGTTTTCATTGTTTCCTACCCAAAATCGGGCAACACTTGGACCCGTTTCCTCGTCGCCAATCTGGCGTACCCGCAACAAAGAGCCGAATTCGGCAATATCAACCGCCTGATTCCGGATCCCGAAGCGCTGTCGAAGCGAACTCTGAGCCGGCTGCCGCGCCCGCGCTACATCAAGAGTCATCAGTACTTTGATCCGCGGTACCCACAGGTTCTCTACATCGTACGAGATCCGCGGGACGTCGCTTTGTCTCAGTATCACTTCCATCGCAAGCGGAAATTGCTACACGATGGCGATCCGGTGGAGCATTTCGTCTCCCGTTTTGTGAAAGGGCTCACGAGTGTCTATGGTTCGTGGGGCGAGAACGTGGAGAGCTGGATAGCGACGCGTGGCGAGAGCACCGGATTCATGCTGGTACGTTATGAAGATCTGCTGACCCGGCCCCTGCTCGAACTGGCGCGGGTCGCTGCATTTCTCGGCATCGAGGCGGAGGAAGAACAGCTTCAGAAAGTGGTCCAGTTGAGTTCTGCCGGCGAGATGCGAGAAATGGAGAGAAAGCAAGCGCGACTCTGGTCTTCGACGAAAGACACTCGGCAGGATGTTCCCTTTGTTCGTGAGGCACGTGCAGGCAGTTGGAAGGGAAAGCTTCCTGACGCCAGCGTTGCCGAGATCGAAGCAGCGTGGGGGAGCCTCATGCTACAGTTGGGCTACGAACTCTCGAATGCGAAAGTCGGCATTCACTGCTCTGTAGATGGGGATTCCATGCTGACAGGAACCGCGCGATGATCTACGGGATCCGGACCGTTCTGCGTTACTGCCTGGGGCGCGATATCGCGGGCAGGCACATGGCGGTCTATCCCGACGATACGTTCATCGTGTCGTATCCTCGATCGGGAAATACCTGGACGCGGTTCTTGGTGGCGAACCTGCTGCATCCGGATGAACCGGTTACCTTCGAGAACATCGAGCGAATTATCCCCGACAGCGAGGCGCAGTCGAACCGCTTTCTGCGGTCATTACCCAAGCCACGGCTGATCAAGAGCCATGAGTATTTCCATCCCAGATTTCGGAAAGTCATCTATATCGTGCGCGATCCGCGGGATGTGGCGTTGTCGTATTACAACTTTCAGCGCAAGTACCGCCAAATTGAAGATGGTTACCCGATTTCGCAATACGCGCTGGATTTCGTAAAGGGCCAGCGCGGCCTTGGCGATTGGGGAACCTGGTCGGAACATGTGAACAGCTGGATTTCGACGCGCCGCGGCCAGCCGGAATTCCTGCTCTTACGCTATGAAGACATGATGACCGACACCGGGCGTGAACTGGCAAAGCTCGCGTGGTTCCTGGGCTTTGAGCCCACACCCACGCTTCTGGCGAGCACCGTTGAACGCAGCTCAGCGAATCGGCTGCGCGAATTGGAGCGAACGCAAGGCAAGGAGTGGGTGTCGACAAAAGACCGGCGCAACGATATTCCGTTTATCGGCGCCGCTACTTCCGGCGGATGGAAGAAGAAACTCCCTGCGAACGCGGCAGCCACCATCGAAAAGGCGTGGGGTCCGCTCATGCAGACTCTGGGATATGGCTTGACGACCGGCGCCCGGCCAGAGTTTGATTTACCAAGAATGGAGTCCTCCCCCGACCTGCATCCTACTTTTCATGGGGAATCGTCAGGATGACGACGCCAATCCGCATCGCGGTGCTGGGCTGCGGAACCATTACAAAAGGGGAACACCTTCCGGCGATTCTGAGAAATCCTCACGTCGAGTTGGTTGCACTGGTTGATGCCAGCGAAGAACGCGCCGCCGCGCTGATTCGCAGCACTGGACTGAAATGCCGCGTGCGCACCGACTACCGCTCCATTTGGGACGACGTGAATGCGGTGGTCAACGCCCTGCCCAATCATCTGCATGCTTCGGTGACGCTAGAAGCGATTGAGGCGGGCGTGCACGTGCTCTGCGAAAAGCCACTGGCAATCCGCTCCGAGGATGCGAGGACGTGTGCCGCCGCCGCAGATCGTAAGGGCGTGATCCTGGCAGTGGGAATGAACCGGCGTTTCCAGGATAACCACCAGTTGTTGCGAGCCGTCCTCGATGAGGGCAGTCTCGGCGCAGTGAGTGGATACGACTGGCAGATGGGAGGGCCGTTCGACTGGAATTCCGCATCTGGGTTCTATTTCTCCAAGGCGCAGGCTGGGGGCGGAGTTCTGCTCGACTACGGCGTACACCTGCTCGACAGCCTGGTGGACTGGTTCGGGCCAGTGGCTGATCTGCATAGTGAGGACGACGACTGGGGCAGTGGCATCGAGTCGAACGTGCGGCTGACTCTCGAACACAGCGGAGCTTACGGCACAATTCGGGGACAGGTTCGCCTCAGTCGGACCTATGCGTTGGCGAACCGCCTGCTGGTGCACGGCTCGGATGCGCAAGCGGAGTTGCGGCTGGAGAGTCCACAGTCTGTCCTCTTGCATCGCGAGCTTGGTAGCCAGGCGGTGATTGAAACGCTGGCCATTGCTCGCAGCGCCGGGGTTTCCGGATCTTCGTTCGATCGGCAACTGAGCAACTTCGTCCGTAGTATTCAGCGTCTGGAAAAGCCGTTGGCGGATGGATCGCAAGCTGCCTACGTTCTAGAAGTAATCGAACGCTGTTACGCGGGCCGCACGCGTCTGCCCGAGCCGTGGTCGGAGATTGGCGCAGCCACCGGGGTTCAGGCTTGAGTTGGCGCGACAAAACAGTCCTAATCACTGGAGCCACGGGGTTCATCGGCGGCCGGGTATGCGAACGCCTGTTTCAGGCGGGCGTGAAGAATGTACGGGCGTTGGTACACACTCCGCACCGCGCAGCCCGCATTGCGCGGTTGCCGATTGAACTCTGCCCAGGAAGTCTGCTCGATCGTGCATCGCTGCGAGCGGCTTTGGGAAAATCCCAGATTGTGATTCACTGCGGCCTTGGCATTGGCCGTGGAATCGTGGACGGCACTCGAAATCTGCTTGAAGCATCCCAGGCTGCGGGGGTAGAGCGTTTCGTCCACATCAGCACCGCCGCAGTCTACGGCTTGACACCGAAGCCTGGGAGTGAGACCGAAGACGCGCCACTTCCCCACACCGGCGAGCCGTATTGCGACAATAAGGGGCGCGCAGAACGCGTCGTTCTGAACTTCGGTCGCCGCGGTCTGCCCGTCGTTATCCTCCGGCCATCAATTGTGTATGGGCCGTATTCGGCCTGGTCCACCCGGCTAATTCCCGATCTGAAGGAAGGCCGCGTATCGCTGATCGATGGCGGTAAAGGCTCTTGCAACATCACCTACGTGGACAACCTGATCGACGCTGTATTTCTTTCGATAGAAAATCAGCAGGCGCTCGGCCAGGCGTTCTTTATCACCGATGGTGAAACGATCACGTGGGGAGATTTCATTCAAGCTCACGCCAACATGCTGGGAAATGGGCGCCCTTTGCCCAACCTCTCGCTTCAGGAAATCCGCGATCATTACTCTCGTCAACCTGGCATGGTCACAGGATCGCTGAAGGCCACCCGTGACGCGCTGCGCAGCCGCGAGTTCCGGCAGATGCTGCTTCGAATTCCTGCGACGAAAAAAGTCCTCGATGGATTATGGCACTGGTCTGCATCGCTGGATGACAAGAGCCGCGCGCGACTTCGGTCGCAGGTTGGCATTCGGCCCTCACCACCGATAGCTTCGAACCATACCCGTTGGATTCCAGATGCAGAAACGGTGGCCACGCAAACCACATCGATCTTCTTTAGCATCGAAAAAGCCCGAAGACTGCTGGGATACAAGCCGAGAATTCCCTTCGCGCAGGGTATCGCGCTGGTCGAACAATGGCTGCGATTTGGCAATTACTTATGATCGCGGATGCGGCACCCAAGTACCAAAGTGTACGGCAGGAGCCAGAACCACAGCGTGTTCGCTTATGATGGAAAGAAACCGCGAGTCTCCCCTGGTTGGTGCAATCGAGAAATCTTGGGCCTATGCGTAAGCTGGAAAAGCAGCAGATTATCAAGAACGTCGGGTCGAGTTGGTTCGCTCTCGGCGTCAACATCCTGGTTGGAGTTTTCCTTTCCCCATTCATTCTCCATCGGCTGGGAGATACGGCCTTTGGCATCTGGGTACTGATTTTTTCCGTTACTGGTTACTACGGCATTTTCGATTTCGGCATTCGCTCGTCCATCATCCGCTACGTTTCCAAATACACTGCAACGCACGACATCGATGAAGTGAGCGGACTGGTGAATACAGCCATGTTCACCTACAGCTGCGTGGGCCTGGTCAGTTTCGCGGTGACGCTGATCGGCTGCGTCTACGTGGGTCGGTTGTTCCCAAAAATCCCAGCGGATTTTCGCGACACCACTCGATGGCTTCTGTTCATCGTCGGAACCTCTGTCGCGGTGGGATTCCCTCTCGGTGTCTTTGGCGGAATGCTCGAGGGCATGCAGAAGTTCTACGTTAACAACTGGGTCAACATCGGATTCACCGGAATCATTCGGGTGGCGCTGATCGTCTTCTATCTCAACCGCGGATATGGACTGCTCACCGTTGCCTTGATTACGGTTGGCTTGCCGGTGATCGCGTCAATGGTTCGAGCAGTCGTGGCGCTGCGTGCGCTGCCCATTAAGTTCCGCTGGAGGTATGTCGACCGGACTTCGTTTCGCCACATGGCAAATTACAGTGGCATCACGTTCATGATCATTATTGCGGCGCGGCTGCGCTTCAAGACCGACGCGCTGGTCATTGGAACGTTTCTGTCCTCCGCGGCAATCACGTATTTCTACGCGGGATCGAGGCTCGTCGACTATGCCGGGGAACTGGTATCGAGCCTGGCGCAGATCTTTGTGCCGATGTCGAGCCAGTCCGACGCTGCTGGCAACATGGAGCGGCTGCGAAAAATCTTTGTCGTCGGCAATCGCGCTTGCGCTTTCACCATTTTCCCCATCACCACGATCTTCGTGATTCTGGGCAAATCCATCATCGAAGTGTGGCTGGGAGCTAGGTACGTGGCGCAGGGCTATCCGATTTTGCTGATCCTGATTATTCCGCACACGCTTATGACCATGCAGGCCGCTTCTCCGAGAATCCTGTTTGGCATAAGCAAGCATGGAAGACTGGCGTTGGTGACGCTCATCGAGGGGATTTCGAATCTGGTGCTCAGCATTGTATTAGTGAGGAGATGGGGGATTAACGGCGATGCATTGGGCACGGCGATCCCGATGCTGGGAACGTATTTTGTGTTCATGCCATGGCATCTTTGCTCGCGGCTGGGAGTCCGCATGGGAACCTATCTGAGAAACGCGTACCTGTTGCCGTTAATTGTTTGTACACCCCTTGCGCTCGTATTGCTGCTCATGCGGCGATGGGTTGTTCCTCATTCCTACCGCCAGATTATTCCGCAGTTGCTCATTGGCGGCGTCGTGTATGGCGTGGGGCTGACATGGGCCTACCTCAGCAAGCGGGCTCTGGACGCCGGAGATGTTTCCAACTCCTTGCCCACGTTCCCGTTAGAGCCAATTCCCTCCCCCATCGAGGAATTCTCGGAAGAGGTATAAGGGAAGACCGCTGACTGCGACCCTCACCCGTTATCTGGACAAAGCCTTCGATCTGTGAAAGCGTGTAAGTATGGCTGCGCAGTTGCAGACTGACTCTCCCCTGGCATTACCCCTACTTGAAATTGCATGAGTGATCAAAGAGTAATCATTATTGGAGGCGGACCTACGGGTCTTGGGGCCGGTTATCGTCTGCACGAACTCGGGCACCGGAACTGGGCGCTTTATGAGAGGTCCGAGGACGTTGGCGGTCATGCGACTTCGCATCTGGACAGCCATGGCTTTGTGTGGGACGAGGGCGGCCACGTCATTTTTTCGCACTATCCCTATTTTGACCGCATTATTGATGAAGCGCTAGGCAATGAAGTGCACGAATGCGTGCGCGAGAGCTGGATCGTGAACGGATCATCATGGGTTCCGTATCCGTTTCAGAACAATCTTCGCTATATGCCCAAGGATGTGCAGGTTCGTTGTCTGCTGGGGGCTGCCAAGGCTGCCGCCAACGGTAAAGCCGGGGAATGCGAAAACTTTCGGGATTGGATTCTGGCCACGTTTGGGGAAGGTATTGCGGATGCGTTTATGTTCCCATACAACCGCAAAGTCTGGACGACTCCGCTGGAAAGAATGTCGCAGGGGTGGATCGCCGAACGGGTGTCGGTCGTCGATTTCAAGCGCTTGCTGGAAAATGTCGTGTACGAGCGCGACGACGTGAGCTGGGGTCCGAACAGCAAGTTCAAATTCCCGCTGCACGGCGGAACGGGCGAGATCTACCGGCGTATGGCCAACCGTTTCCGCGACAACGTGCATCTGAGCAAGGCGCTTGTGGAAGTGGACCCGGTGCGCCGCACGGTCTCATTTGCCGACGGCAGCGGTGACAAATACGACATTCTCGTATCCACCGCTCCACTCGACCTGCTGGTCAAGATGCTGAAGCCCGCGCAACCAGAACTCATCGACGCCGCCCGGCATCTCGAGCACAACAATCTTCTGGTTCTCGGGTTAGGGCTGGAGAAGCGCATCGAGACCAGCAAATGCTGGATTTATTTCACCGATGCCGAAATGCCGTGTTATCGCGCAACCTACTTCTCGCACTACTCGCCCTACAATGTTCCCAACGGCGACACGAACCGTTACAGTTCGCTGATGTGCGAGGCGTCGATCCCCTGCGGAGAACCAGTGGATGCCGACAGGGTTCTCGATCAGATGACGACGGGATTGATTCGCGCAGGGATTCTCAACGAAGGCGATCGAGGACGAGTAGTTTCGAGGTATCACAGATTTGTGAACTATTCTTATCCCATCCCGACACTGGACCGGGACAAGGCGCTGGCGGTTCTGCAGCCGGCTCTCATGAAGGAACAGATCTACTCGCGCGGCCGCTTTGGAGCCTGGCGCTATGAAGTCGGCAACATGGATCACTCGGTCATGATGGGCGTCGAAGCCGTTTCGCACGCATTGAAGGGCGAGAAGGAAACTGTTTTCCATAGTTCGTAGCGGAGATGAGTTCTTTGGAAGCGATTGCCAACACAACGGGACCGCGGGTCAGCATCATCATCCCCAGTTACAACACCGCGTCCCTGATCGGAAATTGCCTGGAGTCGGTGTTTAGCCAGACTTTTCGGGACTTTGAAGTGATCGTGGTGAATGACGGTTCGCCCGACACGGTTCAACTGGAAGAGGTGCTGCGGCCTTACGAGGGAAGAATTATCTACATACGGCAGGCGAACAAGCGCGCCGCCGGCGCCAGGAACACCGCCATCGGGCAGGCGCGCGGTGAGTTCCTCGCGTTCCTCGACAGTGACGACTCGTGGCTTCCCAATCATCTTGCGTTGCAGATGGAAGTCTTCGAACAGGATCGCAGTCTTGACATGGTCTACTCTGACGCCGTGTTGGTTTCTGATGAAGCGAGAGAGAGCAGTTTCATGGAAAAGTGCCCGTCCGAAGGCGAAGCCAGTTTCGCAGCGCTGGTCAGGGAAAAATGCCACGTTCCCGTCTCGACGGTGGTTGCGCGGAAGGCTTCGATCGTCAAGGCCGGACTGTTCGACGAGCAACTCCAGCGATGCGACGACTACGACATGTGGCTGCGGACTGCCTTTCACGGCGCAAAAATTGGTTATCGGCGAACCGTTCAAGCGCGGCTTTACCTTGGACGGCCCGATTCTCTGGGACTGTCGCGGTCGAAGATGGTCGAGGCGTACTGGAAGATTTTGGAAAAGACCGCGGAAACCCTGCCGCTGAATCTCGAGCAGAAGGAAATTGTGAGTGACCGCGCCGAAGAAATACACGCTCAATACCTTCTGGAGGAAGGCAAGATTCAACTGCGAGAGCGGCGTCCGGAGAAGGCACGGGAGTTATTCGCGGAAGCAAACCGGCGCCTCCGCACTCTGAAACTTAGCGTGGTGGTCCGTAGCCTGCAAATCGCGCCCCGGTCCGCTTGCGCGCTGTTGGACGCGTGGAATCGCTTCCGCAGTTTGCGCACGGTATGAACGATAGTTTTTTCCCGAAATGGCTGCCATGATCACTCATCTCGTAGCCGGAGCAAAACGGGCGCTCGGCCTGCACCGGCCCGGACGAAACCTGCGGGTTTTCCCAGATGATGTGTTTCTCGTCTCCTATCCCAAATCGGGTAACACGTGGACTCGCTTTCTGATCGCAAGCCTTGTCTATCCCGAACATCGAGTCGACTTCGCGAACATCAATGACCTGACGCCGGATCCGGAAGCTGTTTCAAAGCGGCAACTGGAACGCGCGCTCCGCCCAAGAATCATCAAGAGCCATCAGTACTTCGATCCGCGCTATCCAAAGGTCATCTATATCGTTCGCGATCCTCGCGACGTTCTCGTTTCCGAATATCACTTCGGCATCAAACGACAATTGATCAATGAAGACTTCCCGATTGAGAAGTACGTCCCGCTTTTCTTGCAGCGCGCCCGGGACTATGACTATGGAAGCTGGGCTGAAAATGTAGGCAGTTGGTTCTACGTCCGCCGGAACTCTCCCACATTTCTACTGGTGCGGTATGAAGATCTTCTGTCGGATGGCATCGCCGAGCTAGGCCGCATCGCTGAATTCCTTGGAATCCCCGCAGAGCATGAGCGCCTTAACGCGACGCTCGAACAGTGCTCGGCAGAGCGCATGCGCGAACTGGAAAAGAAACAGAGCCACCTTTGGTCCTCCACCAGGCAGACGAGACAAGACAAGCCTTTCGTTAGGGCAGCGAAAGCCGGCGGGTGGAAAGCGGAATTGCCCCAAGACTGCATCGCCGCGATCGAACACGCGTGGGGCGAGTTGATGCGCGATCTTCAGTACGAGCTGACGGTCCCGACCCCTTCGACGCACAAAGTCGCCCTATAGTAGGCGGCAATTTTGCGCAGAAATTGAAGACGATTCGAGGAACTCTCGCCGCTTTCTGCGCAAGTTTTTGCACACTTCGTGGACCAAAAACAAAAAATTTGAACTTCTTCCTTTATCCTTATCAACTTACAGTACAATAACCTCTCATTGTGCGGCATGGCACTTGCGTGGCGTAAGAGGTAGTGCACTCTTTGGTGTAAACTAAGGTCAACTTGGGTCAGCGACCCGCAGCAATTTTTGTAGTCTCGTTCGAATCCCCCCAAACAGCAGTCCGGAAATCATCGTTTTGATTCCCTCTGCGAAGCGCTGAGTTACATGCAGTAAATCCAAAATCGAACCTGGGAGGTTCAAGCACTTGTCCGCTTCGACTAGTCATTTGATTGCTCCGCACGGCGGCGAACTCGCCAATCTAATCGTATCGCCGGAAAAAGCAGCAGAACTGAAAGCCCATTCGCGTGAATGGCCATCCTGGGATTTAACTGCCCGCCAAGTTTGCGATCTCGAACTACTGATGAGCGGAGGATTTTCTCCGCTGCGCGGCTTTATGACGAAAGCCGACTATGAAGGTGTTTGTCACAACATGCACCTGGCCAGTGGAGTTCTGTGGCCGATGCCGATCACCCTCGACGTCACCGAGGAATTCGCCAAGAAACTTACGCCCGGCTCCAGCAAGGTAGCACTGCGCGATGCCGAGGGAGTAATGCTCGCCGTGTTGCACGTGGAAGATGTCTGGCTGCCGGATCGGGCTGCCGAAGCAAAAGCCGTTTTCAACAGTACGAGCAAGTTGCATCCTGGCGCCGATTACGCCATAAACAAAGCGAACCCGTGGTATGTGGGCGGCCGAATTGAAGGCTTGCAGGCACCCTCGCACTACGACTTCCGCACGCTGCGCTTCACACCCGCGGAGTTACGCGCCGAGTTTGCTCGCCTGGGATGGCGGCGCGTGGTTGCATTCCAGACCCGGAACCCCATGCACCGCGCTCACGTGGAACTGACATTTCGCGCGGCCAAGCAAGTAGAAGCCAACCTTTTGATTCACCCAGTCGTCGGAATGACGAAGCCGGGTGACGTCGACTACTACACGCGTGTGCGGTGTTACCAGTTGCTGAGCTCGAAGTATCCCCAGGGAACGCAGAAGCTTTCTCTGCTTCCGCTGGCGATGCGCATGGGCGGACCGCGCGAAGCCATCTGGCACGCCCTGATTCGCAAGAATCACGGATGCACCCACCTCGTCGTCGGCCGCGACCACGCAGGTCCGGGAAAGGATTCGGACGGCAAGCCGTTCTACGGTCCATACGAAGCTCAGGAAGTGTTCAAGAAACACGAAGCGGAAATCGGCGTCACCATGGTGCCCTTCAGCATGATGGTGTATCTCGAAGACGAAGACCGGTATGTGCCGGATGACGAGGTCAGGAAGACCGACCGCGTGCTGAATATTTCCGGAACCGAATTGCGGCAGCGGCTGAACGAAGGCCGCGACATACCTGGATGGTTTACCTACCCCGAAGTCGTGCATGAACTGCGGCGCAGCTTTCCACCGCGCAGCAGGCAGGGCGTGACGGTCTTCTTCACCGGCCTTTCCGGTTCCGGCAAGTCGACTATCGCCAACGTTCTGCTGACCAAGTTCCTCGAAGTCGGCGGGCGTCCGGTAACGCTGCTCGACGGCGACCTGGTGCGCAAGCATCTATCGTCCGAACTCGGATTCTCGAAGGAACATCGCGACATCAACATCCGCCGCATCGGGTATGTCGCGTCGGAGATCACGAAGAATGGTGGTATCGCGATTTGCGCGCCCATCGCTCCGTATGATGCAACCCGCAAACACGTGCGCCAGATGATCGAGCCCTACGGAGGATTCATCCTCGTGCACATCGCGACTTCGGTAGAAGTCTGCGAGCAGCGCGACCGCAAGGGCCTGTACGCCAAGGCTCGTGCAGGAATTCTTAAGGAATTCACCGGGATCTCGGATCCATACGAAGTTCCGGCGGATGCCGAGGTCACAATCAACACGGGAGAGCTGTCTCCTGAGGAAGCGGCGCAGGAAATTATTCTGCACCTCGAGCGCGAGGGCTTCATCGGAGTGAATGGGGCGGCAGCCTAAGAGCAGGACGGAACGAGTATGCCACTGTTAGCAACCAAAATCCTGGTCGGCTTCGTGGTTGGGGTTCTGATCGGAATGAGCGGCGTGGGGGGCGGCGTGTTGCTGCTCCCCGTGCTGATTTTTGGTCTGGGATATGCGCCGATCGTGGCAGTCGGGTCCGACGCGGTGTTCAACTTCTTCACCAAGATTCCGGCCAGCCTGCTGCATCTGAAGAAGGGCACCGTACGGCGCAAGGTAGTGCTGGCTTTGGCATGTGGAAGCGTTCCCGGCTCGATTCTGGGCGTACGAGTTCTGGTTTACATTCGGCATCTGTACGGCGACGGGGTCAACAACTTCATCAAGATGGCAGTGGGCATCCTGCTCATCATCGTTCCCTTGTTGCTGCTGTTTCAGAAACAGATCGAAGAGAAGGTTGCGAATCGGCCTCCGACCATGAAAGGCTTTGCTGGAATGGCCGTGATCGGACTGGTCGC
>Ga0187817_10001274_pt1 | contig 12201 bp, 6 predicted proteins | sample NC_wetland_sal_i_17_FD_132431 | JGI IMG/M metagenome (GOLD analysis project Ga0187817, IMG submission 132431) | Wetland sediment microbial communities from Neuse River Estuary, North Carolina, USA - SO4_2 | ecosystem: Environmental > Aquatic > Freshwater > Wetlands > Sediment | place: USA: North...
ACAGGAAGAACCCCACACTGACCAGCAACCCACCCGTGATCGAGACCCAGAAAGGCCCGAGCTTGTCCTGGAGCCGCCCGGCAAGGATGAATGAAATAGCAAACACGACCACGGCCCACGTGAACACCTGGGAAGTAGCTGCCCGCTTCCACCCGAACTCTTTCTCGAGCGGAGCCACGAACACGCTCCAGGCGTAGAGAGAGCCGAGCGCCAGATTCATGCTCATTCCGCCCACAACCCGCCACCACCGACTGATCGATACTTCGTCTGTCCCCGCTTGTGCGCTAGCCGCCATGGTCTTACCCTCCTCCAATGTGGAGCTCCGCGTGGGGCCTCAATCTGACCCTTCTCTTAGCCTGGATTTCTTCCTTCCGAGGCACGCGATTCCCGGAGGCAGACTCTAAGAGAGCTGACCACTCGCTGCCTGCGTACACGTGCCCATACGTTTAGGTTCTCCAGTTTGGGACTTCTCTTCCGGTTCTCCTACGTCGCTCTTCCCCTCATACGAAAACTCAACGCTTCCAATCGGGCCATCTTCGGTCGCTCATCCCTTGACGGAAGCTGTCTCGGGAATGCGGTCCAGTTTCGGCAAACGCCGGAGCGACCGCATATCACTAGAAAAGCGAAAACAATTTCCTTATTAATGGGTTTTCTATGAAGGTGCCCGATTCCCGGGGGCCCGGTTTTCTGGACAACTAACCGCAGCCACCCCCCTCCCCCGAGTTATAGCGGAGACGGGGCTTAAATACTTCCGACTGGCCCAAATGTCAAGCATTTCCCTTAGCGCCAATACCTCGCCCTGCGCCGCGCTTTCCAGTTTCTCGTGCCACGAAATGCGGGGTTGGATCCGAAGCTTAATGCGGGGGTTTGCGTGTCCCAGCTTGCCGGTGTGATCCTTGCCCACTGCGATTCTTCAGCATCCACGTGTTCCGCCGGAGGTCGCCGTGCATCCGCCCGCCATCCGCCCGCTGATCGGCATCCTCCATGAAGCCCAACAACTGGCTTCCTTCCTGAATCCCAGAGGTACCCCCAATCATCTCCAGCAGCTACAGTTTTCAGCGTTTAGTTGAAAGAGTTTGAGCTCTCGCCGACGGATAGAGTAGGGAGCGGGTTGTCACGGACAATTAACATTGCTGTCACAGAAGGTTCAAGCGGGGCGCTTAACGTTCCGCCTCCGCACTCTTTCTCGGAGGTGTGGGGGCTGTACGGAACCGAGCTTTAGAAGGCTCACATGATGGTCCAAGGGCAATGTCTTTAGGCGTTCCTCGGGGGTGGGTTCACGTTTGAAAAATTGGAGTGGCCGCCAGTCCTGGGTGTGGAGCGGGTGTTTGGAGGCTCTACGAGCAGCTTTCTCCGAATCTCGATGCTCAGGCATTTCGGTCGAATCAGCAGCTAAATTCAAGGAGGAAGGAATGCGAGTGATAGCGGCATGGATTCTTGCTCTCGGCCTCGTGGCAGTTCCGGCGATGGCGGGGACAGGTGGCGCAGGGGATGGGAAGGATGCGGCGAAGTCGAACGACGCTTCCGCCGCAAAAGACAGCTCGGGCAACACTTCCGCGGCTTCGTCCAGCACGGATCCGGCAGCGAAGCCTGCGCCCGCGAACCTGGTAGACGAGATCCAGCAACTGCGGGATTTGATCGAGGCGCAGTCCCGCCAGTTGCAGGCTCAGACCGAGCAACTGAAACAACAGCAGCAGAAAATGCAGTCCATGCAGCAGCAACTCACCACTGTTAATGCGGCTGTCGCATCCGGGGGCGGATTGGTGAATGAGGGCGCTGACCCGGCACTTGCCATTAACCCTGCCAGTTCCTCCGCGTTGAATTACGCCGCGTCCCGAGATGAAAAGAAGGACGACTCGCCGGTGGCGATTCACTTCAAGGGAATCACGCTCACTCCCGGCGGCTTCATAGCGGCTGAGTCGGTGTTCCGCAACCGCGCGCTAAGTGCCGACGTGAATACGCCATTTAACAGCGTCCCGTACCCGTTCAGCGACCTGAGCAAGATCAGCGAGAACAACTTCTCTGGACGCCAGTCGCGCATCACGCTCCTTGCCGAAGGCAAGCTCGACAACGTGAAGCTGAGCGGCTACTACGAAACGGACTGGTTGGGATCCGGAACCACGTCGAACAACAACCAGACCAACAGCTACGTGAACCGCCAACGCCAAATTTGGGGCCAGGCGGCCTTCGAGAATGGCTTTACGGTCACCGGCGGACAGATGTGGTCTCTGGTCACCGAGACGAAGCATGGTCTCGATAACCGCACCGAGGGAAACCCGCTGACCGTCGACGCCCAATACCAGGTCGGTTTCACATGGGCGCGTCAGTATGGCATCCGGGTTACCAAAAACTTCGGCGACAGATTCTGGCTCGGGCTTTCGGTGGAAGACAGCCAAGACAACTCGGTCACCGTTCATGCGTCGCCCGGCCAGACCGTTCCGAACATCTTCTTCGCGTTGGCCCCGGGCAATAACGGCGGGCTCTTCAACACTGGAAATAACTACTCGTTCAACGCCAGCCCGGACTTCGTCGTCAAGGCCGCCTGGGAACCCGGTTGGGGGCACTATGAAATCTGGGGGCTCGTCGGCACTTTCCGCGACCGCGTGTATCCCTGCCTGGTTGGAATCAGCGTGGCCAATCCGTGCGCGGATGGAACCACCACCAATTCAACGAACTTGGCGAACAACCAAGTTAAGACAATCGGTGGCATTGGCGGAAACATCCGTCTCCCCTTGTTCAATCACAAGCTCGACGCCATTCTGCACGCCGCATGGGGCGATGGCATCGGCCGCTACGGAAGCGGTGGCCTTCCCGACTCAACCGTCCGCTTTGATGGGTCAGTTGAGCCCATTCGCGATGGCATGGCAATGGCCGGCTTCGAATGGCACCCCACTCCGAAGTGGGACATCTACGCTTACGGCGGTGCCGAGTATGCGGCGCGCACGTGGTATTTCTTCAACTTCGCCAACGGCGTTGGTCAGATTGGTTACGGCGCTCCGTTCATGCCGGGCGTCACCGGCGCTACGGGCTTCGCTGACAGCGCATGCTTCGCAGAAGTCGGTCCGACCGCTGGCGGTCTCGCAACCTCGTCGACCGGGAATTGCACGGGAGACACCCGCTACCTGGCTGAGGGCACGATCGGCTTCTGGAACCGCATCTGGTCGGGACCCAAAGGTCGCATGCAGTGGGGCTTGCAGTATTCCTATGTGACCCGCAGCGCGTGGTCAGGCTGCACCACGATTGTCGCCGGTACAAGTGGCACACCGTCGAGCTGCGGCGCGAGCAGCACCGATCCACACGGCCCGGAGAACATGTTCTTCACGTCGTTCCGTTATTACTTTCCATGAGCCCGCGGGACACGCGGAGGCGATCACTCACCTCCTCTGTCTTCCGGCGAACGTGAACTCGTAACATCGAATCACCGGCCATTCATCAAAGGGGCGTCCAGTACCACTGGACGCCCTTTTGTATTTCGGGCTCCGCTTGGGGGCGCAGGGCCAACTCGGGACGACTTGACGGAATCGAACTAAGTGTTGCATGCGCCGCGGAAACTGGGGGGCAGTGTGAACTTGATTCAGCCCACCGGCGGCATTATATTGAGGATTAGGGTTTAATCGACCCGGTCTACACAAATTCTCGTTGGATGGGTTGCTCCGAGCTCTAGAGGAAAGCGAGTCCGCGTTGTCAGTTGCCAATCACGCTGCGTCCTGCCGCCTTACGACGGCTTCTTGGGTACTCCGAGCCAGCGCCCTGCTTCTAATTCTGGGAATGGTTGGTTTGTTATCGCTGGCCAAGACGGGACAGTACGCCCCGCGCTCCAGTTGCGCCCATCAGATTTCGCAGACCACAAAAATGGGCGAGGGACGGCAGGTTGCCTCCCTGCCCGATCAAGATAGGTCTTCTGCCCGTCCCCTGCTCCATAGCTATTTGCAATTCTTGCCTTTCTCAATCCGCCTCAGGATTCAAATCGGAATCCCTCCTTTCAGTTCCACCGAACTTGCCACGGCGGACATTCATCGCCCTCCCCCCGTTCTACTAATCTGAGTAGTTGACCGCTTCCTGACTCCGACTGATTTGAATTTTTGATGCTGTGCGGATACGTGGGTAGAATGTACGCGCCTTCTCCCATCCGTGCGGTGAAAGGATTATGGACATGGGGACGGTCATTTCCGCCGATCGATTGGAAGCAATCCGCCGGCTCAGCACCTGCCTTGTCGCAAGCACCATCGAGACATTCGGAGTGCGCCTGCGAAATACCGGATTCACCAATTCCGACATTCGCTGTATTTTCGAAGACTTCCCGACGATGGTCGGGTATGCAGCCACCGCGCGAATTAAAAGCTCGGAGCCGCCGATGGAAGGCCAAAGCTATTACTACCGGGAAGACTGGTGGAATCACGTGCTCACCGTTCCCACGCCTCGGGTGATTGTGATTCAGGACATGGATCACCCGGCGGGGTTAGGTGGCTTTGTCGGCGAGGTGCATGCGAACATCCTCCTCGCGCTCGGGTGTATCGGGCTGGTGACCAACGGTGCGGTGCGTGATATTTCCGATGTGCGAAAGACCGGCTTTCAAATGTTCGCCGGCAACATCTCCGTTTCACATGCCTATGCCCACGTGTTCGATTTCGGGGGCCATGTGAAAGTGGGAGGAATGGAAGTCCGGCCGGGAGATTTGGTTCAGGGCGATATTCACGGAGTGCAAACGATTCCCCTCGAAATCGCTGCAAAAGTCCCGGAGAAAGCGCTCGAGATTCGAGAGAAAAGGGACCGAGTGATCGGCCTTTGCCGCTCGAGCGATTTCTCACTCGATAAGCTTCGCAAGATGATCAAGGAAATGGACCACTGAACCGTGACGCCTGATGGATAGGGGAACCCCATGGATGAACCGGGTGAACCGATGAAAAACAAGAGATGCCGCAGTTTTCTACTTCTTCTCCTCACCACCGGAGTCCTGGCCGGTTGTGGGGGCGGGCCGAAGACCAAAGCGGACAACGCTGCAAATGCCCCGACGGTTGCGGTTGTCAAAGTGGAGCGGCGGAATCTGGCCGACAATCTGGAGATAGCCTCGGAGTTTCTCCCCTACCAGGAAATCGAGGTCTACGCCAAAGTCTCTGGCTACATCCAGAAGCTATATGTGGATTGGGGGTCGCATGTAAAACAGGGGCAGCTTCTCGCCGTGCTCGAAATCCCCGAACTCGAACAGCAGCTTCAGCAGGACCAGGCATCTGTCCGGCGCAGCCAGGAAGATCTCTCACGTTCTAAGGAGGAATTGAACCGCGCCGATTCTGCCTACAAAGTAGCGCATATAACCTATACGCGGCTGGCCGATGTGCAAAAGCAGCGGCCCGAGTTGGTGGCGCAACAGGAAATTGACGTCGCCGAAGGGAAAGATCTGGAAGCCAGCGCGGGCGTCTCCGCCGCCAGGGATGCGCTGGCGGCCGCCGAGCAATCACTGCTTGCCTCCAAAGCTGCCCTCGACAAAGACAAGGCACTATTCAACTATGCTCGCATCACGGCCCCGTTCGAAGGAGTAGTAACGGAAATTTATGCCTACACGGGCGCGCTCCTTCCCGCCGGGACCTCCTCTAACAAGGGCGACCTGGCCCTCTGTCGTCTCTCGCAGAATAACCTCCTTCGCCTGGTGATTCCGGTCCCCGAAAGAGCCGTCCCGGACGTCCACATCGGCCAGACGATCGCTGTCGAGGTTTCTTCGATGCATAAGACGTTTCCCGGCCAGATCGTCCGCATCTCGGATCAAATCGACACGCAAACCCGGACGATGCATACCGAAGTGCATGTTCCCAATCCTAATTACGAGCTGGTCCCGGGAATGTACGCCAGCGCGAAAATTCCTCTGCGTTCAGCCTCCAATGTCTTGACCATTCCAGTCCAGGCGGTCCAAGACCAGGGCAACGGGATGGGCGTCGCACTGGTTGTGGATGGACGCAACCAGATCGAGAAGCGCGAGGTCAAGCTGGGCCTTCATTCCGCCACGAATGTCGAGATCCTGTCGGGGCTTCAGGAAAATGAGCAGGTTATTTTTGGCGAACAGGGCCAGTTCAAGCCCGGCCAGCTTGTGACGCCGAAACCGGTTGAGCCCTCGAAAATGGAGTAAGCGCTCCTATGCCGACGTTTTCAATCCGACATCCCTATTTCATTATCGTCCTGTGTCTCTTTGTCTGCGTGTTGGGTCTGACCAGCTTGTCTCAAATGCCGGTGGACATGTTCCCCCCGATCGACATTCCCGTCGTCCTCGTCGCCACGTTCTACAACGGAATGCCGCCCGAGCAAATCGAGGCGGACATTACCGACACGTTCGAGCGATTTTTTACCCTGGGCAGCGGCATCGACCGCATCCAGTCGCGCTCCATGGCCGGTGTGAGCCTTATCAAGATTTTTTTCCAGCCCGGATCGGACGCCAACGCCGATGTGACCAACATTTCGAATCTGGCCATGGCGGACTTGCGGCGCCTGCCTCAGGGCACTCTCCCGCCGGTTGTGTTGAAGGTGGATGCCTCGAGCCTGCCGGTTTGCCTATTGACCGTCGAAGGGCAGGGGCTCACCGAGACGCAGCTCCACGATTACTTGCAATTTCAGATCCGCAATCAAATTGCCGGTGTGCCTGGCGCGACTGTGCCGCCTCCCTACGGCGGCAAGTATCGCCAGATCATGATCGATGTGGATCCCCTAAAACTGCAGGCGCACGAACTCAGCCCGATGGACGTGGTCCGGGCCGTGAACCAATCCAATTTGATCCTCCCGGCTGGCGACGTGCGCATCGGCCCGCTCGATTACAACATTTACACGAATGCGCAGGTCCCCAACGCACAGGCCCTGAACGCCGTCCCCCTCAAAACCGAAGGCCAGAAATCCGTCTTTATCTCCGACGTGGGCCGTGCGGAAGACGCATCCTTTATGCAATACAACATCGTGCGGGTGAACGGACAAAAGTCCGTGTACGTGCCCGTCCAGAAGCAGGGAGGGGACACGAACACGATCGCCGTTGTGGACGGCATCCGCAAAACGATTAAGACTCTTCGCGACATCCCGTCGCAGCTCAAGACCCACGTCGTTTTCGACCAATCCATTTTCGTTAAAGATGCCATCCGGACGGTGATGCGCGAAGGCGCGATGGGGATCATCCTGACGGGAGTCATGATTTGGGTTTTTCTGGGAAGCGCGCGGGCGACGGCCGCCGTCTTCCTCTCCATTCCGCTTTCGGTGATGATCACCTTCTTCATTCTGCATGTCAGCGGGAAATCGATTGACAGCATGGTGTTGAGCGGGCTGGCTCTCGCTTTCTCGCGTTTGATTGACGACTCGGTGGTGGTGATCGAAAACGTGTTTCGCCACATGGAGCTGGGCGAGGATCCCAAAGAGGCTGCTATTAAGGGCGCGAACGAAGTGGCTCTCCCGGTGCTTGCCATCATGCTCGTAGCCGTGGTCGTGTTCTTTCCCGTCACATTCTTGTTCGGCGTGAGCAAATATCTGTTTGGTGCTCTCGCCCTTAGCGTCGTCCTTGCCCTTTTTGCCTCCTATTTCGACGCCGTAACCGTCGTGCCTCTTTTCTGCGCCTATGCTCTGAAAGCAGTCCACGGGCATGCAGAAGGCCCGGAGGGATCGAAGAAACCATGGTCGGAACGGTTCCACGCCTGGTTCAACGCCAAGTTCGAGCGCATGCTGAATTTTTATGAACGGTGGGTCCGCAAAGCGCTCGATCGTCCGCGCGAGGTCGTCGTTGGCTTCATTATCTTCTTTTTCCTCTGCTTCCTTCTTTTGCCGTTCGTCGGAGTCGCATTCTTCCCGCGGACGGATGCCGGCCAATTCGTCATCAATGTGAAAGCTCCCACCGGCACACGCATCGAACTCACGGAAAACTACATCAAGCGGATCGAAGCGATCGTGCACGAGGTGGTGAAGCCCGAGGATCTGAGCACCGTGGTGTCGAATATCGGCGTCTTCCCGGACCTCTCGTCATTGTTTACTCCCAACTCCGCCATGCATACCGCGACCGTTCAAGTCGGCCTTGCGGAAGATCACAAAATCAGCAGCTTCGACTATATGCAGGAAGTTCGCGAGCGAATTGCCAAGAACCTCCCCGAACTGCGCACCTATTTTCAATCGGGTGGTTTGGTGGACGCGGTGCTGAACCAGGGGATGCCGGCGCCGATTGACGTCCAGGTGAGCGGCATGGATCTGCGCACCGACGATCACGTGGCGCAAAGCCTTGCGCAACAATTCAAGGCGCTTCCCGGCGTCTCGGATGTCTATATCCCGCAGGACATGGATTACCCGGCCTTGCAAATCAACGTGAACCGCGAACGCGCGAGCCAATTGGGACTGAGTCCTCAGGAAGTGATCGACAACCTCATCACGGCTCTGACCTCCGATGTCATGATTGCTCCCAGCTATTGGGTCGACCCCAAGACAGGCAACAACTATTTCGTGTCCGTCCAATACCCCGAGAATCAGGTGAAATCCATCGAAGATTTGAAAGCCATGCCGCTGCGCGCTGCGGCTTTGAAGATGCCGACGTATCTCAATCAAGTGGCGGACGTAACTCCGATTCTGACGCCGACGGAAGTGGACCACTACGCGCTACAGAGAAGCATTGACGTCTATGTGGCTCCCACCGGGGAGGACCTTGGAAAACCCTCCAGGGAGATATCCAAGATCATCGCTGCTACACCTCTCCCGCAAAACATCCGCGTGGATGTGCGCGGACTCATCGTCACGATGCAAAATTCGTTCAAGAGCTTTGCCATTGGCCTCCTGCTGGCGATCTTGCTTGTCTATTTGATTCTCGTGGCGCAATTCGCCTCGTTCATCGATCCATTCCTGATTGTGCTGGCGGTCCCCACCGGGCTTGTGGGTGTGATCTTCACGCTGGCCTTTACCAACACGACTTTGAACATTCAATCGCTGATGGGGATCGTGATGTTGCAAGGGATGGTCGTTTCCAACAGCATCTTGATCGTGGATTTTGCGAACGTGCTCCGCACGCAGGGGCACAGCATTAGCGAAGCAGTCGCCCATGCCTGCCGCATCCGCCTCCGGCCCATTCTGATGACTTCGCTCGCCACAGTTGTGGGTCTCCTGCCGATGGCTTTCAACCTTGAAACAGGAAGTGAAGCCTATGCGCCGCTCGCCCGCGTCATTATCGGCGGGTTGCTTACTTCAATTGTTCTCACGATTTTCGTCGTCCCAGCGGCGTACCTGCTGATCTATCGGCGGCGCGCCGAAGCGAGCGCGGCCGTCGTGGCTGAGGAGGCTTACTGATGAAACCACCACGCCTATTGATTGCCGGCTTTTTGCTGGCCACTCTCGGAGGAACCCGAGCGTCGGCGCAACAAACGCAGGCCCTCACACTTCAGGATGCGGAGAAGATCGCAGTGCAGAATCACCCTCGCGTTCAAGCTGTGCAATTCTTGGCGAAGGCGGCATCGGAGCAAGTTCGAGAAGCTCGCTCGAGCTACTACCCTACCGCCGGGGGGAGCCTCACCGGTGTGAAGGCTGAAAACGACAGCCGCATTGCCGCGGGATTCCTTAATAACCCGAGTGTCTTCAGCCGGTTCGCCGACGGCGTCGCCGTCGGCCAGCTTGTCACCGATTTCGGCAGGACGTACCAACTCGTCAAAAGCGCGAACCTCCACGCCAAAGCGCAGGAAGAAAATGTCACCACCGCGCGCGCGGATGTCATCGTGCGGGTCGATCAAGCCTATTACGGCGTCTTGAAGGCGCAGGCCGTTCTTCGCGTGGCACAGGAGACCGTCAAAGACCGGCAGCTTGTGGCCGACCAGGTGGGTGCGCTGGCGAAAAACCAGCTCAAATCCGGACTCGACGTCAGTTTCGCCAACGTCGATCTTGCGAAGGCTCAGCTTCTTCTGGTGCAAGCTCAAAACGATCTCCAGGCATCGTACGCGGAGCTGTCCGCAGCTCTTGGGTACTCCGACCAGAAGACCTTCCAGCTCGCCGATCAACCCCTGCCTTCCGCTCCTCCCTCCGACGTTTCCGAGCTTATCCAGGAGGCGCTGAGAGACCGTCCGGAAATTATCAGCCAGCGGCTCGACGTGAATTCCGCCTTCAGCTTCGCCACCGCCGAGCGCGATCTGTGGTTTCCTACGATTTCCGCCATCGGCGTCGCTGGACTTGTACCGGAGCGGCAGGCGCCGCTTCCCTCTCGCTACGCGGCTGCGGGATTTGATGTCAGCATCCCGATCTTCAACGGGCACCTATTCGATGCTTTGCGTGGGCAGGCAAACGCGCAGGCCCGGGCGCAGGAACAATCTCTTCGCGATACGCAGAACGTTATCATTCGCGACGTTCAGAGGGCCTGGCTCAACGCCATTTCGGGCTTCCAGCGCCTCTCGCTCACCGATCAACTCCTCGACGAAGCCACAAAGGCCTTCGATTTGGCGCAGTCGCGCTACCAGCTCGGGCTGAGCTCGATTATCGAGTTGAGCCAGGCCGAGCTCAATAAGACTCAAGCAGAGATCGATCAAGCCAGCGCCAAATACGATTATCAAACGGATCTCTCAGTGCTGAATTATCAAGCGGGTCAGATTCGATAGCGGGTTCGCACGTGCGCCAACTCCTGCCTCACGCCAGACTTTTGTGCGAAATTTGGAGGAAGAACCAAACGAACTCCAGAAAAGCGGTTCGGAGAGCGGAGCCCGTTCCTGGCGCGGTCTCCGCTCCCCGGCTTCGCCTGCTCACGCCCGCAGGATGCCGTTAGATCTTGTCCTGAAGACGCGCAGGTCTCATTAACCGCAGTTTGGCATCGGCGCCGAGAAATCGCTCGACGTGCACGGACGCACCGGCACTTTCTCCGGCTGCCGCTTCAGAATCCATAATCCATCGCTGTTGGCGATGTAGATCAGATCGCGCGCATTGTCGGTTAGCACGCTTGTGACGCCGGAGAAGCTCTGAATCGTCCGCGGATTCCCCGGATCGCTCAGGTCCACGAGTTCGAGCGATTCAGTGGGAGCTTCCGCGCGCGTGGCCGCAAAGCTGCCAGACGAACCCTCGGCAAGCGCCAGAGTGCTGCTCACTGTTTGCAACCTGCCCGCCGAGGCGCCGTTGGGCCATGCCACGCGCTTCACAAGCGAAGGCTGGCTTGGGTGCGTAACGTCGACGATTGTGTATCCCTTCCCGGAATTCCGGACAGCGTAGAGATACTGCTTGCCGTCTCGCTCTTGAAGAAGCATCTGGCTCGCCGGAGCTCCCGGCAGTGCCAAATGTGCGATCACAGCCACGGGCTGCTCGGTGGAATGTTTGGCCGGATGTTTTGCAAAAGCGCTTGGCGCCACCACCACCAAAAATGCAAGAAGACCGAGTGGAACGCTTGCGCGATTGTGGGCTGCTTTCAGGATTGTATTCATTGATTTCTCCGTTCTTTCTGCCGTCAGTTTCCGATTGGCAAATAGCGCAGTTCCGATCCCGACATGGAAAGCAAGGACCTCCTCGGTAAGAGCAACCACCGTGCCAGGGGCACGAATCTACCTATGGGATATAAACCCCGATTTTCCCGTCGTTTTCGATGGGGCGAATGGTCTTGCGGTATTGGCGCTCGTGCAAAATCCGCACGAACTCAGTTTGTGATGTGAAGAAACCGAACACTTTTGAATCGTCTAGACGGTGAAGAAGGCAATGAGGTGCGGTGTATGACGCAGGATGATTGTTGCTACAAAATCACGCGCGAATTAGCGCGAGGGGAAACAGATGCAGTCCCCGCGGAGCCGCCCGTGTGGGCAGCCCCGCGAGAGCCGCAGTTGTGATTCGGGTCCTTTAGAAGGTCACGACTGTGCCGAACTCGTTTCTCCAATCGTGCGCCGCAGTGACATCTCCACCCTGGAACAATTTATGGATCGGGACAGCCGTACCGATCGTAGCTCCTTCGTCGCTAAATTGCCATCCAGTTCGGGTCTGGTACCACGTGACTTCATTCACGATCGAGACCCACTTGTTGAGTTTGTAGGAGAGAGTGGCGACCCCCATGTCGGTGCGGGTCAACCCGTTTCCACCAACCTGGGGTTCAAAAAACGATGTCGTTCCCGCAGTGTCTGCTCTCTTGGACCGGTCGGTCCCATACGTAAAGGCAACAACCCAGCCAGAGTTGTGCCCTTCTGGACTCGCGTGGAAGATGCGCGAAAGCGGGAAGCTCACTTGAGCGAATCCACCTTGTCCGCGGATGGGTGC
>Ga0187817_10001275_pt1 | contig 12195 bp, 10 predicted proteins | sample NC_wetland_sal_i_17_FD_132431 | JGI IMG/M metagenome (GOLD analysis project Ga0187817, IMG submission 132431) | Wetland sediment microbial communities from Neuse River Estuary, North Carolina, USA - SO4_2 | ecosystem: Environmental > Aquatic > Freshwater > Wetlands > Sediment | place: USA...
CCAGCGGCCGGTAGTTGATGAATGAAATCGCGTCTTCCGAGTTCTGATCTTTCAAGGGAAACAGATCGCGCATGGTCTCGATGGGAATGAAGATGCGGCCGTTGGTGCCGTTGTTTCCGTCCTGCCCCACCTTGGCCAGCACGCCAATCACGTCAAAACGCACCTCGTTCAGCAGAATGGTTGAATCTACCGCGGGACGGCCGGGGAAAACGTTCTTGAGCAGCTCCCAGCCGACCACCGCCACGCGCCGGTGTTGCAGGTTGTCTTCGCTGTTGAACCAGCGGCCGGTCCCGATCGGGATGGTGCGAATATCGTTGTAATTTGGCGCTACGCCAAAGACCTGCCCGTTGGTGGATCCGTAGTCGCTAACCGCGCGGATATCCTCGCGATTGAGCACCGGGGAAATTGCCCGCAAAGTATGAGCTTCGTCTTTAATCGCCACATAGTCGGCGTAGGTGAAGTGATATTTCTGGCCGGACTGCAAACTGCCTTCCACCGCAGGAATCCGCCCGGGAAACACAAACATAATGTCCTGCCCCAGCGTCGCCAACTGCCTTGCTTGGCCGCTGCGAAATCCCTCGCCAAGGCCCACCAGCAAAAGCAACGACCCGACTCCCCACGCAATTCCGAACATGGTCAGGAACGAGCGCAGCTTGTGCGCCCACAACGTGGCCAGCGACTGGCGAACAATGTCAAGAAGCGTTCTCATAAAGAGTTGCTTTCACAGCAGCGGGCTGCACCGGCAGCGCAACCTTACCAGCGCCGATCTCTACTATGTAGTACGCAGTCCGAGCGAGCTAAGTTCCGAAGAACCAGTTTCGAAAGCCAGTTCCCGATTTCCTGTTTCTACCGGCCTTAGCAGCTTGTTGAAAACCTCATACCATTGTCATTCCGAAGAGCGAAGCGACGAGGAATCTGCTGTTTCTACTACTGCAGATCCCTCGCGCTGCTCGGGATAAAAGAATAATAATGAGTCCTTCAACAAGCTGTTAGACGATTTTCACGGTTCAACCCCTGTACTCCGCCCCGCCGATTTAACAACTTTTTACAATCTGCTAACGGCTTCGACCGCCTCCCGTCTAACCGCTCGTTTTCTTGCCACCTCAAGCCGAATAAACATTTCAGGATGGGAGGACCGTTCCATGCTTAGACTATTGCGAATTGCTCTGCTCGTACTTACCGCGCTGTCGTTCGGAAGTGCCATCTGCCACGCACAATCCGCGCTTTTGGATCTGCCACGGGATAGCCAACATTCCGCGGTTACGCAACGCATTGGAATCACCGATATCACCATCAGTTATCACCGCCCGCAGGTAAAAGGGCGCCAGATTTGGGGCAAAGTTGTGCCTTACGGCGAGGTGTGGCGCGCCGGGGCCAACGAGAACACCACCATCAAGTTCACCGATCCGGTCACAATCGAAGGGCAGCCACTGGCCAAGGGCGTTTACGGTTTGCACATGATCCCCGGGGAGAACGAATGGACGGTCATTTTCTCCAAGGTTTCGACCGCGTGGGGCAGCTTTACCTACAACCAGGCGGATGATGCCCTGCGCGTGACCGTGAAGCCGCAGGCGTCGGAGGCCCACGAGGCGCTGACCTACGATTTCGACGACGTCAAGAGTGATTTTGCCGTTGTTACCCTGCGCTGGGAAAAGGTCGCTGTCCCATTCAAAGTTGGCGTCAACGTTCATGAAGTCGTCCAGGCCAGCCTGCCCAACCAACTCCAGGGCCTGGTGCAATACACCTGGGAGGGATGGGACGACGCCGCTTCCTATCTGGTTGATCAGAAGTACGATCTTGAGGAAGCCCTGAAATATGAGGAGACCTCCATCAAGACCGAGCCGCGTTTTGACAACTACCTGACCAAGGCACGAATCCTCGATGCGATGGGCCGGAAAGACGATGCTCAGGCCGCGAAAAAACAGGCGATCGAGAAAGCTACCGCGGCCCAACTTTATTATTACGGGCGCTACGTGCAGGGCCAGGGCAAGCAGGATGAGGCCTTCGATCTTTTCCGGCAGGCCGCCAAGAAAGATCCCAACGAATGGGTGGTGCACGATGGCACGGCGAGAATCTATGCGTCTCAGGGGAAGTTTGACGACGCGGTGAAGGAAATGAAGATTTCCCTGGCCGGTGCTCCCGACAACCAGAAAGTTTTCTTCGAGCCGCTGGTGAAAAAGCTGGAGGCGAAAGAGGACATCAACAAGAATTAGGCTTGGCTGCGATGTTGCGACAGGTAGTGTCCCGGTTTGCGCATCGGGACACTACCACCTTCAGGTTGCGCGCGTGGGCTGCCGACCGATTTTACTGAAACACTGCTGTGCCCGTACCCACCTTGTCGGTGGTGCTGTCACCGGTAAGGAACTGCGCTCCTCTCGCAATCGAGCTAATGATCGTATTCATCGCGAAGTCCACGGTCAGGGGAACACCCTTGACCGTAAAATTCATAGTTCCGGTACCGTTGGCATTCACGGAGTAGGTCCCGCTCAAGGCCAAATGTTTTTCCACTCCGCCCTGTTCCTGAACATAGGTCAGAGTGACCTTGCTTACGCCGTCAAATGACGCTGTTCCTACGCTGGCCTGCTGGCTCTGGGCGGGATCGGCTGACCAGTAAATGGTCAAAAAGCTGTAAATGCCCTTCAGATTGGCTGCGCTGGCCGACCCGGAGAGATTCAGGGCGATGGCGGAGCCGGCGGTGATAAGGTTGGCGGCTTCGATTTCGAGTATTTGCAGACCCTGAGCAACGCCGCCTGTGACCGAGGTCAGCACGAAGTCCAGAGTGATCGTGCCACCCGATGTAACCAGAGTTATGGTGCCGGAGCCTGTGGGTTTGACGGTGTAGGTGCTGCCGGCCTCGAAAGTTCCGGACTCCAGGCCTGTACCGGTGACGTAGGTGAATGACCCCGTCACCGCGCTGACCCCGTCGAAAGTCAAGATGCCCACGACGCCGGAGTTGCCGTTCGTCGAAGCGATCCACTCATTGAGCAAGAAGCTGTAACTGCCCTTGACGTTGGCGGCGGTGTAAGACGCCTGCGCCGGCAAACTTAAGATACCGATCAACATACAGACCGCGAGAGCGAAACGCGGGTTTCTCACCACCATGGCGTGCCTCCTTAGGAAAACCAGCAAAAACGGCACAAAGCTTACCACAGGTCGCGGGAGTTGCATAGAGAAAATGCCCAGTTTTCGGGGCATTTTGAGAAGGCGAGCGTGAATAGCATCCCGTAAAGGTTGCCAGGATCTCCTGCTAGAGTCTTTTTGCTCGGTTCTCTCGGGTATGGCCGGAGATTCTTGCACGCTGGCCAGAACCCGAAGGCTGGGCTGAGGCTAAGCAACGCCCTGGTCCGCCACTGGCCCACGGCGCCAGCTTGGCCCATGCCGTCAGGAGTTTTGGCTCATCCCTTTGCTTCAGCTGCATCTCCGGGCCAAGCAGCCTGCGCGTCAGGATACTCGTAAACACCTCGTCCCGCCTTGCGCCCTAATCTTCCCGCCTTCACGTATTGCACCAAAAGCGGCGCGGGCCGGTACTTCTCGCCCAAGGAGCGGTGCAGATATTCGAGGATGTGCAAACGGGTATCGAGGCCCACCAGATCCACCAGCTCAAATGGCCCCATCGGATGATTCAAGCCCAGCTTCAACGCCTTGTCAATGTCCTGCGCGGAAGCGATTCCTTCCTGCAGCATGTAAAACGCTTCGTTTCCAATCATGGCGTTGATGCGGCTGGTGATGAATCCCGGGGACTCTTTGATGACCACGACTTCTTTTCCCATGCGCCTGCCCACTTCCGCGGACGCCGCAAGGGTATCGTCATCGGTTTCCAGCCCGCGCACCACCTCGAGCAGCTTCATCTTGTGTACGGGATTGAAAAAATGCATCCCCACACATTTTCTTGCGCGGTAAGTCACGCTGGCGATCTCAGTGATGCTCAGGGACGAAGTGTTGGAAGCCAGAATGGTAGGCGGCCGGCAAATCTTGTCGAGCAAAGTGAAAATCTCGATTTTCGATTCCATCTCTTCGGGAACAGCCTCGATTACCAAGTCCGCTTCCCGCGCCGCTTCCTCGACCGATCCCGCATATTCCAGACGGTCAAATGCAGTGTTGGCATCGCTGGCAGACACTTTCCCCAGCTCGACGGCTTTATCGAGATTGGCCCGAATCTCGCTCTCTGCTTTACGTAGCGCGTTGGGCAGCAAGTCCTCGAGGATGGTGCGGTACCCGCCCAGAGCCGCGACATGCGCAATGCCGCGTCCCATGGTGCCGGCGCCAATCACCGCGATCGTCTTGACCTGTGCCACTACTGCCCTCCCTTGTCCAACTGGGTGACGATGGCATGGAGATTGGCCTCGGCGGCGCGCAGGCTGTCCGCCAGCCGCTTGCGCTCGTCGGTTTCCATCAGTGGGACGAATGCGCCGATGCGCCGCAGGGTGGTGTTGATATCGTCCACATAGTTGATCAGGCGAATGAGTTCTCCGGAAGTTCCCATAATATTTCCTGCTCCTTAATTATTCGCAGCCTGAGCGGTGATGACAAACTCTCAGACCTGCCGCGAAGCCGAACAACTATTCTCAATGCTGAGGAGGGTTTTCGTAAAGCGGGCTCGTGGAAAGGGTAGTGTCCTGAATTCTGACGCGAGCATGGAAGTGGGCGAGGGTTGAAGGTCTGGGGTGCGTCTATTGATCAACCCCGGCCGCTGCCGCCTTGGGGTTACGCTCGCGTCGTAACAACTCTGAGATCGCCTGCTGATCTACCGGTTTGGAGAAGAAGTAGCCTTGAGACATTTCGCAACCGAGCTGTTTCAACTGATTTACCTGCGCCGCGGTTTCTGTCCCTTCGGCAACCACTTCCAGGCCGAGATTATGGGCAAGCATGATGATGATGCGCACGATCTCGCGACTCTCAGGGTCGGTGTCCATGTTGGAAATGAACGCTCGATCTATTTTCAGGGAATCGACCGGAAAGCCCTGCAAGCGGCTCAATGAAGAATACCCGGTGCCAAAATCATCGATGCTGATGTGAACTCCCAGCGCCTTCAACTCAGAAAAGACCCGTCCTGCTCGTTCCTCGTCGCCCATGGCTATGGTTTCGGTGATTTCCACGTGCACGCAGGAGGGGTCAAGACCCGCCTCTTTGAGAAGAACGCCCATGTCGGCTGCCAGTTCGGGTTGTGCGAATTGCTTGGAGGTAATGTTCACGCTCATGGAAAGCGGCAGGTCGCAAGAAAACTGGGAGTGCCACGATCGCAGTTGCCGGAAAGCGTCCTGCATCAACAGCCGGTTCATAGGAATAATGAGGCCGGTTTCATTGGCGACCGGAATAAAGTCTAGCGGCAGAACCATGCCGGTGGGACGCTGCCATCGGGTTAAAGCCTCAAAACCGGCAATCTTGCCACTCTGCAGGGAGACAATGGGCTGATAGTGAACACTGAATTCCTTCAATTCGAGCGCTTTGCGAAGATCAGTTTCCAGCCGCAAACGCTTGACTGCCGCCGCGTGCATGGCAGGGTCAAACAGCTCACAGCGTGCTTTTCCGGTTTGTTTGGCGCGATACATGGCAATTTCCGCATCGCGCAGAATATCTTCGCCATTGGTGCATGAAGCCGTGCTCAGCGCAATTCCGATACTGGGCGTAATCACGACTTCTTGCTCGTTGACGACGAAGGGAGCCTTCCATCTCTCCTGAATTCGTTGGGCGACGCGTATGGCATCGCTAGGGTCGCGGATATCGTCCAGCAGCACCGTGAATTCATCGCCGCCGAGCCGTGCCACGGTGTCATCGGATGCCAGCGACTCGGCCGGTTTGGCCAAGCGCGGGCGCGAAACCGTATCCATGCCCCGCAACGACGCAGTCAGTCGCCGTCCGATCGCGATGAGGAGCTGATCGCCGGCCGCGTGTCCCAGGCTATCGTTCAGCACCTTAAATTCGTCGATATCAATGAACAACACCGCGAATCGGTAATTGGCGTGACGGTTGGCCATAGCCAGCGCGTGCTGCAGGCGATCAACGAAGAGAGCCCGATTGGGCAGGTTCGTGAGGCCATCGTGGAAAGCATTGTGAGCCAGTGTTTGCTCAGCCCGCTTGCGGTCGGTGATGTCGCGATTGACTATGACCAACCGGGTGGTCTCGCCTTTTACATTTCGAATCGCGCTGGCGGTAGATTCCAGAATGCGCCAGGAACCGTCCTTGTGGCGAATGCGATATTCCAGTCTCTCCCCGCGGCCTGTAACGCGCGCCTTTTCCGCCGCCTGCATCACCCGCTGGCGATCATCGGGATGAATTTGTTCCAGCGACGACGACTTCAATTCATCCGAGGAATATCCAAGCACCTTTTGATAGGAAGGGCTGTTGTAGAGGCGACGGCCCTTGGCATCAACCACGGCGATCATGTCAGCAGCGTTCTCGGTAATAAGTTGAAAGAGCTGATCACGCTCGGCAAGCTGGCGCCGGATGCGCTGCAGTTGGAGATGCTGAAAGAGGGTGTAAATGTCGAAAACCAGCACCAGGGCTGCCAACCCGCGAGACCATTCTTTGAGATCAAACCAATCCGAGGCGGGAATGTGGAAACCGGGGAAAGTTAACGCCACAATGCCCAGGGTCAAGGCCAGGGTTACCGTTACGGCGAATCCCCACAGCCACCATTCTCGACCCTCGATATCCCGCAGCGGGACCAGAGGAGCCTGAGTGGGCAGGGGACTATCTGCTTGCAACTCTTCAGTTTTCATGAAATCTCGCGGATGTGCTCGTACAGGCAAATTCTAGACGCTAAAACGAGAAGATAAAGGTTACCGAAGTTAGGGCACGGAGGAGGATGCGGATCAATTCTTACTCCCCAGTCACAGCGGCAAAATCCATAACCCACATAAATTCTTTTCATAGCATTTTAAAGGTCGGGAGCGATTATCCTGAATCTCATCTCTATGAGTGACAACCCTTGAAACAGTATTTGTTCGCCAGCGATTTCGACCAGACGCTCACCTTCAACGACTCAGGCTACGTCTTGAGCGAGCTGGTTGGAATTTCGACCGCCGAATTTGAACGTAAAGCACGCGGCATGGCCAAGCTGAACCTGGTGCAGCAAGGCGCGGAACTGGCCTACCTGCTGCTGCACGACCCCGAATTTCAGAGCCGGGTGCGCCGCGAGCACCTTTACGAGGTTGGCAAACGCATTCGCTTGAAGGAAAATATTGCGCTGCTCTACGAGATTCTCGAGAGCGGAATTGAAGGCTATCACTTCGATTTTTATGTCCTTTCCGCCGCGCCGGTTGAGGTAATCCAGTCGGCCCTGGAGGGAATCGTTCCTCGCGATCACATCTACGGGACCGAGTTTCGCTACACCGATGGGGGAGCGATCGAATCCATCGCCCGCACTACCGCCGGATACGGCAAGGTGGCCACGCTCGATGAATTGCAAACCCAGCTTCAGGTGGGCCCGGACCATATCATGTATGTGGGCGACGGCAGCTCCGACATTCACGTCATACTGCACGTCAATGTGCGCGACGGCTTCACCATCGCTGTGTCGGAAGCCCGGCACATAAGCCAGGTTGCCAAGCGGACGATTCTCAGCACCAATGCCCTCGCGGTGCTCACGCCCATTCTCGAAGACATTGTGGGTTGGGAGCGGGCGCGCGTCCGTCGTTTTTTTGAATCTTACGGAATGCTGATCCAGGAGTGGGAAAGAGTCCGCACTGATTGGCTCACCCTGCGCACCGCCGCAAATGAGCGGACCGCTGTAACTCAGGCCAGCTAAAGTCCCTGCATCTCGCGCCTGCCGATGGCGCATAATGGCGGAATGCTCCGCGACCCAAGCTTAGTCCCGCTCTCACGTCAGCATCAGCACGCGTTAGCTCTTTGTGTGCGGCTGGACCGGGCACTGCATGGCGGCGAAGTTGATCTTGCCGCATGGCAGACCGAGATCCAACAGCTCTTCGAGCAGGAGATTGCGATCCATTTTGCGGCGGAGGAGAAAGTAGTTTTCCCGGCTGCCGAGCGTTTTCCGGAGCTGCGGCGCCTTGCGAAAGAACTTGCCAGCGAACACGCGCTCCTTCGCGATCTTTGCTTGCGCTCGGCGGAGCGCAGCCTCAATGAGACCGATCTGCGCTCCCTCGTCGAAACGCTCTCCGCGCACATCCGCAAAGAAGAGCGCCAACTGTTCGAAGGAATGCAAAAGCGGATGACTTCCGATGAACTTGCAACGCTCGGCACCGCCCTGGACCATGCGCTCGCCGATGCATCGCAGGCCTGCATCTTGCCGACTGAGGCCACCAAGCTGCGCCCCAAGCCGTAATCGTTGCCGCTCGGTTCCGGCCTCAAGGCGCCGCCCTCTGAATCCGTGACCGCCTTGGATTCATCTACCACCCATGTCTCAAGATTCCCTGATCCAGTCTCTCGGTGGGGAGGATTCCCCGCTGGGTGTTCCAACCGCGTCCGGTGCTTTGTCCTCAATGAACGACGCAGTCCTGCTCGACGCCTATTCGCAAGCGGTTGTGACTGCTGCCGAGAAAATCAGCCCATCGGTGGTCAAGATTGATGTCTCACAGGATGTGCGTGGCCGCTCCGGTGAGTCGCGCGAACGGCAGGGTGGTGGCTCGGGGTTCGTATTCACTCCGGACGGGTTGGCGTTGACCAACAGCCATGTGGTCCACGACGCGAAGCGACTCAAAGTTTCGCTGCCAGACGGCCGCCGCTTTGCAGCCAACGTGATCGGGGACGATCCTGCCACCGATTTGGCGGTTATTCGTATCGGCGTGCCCGACGGCGAAGCCCCCAACCTCATGGCGGCTCCGCTCGGAGATTCGCAGAAGCTGCGCGTCGGCCAACTTGCAATCGCCATCGGCAATCCTTACGGATTCCAATACACCGTGACTGCGGGTGTGGTCAGCGCTCTCGGCAGGTCTTTGCGTTCCTACTCCGGACGCCTGATTGATGACGTGATTCAAACCGACGCCTCGCTGAATCCGGGCAACTCCGGCGGCCCGCTGGTGGCCTCGGACGGTCAGGTGATAGGCGTAAACACGGCGACCATCATGGGCGCGCAAGGTTTGTGCTTTGCCATTGGCATCAATACTGCCAAGTTCGTAGCCACGCGCCTGCTGCGCGACGGCAGAATCCGTCGCAGCTACATCGGTATCGAGGCTCAGACTACGCCTCTCCATCGCCGTCTGATTCGCTTCTACGATCTGTCGCAGGAAAGCGGCGTGGTGGTCATTTCGGCAGCCGCAGGTGGCCCCGCACAGAAGGCTGGCCTGCGCGAAGGCGATGTGATCATTGCCCTCGATAGCAAGCCGGTCGCGGGAGTGGATGACCTGCACCGCCTGCTGACGGACGCCAGAGTCGGAGCCAGCAACTCCCTGATAGTTCTGCGCCGGACGGAGAAGCTGGAGTTGGCGGTCGTGCCAGAGGAAATCAGCGACCGCTAGCAGTGAGAGGCGTAACCCGCCCATGCTAGAATCGTAACCTTCAAACGACATCCGGCAGGATATTTGCTGGATGCGCCACGCTTCTGTTCCGGAGACGAACCGCTTGCCGATCAAACCCATGTCTGAGGCGATCGAACAAACTCCCGACACGCTCCCGCGTGTCCAAGTAAGTTCGCGCCACCAAACGCGGGTTGATGTTCTGGTCGTCGGCGCCGGGCCGACCGGGCTGGCTTGTGGCATCGAGGCGCAGAAAGCCGGATTCACCGTGGTGGTGGTTGACAAGGGTTGCGTGGTCAACTCCATCTTCAACTATCCCGCCAACATGACGTTCTTCACTACGCCTGAGCTGCTGGAAATTGGCGACGTTCCGTTCAGCACTGCGCATCAGAAGCCCACGCGGGAAGAGGCTCTTGAGTACTATCGCAAAGTGGTGGAGCACTACCATTTGTCGGTGGCGCAGTACCAGTGGGTGAAAACGGTGGTTGGCAGAGACGGCAATTTCCAGGTCACCACCAGCGACCGGCTGGAAAGGGTTCACGATTACCGCACGCGCAAGATTGTGGTCGCCACCGGCTACTACGACCTGCACAACTTCCTGAACATCCCGGGCGAAGACCTACCCAAGGTGCATCATTATTATCGCGAGCCGCATCCTTATTTCGACACGGATGTGGTGGTGATCGGGGGGAAAAACTCGGCGGCGATTTCCGCGCTCGATTTGTGGCGGCACGGAGCGCGGGTGACGCTGGTGCATCGCGGCCCGAGGTTGCACAATCACGTCAAGTACTGGATTCTGCCGGATATTGAAAACCGCATCAGGAACGGCGAGATTGCCGCGTACTTTAACAGCGCCGTCGTGGAAATTGGAGCCGACCATGTCTTACTGGACACGCTCGACGGCCCCGTCCGCCTGAAAAATGATTTTGTCTTTGCCTTGATCGGATATCATCCTGACTACGATTTCCTACGTTCCATGGGGATCGACCTTTCCCTCGATCAATGCCGCCCAGTATGCGACCCGGAGACGCTGGAGAGCAACGTGCCCGGCATCTACGTGGCGGGCGTGATTGTGGCGGGATCTCGGACGAACGAAATTTTCATCGAGAACGGACGCTTCCACGGCCAGCAAATCGCAGCGGACTTGAGAAAGAAGCTGGGAGCCTCGGCGGGTTAGCCCGCAGCGCCGCGATCCGTCAGCGTCAACACGGCCATCAGACTGCCAGCGTGCCCGTGCTCCACCGATCGCAGCTTCCGTGTAAGATCGCTGGGAGGAATCCGTTCCGGGCGCGTTATGAAAAGAATTCCTGCTCTCATACTGCTGGTCGCTTTGAGCTCTGCATGGTCGATCCCGGCTAAAGCTCAAATCTTCAGAGGCCCAGACAGCGAGCGCCAAGCCCAGAAGGCGGCCAAGAAGCAGCAAAAAGCCTTAAACAAGGCGGCCAGGAAACAGCAGAAAGCAATGGAGAAATACGAGAAGGCGCAACGGAAGGCGGCCAAGAAGGCGCAACGTCACGCTTGAATTTCTGGCATTACGCAGTAAAGCGGCGTCTATTCTTCAGACCCCACTAGGCTATCCGTGAGGTAGCTACAGAGTGATTTTTCCCTCTCCCAACTGTTGATTGATCAGCCGTGCCACCAGCGGCTTCAGCTTCTCTCCCGTTTTTTGCAGCACGAAATCCTGATCGGTTTCGGACCAATCCAGTTTGAAGCTGGTAGCCAGTGCGGAAATCCAGATTTGGCGGACGGGAGCATTCAGCGAAATCACGAACCGGCTGCCATCGTCGAAGGAAATATGCAGAGCCCCGGCCTGATCTTCCACTTCGAAATTGGCCGACTCTTCGGCGGTAATCAGAGCTTTCTTGAGTGCCTCAATCGCAACTTCAGAATGTTTGCGAAAGCCATGTTCGTCGAGCATGGAGGGATTATAGCTCCTAGCTGTTGACCGCTGGCCGTTTGCAAAACTCGCTGCCGAAAACCCAAAAGCCAACGACCGACGACGAACGTCCAACTACGTGACCTACTTCAGCAAATATTCCTTCACGAACATCACCGTCGCATAAAACTGGTAATCCTGATTCTTTTTCTTGCCAAAGCCGTGGCCTTCATCCTTGGCCAGCAGCCACCACACCGGAGTTCCATTCTGGCGGACGATGGATACCATTTGCTGCGACTCGCTGGCGGGCACCCGCGGGTCATTCTTGCCGGCAATCACGAACAATGGCTTGGTAATGATCTTGGCTTTGTTGTAAGGTGCGATGCGCTCCAGGAATTCGCGCATCTTGGGATCGCGTTCGTCGCCGTACTCAACGCGCCGCAGATCCTGTCGGTACCCAGAGGTGTGTTCAAGAAACGTGACCAGGTTGGATGGTCCCACCACATCCACTGAGCAGCAGATGCGGTCGTTGTAATTGGTGACGACGGCAAGAGTCATAAAGCCGCCGTAGCTGCCGCCGGTGATCATTACCCGGCTGGCATCGAGATCAGGTTGCGTCTGGATCCAATCGAGCAGGGAATTAATGTCCTGATAAGAACCCTCGCGAAGGAAACCGTTGTCGAGGGCGAGAAAAGTTTTTCCATATCCGGTTGACCCGCGGACGTTGGGGAAAATCATGGCAATTCCCAGTTCGTTCAAGTAATAGTTGTTGCGGCCGAGGAATCCGGGGCGGAATTGTCCTTCCGGGCCGCCATGAATGTTGATGATCACCGGCCGCTTGCCGGTGAACGTCGTCGGAGGACGATACTCGAAACCGCCGATCATGCGCGCGTCCCAGCTCTTCCA
>Ga0187817_10001276_pt1 | contig 12190 bp, 6 predicted proteins | sample NC_wetland_sal_i_17_FD_132431 | JGI IMG/M metagenome (GOLD analysis project Ga0187817, IMG submission 132431) | Wetland sediment microbial communities from Neuse River Estuary, North Carolina, USA - SO4_2 | ecosystem: Environmental > Aquatic > Freshwater > Wetlands > Sediment | place: USA: North...
AAAGCGTGGAAGGGCGTCACCCGCGACGCCGAATCTGTGTGGTTCAGAAACTCAACTAACAAGCAAAACGATGGAGGAAGTTAAGATGCGACGCATATTGGGAGCCCTGGTGGTACTGGTACTGGTGGGAGTGGGTGCGTATGCCCAGACATTTCGCGGTGCGATTAACGGCACCGTCAGCGACCCTTCGGGTGCAGTGGTAGCGGGAGCCGACGTAAGAGCCACGGAGATCGCGACCGGAGTTGTACATAGCACGCTAACGACAACTGGCGGTGAGTTCGCCTTCCAGGATCTTCCCCTGGGCGCATATCGAGTCACGGTAACGGTCAAAGGATTCCAGCAGACCAATGTCGAGAACGTCACCGTGACAGCGGGCAATGTGTACACCGTGCCCGTTAAACTCACAATGGGCCGGGAGACGACTGCTGTGGAAGTGTCGGCGGCGGCGCTGGAGGTGGATACAACCACAACCACGCAGAGCGACACCATCACCACCAGGGCGCTTCAGGACATGCCGTTGAATGGACGGGATTTCTCGCAGTTGATCGCGGTTGCGCCCGGCTACGGAGGCTACTCGGTGGGCGGCTTTGGGTCGCTCAACGGGACGCGGGCCAATCAGATGAACTGGCAAATCGATGGCACCGATAACAACGACTTCTGGCACAACATTCCTGCGGTAAACCAGGGCGGAGTTTCTGGAATCGCGGGCGTGGTGATGCCGATTGACGCCATCGACGAATTCTCGGCCCAGACGCAGTCCAATGCAGAGACCGGACGCAATGCGGGCGGGACCGTCAATCTGGCGATCAAATCGGGCTCGAACACATTCCACGGCACCGGCTACTATTACAACCGCAATGAGTTCTATGCAGCGTCTTCGCCGTTCTTTGTGCCCACCGCGGACTTCCCGAAGCCGCCAAGACTGCGCAATTACAATACCGGGTTCACTGTAGGCGGGCCGATCATTAAGGACAGGACCTTCTTCTTCCTGGGCTTCGAGAAGCAGAACTACATTTTTGGATTAACGGGATTGTCTACGGAACCGTCGGCGGCGTGGGCGGCGAAGGCAACAGCTTTGCTTACAGCAAATGGGGTTGCTGTAAATCCACTCTCCCAAACATTGCTATCGACACTTTGGCCCAGTTCAATCGTGGGCCTTCCCGCGGTTACCAGTAACTATTTTGCGACTGTGCCGGGCACCGGCTACAGCCAGAATGGGGTGGTCAAACTGGACCATAACTTCACCCCCAACGAGCATCTCTCGTTCCACTACTTCGTGGGACAAGGCAGTCAGACGCAGCCGCCGGGCGCCAGCCTGGCTTTGGCCACCGCCAGCTCGAACCTGGGATACTACTTCGAGGTGGCTCCGATTCACGTGCAGAATTACTCGTTGGTGTTGAATTCGGTGTTCACATCTAAGCTGACGAATCAAATATTGTTTGGCGTCAGCTACTTTAACCAGGTTTTCCATGACGCGAACAATAGCTTCAACGAGAAGTCGCTCGGCCTGTTCACGAGCCCTGACGCTCTGATCAATGGACAGACGATTCTGGGCGCGCCCAATATTGCGATCTCGGGCTTCGATCAGGTGGGGATCACTCCCCCGGAGGGCCGGAATGACATCACCGGTCATCTGACCGATATCATTTCCTACACAATGGGCAAACACCAATTCCGTTTCGGCGGAGAGGTGCGGCAGGGGCGCGTGGACGAATTCTACTATCGTCGTTCGTTGGGAGCCTTTAATTTCACTGGGGCATACACGGTACCCAACGCGGCAGGAGTACAGGTGCCAGGGAATCCCTGGTCCGGTACTTGTGCCAGCGGCGACCCCACATGCGCCCTCGCCGACTTTCTTGCGGGTGACGTCTCCTCTTCCTCCATCGCTGTAGGAGATGCCGAACGGTTTGTCAGGGTCAACGGCTTTGATTTCTTCGGTCAAGATGCCTGGCAGGTGACGCGAAAATTGAACCTGAACTACGGACTGCGCTATGAATATATTGGGCCGCTGCACAGTACAAACAATGATCTTGCGGTGTTTATCCCGGGCCAGGGGCTGAAGATTCAGGGGAACGGCATCAATTCGATCTTCCCGGCGGCTAAGAACGATTTTGCGCCGCGATTTGGTTTTGCCTACCAGCCGACGGCCAGCAACGACTTGGTCGTACGAGGCGGCATTGGCGTGTTCTTCGACCAGATCAATATGAACCCATTCCTCGATTTCCGTCCTCCCATCAGCGGAGCGGACGGCTTGCAGGATAACCCGATCGGTCCGCACCCAGTCGATAATTACAGCGCCAGCGGGTACACGTGGCAGTCGGGCACCTACATTTTCCCCGGGCTGACCACCTGTCCGATGCTCAGCGGCTGCGGGACCAACACCTACAACGTCTATTCCGTCAACCAGAATTTCCGCACCCCCTACTTCTACAACTACAACCTCAATATCGAAAAAGCGCTGGGCAACGCCGCAGTCTTGCAGCTTGGTTATGTGGGCAGTGCGGGACACAAGCTGGCGATAATGGAGAGTCTCACTCCAAACACGGTTCTTTATCCGAACATCGGTTCGGTCCTTCAAGAGAACAGCGTCGGCAACTCCAACTATAACTCCTTGCAGACTACCCTCAGAATCAGGGCGTGGCACGGGTTCTCATCCCAGTTCGCGTACACTTGGGCACACGAACTGGACGACATGACGGAATACCGCGGCGAGATTCCATTCGACAGCACAAATCTGAAGTTAGACTACGGAAGCGGGGATTTCGACACGCGCAACAACTTTACCGCGTTCTGGACCTACGATATACCAGGCTCTTCGCACGGACCCAAGATCCTGACGCACGGGTGGCAAGTGAGCAGCTTGTGGTCCTTCCACGGTGGGCAGCCATTTAACTTCCCCGGAACCGATCCGTCGGGGACGCAGCGACCCGGAGTAAATCTGGTCGCGGATCCCTTTGCCGGGGTCTCGCATAGCTTCTCGAAGGCGCTGGGCGGTCCCACTCCCGGGGAGCAATGGGTCAACCCTGCTGCATTTGTCGTACTGCCCGCGGGCGTCCCCGGCAATCTCGGAAGAAATGCGTTTTATGGTCCGGGATTTGCAGACGTTGATCTATCGGTGATCAAGAACATTCCAGTGACGGAGCGCTTCCGAGTGCAACTCCGCGCGGAAATGTTTAACACGTTCAACCGCAAGAATCTGGCCACGGGCGCCGGATCGGTCGGCGCGGATGGCACCGTGCGTGACACCATCGGCGACTTCAACGGCGCGCCTGGAATTGGTCCCGGGGAACCCTTTAACATGCAACTGGTGGCCAAGATCATCTTCTAGCGGCTGCGAGTTTTCCAGGGCGGATGCGTGACCCGCATCCGCCTTATTTTTTGACCGAAAGGTTAGATGCAAGATACCCTTGTCCCTCCTAAGGGGTGGGGACGACCCATGAAATATTCGCGCCGCAGTTTCTTGTCCACGGTTCTGGCGTTGCCTGCAGTGGCTGCTTTGCGGAGAAACTTTCCGGGTCTTCTGGCCGTGGCCGATGAGCACGGCAGTCGTTTCACCCAGCCCGACGTTATCCGTTACGACTCGAGTTGCTTCACCATCCATGGTGCCGATGCCTTCGTGTTCAGCATGGAATGTCCGTATCCCCGGATTCCCCGTGAGTTGTGGCACGACCGCTTTCTCAAGATCAAGCGAGCGGGCTTCAACACTATCGACAGCTATGTCTTCTGGAACTACCACGAGCGCGAGCGCGGCCGCTTCGACTTCACCGAACTCGAAGAATTTCTCCAGCTTGCTCGCAAGCATGGCTTTTGGGTGATTGCCCGTCCCGGTCCATATGTCGACGCGGAGTTTGAGCGCGGCGGATTCCCGTACTGGGTCATCGCTAAACGGTTCCCCGTACGCAGCATGCATCCCGAGAGTCTCAGTTCCTCCAAATATTGGTATGAGCACGTGCTGCCCGTCATCCGCCGTTACCAGATCACGCAGGGCGGTCCCATCATCATGATGCAGATCGAGAACGAACTGGACTTCACGAATTTCGCGGCTGCGGAGCAGCGTGAGTATATCCGCTTCCTGGCCCGCACTGCATGGGATGCGAGCATCGACGTGCCGCTCATTACCAACGTGACCACGGTGGTTCGAGATCGCAGTGATCCGGACATGGCCCGCATCATGGACACCTGCGATTTCTATCCGCGATGGAGTTTTCTGGTGGACCGCGAACTCACGCCCTTGCCGCCCGGAGCTACTTTGGAGGACAAGGTCGCGCAATCGGATCGGGCCGTGCTGGCGAGCTTGCGGAAGCTGCGTAAGGATCAACCGGATTGCCCGTTGTGCGTCGCCGAACTGGGCACTGGCTACTACAGCAAATTTGGCGGCAAGCTTTCAGAAGACGAGGAAGGCGTGGACGCCATGCAGATCAATGCGTTTACGAAAACTGTCATGGAGCAGGGCGTGACCTACTGCAACTACTACCTGGGTTGCGGCGGAACGAATTATGAATGGGCGGCAAAGGGGGTCACCACCACTTATGATTTCGCCGCGCCCATCCGGGAGTGGGGCGGTCTGTGGGCAAAGTATTATGCCATCCGAGGCGTCGGCGCCTTTCTGGGAATGTTCGGGGCGCTGCTTACGCGTTCCCAGGTGGCGGAAAATGCCTGCCACTCTACCCACCCTGATGTGTCAGTTTCACAACGCGTCTGCGGGCAAAGCGCCTTCGTATTTGTGCGGGCAAATACCGAGGCTGAACATCATTTCAAATTGACCTTTCGTGATCCCGCAAGCGCTGAGGGTCGGAGTTTCACTGTTCCGCGGGAGGGCGAGCTGAATCTCGGACCCCACGGCATGAAGATTCTTCCGGTCCAGGTGCCGATCGCCGGTGGCCAGCTGCGCTATTGCACAGCTGAGATTCTGGCGCAGGGAAGCAGCCATGACCGGAGTTTTCTGGTGATCTACGACGAGCCCGGGAGTCTGGTGGAACTGGCCTTGGAGGCCAGCCAGGAGCCTCGCATCGTGGGCGAGATGCTCTACCAGGCGTGGGATCGGGACCTTCAGACTGCGCTCCTCGGCTTGCGTATTGGCCCGAATGCCAACTTCTTGCTGATCAACGATCGGCTTCAGATCATCGCCTTGCCTCGCGAAATCGCCCTGCGCACCTGGGTCGAGGATTTTCACGTCAGCAACATTTCCAGTGGAGGCGTCTCGGGGTCGATCAGTATACCTTTTGTTACAGATGCCTATCTGTTGGCTGCAACCGGCTCGGAGAGAAACCGGATCTGGGCGGACATCGATTTCCTCCCGGGAGCACATTCTGTATCCGCTCTTTTGCACTCGAAGCCCGCCATTTGCCGAGTAGATGGCTCCTCACAGGTGCTGCAATACGATCCGCAATTCCGGACTGGCACGCTGTCGATTTCGACTGCTCCTGTACCTGCCAACGCCGTGGAGATACCGGAAGTGCAAATTTCCGTTGAGCACTTCGATACGAACGTCGGCAGCTGGATTACGACCCCGGCGCGAGTTTTGGAAGAGCTCGGCCCGATTCCCTATGGATATGTGAAATACCGAGCCGAAATAAATTTCAGCAACGAACCGAAGATGTACATCTCCGCATTCACGAATGACGGCAAAAAGGTCTTCCTGAACGGGAAACTGGTCCCTGAAGCTTCCAGCTCTGATAGGTTCGTGGAATTTGCGCCCGCCGCATATTTGCATCCCGGCGCTAACACGTTGGAGATTTCTTACGAGCTTTTTGGCAGCACGGAATTCGGAGATGAAGTGCAGATGAGTGAACTGAAAGGGATCAACACAGTACGCTTGAGTGCTGACCCAACCTCGAGTGCGATCGAGAAGTGGCAGGTTCAAGCTTTTCCTGCGGCAATGCGCGGCCGGACAGTGGACCCGGATTTCTCCTTTGGGAAATGGACGACCGCCTCTTTAGGCGGAGCGTCCGCGACTGAACTGCTGCCAGCGTTCACCTGGTGCCGCGCCGAGTTTGGACTGGCAAAGCACGAAGGCTGGTCGATTCCGTGGAAACTGGTCTTCGAAGCGGAAAGAGACGCATTGCTTTACCTGAACGGCAAGTTTGTTGGCCGGTATGTCACGGTTGGACCGCAGACGGAGTTCTACCTGCCCGAGCCATATCTCCATTTTGGAAGCGGGAAGAATGTTCTGACCGTGGTATTGGCCTATACCGAAACGCCGGCCGCCATTAAAACACTTTCCGTGCAGCCCTACGCGGGCTATTGTGCGCGGCGAACCCGGATGGAACTCGAATGGTGATGGCGCCCAGTCGGCTACTGCCGTTCTGAAGCTTCACCAAGGGGAATGATCTTGGTGCCGGTTCGGAACTTTTTGTAGTCGCGATAGGTGATGTCGTCTTCGACATTGAAGTTTTTCAGGAGAGCCAGGCGCACGTCGATCTTTACAGCCACATGTTGCGGCAGCCAGACTTCGTCGTTGATGCGAGTTTGCTCGATGATGATGCGCGAGCCCTTGTGGAACCGTGCCAGAAACACGCCGAAAGAAACTGTGTCGATGCATTGGATGTCGAGCTTCTTCCACTGTGATTCGTCTTTGTCGATCCAGGCGCGGAAGCGGAACTTGGGCAGCAGTTTGGCCTCTTTCATGTGCGCCTGGTAGCCAGGCCGCGGCTCACCATCAATGACGTAGGTGTCGCGTCCGGCGAAAGACTGGATGCCTGCAAAGCTGAAGTTGTAGGCGTCGGCAACTTCGCGGACGAACTGGCGGCCTTGCTCACGCTCTTTTTCTTCTTTTCCCTCGCGCTTCTTGCGGTCGTGTTCGGATTCGTTCTTGCGCTTCTCGATCAACTCCTGGATTTTCTGTTCTTCTTTCTTGGAGTCTTTGTCGGAAAGCGGCTTGTCGTCTTTGGCGATCAGGCGTTCGACCGGCTCGCCGTAGAGCTCCATGACTTCAGTGGTTTTTATTTCGGTGGACTTTACCTGGCCTTGGCCATCGAGTCGGTGCTGTTCCTCGCGCTGGATGTAGGTGTAGTCGCGCTGGCGTTTGTCATTTTCCATATCCTTCTCCGCGGTCTGGCGAATCAGTTCACGGATCTGGTCCTCGGAGAGGGACGGCGCAGGGGCTGCGGCAGGCGCAGCGTCAGCCACTGATTTTAACGGCGGCGCCTCCTGGCAAAACGCAACCCATGACATCAAGGTCAGAGAAATGAGCAGAGCGCGTCTGGCGTGCATGAACATTAATACGGGATTTAAACCCGGATGGTTCCGCGATGTTGCACGGAGGGGAAGCGTAATTTCCCAGCCGCAATTGCAAGCTAGCGCAGTGCCTTTCCCAGGCACTCGGCCCGAAACAATCTTTCGTCCACCCGGTGCAGGCGCTTGATCATCTCAGGACGAAGCAGCTTGTAATGGCGAATGTCGAAGAGGTGGTTCACGACAAACCAGACGGGCTCCTCGGTGGTCATCCAGTGCAAGTGATCGAAGCGGGCCAGGTTGACGGGGCGCGAGAAGGTGCGCAGCGTGCGCTCGCGGCGCATGTTGAAATACAGGTTGAAGTAGCTCATGGCTAGCTCGCGCAGAGTACGGTAAACGGGTTCGCGATAGCGGCAACCGCTGTAGTTGGACTTGGCCACCGTGCCCCAGTGCCCGTTTACGCGATAGACGGCGAGGACGTGGTCGGTGTCGTGGTCGGCTTCGAAATCGAGCAGCAGGGGTGGGAAGCCATTTGCCCGCAAGGCGGCGGCCGCGAAGATGGCGCCCTCGCAGCAGTGGCTGGTGTTTTCGCGCAGGACGCGGCGCGGAGACCAGGCGGTGTCTTCCAGGTGGTAGGGCATGTCGTCGAGGAGGCGCTGGATTCCGTATGGGGTTTTGAGGCTGCGAAGTTTGCGCAGTTCGGCGGGAGTAAAGTTATCCATTCTCGAATGCCAGTTTATCGCGAGGGTCGGGCAAAAGGCATTAACCAGCCGTCGACTCCGCTCAGGGCAGGCTCCAGACACCAAGGTTCATCATGCGAAGAGTTGTGCCAGTTCATGGGGGCTGTCGACGGTGACGTCCGGCGGGGCTTCGCAGAGCGTGTGCGGGGCGAAGCCGTAGGTTACACCGCAGGTCCAGAGGTTGGCGTTGCGGCCGGTGATGACGTCAATGGAGGAGTCGCCGACCATTAGTGTTTCGTCCGGGCGCGTCTTGGTCTCGCGCAGGATGGTTTGTGCGCCCTTGGGATCGGGCTTCTTGGTGGAGAAGCTGTTTCCGCCATAAATGTGGATGAAAAACTGAGCCAGGCCGAGCGCTTCCACGATGGCTCGCGAAGGATTGACTGGCTTGTTGGAGAGTACGGCCATCTGTCGAGCAATTCCGTCGGAGTTGCGAATCACGGTAAGCATTGCCTTGATGCCGTCGTAGACGTGGGTGTGGTCGAGCTTGTGCACGCGGTAGTAGCCGAGGAAATGCTCCAGCCCCGCTTTGATAATGCCTTCATCCCGGGGATCACCCAGGGCGCGACGTACCAGCATCGGGGCGCCGTCGCCTACGTAGGAAGCAATCACGTCACCGGGGAGCTCCGGTCGGCCTAAGTGCCTGAGCATGGCGTTTACCGAGTGGATGAGGTCGAGGCGCGAATCAATCAGAGTGCCGTCGAGGTCGAAGATCAGCAGCTTGATCTGGCGGGGATCGAATTGGCGGTTGAATTTGATCATGCAGTTTCAGGATAAATGATTGAGGAGACTGTCAGCTTTCAGCTCTCGGCATTTGGTCGGAGAGGGCTCGGTTCGGCCGCTCGGCTGAACGGTCAAGTGCCAATTGCCAAGTGCCGATTGCTGATCTGGCTGATGGCTATTCTCAACCGCCGGTCTGGATTTACAATGGAACGGGATGGCGACCAAGACAGATCCTAAACCGGCTGGGGTGGCCGCGGAGAAAATCAGAAGCGAGGGCAAGACCTACGAGGGTCTTTCCCGCGAGCAACTGATTGAGGCCTACCGGATCATGTACACCTCCCGGCGCGTGGACGACCGGGAGATCCTGCTCAAACGCCAGCAAAAAATCTTTTTCCAGATTTCAGGAGCGGGCCACGAGGCGGTCGGCGTGGCGGCGGGCTTTGCCCTCAAGCCCGGCTACGACTGGTTTTATCCCTACTATCGCGATCGCGCGCTGTGTCTGACGCTGGGGGCGACACAACACGAGATGTTGTTGATGGCGGTGGGGGCGGCGGCTGACCGGCAATCCGGCGGTCGGCAGATGCCTTCGCACTGGAGCTTCCCAAAATTCAACGTGGTTACGCAATCTTCTCCGACTGGGTCGCAGATTCTGCAAGCGGTTGGTTGCGCGGAAGGCGGGCGCTACCTCGCGGCTCATCCGCAAGCCGCCAAGAAGAGTGAGGGAGATTACCGTCAGTTCAAAGAGGTGAAGTTTCAGCGCGACGAGGTCACCTACGTTTCTCTGGGAGACGGGGCCACCAGCGAAGGCGAGTTCTGGGAGGCGATGAACACTGCGTCCAATCGCAAGTTGCCGGTGTTATTTGTGATCGAGGACAACGGTTACGCCATCTCTGTTCCCGTCGAGGTGCAGACGGCAGGGGGAAACATCTCGCGGCTGGTCGCGGGTTTTCCGAATTTCCATTTCGAGGAAATCGACGGCACCGATCCGGTTGCGTGTTATGCCGCATTTGTTCGCACTGCGGCTCATTGCCGGGCAGGGGAGGGGCCGGGGTTCATCCACGCGCATGTGATCCGTCCTTATTCGCATTCGCTTTCTGATGACGAGCGGCTTTATCGTCCCGACGCCGAACGCAATCGCGACGCAGCTCGCGATCCCATCACGCGGATGCAGATGTTCCTGATTCGTGAAAGCATCCTCGACGAAAACGGTATTAACAAGCTGGAGAAGCAAGTGGAAGACGATTTGCAGGTTGCGGTAGATCAGGCGCTGGACGCGCCTCCTCCGACGCCGGACACGATTGCGCTGTACGTTTACTCGCCGAATCTGGATCCCACTGATTCGGCACTACAGAGGGAACCGGCGTCGCCTGTTCCTGCTGCCGACGGCAAGAAGCTCGCGCCCAAAACGATGGCCGATTTGATCAATGCCACACTCCGGGACGAGATGCGGCGGGATGAGCGCATCGTGATTTTCGGCGAAGACGTGGCCGATTGCAGCCGCCAACAGTATCTTCAAGAGAAGCTGATCAAGGGCAAAGGCGGCGTCTTCAAGTTGACTTATGGCCTGCAGAACGACTTTGGCTGCGACCGCGTGTTCAACTCGCCGCTGGCAGAAGCGAACATCGTGGGCCGCGCCGTGGGCATGGCAACGCGCGGGATGAAGCCGGTGGTGGAGATTCAGTTCTTCGATTACATCTGGCCGGCGATGATGCAACTGCGGGATGAGTTGCCGCTGATCCGTTGGCGTTCCAACAATGGATTTTCTTCGCCCTGCGTGATTCGAGTTGCAATTGGTGGATATTTAACGGGCGGAGCCATTTACCACTCGCAGTGTGGCGAAAGCATCTTTACGCACACGCCCGGAATACGGGTTGTGTTTCCTTCGAATGCGCTGGATGCGGCTGGATTGCTACGTACGGCAATTCGCTGCGACGATCCGGTTTTGTTCCTCGAACATAAGCGACTTTATCGTGAGACTTTCGGGCGCGCAGCTTATCCGGGGCCGGATTACATGATCCCGTTCGGCAAGGCGAAGGTGGTCCAGGCGGGAACTGATCTCTCTGTGATCACCTACGGAGCCGTTGTTCCACGGGCATTGCAAGCGGCGCAGAAGTTGGAACGCGAACAGGGAGTGAAGGTCGAATTGATCGACTTGCGCTGCCTGAATCCGTTTGATTGGGAGACGATTGCGGCTTCGGTGAGCAAAACTAATCGAGCCATCGTGGCGTATGAAGATACTCTGAGTTGGGGATACGGCGCAGAGATCGCTGCGCGCATCGCCGACCAATTGTTCGATCACCTGGATGCGCCCGTGCGTCGCGTGGCGGCCAAAGATACCTTCGTTGCCTACCAGCCAATTCTCGAGGATGCGATCCTGCCCCAGGCTGAGGACCTGTTGCGTGCGATGAAGGAATTGGTGGAGTACTAAACGGCATCACTGATCGCCCACGGGAGTATGCACCAGAAGCATCCTCGCCTTTCATTCCATCCTCGTAGACGTGAAGACTTGTAAAAAGACTGTCAAAACCGCGCTGGGTAGGTGTTTTGCAGGTCATTCGGTGCTATAGTTCCAGCCCGCAATGATTCTCGGTGACCTTGGACTTCAAAGCGAAAACATTTGAGGGATGCGAAATGGGACGCAGACGGTTTTGGTATTCCGTGAGCAGGGCCTTGGCGGTCATCGCGTTTACTATGATTCTGGCGAACGGCGCCCGGGCGGCCAACAAGGAAGAGGTATTGTATAGCTTTACAGGCGGGAATGACGGAGGCGATCCGGCCGCGGGATTAATCTTTGATAAGGCCGGGAACTTGTATGGCACGAACGTTGTGGGCGGAACGGGCGCAGCATGCACCGGTGGATGTGGAACAGTCTTTAAGCTCACGCGGAATTCCAGCGGCAAGTGGCAAGAGACCGTGCTCCACAACTTCCAGGCTGGCACTGATGGCAAGAATCCCTACGGCGGTGTCACTATGGATGCCAAGGGAAACCTGTATGGCACGACAGTCGCCGGGGGTTCGGGCGGCGAGTGTTCGAATGGAGACGGATGCGGCACGATTTATGAACTGACACACTCTGGCAGTAACTGGACTGAGAGCGTGCTGTATAGCTTCACCGGCGGGACCGACGGAGCTGGTCCCGGTGGCGGCGTGGTCTTCGACGAGAAAGGCAATCTTTACGGCACCACTCCAGACGGAGGCAAACCGAACGGTTGTGGCGGAATCGGCTGCGGCGTAGTGTACCAACTCGCGCCCACCAAGAATGGCGGCTGGCGGCAGAAGGTGATCCACAACTTCACTGGAGGCGATGACGGAGCCACGGGTTCGCTCGGTTTGTTGCTGGTCGACAAGAACGGCAATCTCTACGGTGTCGCCGAGCAAGGCGGGGCTCATGGAGCTGGGACCGCATTCGAGCTGTCCCCGGTTTCAGGAGGCAAGTGGAAAATGAGCATCCTTGATGGTTTCAAGGGCACGCCCCACGCCGGTTTTCCCTATGGCGGTTTGATTTCTGACGCGGCCGGCGATCTGTACGGCACAACATACTACGGTGGCGCAAACGG
>Ga0187817_10001277_pt1 | contig 12188 bp, 9 predicted proteins | sample NC_wetland_sal_i_17_FD_132431 | JGI IMG/M metagenome (GOLD analysis project Ga0187817, IMG submission 132431) | Wetland sediment microbial communities from Neuse River Estuary, North Carolina, USA - SO4_2 | ecosystem: Environmental > Aquatic > Freshwater > Wetlands > Sediment | place: USA: North...
ATTATGTCAGGGCGATGACCACGTCCCGCTCGTTCTTGCAGCCCGGCGGTTGGGTCTAGCGCCGGCAGGCGGCAGGCACTTCCTGCTGGGCACCGCAAGCCTCAGTGCGCTCGGGTACGAACACAGCTTGGCCAAGCCGGTGATCTGCTTGTGGGACGACACTCGGCACGTGGAAAGTAGGAATTGATCACCGAATATACAACTGAAATCTCGGAGGTGAAACCATGCCCAGTGCAGTAGAGAAGCAATTAAGCGCGAGCATCTCACCGCTGGCAGGTCGACCTGCCCCGAAGGAATTGTTGGTGGACGTGGTCGAGCTCGAACGCAGATATTTCGAGCATCGGCCTGACGTCAATGACCCCGACCAGATGGTCATTTTCGGGACCAGCGGACATCGCGGCTCGCCGCTGCATGGCACATTCACTGAAGCGCACATTCTAGCCATCACGCAGGCCATATGTGACTACCGCCGCCGCTCCGGCACTAATGGGCCGCTTTTCATGGGTAAGGATACGCATGCCATCTCCGACCCGGCCCAGCGCACCGCACTCGAGGTCCTGGCGGCCAATGACGTGGAAACGGTAATTCAGCGAGAAAACGGCATAACGCCGACGCCGGTCATCTCCCATGCCATTCTGGTCTACAACCACGACCGCAAGGCGAACCTTGCTGATGGCATCGTGATCACGCCTTCGCACAATCCGCCGGAGTACGGCGGGTTCAAATACGACCCCACGCACGGCGGCCCCGCCGATACGGACGTAACGCAGTGGGTCGAAGATAGAGCCAACGAACTTCTGCGTGGAGGAAACGCCGGGGTGAAGCGGTTGCCGTTCGCCACAGCCATCAAGGCAGCGAGCACTCATCAGGAAGACTTTGCGCTGCCTTACATCCGCGACCTAAGGAATGTCATCGATATGGACGCCATCCGGGCGGCCGGCCTCAAGCTGGGCGTGGATCCGCTGGGCGGCGCTACGCTGCCCTACTGGGATCCGATCAACTCCATCTATCATATGGACATCACTGTCGTGAACCCGGCGATCGACCCCACGTTTTCGTTTATGACGGTCGATCACGATGGTGTGATCCGCATGGACTCCTCCAGCCCTTATGCAATGGCTCGGCTCGTCGGGCTCAAAGACAAGTACCGTCTGGCATTCGCCACTGACCCGGACGCCGACCGGCATGGCATCGTCACGCCCTCAGCGGGGTTGATGAATCCCAACCACTACCTGGCAGTGGCCATCCGCTACCTGGTCATGCACCGCGCGCTTTGGCCGGAGCACATTGCAGTGGGCAAGACGCTGGTCAGCAGCAGCATGATCGATCGAGTGGTGCAAAGGTTGGGCCGTCGGCTCTGGGAGGTTCCCGTGGGCTTCAAGTGGTTCGTTCCGGGATTGTTCGACGGTTCGTGCTGCTTTGGCGGCGAAGAAAGTGCCGGAGCGAGCTTCCTCCGGCACGACGGCAGCGTGTGGACGACCGACAAAGACGGGGTAATCATGGGCCTGCTGGCAGCCGAAATCACCGCTAGAACAGGTAAGGATCCTGGGGAGCACTATCGAGAGTTGACCGCAGAGTTCGGGACTCCCTATTACACGCGCATCGATTCACCTGCGACCCCCGAACAGAAGGCGAGTCTGCGGGAGTTGTCGCCCGAGGCAATCAGGGAGTCGAGCCTGGCAGGTGAACCTATCCTCGCCAAGCTGACCCGCGCCCCCGGCAACAACGCTCCGATTGGTGGTTTGAAGGTTGTGGCCCCGAGTGGCTGGTTTGCGGCCCGGCCTTCAGGCACCGAGGACATCTACAAGATCTACGCGGAAAGCTTCCAAAACCAGTCACATTTGAACGCTATTCTGACCGAGGCCGAGGCGATTGTGAACAACGCACTGGACGGATCGAAAGGACAAGCATGACGCGCCAGAGTTTCAGTGTGCCGCCGTTTCCTGCGGGTTACCGTGCTTCAGGTTTGTTGCTGCACGTTACCTCGCTGCCCTCGCCTTATGGCATTGGCGATATGGGCCCGGCCGCACTGGCCTGGATCGACCGCCTTGCTGACGCAGAGCAAAGCTGGTGGCAGTCGCTGCCGCTCGGCCCCACAGGCTACGGTAATTCACCGTACGAACCCTTGTCCTCTTTTGCGGGCAACTCACTCCTCATCAGCCCTGACTGGCTGATCGAGGACGGACTGGTGCGGGCAAGCGATTGTCAGGTTCGTTCCTCGCCGCCAGGCGAAATCGACTACAACGCCGTCATCCCTTTTAAACACCGTCTACTCGAGACAGCCTGGGCCAACTTCAGGTCCGGGGAAGGTCGTGGCCTTCAAACCGCCTATGAGCAATTTCGAAAGGACCAAGAGTACTGGCTGGATGACTACGCGCTCTTCCGGGCGCTGAGAGTCAAGTTCAGCGACGACCATTACCTTGATTGGCCTTCGGATTTGGTGCAGCGCAAAGCCGGGGCGCTGGAGCGGGCCCAGCGCGAATTGAAGGATGAGATCGGGCAGGTGTGCTTTGGGCAGTTCCTGGTGTTCCGCCAAGCCGAGCGGCTGAAGGCATATGCCCGCCGCAAGGGAGTAGGGCTGATCGGCGACCTGCCCTTTTACGTCTCGCCCGACTCGAGCGACGCGTGGGCCAACCCGGAACTGTTTCTCCTGGATGCGGGCCGCCGCCCGCGCTTTGTGGCGGGCGTGCCCCCCGACTATTTCAGCGCGCAGGGCCAGCTTTGGGGCAATCCCGTCTACAACTGGGATGCCCTTCACCAAACCGGCTATGCGTGGTTCATTTGCCGGTTGCGTTCGCTCCTGGCCCATGTCGATATGATCCGCTTGGACCATTTCCGGGGTTTTGTGGCGGCTTGGCACGTACCTGCCGGGGCGCCGAATGCACAGTCTGGGCGGTGGGTGCCCGGCCCTGGCGCCGAGGTCTTTCGTGCGGTAGAGAAAGCGTTGGGCACACTGCCGTTCATCGCAGAGGACTTGGGAATGATCACACCAGACGTGTATGCACTTCGCGACCAATTCCATCTGCCCGGGATGCGGGTTCTCCAGTTCGCCTTCGACGGCCATTCGGATAACCCTTATCTTCCTCACAACTATATCTCCAACACCGTGGCGTACACCGGCACGCATGACAATCCCACGACTCGGGGATGGTTTGAGGATTTGCCGGATGACCAACGACAGAACCTTTGGAAGTATTTGAAGCGGTCAACTGGCACAAGCGACGAGGTAGCGCCGGCCATGATGGAGTTGGCATGGTCCTCACCCGCGGCGTTGGCGATGGCTCCGCTGCAGGATCTGTTGAACTTGGGGAGAGAAGCGCGGATGAACGTCCCCGGCCGCGCGGAAGGCAATTGGTGCTGGCGCATGACGGAGAATATGCTCTCAGACTCAGCCTTCGAACGACTGCGCGAGCTTACGAAAAACTCGAATCGTTTGACGGCGAATAGACCTCAGCATCCAGCCAAGGTGTTGGAGGGAGTGGCTCAAGCGTCGATGCCATCCTAAGTGCGGCGAAGCATCGCTCGGCGACGACCCGCGGCGAAGGGCCGAGCGTGCAGAATTGGCCGGAAAGCCAGAGAAGGCGTGAAAAAATCGCGATGTAGGGGGACCCGCATGAAGCTCGAAGTGTTTGATGATGCCGAGGCTGTGGCGCGAGCCGCCGCAGCGACGGTCGCCTCGGAGGCTCGTGCCGCGAGCGCGGCGCGAGGCCGCTTTGTGCTGGCGGTCAGCGGTGGACACACTCCCTGGATCATGTTGCGGGCGCTGGCAAGCGAAGACGTCCCCTGGGCCGGGGTACATGTGTTTCAGGTCGATGAACGCATCGCCCCCGCTGGGCACCCGGATCGGAACCTCACCCACTTGCGCGAAAGCTTGCTTCAACACGCTCCGCTGCCCCCGGAGCAGATGCATGCCATGCCGGTGGAATCGCCTGATCTGAAGGCAGCAGCCATGCAGTATGGGGAGGTTCTGCGGCAAGTTTCGGGATCACCGCCCGTGCTCGATCTCGTCCATTTGGGACTCGGCCCGGACGGCCACACGGCCTCACTGGTGCCGGGCGATGCAGCGCTTGGCATCACCGACGCGGACGTGGCGGTGACCGGAGTCTACCAAGGCAGGCGTCGGATGACGCTGACCTATCCGGCGATTAATCGCGCCCGGCGAATACTCTGGGTGGTGACCGGGAGTGAGAAGACAGAAATGCTGCGGCGCCTCTCGGAGGGTGACACGTCGATTCCCGCCGGGCGAGTCAGCCGCGAGCCGGCGCTGGTGCTGGCGGACCGTGCGGCGGCAGCCGCGAAAGAGTTGCTGGGTCAGGTTCCTCGCCACGAATAGGGAGGGGCGGCCCCGAGCGAGTCACCCTGAGGAGCGCTCGCGCGGGAAGCACCACCGCACGGCACGCGGGAACCACGAAGTTACGGAGTGCCGCGATAAAAACAAACAGGAGGTCGGTCATATGGGAAGTGCAGGCGCACTAGATTTCGCCAGCGGAGTGCCACTTGATCAGCTTCCGGACGGCGGCGTAATTCAGGGAAAGGTCGCCGGCGAAGACGTACTCTTGACGCGGCGGGGTGAAGAATTCTTCGCCGTCGGTGCCTTCTGTACTCACTACGGCGGACCGCTTGCCAAGGGCCTCGTGGTGGGCGACGAGTTGCGCTGCCCATTGCATCACGCCTGCTTTAGTCTTCGGACCGGGGAGCCAGTGCGCCCGCCGGCGTTCGACGCAATTCCCTGCTGGCGTGTGGAGCGGATGGGCCAGAGCGTGTTCGTACGGGAAAAATTGCCTTCCCAGATTCGCAAGCATGCGATGGGCTCTATGAAGTTGCCGAAGCCTCCAGCTTCGGTCCTCATCATCGGAGGAGGTGGCGCCGGACTTGCCGCCGCTGACACGCTGCGGCGGGAAGGCTACGACGGCCCCGTGACCATCATTAGCGCAGATGACTCCGCCCCGTACGACCGGCCGAACCTTTCCAAAGATTATCTAGCGGGCACTGCGCCTGAGGACTGGATGCCGCTGCGGTCGCCCGACTACTACGTTGATCGGCATATTGATCTCGTTCTCAAATCTCGCGCATCTTCGCTGGATGTAGGGACTGTACCGTCAGGTACAAACTAGGTGGGCGCACCCTGGCCGTCGCGACCATCTCGCGAGATCTCCAGAATTTGCAGGTTGAAGCCGACATGGAAGATTCACTTCGGAACGCTTTGGGCCGGGGAGGGTGACGATGGACAGGCTAAAGGGGAAGCGTGCTCTCATCACGGGCGGGACCACCGGCATCGGCCTCGAGACCGCTCGCCGGTTTCTAAGCGAAGGCGCGCGCGTTTCCATAACTGGGAAAAATCCTGCCACACTCGAAAACGCTCGAAAAGAACTTGGAGCTGATGTTCTCATTATCCCATCGGACACGAGTGATGTTGCGAATCAGAAGCGAGTAGCGGAGACCGTGCGCGAAGCGTTCGGGGGACTCGATGTCCTTTTCGTTAACGCGGGGATCGCCGAACTCAAGCCCATCGAGGAGTGGGACGAGGCCGCGTTCGACCATAACTTTGCTGTCAACGTGAAGGGGCCGTACTTCCTCATTCAGGCGCTGTTGCCCCTCTTCGCGAATCCATCGGCCATCGTGCTTAACGCCTCGATCAACGCTCACATCGGAATGCCAAACACGAGCGTCTACGGAGCCACTAAGGCTGCGGTCCTTTCTCTCGCCCGCACCCTCTCGGGTGAACTGATCTCGCGCGGTATCCGTGTGAATGCCGTTAGCCCGGGCCCGATCTCGACCCCCCTTTATAGCAAGCTCGGCTTTTCGGAAGCTGATCTCAAGTCCGTTGCCGCATCCATTCAGACCCAAGTACCCATCGGGCACTTTGGGAAAACCAGCGACATTGCCCACGCGATTGTCTTCCTCGCCTCCGATGAATCAGCTTTCACCCTGGGCAGCGAGTTCGTGATCGATGGCGGGATGAGCAATCTTTAGCTCCCGCATGAGCCAGTGACGAAACGCCGACTAATATCGGAATCCATAGTGCCGTCCTCATCATGATGCCGCGGGTGGCGCAAACGTCCCGACGGTTTTTGTCGGGATGTGTACGCCCCAACTGGGCCTATAATCCCCCCGTGCCCATGCAGAGACACTATTACGGCCTAAATCATCTGCATTATGAACATCTGGACCGCGAAGAAGGTGCAAGAGAAATTAAACTACATGCACAACAACCCGGTGAAGAGGGGGTTGGTGAAGGAGCCAGGCGACTGGCTGTGGTCGAGTTGGAGGTTTTATTTTCTGCATGACGCTTCACCCCTGGCTATGGACAGAGTGCCGTGAGAAGGCGGCGGGGGCGTTGGCCGCACGAGGGGCGCATACATCCCGACAAGGAACGTCGGGACGTATGCGCCACCCGCCGATGACCGCAAGGGAAAAGCCGCAGAGGAACGCAGACTGCGCGTACCTCTGCGCTACACGGTCCGCGACTGCCGGACATCTGCTCAATATTCGGCAGTGTTTGAAGTCCGATGCCCTGGAACGATCACCCTTCGGTGATAAGTTGCGACAGGAGTTCTTTGGCTTGTTCTAGTTCGTCTTGGTTGATGGTATGTGGCAGTCCTGGATAACGTCGCAACCTCACAACTCCGCCCAGCGCCGAGAATACCGAAGCTGACTCCTTAACCCGTTCCCAAGGAACGTGCGGATCGGGGTCACCCGCTCCAAAGAAGCAGGGAGTGCCTGAAAGATCGCCAGGATAGTTGAATTGCGTACCAGGCGGGCCGATGAGCCCGCCGGTGAACGCGATGAGGGCGCCATACCGGGCGGCATTTCTCGCCACGAATTCCGTGGCGAGACACGCGCCTTGCGAGAATCCGAGCATAGAAACCTTATGTCGAGGGATTCCGGCTGCAACCGCGCGTGCGACGACTTTTTCCAAAAAGCTCAACGCTGAGTTCAGCCATGGTTGGTTCTGCGCAATGGGCGCGAGGAAGGAATACGGGTACCATGTATGCCCCGCAGCCTCCGGAGCGAGATAGGCAAATTCCGGATGGTCCAACTCATCCGCGAGACTGAGGATGTCTGTGGCGGAGGCCCCGCGGCCATGAACCAGAATAGCTGCCGCCCTGGCTGATTTCAAGGGTTGTCCACTCTCCAGTACGGGTTGGTTTCGATGAGGATCTTCCATATCCACCTAATCCTATTCGCATGGTGTGTCATTCCGAGCGGAAGGAGGAATCTCGCTCTGCTTCTACGCTTACGAGTGATTATGCAAAAGCGAACGGAGCGGGATACCTCGCTTCACTTGGAATGACACCTTTTGGTAATCAGCGTGCCAAGGTCTTATGAAGCTGAATCGGCGGCAGAACATGCTCGATCTCTTTCCGATGCGGCTCGAGCCAAGGCGGGAGTTTGAGGCTCTCACCAAGCGTTTGTGCCGGCTCGTCGATGGCGAATCCGGGCGGATCGGTCGCCAACTCGAAGAGCACTCCGCCGGGCTCACGAAAGTATACGGAGTGAAAGTAGCAGCGGTCGATGACCGGAGTGAGGTTCAGATGTTTCTCTATCAGCCGTTTGCGCCACGCTCGCTGCGATTCATCGTCGGCCACTCGCCAAGCAACGTGGTGGACGGTGCCGGCGGAGACCCTGCCGTACCGAGCCTCGGCTTGGCATAGCACATCCACCCGCGCTCCGCCGCCTCCCTCGCCTACGTCAAAGCGGAAACGGTTGCCTTGCTCCGCCACGTCACGAAATCCCATCGTGTGCAACACTTCTGCGGTCGTTTCAAATCCCTGTTCGCAGAGTGTGACAGCATAGAACCCGCGGATGGAGTGCTCTTCCGGGACCGTAGCACTTCTCGGAGCTCGAGGTTCTTTCGAGCCCCCGTGCCCCACGATCTCGAGCTTCAGGCCATCCGGGTCAGCAAGCGTGAGCACTTCTTCGTCGAAGCGTTTTCCCGAACGTTCGACGGGCATTCCGGCCGAACGCAAGCGCTGTTCCCAATAACCCAAGGACTGTTCCGGGACACTAAAGGATGTCACCGTAACTTGTCCCACGCCCGGGCTGCCGCGCGCCGCCATCGGCCAGGGGAAGAAGGTCAGAATAGTGCCTGGAGACCCTGCATCATTACCAAAGTAAAGGTGATAGGTCCCCGGGTCATCGAAGTTGACCGTTTTCTTCACTAGTCGTAGACCGAGCACCTCGGTGTAGAAGTCCAGATTACGCTGCGGGTCCGAGGCGATGGCCGTAACGTGATGGATTCCCAGAATCGGTTTGTCCATGAAACCACCCCACTAAATAAGATTACGGTGTGGCTACGTTTGTTTCAAGAATTTGCAGACATGCACTGTCTCGAGTCTTCTGTTCAAGCCGCAAAGAAGGTGCGAGAGATTCCGTTACGGTGGCCCGCCAATTGCCCCCTGTGGCGATCGTTTACTCCTCACTTATATCTATTCTCCTGACCGCAGATAGAAGTTAGGATCGGATAAGTGACACCCAAGTGGCCCAATCATACCAAGCACGCGCTTCCATTGAAACCCCAACAGCTACGACATGATGTTCTACAAGAAGACGGCTGATCAAAGGAAACGCCTTTGCGCACGGTCGAACCGCCCGCTCCTCCCGGAACTTCTCTCGGTGCACTAGCGTATGGACCTTTAAGAGGTCACCAAGGGTGGGGGTGCTGTGGAGCGCACCCCCGCAGGAGATAGTCTCATGGGATCATTCAGCAATCAGCTCAGGCACGTTCTCCGCAGGTTGCGGCATACGCCGATGTTCACTGTAATCACGCTGGTCACCATCGCCGTGGGCGTAGGAGCGAACACGGCGGTCTTCAGCGTTCTCGAGGGCGTTCTCCTGAAGCCTCTGCCATATCCTCACCCCGGGGGATTGGTTGGGGTGTGGCTCACCGCCCCTGGCCTCAAAATCAAAGATGTGCCGCTCGGTCCGGCATACTATTTTATCTTTCGCGAGCAAAACCGGAGCTTCCAGACCTTCGGCGCTTACACCGACGACTCCTCCACCGTTACTGGAAAAGGCGATCCGGAAAAAGTGGATTCGCTGCTGGTTACGTACGGCGCGCTACCCGCTTTGGGCGTGCCGCCGGCGCTGGGGCGGACGTTCAATGAATCGGACGAACTGCCGAGCAGCCCCGACACAGTGATGTTGTCGCACGGATACTGGCAACGGAAGTTCGGCGGTGACCGCTCGGTGGTGGGGCGCAGCATCAGGGTGGACGGGAAGGCCCACGAGGTGATTGGCGTGATGCCGGAGGGCTTCCGCTTTCTGGATCGCGGAGAGCCTGCCCTATTCATGCCTCTGAAGCTCGATCGCAGCAAGGCGTTCGTGGGGAACTTCAGCTACCCTGCGCTGGCCAGGCTTAGACCGGGGGCAACCATTGAGCAGGCCAATGCCGATGTGGCGCGCATGCTTCCAATCGTCAACAGCAGCTTTCCGGCGCCGCCAGGCTTCAGCCCCAAAATATTCGAAGAGGCGCGAATCGGGCCATACGTGCGGCCCTTGAAGCATGATGTGGTGGGCGATGTGGATAAGCTCCTGTGGGTTCTGATGGGAAGCATTGGCTTGGTCCTGCTCATCGCGTGCGCCAATGTGGCCAACCTGCTCCTGGTGAGGGCTGAAGGACGCCAGCAGGAATTGGCAATCCGCGCCGCCATGGGCGCCACGCGGGGCCGGATTGCCGCCGAGTTGCTCTTCGAGAGCCTCGCTTTCAGCTCAGCCGGCAGCGTGCTCGGGTTGGGTCTCGCCTACGGCGCATTGCGCGTGCTCATTGCGATGGCGCCGGCCGGTCTGCCGCGCCTTGCGGAGATCGGCATTGATTCGACGGTCTTACTTTTCACTTTGGGGGTGGCGCTGGTCGCGAGCCTCCTGTTTGGCTCCGTTCCGGTGTTCAAATACGCGGGGGTGGGTTTGGGAACGGGCCTGCGGGAGGGAGGACGCACGCTGAGCGAAAGCCGCGAGCGGCATCGGGCGCGCAGCACGCTGGTGGTTGTGCAGGTGGCGTTGGCGCTCGTTTTGCTGATCTCGTCCGGTCTCATGATTCGCACCTTTCGGGCTTTGACTCACGTCCAGCCTGGATTCCGTCAGCCTGCCGAAGTGGAGACTTTCTGGCTTTCCATTCCCGAAGCGGAGGTCCAGGTTCCAGAGCAAGTAGTGCGCATGCAGGAGGAGATTGCCAGGAAGATCGAGGCGATTCCCGGCGTTTCATCTGTGGGTCTCGGGTCCGGCATTCCTATGGACGGCAATTACAGTATCAATCCGATTTACGCGCAGGGCCGCACGTACTCGGAGGATACGCTGGCCCCGCTACGGCACTTCAGGTTCGTATCCCCCGGGTACTTCGCGACCATCGGCGTTCCGTTTGTTGCCGGTCGCGATTTCACCTGGGCGGACATCTACAGCATGAGGCCGGTGGTCCTGGTTTCCGAGAACATGGCGCGTGATTACTGGGGCGGGCCGTCCAGCGCGCTGGGCAAGCGCATCCGGACGGGCCCCAAGGATGACTGGTTTGAGATCATCGGGGTAGTGGGGAACGTCCGCGACGATGGGCTGAATCAGGAGGCGCCGACCTTCGTAGACTGGCCCATCCTTATGAGGCATTTCTTTGATCAGTCGCCCATGGTGCGCCGAGACTTGGCTTTCACCATCCGGAGCCCGCGCGTCGGCTCGGAGAGCTTTACAAAAGAACTGCGGCAAGCAGTCTGGTCAGTGAATGCCAACCTCCCGCTGGCGGACGTCCAGAGCCTTGAACACTTCTATGAGAAGTCGATGGCTCGCACCTCGTTCACGCTGGTGATGTTGGGGGTCGCCGGAGCCATGGCATTGATGCTCGGCATCGTGGGTCTCTACGGAGTCATCGCTTATTCAGTCTCGCAGCGCACGCGGGAGATCGGCATTCGCACGGCGCTGGGCGCGCAGCAGCAACAGCTCACCGCAATGTTCGTAAGACACGGATTGTTGCTGACGGGCGTGGGGGTTGTCTGCGGACTCGGCGCGGCCTTCGGCTTAATGCGCCTGATGTCGTCGCTGCTGTTCAAGGTGACTCCGGGCGACTCGATCACCTACGCCGTAGCGGCGCTCGGACTTATTGCGACGGCAATACTCGCGAGCTACTTGCCGTCTCGACGTGCGGCAGCGGTGGACCCCGTGGAAGCTCTGCGCGCGGAATGAAGTTGTTTTGCCAGGTTACACTGCCTGTCGGACTTCGTGCCAACATCTCCATGCCTCAACGATGAAGATTCAAGCAAACTTCTTGATTCCGGAACATTCATGGGCATCGAGGTGTCGATAGTTTGTGAATGCGCGCACCTGAGGTAGCTCATGTTCAGCAAAATCTCATACGCGGCGCGGACCCTGATGCGGACTCCCGGGGTTGTCGCGACGGTCGTGATCACTTTGGCGCTGGGCTTTGGCGCGAACACCGCCATGTTCAGCGTGATCAATGCGGTGCTGCTTCGGCCGCTGCCCTACAAAGACCCTGACCGGCTGGTGTCAATATGGGCGCAGATTCCGAGCATGAATGTCTACGGGGCCTTTGTTGAATACACCACTTTCGTGGAGTACTGGCGCGCCCAGAACAAGTCCTTCGAATCCATGTGGGCGTACACGCCGGAGACTGTGAATCTGACCTCCACACGGGAACCGGAGAGCCTGTATCTGTGCCGCGTGAACGCCGGCTTCCTTAGCATGATCGGTTTGAAGCCGGAGCACGGCCGAGAATTCTCGCCGGATGAGGACCAGCCGGGCGCAGCGCGAGTCGCGATGCTGAGTCACAGAGTCTGGGTACGCAGCTTTGGTGAAGACCGGGCGGTTCTCGGTGCGCCTATCGTAATGGACCGTAAAAGCTATACGGTAGTGGGCGTTGTTCCGGCAGGTTTTGATTTCTTCGGTTCGGAGGTGGACGTCTATACACCCATCGCGGCTAGTCCGGCACGCGTGCATGGAATGCCCTCGGTGGGCGTCCACGCCCGTCTTAAGCCGGGGGTCTCACTCGCCGCTGCGCAGGCGGAGATCGACGGATTGTGCCGCCGCTGGGTTCAGAACACGCACTACCCCAGCGATTGGGGGGCAAGAGTGTGGACGCTGCACGACCATGCGGTAAGGGAAGTACGCGCCAGCCTCTTGGTCTTAGCCGCCTGCGTGGGTTTGGTTCTGCTGATTGCCTGCGCCAACGTGGCGAACCTGCTGCTGGC
>Ga0187817_10001278_pt1 | contig 12187 bp, 14 predicted proteins | sample NC_wetland_sal_i_17_FD_132431 | JGI IMG/M metagenome (GOLD analysis project Ga0187817, IMG submission 132431) | Wetland sediment microbial communities from Neuse River Estuary, North Carolina, USA - SO4_2 | ecosystem: Environmental > Aquatic > Freshwater > Wetlands > Sediment | place: USA...
CCAACCCCATTCCCGGAACAGGCTTTAGGAAATTAAAGGTTTTGGTTCGATGTGCCGATTAGAAAGGAAGGACAATTGTTCAAGGGAGGATGGCACTGGGCAGGACTTGCCCAGGTGCCTATGGGCAAATTCTGCCTACTCGCCCCGTTTTCGTCGCGACAGGAACAAGTCGTCGATCAGGTTCTGCTGACGCTTCGCCTGTTCACGATCATAGGCATTTTTTTGTCGGGTGCGAAGTTCGGCGATCACTTCCCGCTTTTGCCGGGCTTTTTGGTAGGCCTTCAGATGGATCTGCCGCTTCGCTTTCAGCTCCTGCAACTTCCCTTGAAAAGCGTCCCGCTGTTGCTCCAGTGACAGTTCCTGCTGAAAGTCGCCTTGCAAATGAATCGAGGGGATGCCCTCCGCCAGATCAGCCTCGCGCCTCTGCGCGGCGGCTTGTCGCCATTCTTCGATCTGTCGGAGCCGGGCTTCCATATGGACGACTTCCTGGTGAATTCTTTCCAGAGCCAGATATTCGCGCTGTTCGGTGCTTTCGCGAAACTTCAACACGGCGGCCAATGAAAACTGGAAAGGCATAATTAAGTGGGTAGAGCCAGAAGTTGTTTGTGGGCTTCCGCCAGTCCTGAGCCTTCATCAGGTCGTTGCCGTAAGAAGGTATTGATCGCCGGCAACGCCGCGATAGCTCGGTCCAACACCGCGTCCGTGCCCGGTTGATATGCTCCGATGCGAATCAGATCCTCAGCCCGGGCGTAGGCCGCCAGCAACATTCGCAGGCTTCCAGCCTTCTCGATGTGCTCGCGCGAGCAAACGTTGGGCATTAAACGGCTCAGGCTGTCGAGTACAGAAATCGGGGGATAGTGATTGCGGAGACTCAGGTTGCGATCCAGCATGATGTGTCCATCGAGCAAAGACCGAACCGTGTCGACGATCGGATCCTGCTGGTCATCTCCTTCCATCAACACCGTGTAAAAAGCGGTGATGCTTCCTTGGGCGAAGCGTCCCACACGCTCGACGAGCCGTGCCAGCATGGTGAGCACGGAAGGGGTATAGCCTTTGGCGGTGGGGGGCTCTCCGGCGGCAAGTCCGATTTCCCGCTGTGCCATGGCGAATCGGGTAAGCGAATCGACCACGAGCAGCACATTTTTTCCGCGTCCACAAAAGTATTCGGCGACCGCCGTGGCTGCTAACGCGGCTCGAATTCGCAACAGCGGAGACTGGTCCGATGTGGAGACCACAACCACGGACCGGCGGCGACCTTCTTCTCCCAGCGTAGCCAGGAATTCGCCCACTTCGCGCCCACGTTCGCCCACTAGCGCAAGGACCGTCAGGTCGGCAGCCGTGCCTCGCGCCATCATACCGATCAGCGTGCTTTTTCCCACGCCGCTACCACCGAAAATCCCCACTCGTTGTCCGCGCCCGCAGGTGAGAAAGCCATCCACCGCTCTGATGCCGCAGCCTAGTGGTTCATTGATCAGCGTGCGGTCGAGAGGTAAAGGAGCCAGACCGTCCACTGGCATTGACCTCGTCGCGCCATACTCCCCCATCCCATCCAGTGGCTGACCCGTAGCATCAACGACACGCCCGAGGAGTTCCGGCCCAACTCGCAGGGAGGGCCTGGCTCCCCAAGTCACGATCCGGTCACCAAAGCGGATCCCTTGAGGCTTTTCCAAACTCATGGACAAAACATTGGAGCCGCGGAAACCGACGATCTCACCCGGGAAGCGACCGCCGCCGGAGTCAAGGATTTCACAGGACTCACCCACGGAGCAGAACGGTCCGGCGGATTCGACCAGGTTGCCTACGACCTGCGTCACACGGCCGGTCCAGCGCACGGTAGAGCCGGTGCGGAGCCAGTTGCGGCAGGAGTCAAGATGACCGGCATTCATTGCGCTTCAGGTCTCTGTGCCAGCAGGTCAAAGAATCCCTTCTCTACTTCTTTGAGTTGGGCATCCAGGCCCATATCCGCGGTGCCCAGTTCGGTTTCCATCACGCAACCCTTTGGCTCCAGCGAGGAATCCTCAACCACCTGCAAGTTCGAAAACTCATGGAAATAGTGTCGCCAGCTGTCCGCTTCTTCCGGACGCACACGAACCATCACTCGGGTGCCTTGCTGCAACTTTTCCAACATGACCTTCACCAGTCCAGCCACTACCAAACGGTCCACCTGCGCTTCGCGGTGCAAAATCCGGGCAGCAATGGCCAAGGCAAAGTGAACCAGTTCAACCTCGACCTTGGAATAGTACTCATTGCGTTCTTGCTGAAAGGAGGAGGCGAGGTCGGCAACCTGTTTTTTCAGCCGCGCAATTTCAGCCTCGAAGGCTTCCCGCGCCCGGCGTTCCGCTTCGCGCGCACCTTCGGTGCGGGCTTCGGAGATCAGGCGGGACAACTCCTCTTCACTGATCCGAGGTACGTCGATGGTTCTTGTGGATTTTTCCTCAGGGCGTGCGGGGGCGGGAACTTTCGCCTCCTCGAGGCGACGCCCGGAACTATCCAGGTATTCGAACGTCTCGACACCGTTCGTTCGATACGGATTGGCGGTGCCGCTATACGACGTACTCATCGTCTTCCTCAGTCTTCAGAACGACTTTGCCATCGGCTTCCAGGCGGCGGATGACCGCTACAGCTTCTTGCTGCGCCTGCGCAACTTCTTTGCCCCGTACCGGACCAAGTGCTTCCATGTCTTCTTTCAGCATCTCAACCGCGCGCGACGACATGGCCTTGAAGATATGGTTCTTCAGGTCCGGACTCGCGCCCTTGAGGGCCAAGGCCAGGGTTTTCTTTTCCATCGCACCGAGCCACTCGCGAACGGCCACGTCAGTGATTCCCAACAAATCTTCGAACGTGAACATCAAGTTGCGAATGTTGATCGCGAGCTTGGGGTCGTCATTTTCGATGGCTTCAAGAATCGTCTTGGCTGCATCCTGGTCGAGACGGTTCATCAGTTCCGCTACGCTCTGGAATCCGGCATAGGTCTTGCGGCTCTGCTCTCCGAGGGATTGCAAACGTTTATTGAGCACGACCGAGACTTTCTCCGCCATCTCCGGCGAAAACTGCCGCAGCTGGGCAAGGCGCTTGACGGCTTCGGCTCGAGTCTGTTCGGGAAGCCGCATCAACACCGAGGAAGCCTGCTTGCCGTCCACGTGGGCGAGAACCAGCGCAATGGTTTGCGGATGCTCTGCCTCGAGAAATTTCGCCAGCTGCTGAGGGTCGGCATTTTGCAGTGAGTCCAACTGGCCGGCACTCGCTTCCTGAAGGCGAACCACTTTTTGCAGGAGGTTCCTGGCGTTATCGTCTCCGAATGCCTTCACCAGCAGTCGGGTCGCAAACTCGATTCCTCCCTGCGCCAGGCAATCCTGGGTGAGGGCCAGTTGGCTGTATTCTTCGAGAATCTCCTGCCCTACCTCGGCTGGCACTCTCCCCATTTCCGCGATTTCTTTAGTGACCAGCTGCACGTCCTTGTCCGGCAGGTTGCGATAGATCGTACTGGCGATCTCCTCCCCCAGCACGGCAAGCAGGATCGCTGCCTTGCGGGTACCAGTCAGTCGTGACACTACGCGAGAGCTCATGATTCCCTTACTTACCTTCGTGCAGCCAGCCCTGAATCAGCTTGCTCGCCGCCACCGGTTCCGTCCTTACTTTTTCGGTTAACTGCTTCTTCAGCTGGATCGCGCGCTGTTGCTCCGGAGGCAGCGACGCCAGGCTGTCCTCGGCGCTCAACTCCGGGATACCTGCCTTGTTTGGCGAGGCGACGCGCTGCGGTAATTCTTTCAAGGTTGTCAGAAGCTGCTTCTTCATAGGCCGCAGCAACAATGCATAGGCCAGAAGGAAGAGCAGGATCAGCGCCGCGTACCGAAGAATGCTTGACCAGTCATTCAAAGTCACGCGGACGCGCTCGGTGATCGCCGGCTTGGTAGGGACCTCCACTGGCGTTTGTTCGAACGAGAGATTCTGGACGGTCAGTCCGTCACCGCGGTTTACGTCCAGGCCGATGGCAGCCTTGGCTAATTCTTCAATCTGCTTGAGTTCGTCGGCCGTGCGCTTGCGCCGGGTTTCCGTGCGCTTTCCATTTTCCTGTTTTATATCGGTTGCATCGTCTACCAGGAGCGCGGCACTGACCCTGCGAATACGGCCCGCAGGCTGCAGGGTGTGACGGACAACTTTGTTGACGGCATAGGTGCTGGTCTCGCTCTTGGAAAGTTGGGTTCCGTCTCCAGATTCCACCACCGGCTTCGCCCCAGCATTACTGCCCGGGACATTGCTGGCCGTACCGGGCACACCGCCCGTCATCATGCCTCCGACTTGCTCTTCCGAATGTTGGGCCGAAACCGCGACTGCGCTTTTGGGGTCGTAAGTTTCGTCATTCTCTTCGCTGGTGCTGGAATCGTATTCCACGTTGACGCTGGCGCGCACGTGGTCGGGGCCCACAACTGGTTCTAATGTATGCAGCAGACGCGCGGTAAGCTCTCGCTCCAGACCAGCGTCGGCAGAAAACGCATCATGGCGCGACGAGCCCAGCGGCCGATTGGTATCGGCATCGATGACCGTGACATTCTCGGGGCTTAATTTATCCACGGCTCCGGAAACCAGCCGCGCGATGCCCATTTGCGTTTCTTCGGAGAGCCTCCCTGACCGCAACTTCAGAATGACTGACGCCTTGGCACCGCGCTCACGATCCAGGAAAATTGAATCGGTCGGCATGACCAGGTGAACCCGGACGCTTTCGACATCCTTCAAAGTCTGGATCGAGCGCTCCAGTTCGCCTTCCAGTGCGCGCTGGTAGTTCACCTTCTCATCAAATTCCGTCTGGCCCCAGTTCATTTTGTCGAACAGTTCATACCCCATTCTTCCGCTGTGGGGCATTCCATCAGCCGCCACTTGCATGCGGGCGGCATCGACCTTGTCCGCGGGAACATTGATGGTTTTTCCGTCCGGACTGATCTGATACTGGATGTTCTTGGCGGCCAGCTTGGCGGATAGCGCCTGCGCATCCGCGGGCTCCATCCCGGTGACCAGGGGCTTGTAATCGGGTGTGCCGATAAGGTTGACGAAAACGGCCAGAACCGCAATTGTCACCACGACAGCGCCGAACAGCAGCAGGCGCTGGGTGGCGCTGAGTCCCTTGAAGAACTCTTTTAGCTGATTCTGAATTTGGTCCAGTGATGGCATGTGCTTTACGTGGCCGAGCTAGTTCTTAAAACTGCAATTTCGAAACTTCCTGATAAGCGTTAACAATCTTGTTTCTCACCTGCATCATCAGTTCAAAGGCAACGTCCGCCTTCTCCACCGCGATCATCACGTTGTGCAAGTCCTGGCGGTCCCCTTTCAGCAATTGGGTCACTTGCGTGGAGGAATCCTTATCCAGTTGGTCCACCTGGCTGATCGCATTTTGCAGGGTGTCACCGAAGCTGCCTTCCACACCCTCGCTGGCGCTGGGCGCCATCGGACTGGTGGGCTTTGTGGGAAATGTCGGAAACCCTGAAGGTATTAAGTTATTCATCGCTTATGGTTCCTTAGTTGTTCTCTACTTCAGCAGGTCCATCGCCTGCTGAATCATCTGTTTCGACGCCGTGATAGCTGACGCGTTAAGTTGGTAAGAGCGCACAGCCCCCATCAGGTCCACCATCTCCTGGATCGGATTGATCGAAGGATAGGCGACATACCCGTCTTTGTTCGCATCGGGATGGCCTGGCTCGTAGCGCATGACGGACGGCGTGGGATCTTCCACAACCTGGCTCACCCGAACCGCAGGTACCGCGCCACCGAGCTGCGAGTGAACATCGGCCAGCATGAGCCGGAATGGCAAGTTCCCTGCGCTTCTGAAAACCACCTCTTTGCGACGGTAGGGTCCGCCGGTCGGAGTGTGAGTCGTTTCAGCATTGGCCATGTTGGCGGCCACGACTTCTGCCCGCTGTCTTTCGGCAGAAAGAGCAGATCCGCTGACTTCGAGTAGGTTGAAGATGCCCATGATTATTTACTCCCTTCGTGAATTGCCGACATCAGACTGGAAAACTCGTGACGCAGTAACTGAATCCCAAGCCCGTACTGCATCTGGGTCTCGGCCATCAACAAACCTTCGCGGTCGAGGCTAACGTTGTTGCCGTCCGGCCTTTCCATCAATCCCGGCACGGAGCGGGCTACCGGCATCAGGCTGGCGTTTTCATCGGACATGGCACGCTGCAACTCGCCGCGGAAATCAATGTCTTTCGTGCGATATCCCGGCGTGTCGATATTCGCCATGTTGGACACGACGAGCTTGTGCCGTTCCGAAGTCACGTTCAGGAACTTTTCCAGCGTGTCCATCAACTGCGTGGTCATTTCACTCATGAAAACCTCCTCGGCGGTAAGCCGTACTCCCGAATCTTGTTGCGAATCGTACGCAGGCTGACACCCAGCATCTCCGCGGCTCGGGTGCGATTGCCCCCGGTCACCTCCAGGGTGGTCTCGAGCAGGTGTCGTTCGAGTTCACGCATGGACGTCCCCGCGCGCAGCCCGGCTTGCGAAACCAGATAGTCGGTCTGGGGATGTTTTGCGACCGGCAGCTCGTCCTCAAAGTGCTCTGGGCCAATCTGGCTGGAGTCGCTGAGCGTGACCACTCGCCGCATGAAGTTTTCCAGCTCCCGCACGTTGCCGGGCCAGCTGTGTTGCTGCAAGCCGCTGATGAAACCCGGAAGCAACGTCGGAACCGGTCGTTTTGCCTCTTCGGCGAATTGGCGGGTAAAGAACTCAGCCAGCGCTGGTATGTCTTCGCGGCGCTCGCGTAGTGCCGGCAAGCTGAGAGGGATCACATTCAAGCGATAGTAAAGATCCGCCCGGAACCCTCCCTCCTCGACCTTCGCATGAAGCGAGACATTGGTTGTTGCAATCACCCGGATGTTGACTTCCGTAGTGCGCGTGTCTCCCAGCCGCTCAAACTCTCTCTCTTGCAACGCGCGCAGCAGCTTGGGTTGCAGATTGTTCGACATTTCTCCAATTTCATCCAGCAACAGGGTCCCGCCCTGGGCCATTTCAAACTTGCCCGCTTTGCCGGCAGTCGCGCCGGTGAACGCTCCACGCACGTGTCCGAACAGTTCGCTCTCCAGCAGATGCTCCGGTACCGCCGCGCAATTGATGGCGACGAAGGGTTTCTCCCGGCGCTCACTGTTCTCATGGATGAACCGTGCCAGCAGCTCTTTGCCGGTGCCGCTTTCTGCCTCGATCAGCACGTCCGCGTTAGTCTTGGCTGCGTGGCGGGCGCGATCCAGGGCTTTCAGGAGCGAGGGTGCGTTTCCCACAATCGCTCCGGTCAAAACATCGGCGCTCACTGGAACGTTTTGAACCTTGTGCATCACCCGGCTCACAGCCAACTGCAGCTGTTCAAAAGAAATCGGTTTGGTCAGATAATCGCAAGCTCCGTCCTGGATCGCCTGCACTGCTTCCGGCACGCTGCCGAACGCGGTGAGCACAATAATCGCGGTGGACGGGCTGGAGCGGCGCACGGTTCGCATGAGGTGCAAGCCGTCCCCATCAGGCATGCGCATGTCAGTGACCACCAGCGGAAACCGGCCATGGTTCAGGATGCGTAGCGCCTCCGTGGTCCCGCAGGCGGTCTCGACGTGCCAGCCATCGCGCTGGAAGTTTGCCTTCAACGCCATCCGCATTCCCGGCTCGTCGTCCACCACCAGCACGGAATTGACAACCCCGTTGTTCATAGGACCGGAAACTCCATACGAAAGGTTGTGCCCTGCTTCAGCTCGCTCTGCACCTGAATCGTGCCTCGGTGTTGCTCCACAATTCGCCGGCAAACCGTCAGGCCCAATCCCGGGCTCTGCCGGGTGGTACTGAATCCTGGTTCGAAAATGCGGTTGAGGTGCTCAGGGGAAATACCGCTGCCCGTATCAGAAAACTCAATCACTGCCGTTTTGCCTGAGTTCAGGGGTTTGATGCTTGCCGAAACTGTGATGGCGCCGCCAGGTGCGGTGTGACGCAGCGCGTTGCATGCCAAGTTCAGAATTACCTGCTGCAGGCCGTTTTGCTCTCCCAGAATCTCTGTTTCCTCGAGCGCTTCTCGCAGGCTGAGGGTGACACCGCTCTGTTCCGCCAAAGGACGTACAAACTCCACCGCACTTTTCAACGTTGCGGCGACATTTACCGGTGTCCGATGCGGGGATCCCAGGGTGTGGAAACGCAAGACGTTGTTTACCGTGGTGGAGAGAGATCGCACTCCCGCTTGCAGGTGCTGGACGTACTCCTTGGAATCGCTGCTTAGGCCCGCGTCTTTGGCCAACAAACCTGCAAGCAGTTCGAGACTTCCGAGCGGGTTGCGGATCTCGTGAGCCAGCACGGTCGCCATTTCCGCCAGCGCGACCAGGTTGCGGGAGGCCTCGCGGTGTTGCTCCGCTTGTCGTTGGGCAGTGGTATCCCGGATGATCAGGATCATCCGTTGGACCGAAATTTCGCTATCCACGTCGCAGGCAGCGTCCTGCATGGCACAGTGCCGAATCATCAACCAGCGTTTGTCGCCGGCTTCCTCGACACAGAATTCATGCTCGTCATTCGGCTTCGACATTCGCTGGGCGGCACGGTTCACGGCGGTCCGAACCCGCGCCGGAAGCGCGTTCCATGGTGGTGTCCCATCCGCGGAAATAGCCAGAAGCCGCCGCGCCTCCGGATTCAAGAGGACAATTTCTTCCCGTGTGGCTTCCAGCACCACAACCCCACAAGGCAGCGTATCTAGAATCTGACGCAACGCAATACGCATGCGCTCGTTCTCTGCCAGGCTGGAGGCCAGGGCGCGATTGCGTTCCTCCAGTTCCTTGCGGAGCTGAGTCACCTCGTTGTGCAATTCCCAGTGCGAGTGCTCCAGACGGTTTGCCGCCGCGATAAAGGCGTCGAATGCGCCGGTCAGCTGCGTCGGTGTTGCAATCGTGTCTGCGCAAGTATTCATTGGAATGCGATGAGAGCTAGGCAACATCTGCCTAGTCCGATGCAACGTGTCTGCCAAAGCTTGGCCGACCGGACAGTTCAGTGCCCGAAGTAACCTCATGGCCGTCGGGCCCGGCGTTCTGGACTGCACAAAAAGCTCCAGGGTGCCGATAGATGTTGAGAGGAGTCTTCGCACGCTGAAGACCGTTCTCCGGATCGGGGCAAGAGGATCCTTAGGGGACGATTAGAGATATCCCTAATTCTTGCGATTTCTTGTGCTTGTTGCTGGAAGGAATGATTGGCATTCTTCTTGCAAGACAAGTTGGCATTAGCTTTTGGTTGAGAAGGAGCCTGATCTTTGGAAGACCCAAAGAAAAGCCGGGTGAAAGAATTCGGCTACCGAAAACCCCGATTCCGCGCAGACTTTCGCCTGCTGATGCAGATCGAAGGTCCGGGATCCCGGCTCCTGGACGCTCGTTGCAGAGACATGAGCGAAGATGGTCTCGCCGCGCAAATTGCCGACCGGCTAAGCGTTGGCACACATGTAAATTTCATCTTCACCCTGCCAGCCCCACCCACTTCTCTGCGGATCGCCGCCAAAGTCAGCAATCGCAACGAGAAAAGTCACGGATTCACTTTCATTTACTCCTCCCAGCAGGAACGTGACTTCATCCAAGAGTACCTGCAGTACCTGGGCCTCGATACGGTTCATTTGACACGACTTCCCAAACCCATCACTGATCCCGACGCACTGTAATTTCGCAATCCCCGGACCTTTGGCCTTCCCCGTGCAATCCAAGTAGGCAGATGTTGCCTAGTGCTCATTTCGCTCTAATTCTGACGGTTTAAAGCCGAGGTTATGGAAAGAGTCCTCAATCAAGAAGAAATTGATGCGATGGTGCGCAAGGCTCGCGGTGGCAACCAGTCGCAAGACGAGCAGCGCACCATCAAGCCCTGCAGTTTCCGGCAATCGGGACAGCTCACCGGGGAACAGGTCCGCACCATCAACGGATTGCACGAATCGTTCGCACGCAGTCTGACCCAGTCGCTGGGTGCGTATCTGCGTGTAGTTTTCGAGGTGACCCTGGTCTCGGTCGAACAACTCGCCTATGGCGAGTTCCTGGAGAGAGTGCCCGAAGTCACGTACATGATGTGTTTTCATGTTCCGCAGATGGGAGCTTCGGCGGCTATGCAGATTGACCACTCGCTGGTGTTCCCTCTGGTGGATATTTTGCTAGGTGGGACCGGGCACTGCGAGGCAATGACTCGAGAAGTCAGTGAAATTGAAGAACAGATCATGGAGGGAGTTGCCCGAATCGTTTGCCGCGAACTGTCTGCGGCATGGGCGCAGTTCTGCACCGAGCTTGAACTGGATGGGCGGCAACCTCCAGCCCAAATGCAGCGCTTTCTGGCCCCGACAGAAAAAACCTTGTGTCTGAGTTTTGAAATTAAACTGGCCGAAGCCCGCGGAATGTTGAACCTGGTTTTCCCAACCTCGATTTCCAACACTCTGCTTCGCAAGCTCTCCGCCGACCGGGCATATGGAAAACCCAGGGCCAGCGGTCGAGCAGGCCAAAAGCTGGCAGAGAAGATGCTGGACTGCCCGTTTCCCGTGATGCTTGGGCTGACGGGTGTCAAACTTCCGATTCAGACAGTCATGACGCTGAGTTCCGAAGAAGTCTGCAACCTTGGTGTTCCGGTCCGAATACCGTCTTCATTGGTGATTGCAGGCCGCGAGACTTTTGAATCCAACCCTGTCCGCAATGGACAACATCGCGCCGCCCAAGTCGGTGATGCGATCCCGATTCAAGAAGAGAGGCAGCACTAGATGTCCACGATTTCTCCAGGTACTCCGCAGCACTCGTTTGTAGATGCCATTCGCAAGGCGGTCAGCGATGTATTCTCCGGGGCGCTTTCATCCCCGTGGAAGGTTGAGCTTGGTGCTGAGGACTCGAGCCAGAGCGCGGACATCTCCCGACTAGGCTTCACCATCTCGTTCTCCGGCAATCTTGAGGGCAATGCCGCTCTCCTGGTTCGTACAGAAGACGCCTTGACCCTTGCTCAGAAGTTTCTTGGAGAACCCCCTGAGCCATCCGCCGAACTAAACAACGATCGCAAGGACGCTCTCGAAGAATTAGTGCGCCAGGTTGCCGGCGTTGCCGAAACCGCCTTGAAGAGCCTCTTTGGTGGGCTGAAGTTGCAAGTCTCGCGATCTGACGCTCCCGCATCACCAGGAGTTGCAGTGCTTCTGCTGGCCTCAGAAGCCTCCGCTGGCACGCTCTCTCTGGAATTGCTGCCGAGCAACGAGCTACTTGCGAGCGTGGAAGCTTGCGCGGCGAAACTCGCCGGGGCGTCAACAACCAAGGCCGAACCCGAAGTGGCGCCTGCAGGCGAGAACAATCTCGATCTGCTGCTGGGCGTCCATCTCAATCTTACGTTGCGGTTCGGACAACGGGTTCTCACCTTGCGCGAGATCCTGGACCTGACCTCAGGTTCAGTGGTTGAACTGGATCGGCAAGTGCAAGAGCCCGCCGACCTGCTGCTGGGCGACAAGTTGATTGCTAGGGGAGAGGTAGTCATTGTCGACGGCAATTACGGCATTCGCATTACTGAAGTGGAGGATCCCCGGCAGCGGATCCAGAGAATTTGATCCCGGCCGGAGCGGATATGAGTTCATCGCTATACACGACAACTGAGCATCCCGATTTCGAGATAGAAAACTTTCATTCGATCCTATCCGTCGCTGCAAAAGAGGTCTTCTCCATGATGGTGGAAACCGAACTCGGAACTCCCGAAGCGGATCCGAAGGTGCTGGCCGATATCACCGCCATTGTCGGCCTGGCCGGGAGACTTCGCGGAATTTGCATCGTGCGCTGCGGCGCGGCCTCTGCCCGAAAGCTTGCGTCGCGGATGATCGGGGCAGCCGGAGATGCCTCGGCCCACGCCCACGATGCGGTCGCCGAGATCTGCAACATGGTAGCCGGCAACTTCAAAGCTAAGATCCCAGGTCTCGAAGATAAATGCATGCTGTCGGTCCCGACGGTGATCATCGGCAACAGCTACAAACTCCAGACGCCGGCTGGCGGGAAACGGATTGACCTGCCGTTGCTCTTCGAACAGGAGCCGGTCTGGTTTACGTTGGAGATCCGGGGCTAGAGCAGCAGCAGGATTCAGGCGTGATAGAGTAACCAATAACGAGAAGGATGAACACCATGAAGGTTGAACTAAATAGCGCGACTCTGGCTTCAATTGGGACGATCCAGAACAACAAGGCTGAATCAGCCGC
>Ga0187817_10001280_pt1 | contig 12182 bp, 10 predicted proteins | sample NC_wetland_sal_i_17_FD_132431 | JGI IMG/M metagenome (GOLD analysis project Ga0187817, IMG submission 132431) | Wetland sediment microbial communities from Neuse River Estuary, North Carolina, USA - SO4_2 | ecosystem: Environmental > Aquatic > Freshwater > Wetlands > Sediment | place: USA...
GGACTATCGTCGCCTTGCGCGTCGATGTGAGTGAGCATGAGCCGCGTGTAGGGTGAGCGCGCCTTCGACGAAAATGCGAGCCAGCGACCGTTCGGCGAAAACGTGTGCCAAGAATTCATGAGCGAAGTATTGCATTTCATCAGCCGGGCTCTGCCCCCCGCGAAAGGCACGATGTACAGCTTGCTATCCGGGCGCATCAGCAACCCGTTATGGCATTGCACGAACACGATCCAGCGGCCGTCTGGGGAGACCTTGGGGAAGTTGTTGCTCATGCCGTTCCCGGAAGCACCGGTGACCGGCTCCGCCTTGCCGCCTCTGCCCTCGTTAAAAGGAATCCGGTACAGGTCGTATTGGATCTGCGTTTCATTCGGGTCATTGGCGTACTCGGGCTTTTTAGCCCCAGGCGGATAAGGATCGCGGGCTTCCGCCCGGCTGAAGATCAGATACTTTCCATCCGGCGACCAAAATGCGCTGGTCTGCACGAACCGCGGGTCATCCGCGCCGGGCAGGGGCCGCAGCTTCCCTTGCTTCCGGTCGTACCAAGCCAGGATGCCGCGAGTCGGATAAAAGACCTGGGTGAATCGGAAGTCATTATAGTTCATGCTGAAAAGGCGATCCGAGAGCCCTGGCGCGAAACCGGGGTTTTCGTTTTGATGGATGTTCCCGGCGGCGGGAGGCCCGATCGATGTCACAACGTACCGGCCGTCCGGCGACACCTGCGACATGAACCCGAACCGCTTCACGGTGGGCTCGGAACTCTTGGCCTCAAGGTTTTCCTGAAAGGAACTCCAGCGGATGACGTCCTGATTGCGGATGGCCATGTTTTTGGCCACCGGAACGAGGGCGTACAACCCCTTGTCGTTCTTCGGTCCATCGACATCTATCCCGAGCGTCTTGCCGTCACGCGAAAACGAATGGCAGTTGGCGCAGGTGTAGAGTTTCTCCATCACTGTTCGGCTCTGGGGCTCCCCAATGTTCCGCAACTGCCATTTGATGAGGGGAATGGCGGAGGCCGGCAGCGGCTGTATCGAGCCTTTCTCCGTGAGGGGCGTCGTCATCAGTGGGACATCGCGGTAGAAAACGGGAGCGCCGACGGGATCCAGTGACGTGGAAATTGTCACGCTGCCGCGCGACACCGGCAGTTTTGAATTGTCGTCCGCAAACCCGGTGATTGCGATAATTGCCGGCGATTTCGCGGACTGTCGTTTGATCTTCGTCCACGTGCCTGCGTCCGGCTTCCACGTCCGGGTGGCCGCTTGCTCTGGAGTCAGTTGTGAGAGCTCATTACCCGGACCCGCTTCTGGATCAATCTCGCCCATTTGCATATGCTCGCCAGAGACCTCCACGCGGATTCCACCGGAGTCGTCCGCAAAGGAAACCTCAACCACCCACCGTTTCGCGGTCTCGCTGGTGTCGCGCCAGAGAAAAGTAGGTGGCGTGATCTCCGGGGGAAAAACAGAGCCGTCGAGCGGGTAGTCGACAGTGATCTTCGCCAGTTGGCTCGCGGGCGGCGCATGGTCCTTGCCGGAAGATCGCGAAAGTCCAACCCCGCCCACCAGGAAAAGGGAACCAGCGCCGACAATCGCTGCAAGTAGGACATTTGCGAAGGGCAACTTCATAGCCCCTCCAGGGCGGCTCTCACAGCGAATATCAAGTCCAATCCCGCAGGGACGCACAACCCTGCCAGGCCATGTCCGCTCGTACCAGCAGCCTCAAAATGGCATTTTTTCATCCGTTGTCCCTTCGGGATCTCCCCCGCGTCTGCGCTATCTTTCTGACCGCAAGTCCTAAATAACTTATGTTAGGAGGTGGGGCAATCACCTTCAGTGACAGAAATCACGGGGTAAGACCGATACCGGGTGCAGTGATAGACTCCTGCCGAGTGAGGAAAATCACCGCCGACAGCGGAGGAATCGATATGAAAGCAAGCAACAAGGCAGTGGATGCCGTTCGGGCTGCGGACGCGGCATGGCTGAAAGCTTTCAACACGAAAAATCTCGAGAAATCCGTGTCGTTCTTGGACGAACAAGGCTCGATGCTGGTGCCCAATGCTCCCATCGTCACTGGGAAGAAAGCCGCTGCGAAATTGATTGCGGATGGGTTCGCGCTCCAGGACTACAAGCTCGCCTGGCATCCGGACAAAGCGGGCGTCGCGCGTTCCGGTGAACTTGGTTATACGAGCGGCGCATACGAAGTGAGTTTCAAGGACGCATCAGGGAAAACCATCTCGGACAAAGGGAAGTACCTAATGGTGTGGAAAAAGCAGGCGGACGGTGCGTGGAAGGTGCTGTTCGACATGAACAATTCGGACCTGCCACCAGCTTCGGCGTTCTAGCTGTTTCGTCGTTAGGGGCTTTGCGCGGATTCAATTCGCAGGCTTGCCGTGTGCTGCAGCCGCTTTTTGTTGCGTGATCCAAGCCGTCACGCGCTGATCAAGCAAATCCAGCGGCAACGCTCCGCCGTTCAGGATCTCATCGTGGAAAGCACGCACATCGTATTGTTTTCCCAGCTCGTCTTGTGCCTGCTGGCGAAGCCTTAGGATATCGAGCTGCCCGAGCTTGTATCCAAGCGCTTGTCCTGGAATTGCAATGTAGCGGTCCGTCTCTGCCTGCACGTCCGGTTCATCCTCCGAAGAGAATTCATGGAAATAATCGACCATCTGTTGGCGGGTCCAATGTTTGTAGTGCACACCCGTGTCCAGCACCAGCCGCACGGCGCGCAGCATCTCTCCCTCAAGCCGTCCATAATCCGAATACGGGTCCTGGTAGAACCCCATCTCTTTTCCTAGCCGCTCTGCATACAACGCCCAACCTTCCACATAAGCGGTGTAGCCACCCTCTTGCCGGAATTTTGGCAACTCCGGCAGAGTTTGCGCGATGGCAATCTGCATGTGATGACCCGGTACTCCTTCGTGATATGCCGTTGATTCCATTTCCGGCGTCGTACGGTGCTGGTAATCCCCGGTATTTACCATCACGGCTCCGGGACGCGATCCATCGGGCGTGCCGGGATAATATTGCGCCCCGGCAGCCTCCTTTTCTCGGTACTCTTCCACGGGCTTCACTTCCAGGCGGGTCTTCGGCAAGAGCCCGAAATACTTCGGCAGTTGCGGCTCCATTTGCGCAATGAAACGCTTGTAGATATCCAAAATCTGATCGCGGGATGCCGGGACGAGCTTCGGGTTTGTCTTCAACGAAGCCTGGAACGTTTTCAGATCTGCGAATCCGAGTTTCTTTGCAATGGCGAGCTGTTCCGCCCGGATGCGCTCAACTTCCTTTAGCCCCAGTTGGTGAATCGTTTCTGGATCCATGCTCGTTGTGGTCTGCTGCCGAATGTAGAAGCGGTACAATGCATCCCCGTTCGGAAGTGACCAAATGCCTTCATCCTTGCGGCCTTTCGGTGCGTACTCTGTGGACAGGAAATCCTGCAACTTCCGGTAGGCCGGACGGACTTCGTTGTCAACGGCGGCCAGAATCTCGTCGTGCAAGCGTTTCTGATCAGCAGGTGCGATGGACTCGGGAAAATGAGCCACCGGTTGACCAAAAGCATTCGCTTCTCCCGCGGCCTCCGCAATCGCGCTGCATTGCGTGACGGTCTTGTCCAACAAATACGCGGGCGGCAGCAGCTTCACCTTTTCTCCCTGTTGCAGCACTTCGATAACCTGATCCAGCAACTGCGGCACTTTGTGCAATCGCGCCAGGTAGTCTTCATATTGTTTTGCGGTGTTGAATGGGATAAAGCTGACAAAAGTCGCCAGAGTGAGATGTATTCCGTTGAACTGGTCGACCGGCATCAGATATAGCTTCAAATCGATGGCTTCGATGCGCTCTTTCAGGTTTCGAACCATCATGATCTGGCTGAGTTTTTCCTGTTCGGGAAAACCCGCCGTGTCCACCGCCTCGAAGCGAGACACCCATTTCTGCAAAGCTGCCCTCTGTTGTGGCACATACGCGAGTGATACGTTGCTCCACCTGTCGTTGTACCTGTAGTCGCCCACGGCTGTCGCAAATTCGGGCGATTCGTGCATCTCGTACTCCCACTCATCCGCAATCAACTGATTCAGTTCTTTGCGGCGAGTTTCGAGGTTCGCCGTATCGGCGCTGCGGGCCGGTAAACCCGAGATTCCCAGAATGAGAAGCAGAGGTAGGTACAAGCGCGGCTTTTTCATTCTTGCTCCAGTCAATGCAATTTGGCCGGCATTTTATCACCATTGCCGCTTCACTGCCTTTACACGACTCCCTTTTGCATTTTTCACCCTCTGGCCTGTTGCATAAAACGGCAGGGGTCTGGCATTTGAGCCATGAGGGACGAACACAGCCACAATTTGTTCGCCAGGAAATGTTCTGATTTATAAAGCTCTGATTTCTGCGCTGCCGCGGATCGTCAAGACGGGGCAGCAAGCTTCGCTGGCGATCTTGTAGGCGTGAAGCCAACTATGGGGGTGGATCAGGTGTCGCCGCGAATGTAGCCCGAGGACGATGAGGCCGACATGCCGCTCCTTCGCCAAGCTGAGAATCGTCTGGTCCACGAGCCCCACTTGCCGCTGGTAAGACCAATGGGGCGGCAGGTCGCCCGATATGTGCTGCCGGAAGCGGGCGGCGAACTCGTGTTCGTGTTCACCGACGTGGGAAGCTTCACCTTTTTCCTGAACGTGCAGAATAGTCAGTTGCGCGCTGTGTTCCCGCGCCAACGAAACGGCGTAAGCAGCAGCTTTGGCGGATTCTGGAGACAAATCTGTGGGATAAAGGATTTGGCTGACCTTGAGATTAAGCGGCGGATCTGCTGGAGCGCAGGGACCGACGGTCAAAACCGGACACGTGGCATGCTGGAATACGGATTCGGCCACCGAACCTAACGCCAGTTTGCGCAGGCCTGTTTTTCCCTGAGTGCCGAGCACGATTAAATCGATGCGTTGCTCCTTGACGACCCGCTCCAGTTGCTGCCAGACATCGCCCTGGCACACCAACATTTCATGAGGAAGTCCGGCGAGAGCGCCTGTGCGCAAAAGGTGCTGCTCCAAATCCCTCAACTCCTTAGCGGCGCCGTCCACGGCTGCCGCTACGGCATCGGCGCCCACCATCAGATAGCCCATCGGAGAGACGACGTGCACGAGGTAAAACGTCGCGCCGTAACCGCGCGCAATTCCGATGGCGTGGTTCAGAGCCCTGATGGAATTAGGAGAGAGGTCTATGGCGGAAAGGACTCTACGAATACTGACTTCTGTGGCTAGCGGAACAGTGGACATACGATTGGCCCCTGTGACATCGACCCTTGTGGCTGGCGGCAGTTCGCGGCTGCAGCTGACGGCGGCCCCTGTTCGATGCAGCTTCTCCACTTGCGGTTCCATTTTCATGCTGACCGCACCAAAGAAGGGGCGCAGTGACACGTATCACGGAGAACCTGCAAGCTCCTTAAAACAGGCATACTAGTAGGCCCGCCGGGAGCGGGTCAGCACGACTTGTGACCCCGGTCACGGAACCACCCCACACAGGTGCGAGAATTAAGTTTAAGACCGCTAACGGAATGCGGAGTTCCTTCCGTGAGAGAAACTCGCCATGATGTGGCTCGTAAGACTCGCGTTGAACCGGCCCTATACGTTCATAGTGGCCTCCATACTGATTCTCATCCTTAGTGTCGTAGCCGTTGTCCGCACCCCCACAGACATTTTCCCCGACATTAACATTCCTGTTGTCAGCGTGGTGTGGGGTTATACAGGTTTGGCGCCCGAAGAGATGGAGCGGCGCATGGTCACGCTCTTTGAGCGAGGCGTCACTACCACCGTCAACGATATCGAACATATTGAGTCGCAGTCCTATTACGGCATCGGAGTGGTCAAGATTTTCTTCCAGCAGGGTGCAGACATTAACGGAGCTGTTGCGCAGACAACGGCCATAGCCCAGGCGGGTCTCAGGTCCATGCCGCCCGGCACGACACCTCCGTTGGTCATCGCTTACACAGCTTCGAGTGTGCCTATTTTGCAGTTGGGGTTGAGCAGCCCGAGTCTGTCCGAGGGACAACTCTTTGACCTGGGCGCTAATTTTCTTCGCGTCCAGCTCGCCGACATCGAGGGAGCGGCCATTCCGTATCCGTACGGAGGAAAGCCGCGTCAGGTCAGCGTCGATCTTGATCCTCGCGCGATGACGGCGCTAGGCGTCTCCGGGGCCGACGTAGTGAACGCCGTGAGCGCCCAAAATCTTATCCTGCCGCAGGGCACGATCAAACTTGGGCCACGCGAGTACGACGTTGCGCTCAACAGCAGCCCTGCGCAGGTGGCGGAACTCAACGATCTGCCCATCAAGATGGTGAACGGCAGCATGGTCTACATTCGCGATGTCGCTCACGTTCATGACGGCTTCCAGTTCCAAACTAATATTGTCCACGTGGACGGCCACCGTTCCTCCTTGTTGAGTGTCTTCAAGACAGGTAAGGCATCCACCCTGGATATTGTTTCCAGGGTCTACGAAGAGCTGCCCCGAATTCAAGCGGGGCTTCCGCCAGCCATGAAAGTCGACGCCATCGCCGATCAGTCCCTTTTCGTACGCGGCGCGATCAAGGGAGTGCTCCGGGAAGCCATTGTCGCGGCCCTGTTAACCGCCTTGATGATTCTGGTCTTTTTGGGCAGCTGGCGGATGACTTTTGTAGTGTCCATTTCGATTCCGCTTGCCATCCTGACCTCGTTGCTGACGTTCACTTCTCTCGGCGAGACCATCAACCTGATGACCCTGGGCGGACTGGCCCTGGCGGTCGGGATTCTGGTGGACGATGCCACGGTTGAAGTGGAAAACACCAATCGCCTGCTGCCGGAAGGCAGGTCGCTTCGAGAAACGATTCTCAACAGCGCCAGCCAGATTGCCACACCGGCCTTGGTGGCTACCCTTGCCATCTGCATCGTCTTTGTACCCATCATGTTCTTGTCGGGGATTCCCGGTTTCCTTTTCCGGCCCCTGGCAGAAGCCGTGGCCTTTGCGATGCTCGCCTCCTACCTGCTTTCGCGGACCCTCGTTCCGACGATGATGTTCTACTTCTACCGGGCAGAACGGCGGTTGGAGGCGAAGAAACGAAATGAGCCCCATCGGGGACCCGGTGCATTCCGACGTTTCCATCAAAGGTTCGAGGAAGGTTTCAACCGGCTGCGCGAACGATACGGGCTTTTGCTGGAATGGAGTCTGCATCACCGGATGTTGTTCGGCACGGTGTTTCTTGGATTCTGCGTGGCCAGCCTGGCGCTCGTTCCGCTGCTGGGGTCGGACTTGTTTCCTTACGTTGACGCCGGCCAGATCCGATTGCACTTCCGAGCCCCAACGGGATTGCGAATCGAGGAGACCTCTGCCCTTTGCCAACGAGTGGAGGGGGCGATTCGCGAGGAGATACCGCGCAGCGAACTCAACACGATTCTGGACAATGTGGGGATGCCGTACAGCGGCATCAACTTGACTTACAGCAACAGCGGAGTCATCGGCACATCGGATGCCGAGATTCTGGTGTCGCTGAACCCGAAGCATCGCCCGTCGCCGGACTACATTCGCGCTCTCCGGCACAAGCTGCCAAAAGAGTTCCCTGGCACTCAGTTCTTCTTCCAACCTGCGGACATTGTCGGCCAGATTCTGAACTTCGGACTTCCCTCACCGATCGACATTCAGCTCGTCGGCGCAGATATGGCCGGGAATTACAAAATCGCCAATGAGATGGTCTCTCGCATCCGCCAGATCCCCGGGGCGGCTGACGTACACATCCAGCAAGCGCTGGACGAACCAGTAGTAAAGGTGGATGTGGACCGGACCAAGGCGCAGGAAATGGGGTTCACCCAGGCGAACGTAGCCAACGATGCGCTTGTTGCTCTTACGACCAGCTTCCAGACCGCACCGAGCTTCTGGTTGAGTCCGCAGGGGGTGAGCTATTCGGTGATAACGCAGACGCCGCAATACCGCATGGACACTCTAGGAGATTTTCGAAACATTCCCATTTCAGGCGGCAGCGTTCCGCAGCCGGAAATTCTGGGCAACCTGGCAAATATTCGACGCGGGCAGGCCCCGGCCGTAGTCAGCCATTACGACATTCAGCGCGTAATCGACATTTATGCCGCCAGCCAGGGCAGGGATCTGGGGGGCATTGCGTCCGATGTGAACAAGGTAATGGACGAGTACCGAGGGAAACTGCCTCGCGGAAGTTTCATGATTGAGCGCGGCCAGGTGGAAACCATGCACTCGGCATTTAGGGGCCTGGGGTTCGGAATTCTGTTTGCCGTGATTCTGGTGTACTTGCTGATGGTGGTGAACTTCCAGTCCTGGATGGATCCCTTCATCATCATCACCGCACTGCCGGCGGCGTTGGCCGGAATTCTATGGATGCTCTTTATCACGCGCACGACGCTGAACGTTCCATCTTTGATGGGTGCGATTATGTGCATTGGTGTGGCCACGTCAAACAGCATTTTGCTGGTGACCTTTGCGACCGGAGAACTCAAGGAAGGCCAGAATTCGGTGGACGCGGCGCTACGGGCCGGGTTGGTGCGGATACGCCCAGTCATCATGACCGCTCTGGCCATGATTATCGGAATGGTGCCCATGGCGCTGGGTATCGGCGAAGGCGCGGAACAAAACGCTCCCCTAGGACGTGCCGTCATCGGGGGTCTCTTGATCGCCACCGTCGCCACGCTCTTTTTCGTCCCGGTGGTATTTAGCTATCTGCACCGCAAGGGATATCACCGGCTGGCCACGGAAGAAGGAGTGCCGGAGTTTGGGAGCTAGGGAAAAGCAGAAGGACGGCTGAAAGCAGGAGACTTGCACGAGAGCGAAGGAAGCAGGTGGGAAGATGGCAAGCGTCACCCCGAATGAAGAAGAGAGATTGGTGGATTTGGCGAAGGTTCCTGCGGAACCTCCCGCGCCGAGGCAGTGGTCGAAGGCCGGCAAAAGTGTAGCTATTGTGTCCCTTGTGGCCGCTGCCTTCTTTGCTGCCGCCTTGCTGTTCGGACTCTTTCACCAGCACGCCGTACGCGCAGGACTTGCCGCTGACGCGCGCGACCAGGCGCGGACACCGGTGAGCGTGACGCATCCCCAGTTGAACTCCTCGCAGCTCAGTGTCACGTTTCCCGCCAATATCCAGGCCTACATCGAAACTCCTATCTACGCGCGCACGAACGGCTATATTAAGCGCTGGTTGGTGGATATCGGTGGCCGTGTGGAACGTGGCCAGCTTCTGGCGGAGATTGAAACCCCGGAATTGGATCAGCAGTTGCGGCAGGCGGAGGCGGCGCAGGCTCAAGCGCAAGCCAACCTGGATTTGGCTCGTTCCACCGCTGCTCGATATCAGGACTTGTTGAAAACCGATTCTGTCTCGAAGCAGGATACGGATCAGGCTATCAGCACTCTGCATGCCCTTGAGGCTAATTTAAGAGCTGCGACCGCGAACGTGGATCAGTTGAAAGAGTTGCAGGCCTTCGAGAAAGTCACGGCTCCCTTCGCGGGCACGATTACGGCGCGCTACATCGATACTGGCGCCTTGATTGCCTCCGGCACCAACACAATTCTGTTCCGGCTGGCTGACACTTCAACTTTGCGTGTTTACGCCAACGTTCCCGAGGCCGATAGCAAGGACATCGCGCCGGGAGTTTCTGTCGACCTTGAAACTCCAGAAGTGCACGGCAACAAATTTAGCGGCCAGGTTGTCCGCACCGCTGGCGCGATTGACCCCGCGTCTCGAACGCTGCTCACAGAGATCCGTGTGCCCAATCCAAAGCTCGCCTTGGTGCCCGGACAGTTCGGCGAGGTCACCTTCCATCTCCATAACAGCAAGCCCACGCTGATTATTCCTGCCAGTACGGTGCTCTTCCGCGCGCAAGGTACTCAGGTAGCGCTGGTGCAGAATAACGGCAGCGTTCACATCCAAAATATCCAGATCGGCCGCGACTTCGGCAACAGCGTGGAGGTGCTCTCCGGGCTTACGCCGGATGACTCTGTGATCGAGAATCCCTCTGACTCGATCACCGACGGCACTCTGGTTTCCGTTCAGCAACCGAGGGCTCAATAGAAATCCTTCAGGGGCAGAAGAAATAGACGGCCACTTTTTCAGGTCGCCGCCCGCATGTCCGTTGTCGCAAATTAAAATTCGCCGTCGGGGGCGACGAGTCTCAGGCCTTGTGCTTGGGGGTTTTCTTGTCCAGGGTTTGCAGCAATTGCCTGGCGCTCGGCGGAGCTTTTACTTCTCCCTTCAGCACGATATCCGTTGCGCTGATTTCTTTCCCATACAGTTTCTTGTTGGCGTCGTTGTCCGGGCGGAGCGTGGAGCCCTCCAGAGAGACACCCGCGAATGCCCCGCGTGCACGGGAATAACTGAGAATCTCCGCGCGCATCGTTGCGTCTGTGTCAGCCGAAGCAGTTCGGCCCACCGGGCCAGCCGCAGCGGAAGCGTCGGCACCCAATTTCACTTTGCTGGTGAGCACACCTTTCGCGCTGCGGTCACTCATGAGCAGCAGCACGAAGTCCGTTGCTTCACCGCCTATTTGCAAACCGAAGCTACCCCCCTCCAATGCCATCATGGTCGGTGCGCCCCAGGGCCCGTTAAACTTGGGCCCACTGCGGCAGGTCATGACCCCGCGCCCATAGCTGGCGCCGACAATGAAGGCAGCCTTGAGGACTGAAGGTAATACGATCACGCAATCGGCTTTATCCAGTAGGTCCTGAGGAATATCTTCGGGCACATTCAGGATTTCCGATATCACCTTGCCGGAATTTTCCACGCGATCCGTTTCCTTGGTGTCGTCAGCAGCGAGCACGGTCGAGCCAGTAAAGGCAAGGAAGAGCGCAGTAACCAACGAAATCCAAATCTTCTTCATAAGAGAGCTCCTTGATGCTAAAAGCTGCCGGGACCAAATAGAAGAGCTGGCCCGGCGGGCGGGGTAAATTCGCGGGCATTATAGGCCAGACTCGCTTGTAAACGGTAGGAGAAAAACCGATCGGTCTTTTATGTTGGAAAAGGAAAAGGGTCGCAATAAAAGATGAAAAGAGCGCGCAATGCGGACTGATAGAGTCGTGTTTGCGCTGATGAACATTTCATCGTTTCCCCTCTATTTTGTTGACAATTTCATCGATCGTTGCGACGATTAGCTATCCTTTCGAGCTTCCACCCTGACAACTTCTAAGTTAGGGCGGACCTTCCTTCTACCTCACATCGTCCTTGGTTGTCAGCCGCGTTAATCATGCCCGAACTGAGATTTTCTTGATTCGTGCGAACGGTGGGTCATGTTCGACGAAGGTGTTACATGAATCTTGCCAAGGCGTTTGCAATGCGCGTAAGGGTCCGCTCTCTGCCCAACCGAGCTGCATTTTTTGGGGCAGGTCCCAAAGCGGCAAACGTAAGAACAGCCGCACCGCTGACGCTTCAACTTCTTCGCGACAGCGATCCAGCGTTTCTCGTCGAATCTGAAATCTCGACACTGGCTCAGATAATTCGATCCGTGCCCGGTGCACTGTGCCGTGATTGCGGTTATGATGAGGGCGCTCGGACAACGGATCGGGGATTGTATGTGCCGCGGAATCTCCGTGGCAGCCTGGTGCCGCTGCCGGTGCGCTGTTCCTTTTAAAAAGGCGGCGGGAACTCGGAAAGCGGGATTCCAGCCGAAATTCAGTCAGGGAGAGCAACATGCAGACAACAATGAAGAACCTCGGTGCGATGACGCTGGCCTCGGCGCTGCTCGCAGGCATATGCCTGTTCGGCAGCGCGGCAAAGGCTGACGTTGCGGCCGGCGAAGCGACGTATAAGGCCAAGTGTGCGGCATGTCACGGAGCGGATGGCAAGGGGAAAGATGCAATGAAAACCCGTGACCTTGCTTCCGCCGATGTCCAGAAGCAGAGCGATGCGGATCTGAGCGGCATCATCACGAATGGGAAGCCGCCGAAGATGCCACCGTACAAGACGTTGACGCCGGATCAGGTGAAGGACCTGGTGTCCTATATCCGTTCGCTCAAGAAGTAACCTGCAGGAATCGCTCCAGTCGATTTCTGGCACGAAGCGCGGACGCTCCTACGCGCTTCGTGCAATCAGACCAATACTAAGGAGGAAGTGATGAAGAAAGTTTTGTCAGGGATCGCGTTAGTTGCAATGCTGTGCCTGGTGGGCTCCATCGCGCGCGCTCAAGATGTTGCGAACGGAGAGAAAGTTTACAAGGCCAAGTGCGTCAGCTGCCA
>Ga0187817_10001281_pt1 | contig 12176 bp, 6 predicted proteins | sample NC_wetland_sal_i_17_FD_132431 | JGI IMG/M metagenome (GOLD analysis project Ga0187817, IMG submission 132431) | Wetland sediment microbial communities from Neuse River Estuary, North Carolina, USA - SO4_2 | ecosystem: Environmental > Aquatic > Freshwater > Wetlands > Sediment | place: USA: North...
CCCAAGCTGCGGCCAATATCACTATTGGGCTGGAGACCACTGCGCAGACGCGCGCTATACGCCACCATACGTGGGCCCGAGATGGTGAGAATGCCGCCACGGCCCGTGTCCGCTTAGCCCGCATTAGCGGACCGATCTAGCGGATGAGCTCGACGCCTGAGTTGGGCCAACGGCTGACGTTGGCGTGCTCTGGAAAGAAAGCCGCAGCATCGCAATCGTCGGAAACGGCGGCGCAATCGACTCCCTATAGTTCGAGATCTGTCCGAGACAAGCAAGGCTACACTTTGGCTGCAGCAAAAGGGAGAGGACGATGCCCAATCCAAAGACACCGCTTCTGGTCACGGCGCTTCTCGGCCTTTCGCTGCTGAGCGGGACGTCGGCTTGGGCAGAAGAGCGCCGGCTTCATAAATACGGGACGTGCTCCACTTGCTGCTCGGACTATCCCTCCGGCTGGCGGGGGATGTGTCTGCGCAGGTGCTTTGCCGTCAGGCCGCACGGCGCAGGCTGGCGAGTCCTGCAGTGCGAATGCTCCGTCAATTGGTTAGGTGCGTGGCGGTGCGGCAGTTAGCCCAAGTCTTCGAGCAGACGGAATGGCACGCCCGAGCGCGTTGCCCTCTTGCCTGTCAAGGCGTCCGGCATGTCGGGGCTGAAACAGATAATTCGATTTGGGCACGCCACCCTAAAGGCGTGGAAAAGCAATGGCGCCGGAAAGGCCCACATATCTGACTGCGCTGGTCATAGTCTGGTCCATCGTCACGCTGTCGTTGCCTGCCTCTGCCCAGACGATGGGCACGGGATGCTCCGAATTGGACGACATCGATCCTAACAACCACGGAACCATAGACCTCGCGACAGCCAAGAAGTCGGGCACGGCGCTAATCCACGAGAACAATCCTGAGTTTCTCAAAGTTGTCGAGGAGCGCTTCAAGGCTGCCGACGCCGACAACGATGGCACGGTCGACTGCAACGAGCTCGGAACCCCCGCCGGTCGTTCGCTGCTGCGGGTGACGACGCGTGGGGGCACAGTGCGTACCCATGCCCATCAACCTAAGACATCCGCTCCAGAATAGGCGACCAGAGCCGGCCGCGCCGACCCCAAGACGTAGAGAGGAATTTCCCGGTTACACGATGTGTGTTCCATACGGTACCTCAAAGGCAGGGGGGCAATTCGGTGTCGACCTTTCCGCGAATTGCGCCGACAATATCGACACAGGAGCGCCAGTGCCTCAACTGTTCATAATTGGGTAGCTCGCTCATATCCCAACCGCCGCCGAGTGCCTCGACTAGGTTCACGCTTGCGACGAACCTGTTTTGAAGAATGCTGACGGCCGTCTCCTCGTTTGCCAGCAGCGTCTGCTCCGCTGTCACAACGGCTGTAAACGACATCGTTCCACCTTGGTACTCGTTGACGGTGACGGCTACCGCTTTGCGCGAGTAGCGAACAGCGTCGTCTTGCAATGGGGCCTCATGAGCCAGAATGCGCAGCGACGACAGCCCGTCCTCTACCTGTTGAAAGGCTGTGAGAACAGTCTGGCGGTAGGTGGCTACCGCTTGATAATATGTTGCTTCCGATGCTTCCACTTCGGCGCGTCGTAAGCCGCCGTTGAACAAAACCTCGGTCGCCGTCCCCCCGATCTGCCCAACCTCGTTCGCAACCGAGATCGGGAATGCTTTGGAACCGACCCAGCCGAAGAAGCCTGATACGCTGATGTCGGGGAAGTATGCCGCGGCGGCAACTCCGATGAGTGCACTTTCCGTCTCAATTGACCGCTCTGTGGCGGCTATGTCGGGTCGCCGCTCTAGAAGTCGAGATGGCAAATCCGGAGGCACCGCCGGCACTTCGCGGCGCAGCCCGGTTGGAGGGATGCTGAGTTCCGCCGGCGGCACTCCGATCAGAATCGCGATCGCATGTTCAAACTGCGCTCTCTGAACCCCGACGCCCACCGCCTGCGCTTCTGTCGACCGCACTTGGGCGGTCGCAATGTCTACATCATACGCAGAGACCGTCCCTTGCTTATATTCATTCTCGGTAATCGTCTGGGCGCGACGGAACTCCTTTGCCAGCTTGTTCAGAATGTGCTGCAACGAATCGGCCGCTCGCATGTTGAAGTAAGCAATTGCAAGCTGGGCCTGGGCAGACAGTCTGGCATTGGCGACATCAGCCGCGCTTGCCTGCGCGTTGGCGGCATTGCTCTCGATGGTGCGGCGAATCCTTCCCCAAACGTCGAGGTCCCAGCTGCCGGTTGTCTCCAAAGTGACCGTGGTTCGAGTGATGCCTCGGCCGGAACCTCCCGCAACGGCTGGGCCCTGATGGGAGCGAAAGCCGCTATACGTTTCTCCAAAAACAGGAAACAAGGCCGCGCGCGCCTCTTGCACGAGCGCGACGGCTTGACGGAACGCGGCTTCCGCGGCCGCAAGGTTTTGGTTGGAAACGTCGACCTGTCGCTCCAGGTCATCAAGTACCTTGTCGTGGTACATCGACCACCAGGCGCCGCGATCGAGTTCGTCGATCGGTTGGACGATCTTCCATCCCTTCAGTTCTTTGTAGCGGATCGGCACCGTCGTCCAAGGGGGAATGTAATCCGGCCCGACCTCACAGCCGCCGACGCCAACTGTCGCGATCAGGATAAGAATAACTCGGATGCCGCCTTCGCCGCCCCGTTTGATAAGGTCAGCCACCGAACTCGCGCGAGGGGTCTCGATAGCGGGCACCGCGGAGACTTCCTTGAAGCTTCGAGTGCATCCCTACCACATTCGATTTCGGTCGACTGTTGCAGTGAGGAATCAGATGCCGGCGATTTCGCAAGCGGCGATGAGAATGCCGTCCGTCGCAAATGAACGAGAAAAGATTGAGCAGATGATCGCGATGAGCGGATTACGGCAACCATCTCCGATGTCTCAGTGCCGTCCGCAAAACAACAATGCGACGGATCTCGACGAGGACTCTCGTTAAGCCATAATGGCGGCTATGATCGACCTCCCATTCCGGTCACTTTTGTTGATGGTCGTGGCTGCCAGCGCGACGACCGTCCTCAACGTTTCGCGCACCGATTCTGGGGTACCGCAGAATCCTGAGCCTTGCCAACAGCTCAATTTCTTCGCAGACGTTCTGGAACGGGTGCGTTCCGACTATGTCGAGAGGCCCGACGATGCCATGCTGATCCAAGCTGCGATCAGAGGCATGCTTGCAGCACTTGATCCCCGCTCCTCGTACTTGAGCCCTATTAGGGAGCAGGCGCGGGGTCAGTTCGGCGACCTTGGAATCGAAGTCACCATGGGGAATGGTGTCATCAAAGTCGTATCTCCAATCGACGACACTCCGGCAGCGAAGGCGGGGCTTCAGGCCAACGACCTCATCACCCACATCGATAACGAGCAGACAGTCGGACTCACGCTCAAGCAAGCGATCGAGAAAATGCGCGGGCCCGTTGGCACCTCGATCACGCTTACAATCGTGCGAAAGGGTGTAGAGGACCCCTTCGACGTCAAGCTCGTGCGCGGCCTCATACGCGTCAATCCGGTTAAGACGCGTGAGGAGGGCGACGTCGCTTTAATCAAGATCAGCACCTTCAACGAGCATGCAAACGACAATCTGATGAGGGCCGTTGAAAATGCCAAGAAGTCTATCGGCGAAAAGCTCAAGGGCTATGTGATTGATCTTCGCAACAATCCGGGCGGCTTGCTCGACCAGGCGGTCCTCGTGTCCGACGATTTCCTTGAGGCTGGCACCATCGTGCTCATCAAGGGGCGCAACAATGAGGAAACGCGACGCGCGAATGCCCATCGGGGCGATATCACCGATGGTAAGAAGATTGTCGTTCTAATCAATGGTGGCTCAGCCTCGGCATCCGAGAGCGTTGCGGGCGCGTTGCAGGACCATAAACGGGCAACGGTGATCGGGACGCACTCCTTTGGCATGGGCTCAGTACAGACGACCGTTCCCCTCGGTATCGGGGGAGCGCTCCGGCTTACGACGGCACGCTATTACACGCCCTCGGGCCACTCGATTGAGGCAGGTATCGAACCAGACATCGTCATTGAGGAAAAGATGCCAGACGACTTGAAAGCCGAGAAGGCCGCCGACAAGTTCGGCAGAGAAGCAGGCCTGCGCGACCAGGATTCTGACGACGATAATGACACGATGCAGGAGACGTCCGGCTCTCCGGGCTATGTGCCCGACGCACCGGGGACGGACGAGCAATTGCAATATGCGCTTGGGCTTCTGAGTGGCAGAGTGATGCAGTCGACTGCTGGCACTGTCAAGAAACCCACCGCAGCAACGAGGCAATTGCTTGGTACACAGAGGCAGCAGGTATTACGCGCGCGGGCTGATGATGGAGCCATTCACGGGTCTGGCTTCCGCGACGGAAAGGGACTGGAAAGTCGTTTTCCTTTGGGGATGCTATGCGTCGGCGGATTAGCATATGGTTAACGCCTCCAATCGGCCCGGTTAAGGGCGGTTCTGGTCTCGAAGACCTTCGCTCGAGCTAACCGACAGAGAACGCAGGCGGGGGCGATGAGTGGGCTTCGAGGACATGCAAGAACAGCCCGATCGCCAAAGTGACGGTGTAATTCCTGGTGCCCACCAACCTTCGGTGCGTCAGTCAGGACGCAGCCGGACTTTGCTTATAATCATTACGCTGGCAATTCTGATTGCCGTCCTGGGTTGGTGGTTGCAGTCACGAACAAGCACCCAGCAGCCGCAGCACCGCGCTGGTGAAACATCCACCGTCGTTCGCGTTGCCGCGGCGACGCGCAGCGACGTTCCTGTATCCCTTGAGGGATTGGGAACTGTGACGTCCCTGTCAATGGTTGTCGTCAAGACCCAGATCAGCGGCAAATTCACCGAGGTCGGCTTCGAGGAAGGACAGTTCGTCAAGAAGGGTGATTTTCTTGCGCAGATTGATCCGCGACCCTATCAGGCTGCACTCGACCTCGCTTTAGGCCAGCTCTCTCGCGATCAGGCGCTTCTGGCCGCAGCCAAGGTTGATCTGGCTCGCTACGAGAAGCTGGAGACGCAGGACTCGATCGCTCACCAGCAGGTCGACACGCAGCGCGCTCTGGTTCTGCAGGATGAGGCCATTGTCCGGTCGGACAACGCCAGCGTGGACAACGCCACACTCAATCTCAACTATTGTCGCGTTGTCGCGCCAAGCGAGGGGAGGGTCGGTTTACGGCTCGTTGATCCCGGCAACTATGTGCAAGCGAGCGATTCCGGCGGGATCGTAGTGATAACGCAAACGCGACCGATCTCCGTAATCTTCACTCTGCCCCAAGATACGATCCCCCAGTTCATCGGTAAGCTTCGGTCCGGCACCGCATTGCCTGTACTCGCCTATGACCGCAGCGGCAGCACGCTGTTGGAGACCGGGACACTTTCCACCATCGACAATCAGATCGATACGACCACAGGCACGGTCAAGTTGCGCGCTAACTTTTCCAATGACCAAGAGACGCTGTTCCCGAACCAGTTCGTCAACGTCAAGCTCGTTGTCGAGACGCTGCACGATGCGACCGTGATCCCCTCGGCAGCCGTTCAGATTGGTTCGCCGGGTCCTTACGTCTATCTGGCCAATCCGGACGACACTGTTTCAATGCGCCCGGTGAAGCTCGGTCCTAACGATGGGGAGCGCGTAGCGGTGCTCGAAGGCTTGTCGCAAGGAGACAACGTCGTGACGGACGGCGTCGATCGCCTGAAGGATGGCGCAAAGATCAAGGTTTCCGAGCCGAAGGGCGACGATACGCCAACGGCCAGCATACCGAAGCGCCATGGCAAGATCGCGTCTCAACCGCCCGACGAGAAGTAGCAAAGCGCTCGGCGAACTGTATGGCTACGACGGCGATGAACCCCTCCCGCATTTTCATCCATCGGCCCGTTGCTACCACGCTTCTGATGCTGGCAATTCTTCTCTCGGGAATTGTCGCCTACTCGCAGCTGCCAGTTTCGGCGTTGCCGCAGGTCGATTACCCGACCATCCAGGTACAGACTTTCTACCCCGGTGCCAGCCCCGAGGTGATGACGAATTCGGTCACTGCTCCTCTCGAGCGGCAATTCGGTCAGATGCCGGGGCTCAATCAAATGATGTCCACGAGCGCCGGAGGGGCATCGATCATCACGCTGCAGTTCGGGCTCTATCTGAGCCTCGATATTGCGGAGCAAGAAGTCCAGGCAGCAATCAACGCATCCGGTAATTTGCTCCCAGCTGATCTTCCCGCGCCGCCGATCTACGCCAAAGTCAATCCCGCGGACGCCCCAGTCCTCACCATCGCCCTCACCTCCAAGACGATGCCCCTGACGCAGGTGCAGGACGTGGCGGAAACCAGGCTTGCCCAGAAAATCTCGCAGTTGGCCGGGGTCGGTCTCGTAAGCCTCAGCGGGGGCCATCGACCAGCGGTCCGCGTCCAAGCCAATATACGAGCGCTCGCGGCTTACGGATTGAACATAGACGATTTGCGCACCTCGCTCGGCAATGCCAACGTCAACACCTCAAAAGGCAATTTCGACGGGCCGTCCCGGGCTTATTCGATCAACGCCAATGATCAATTGTTGAGTGCGGAGGCTTACAGGGACATCGTCATCGCCTACAGAAATGGCGCGCCGGTTCGGCTGTCCGATGTGGCAACCGTCATCGATGGGCCGGAAAACACCAATCTCGCCGCTTGGGCAAACACTGTTCCCGCCATTATTATGAATATTCAGCGCCAACCGGGCGCGAATGTCATCAAGGTGGTCGACGGCATCAAGGCTTTGCTTCCGGCTCTGCAAGCTGGATTGCCGTCCGACGTCGATCTCGCGGTCTTGAGCGACCGGACGACGACGATCCGCGCATCGGTCGCCGATGCCCAGTTCGAATTCTGCTTGGCTGTCGGGCTCGTCGTTTTGGTAATTTTCCTGTTCCTGCGCAGTCTGCGCGCCACCCTGATCCCGAGCTTGTCGGTCCCTCTATCGATCGTCGGAACTTTCGGCGTCATGTACTTGTGGGGGTTCAGCTTCGACAACCTTTCCGTGATGGCGTTGACGATTGCTACAGGCTTCGTGGTCGACGACGCGATCGTCGTGATCGAAAACATTTCCCGCTTCATCGAGGCAGGCGAGTCCCCGCTGGAGGCAGCCCTGAAGGGCTCCCAACAGATCGGCTTCACGATCATCTCGCTCACAATCTCTCTCATCGCAGTCCTCATTCCACTGCTCTTCATGGGAGATGTGGTCGGACGGCTGTTTCATGAGTTCGCCATTACGCTGGCCATCACCATCGTAATCTCCGCGATTGTCTCGCTAACACTCGTGCCGATGATGTGCGCGCGATTTCTGCATCAAGAAGAGGCCAGCGCCCATGGGAGAATCCGGCAATGGAGCGATCGACAATTTCAGGCGGCGATTAGCGGCTATGGACGGGCGCTCACCTGGGTACTCAATCACCAAAACCTTACGCTCGCCGTCGCCGTAGCAACTCTCGTTCTCACGGCGCTGCTTTACGTGGTGATCCCAAAGGGCTTCTTTCCGGCGCAGGATACGGGCCTCATTCAAGGGATATCGCAGGCGGCCCAGACGATTTCATTCGAGGGCATGGCCGATCGCCAGCAGGCATTAGCCGCGGCGATCCTCGCGGATCCCGACGTAGAGAGCCTTTCCTCCTTCATCGGAGTCGATGGCAGCAACGCCACACTCAACCAAGGGCGATTCCTCATCAGCTTGCGCCCACGCGACGTGCGCAGCCGGAGCGCGAACCAGATCATACGCAGCCTGCAGGAGAAGGCCTCCGATATCCCCGGCGTTGAGCTGTTCATGCAGCCGGTCCAGGACCTCACGATCGATGCTGCGGTAAGTGCCACTCAGTACCGGTTCGTTTTGCAGAATTCGGATCCGAAGCAACTGCAGCTATGGGTTCCGGCGCTCGTTTCCAAGCTGAAACAGCTTCCCCAGCTCACTGACATCGCCAGCGATCTGCAGCAAGAAGGTTTGACCGTCGATGTCACGATCGATCGTCCAACGGCATCCCGCTTTGGCATCACGCCCGCCACGGTTGACAACGCTCTATACGATGCTTTCGGACAGCGGATCGTCTCGACCATCTTCACCCAATCCAACCAGTACCGCGTGATCCTCGAGGCAGATCCGTTGCTGCAAAAAACCGTGAGTTCGCTGTCGTCGATCTACCTGCCCTCCTCCACGAGCACCGCCAGCGAAGTGCCGCTGTCGGCAATCGCCACGTTTACGGAACGGCGGGCGCCTCTAACGATCAATCATCTGGCGCAATTCCCGGCCGCGACGATCTCCTTCAATCTCGCCTCTTCAGCGTCCCTCGGAGACGCCGTTGCCGCCATTCGGCAGGTTGAGAAGAGCGTCAATCTCCCAGTGAGCTTCATAACCCGCTTCCAGGGTGCGGCGCTGGCGTTCGAAAGCTCGCTCGCAAACGAGCAGCTTCTCATTCTGGCGGCGATCATCACGATGTACATCGTGCTGGGCGTTCTCTACGAGAGTTTCATCCACCCGATTACAATCCTCTCGACCCTGCCTTCCGCCGGCGTGGGCGCGCTTATCGCCTTGATTATTGCGGACACCGACTTCGACATAATCGGACTGATTGGGATCGTGCTGCTGATCGGTATCGTCAAGAAGAATGCGATCATGATGATAGACTTCGCGCTTCACGCCGAGCGCGAGGAAGGCCTAAGCCCGCGAGATGCGATCCAACGAGCCTGTCTACTGCGTTTCCGGCCGATCCTAATGACCACGATGGCGGCACTGTTTGCAGCCCTGCCGCTTATGCTGGCCACGGGCACGGGGGCAGAGCTCCGCCGCCCGCTCGGCATCGCCATCGTCGGTGGATTGATGGTTAGCCAGCTGCTCACTTTATTCACTACGCCGGTGATCTATCTCGCCTTCGATCGATTTAATCAGCGCCGACAAGGCCCTCGCGACAGCAGCGCTCGCGGCGCCACTAGCGTTGGTAGCCTCAGCAACCCATGAACCTTTCCGCGCCCTTTGTTGCTCGACCGGTGGCGACCACGCTGCTCACGACAGGCATCGCTCTCCTCGGCCTGATCGCCTTTCCCAACCTCCCGGTCGCGCCGCTGCCGCAGGTGGACTTTCCGACCATTACGGTCCAAGCGCAGATGCCGGGCGCCAGCCCCGAGACGATGGCAACCAGCATTGCCGCGCCGCTAGAACGCCACCTCGGTCAAATCGCCGCCGTGTCGGAAATGACCTCGGCCAGCACCCTCGGCTCAACACGCATTACCCTGCAGTTCAATCTCGACCGCGACATCAACGGCGCAGCCCGCGACGTGCAGGCTGCGATCAACGCCGCGCGCGTCGATCTGCCGACCAGCCTGCGCAGCAATCCAACGTATCGCAAGGTCAATCCCGCCGACTTTCCGGTCCTCATCCTGTCGCTGACCTCCTCGATTTTGACCCAAGGGCAGCTTTACGACTCAGCGTCTAACGTCCTGCAGCAGCGACTCTCGCAGGTCAAAGGCATCGGCAATGTGGATCTCGGCGGCAGCGCGCTACCGGCCGTGCGCGTGGAACTGTCTCCTGGCGCTTTGTTCAAATACGGCATCGGGCTCGAAGATGTGCGCGCCGCTTTGACGTCGGCCAACGCCCACAGCCCCAAAGGTGCCCTTCAGGATGCAATCAGCCGCTATCAGATCGAGGCAAACGATCAAGCCAAGCACGCAGACGACTACCGCCCTCTTATCGTTGCCTACCGCAACGGCGCCGCCGTGCGACTGACGGACGTCGCCGATGTGGTCGATTCCGTTGAGGATCTGCGTAATCTCGGGCTTGCAGATGGCAAGCCTGCCGTGCTCGTCATTCTTTATCGGGAGCCCGGCGCCAACATCATCGATACCGTTGACCGGGTTAAGGCACTGCTCCCCGAACTGCAGGCCTCATTGCCCGCAGCCGTCGAGCTCACGCCGGTGATGGATCGCACGCAAACGATCCGCTCATCGCTTTTCGAGACGGAGAAGACGCTTCTGTTCGCCATCTCCCTTGTCATCCTGGTTGTCTTTGTCTTTCTGCGCAATCCGCGAGCCACGCTAATTCCAGCGGTGGTCGTTCCAATATCCATCGTTGGCACCTTGGGGCCCATGTATCTGCTGGGCTACAGCCTCGACAACCTTTCGTTCATGGCGCTCATCGTTGCAACCGGCTTCGTCGTCGACGACGCGATCGTCGTCCTGGAGAACGTCTCCCGCCACATGGAAGAGGGCATGACGCGCACGGCGGCCGCGATCGAGGGCGCGCGTGAGGTCGGGTTCACCGTGCTCTCCATAAGCGTGTCTCTGGTTGCAGTGTTTTTGCCCATCCTTCTGATGGGTGGCATCGTCGGGCGAATTTTCCGCGAGTTCGCTATGACGTTGACACTTGCCATTGCCATCTCGCTGGTCGTGTCGCTGACCTTGACGCCAATGCTGTGCTCGCGACTGCTCGCTCCCAATCAAGGCAAAGGGCCGGGGCGATTCTTCAAAGCGTCCGAGGCCGTGTTCGAAAAGATCTTGAACACTTATGGCCGCACACTTGGGTGGGCCTTGAAGCATCCACGGTCGATCATGCTCGCACTGTTCGCAGCCATCGCGCTCAACGTCCTGCTCTTTTACATTATTCCGAAAGGCCTCTTCCCGCAGGCCGACACCGGCCGCCTCAACGGAAACATCCAGGGGGATCAGAGCATCTCGTTCCAGCTGATGAAGGAGAAGCTGAAGCAGTTTGCGGCAATCCTGCAGGACGACCCCGCCGTCGCGCACGTGGCAGGCTTCACCGGCGGACGCCAGACCAACGGCGGCTTCTTCTTCGTGTCATTGAAACCGCTGGCTGAGCGGAAAATCTCCGCAGATCTCGTGATTGCGCGGCTGAGATCCAAGCTCGCGCATATTCCCGGCGCGCGCCTCATTCTTCAAGCCGTGCAGGACGTGTCGGTGGGCGGACGCCAATCGAACGCGCAATACCAGTTCGCACTATTAGGCAACGACCAGGAGGAGCTCCATACTTGGGGCGCGCGGCTTCTAGCTGCACTGCAGGGGGGCGGCGAGCTCGTCGATGTGAACTCGGACCAGCAGCAGAACGGACTTGCGATCAATCTCGTCATCGATCGTGACAGCGCGTCCCGTTTGGGATTAAGCCTGAGCGCCATTGATAACACGCTTTACGATGCCTTCGGTCAGCGACAGGTTTCGACGATCTACAATCCACTCAATCAGTACCACGTCGTGATGGAGGTCGCGCCTCAATATTGGCAGAGCCCGGACTCGTTGAAGGGGATCTACGTCAGCACGGCACCGGCGAATGCCAGCGGCACGCAGTCCACCAATGCGCCTGCAGGGGTCATCAGCCTTTCCGGCGCCAGCACGTCGACGACAGCGGCGGCCATCGCTGCCGACGCCGCGCGCAACCAGGCGATTAACGCTATCGGCAGTACCGGTCAGGCCTCCGCTTCCAGCGGCTCGCCGGTCAGTACAAGCGTCGAGACGATGGTGCCGCTCAGCGCCTTCAGCCACTACGAGCCTGGCAGGACGGCGCTGTCTCTCAATCGCCAAGGTGTGTTTGTGGCAACTACCATCTCGTTCAACTTAAAGCCTGGGCAAGCCTTGGGCGACGCGGCCACCATCATGCAGAAGACCATGCAGCAGATCGGTGCTCCAACGACGATTCACGGCTCATTCTCGGGAACGGCGGCAACGTTTATCGAGACACTGCGCAACGAACCCCTCTTGATCCTGGCCGCATTGGCCGCCGTCTACATCGTGCTCGGCATACTCTATGAGAGCTATATCCACCCGCTCACCATTCTCTCCACATTGCCCTCGGCCGGCGTTGGTGCCGTTCTCGCACTCTGGCTTTGCAACTTGCAATTCAGTGTCATCGCGCTCATCGGCATAATTCTGCTGATTGGCATCGTGAAGAAAAACGCGATTCTGATGATCGACTTCGCGTTGCACGCCGAACGCTCCGGTACGGATGCGCGCGAGGCCATCCGTACCGCCTGCATGCTCCGGTTCCGGCCGATATTGATGACCACGCTCGCAGCAGCGGTCGGTGTATTGCCGCTGGCTTTCGGTGTCGGCGAAGGGGCGGAATTGCGCCAGCCGCTGGGGATATCGATCGTTGGCGGCCTGCTCGCAAGCCAGCTGCTCACCCTCTACACGACCCCCGTAGTTTACATCTATCTCGA
>Ga0187817_10001282_pt1 | contig 12168 bp, 11 predicted proteins | sample NC_wetland_sal_i_17_FD_132431 | JGI IMG/M metagenome (GOLD analysis project Ga0187817, IMG submission 132431) | Wetland sediment microbial communities from Neuse River Estuary, North Carolina, USA - SO4_2 | ecosystem: Environmental > Aquatic > Freshwater > Wetlands > Sediment | place: USA...
CACATAGGTCATCGCCTCGACAGCTCTGCCGTCTCGAATGCACGGTTTGTAACGCCATTGCTTGACCGCATGATAAGCAGATTGTCCCAGGAGCAGCGATCCGCGCACCAGCTTCAGATCCCGTATAGTGCCATCTTGGCCGATCCATGCCTGCAGAACCACAACCCCTTGCAGGCCTATTTTGAGTGCCTGTTCCGGATAACTGGGCTGTACTTTCTCCACCAGCAACTGTTCTGACAAATCCTCGGGCAGGTTAATGGGCTGCAGCTCGCTGAGGAGGGACTTATTCGGCCCTTTGGCTATGCTGTGCAACGGTTCTAACTCAGGTTGCGGGAGCTCAATGCTTTTTGGAATCTGCATGCCCAGTGTGTCCGCGGACAGACGTTGCTGGCCTGGATTCAGTTCCGCTTGGAGCTTCTCAGCACCGGCTGATGTGGATTGGCCAGGAATCGATGAGCGGTGAACGGGAAATACTCGGACACCAGACGCCCTCGTGATGCCAGGGATCGGGAAATGACTGGTCGCAGCCTGCGCCACTCCTGCTGAGTCAACCTTCTTGACGTTGCCAGGTCGACCCAGCTTTTCCTTGATTGCCGAAGCTCGCTCGTACGTCTTCTCAAGGACTTGCCGAACCGCAATGGCCATCGGACCGGAGGCCCTTTTGATTTGCCCTGGCCCAATGAAGCCACAAAGTAATGCAAGGGAAGTAATCGCAATCGATGTGGCCCACCGAAATCTGGCGTGGTCAGGCTTGGCCTTGGCTTGGACAGATGAACGCTGCAGCACAATCGGCTTCGTCACGACTGGGGACCTGAGGATTTCTCGCTTAACGGGAGCTGGCGGCCGAGCCGACAGAAGAGTTGAAGGCACGGCCGTTCCCAGAGTGGATTTGCGTGGTAAAGGGGAGGGCTTGGCCGGGCGTGCTGCCGATTCTATCCTGGCGGACCGCGGTGGGGGTGCGGGCAACAATTCCTTTGGAATCGATAACGCGGCTCTTTCTTGTACCGTTCCGGTATCGGGCTTGGCCAGCCAGACCCGCATTTGGGCAAGAAACCGATCGCAGTTGAGGAGGGCGTACTTAACCTGATCAGAACTGATCAGTCTTGTAAGCATCACATCCGCGCTGATTCCTTGCGCCACCTTGGCCGACCGGCTCGAGACAGCCACCGCGAGGGCTCCCTTGTTCAACGTCAGTTCAGATGCGGTCTTCAGCAGGAACCCGGCTTCCGGCCCGTTGTCCAAATCAGCCACGATGACATCAAAACCTCGGCCCGTGAGCTGTTCGAGGGCGCCGAAGATTTCGGGGCAGTGTTCGACCTCAAGCTCCAGTTCTTTCAGGGCTTGGATCAGAAGCCGCGACGTCTCCTCGTCGGAGGAGAACAGGAGAGAGCGTGGGGACATTGACCTGAGGCTAGTGCCAGGCCGGACGTAGCGCAAGTTACGAACTACCACCTTTGTGCTATATCAAAAGGAGGGTAACGGGCGAGGGGAGTTACCTGTCCTACCGGACATGCCTCACTCTGGCCCGGTTCGATTCGCCAAACAATAATTGCTATCCCCTTCATTGGGCGCATAGAATCCTGTTTTGACGGCAGTCAGCGCTGGTAGGCCGAGAGGATGATTGAAAAAGGTAATTGCCATCTATCCGGGCTCGTTTGACCCCCCGACCAACGGGCATCTGGACTTGATCGAGCGAGGAAGCAATATCTTCGACCAACTGATCGTGGCCATTCTCCGCAATCCGGAGAAAGCGCCTCTTTTCAGCTTGCCCGAACGCCGGTTGATGCTGGAATCGATGACCGAAGGTTTCAAGAATGTGCACGTGGACACATTTGACGGGTTGACGGTAGAGTATGCCGCAAAGGTCAAGGCCGGAGCCATTCTGCGCGGGATCCGAGCCATCAGCGACTATGAATATGAACTGCAGATGGCCTTGATGAATCGCAAATTGCACCCGGAACTGGAAACCGTCTTTATGATGCCGGCAGAGCAATATTCCTACCTGAGTTCCAGACTGGTGCGCGAGATTGCTCAGCTGGGCGGCTCGGTCAAGGATCTGGTCCCTGAAATGGTCGAACAGCGGTTGAAAGAGAAACTGGACCCTGCCATCAAATTGCAACCACGAGAACCGAAATCGAGGAAACGAGGATGACCCCAGTCACCGAAGCCACTCCCGCACTGAAACTCACCGCTCGAATCAATCGGATTGAGCCTTCCGCCACGCTTGCTGTGGTGAACGAAGCAGACAAACTGCGCCAGCAAGGCATCGATGTCGTCGATTTTGGCGCGGGCGAGCCGCATTTCGCCACGCCACAACACATCAAAGACGCCGCCATTGCCGCCATTCAGGCCAACTTCACCAAGTACACACCGGTTGGTGGTACGGCGGAACTGCGTGACGCCATTGTCCATCGCCATGCCATCGATTTCGATTCCGACTACCGGCGCGAGGAGGCGGTCGCTTGCGTTGGCGGCAAGCACGCGATCTTCAATGCCATCCAGGTTCTTGTGGATCACGGCGATGACGTGATTCTGCCTGTGCCGTATTGGGTCTCCTTCAAAGACATCGTGAACTACGCAGGCGGCAATTGTGTTTTGCTGCGGGCCGACGAAAGTCAGGGTTTTCGCGTCACGGCTGAGATGATCGACCGTCTCGTCACGCCTCGTACCAAGCTCATTATTTTGAATTCGCCTTCGAATCCCTCGGGTGCGGTCATGTCGTCCGAGGATATGTCCGAGGTCGTCCGTTTGGCGCACGAACGGGGCATCTGGGTCATGTCCGACGAGTGCTACGTTTACCTTAACTACACGAATAAGCGGTTCTCTACGGGATCCCTGAGAGAGTTCCGTGAACGCATGCTGATTGTGGGTTCGCTGTCCAAGACCTATGCCATGACCGGCTGGCGTTTGGGCTATGCCTTGGGTCCGGCTGCAGTGGTTAGCGCCGTCCAGAAGCTGCAAAGCCAATCCACTTCCAACCCGACCTCGATCGTGCAGAAAGCTGCCGTTGCGGCTTTGAAGGGACCGCAACAGTGCGTCTCAGACATGCGCGCGGAGTACATCAAGCTGCGGGATCACGTCGTCAACGGTTTGCGCTCCATTCCCGGGATCAAATGCACGTTACCCGAGGGTGCATTTTATGTCTATCCGAACGTGTCGGCCTTTTTCGGCCGCAGCGGCGTGAACACGGCTTCGGATCTTGCGGGCAAGCTCCTGCGCGAGGCACATGTGGCCACCGTCCCAGGCGAGGGGTTCGGTACGGGCGAGCACATTCGCGTCTCCTACGCTACTTCGACGGCGGAACTCGACCGGGGCTTGGAACGCCTGCGCAAGTTTCTTGCAGCGCTCTGAGCGGTCCGCATGAGTGACCTCTATCCTTTAGTGATGTCCCCGGTTTTCGATCCGCGGCCCTGGGGCACGCAAGACTTGTCTCCTATTTATCCCAATCACCGTTTTGAGGAGAAGATCGGAGAATCCTGGTTGACTGGCGACCACTGCAAAGTCGCAAATGGGCCTCTGAAAGGAAAGTCCCTCGCTGAGCTGGCAGGTCAGTATGGCCGGGAATTGGTCGGTGAAGCTGCCAAGGATGCCAACCGCTTCCCACTCCTTGTGAAGTTCCTGTTTCCTCATGAAAAACTATCCGTGCAAGTGCATCCCGATGACGATGCCGCCCGCACCGTGGGACAGCCCTGGGGCAAGACCGAATGCTGGTACGTGGCCCACGCCCAGCCTGGGGCACAAATTGCACTCGGTCTCAAGACTGGAACTACCAAGTCACAGTTCGAAGAATCCGTTCACCAGAATCGTGCGGAAGAGCTGTTGAATTGGATCAATATTTTTCCCGGCGAAATGATTTATGTGGCAGGTGGTACGGTGCACACGCTGGGGCCCGGATCAATCCTGGTGGAAACGCAGCAGCAGTCGGATACAACCTATCGACTGTATGATTACGGCCGCCCCCGAGAACTACACTTGCGAGAAGGGTTGAGCGTGCTAAAAGAAAAGGTCAGATCGGGCAAGGTGATCCGTCCGGCGCCGGTCGAGATAGCCGGCACGAAAAACCGGCGATCGCCACTCGTGGCCTCGCCCTACTTTGTCGTGGACAAGTTCGAGTTGAAAGAGCCTCACGAATTTCGAGCAGCCGAGCATGCGGGCAAGAGTTCCGTGCAGATTTTAGTGGCCGTCGAAGGCTGCGGTGTAATCGAGTCACCCGGCTTCGAACCAGTAACGCTAGCCAAAGGAGATGCGGCTGTGGTTCCGGCATCGGTGCGCAATTTTCGGGTTCACCCCCAGTGGACGACGGAATTTTTGAGGTCCGCTTTGCCGGGGAGTGAAGTTCCTGAGCCGGCTACGCGGTTGTGAACCGGATGGAATCGTCCGGAGCTCTACGTTTGTCATCCTGAGCGGAGTCGAAGGATCCCTACTGCGGCACAGACTTGTGAGAGTGAAATTTTGACCAAAGCGAATTCCAGCTTCTACCCCGTGATTCTCGCTGGCGGGCGCGGCACGCGGTTCTGGCCGCTGAGCCGTAAGCGCCGGGCGAAGCAAATGCTAGCGCTCGATGGCAAACAGACCATGATCCAGCAGACGGTGTCGCGTTTGCTGCCGCTCGCCTCAGCCAGGCGTTTCTGGATTATCACCAATGAAGATTTGCGATTGCCCATCGCCCGCCAACTCCCGCGGCTGAGCAAACAGCAAATCATCGCCGAACCTATTGGGAGAAATACCGCTCCGGCGATTGGGCTGGCAGCTTTTTTGCTGCTCCGAAGCGATCCCACCACCGTGATCGGAATGTTTCCCTCGGATCACGTGATCTCGGAGGAAAGCCGCTATCGTCAGCTCATACAGAAAGGCATCGAGATTGCCGCGGCCGGAGAAAACATCGTTGTGCTCGGAATTCCTCCGACGCGCGCGGAGACCGGCTACGGATATATTGAAGCAGGTGCAGCGACCAACGGCGGCGCGTGGCGGGTGCGCCGGTTCACGGAGAAACCCGACGCCGAGCAAGCTGCTGGATTTCTGGCGGCGGGAAATTATTACTGGAACAGTGGGATGTTCATCTGGTCCGCGCAAACCCTGGCCAATGCCTTGCGCGAGCATCTGCCGAAGACAGCGCCCACCTTGGAGGAAATTGCTGCATCCTTCGGAACCCGCAAATTCACCGGCACGTTTCGCCGACTCTATCCCCGGTGCGAGAATATCAGCATCGACTACGCGGTTCTGGAGCCGCGCTCGGCCAAAGGGGAGCAAAACTCCAATATTTTCTGCCTTCCTACTAATTTTGGGTGGAACGATCTGGGATCATGGACCGCATTGCACGAACATCAGGTTGCGAAGCACCGGTCCGCAAACGGCAACGTGATCGCCAGTCAGGGGATTTTCACATTGAATGCGCAGGATAATTACATCCACGCTCCAGGGAAGTTTGTCGCGGCCGTAGGCGTGAGCAACGTCGTGGTGGTGGAAACCGCCGACGCCCTTCTGGTCACGACCCGCGACCAGGCGCAGGATGTTGGTAAAGTGGTGAAATATTTGGACGAGAAAAAGCTACAAAAACTGGTCTAGCCGCATCAATCGTAGCCGATGGCCGTTCGTCGTTCGCAAGCCGCTCCGCGGGTTCTTAGCCAACGACCAAGGACCAACGACCAATGACTAACATCGAATTTGGCACCGACGGCTGGCGTGGCGTAATCGCCGACGACTTTACCTATGAGAATGTACGTCGAGTCTCGGCCGCGATCGCTGCCTATGTTCTGAAGCACGAGGACCCGGCTCGCGGCTTGATCGTCGGCTACGACACCCGCTTCGCCTCGAAGGCTTTCGCACGTGCGGCGTCAGAGGTCCTCGCCGCAGCCGGTATTCCCGTCAAGCTGGCCAATGATTACACACCCACGCCCGCTGTCTCCCTGGCCGTCAAACAACTTGGCGCCGCTGGCGGCGTAGTCATCACTTCCAGCCACAACCCGTGGAACTGGAACGGAGTGAAGTTCAAAGGCAAGTTTGGCGGATCCGCCACACCACAAATCATCAAGGGAATCGAAGAGCAGTTGCACGCTGGGGCTTCGCCGAAGGGCAACAAAGCCGCCATCGAGGAAGTTGATTTCAAGCAAGCCTACATCACAACCATCTGCCAGTTCGCGGATCTCGATCTGATTACCAAAGCCAGGCTCAAGTTTGCCGTGGACTCCATGTACGGCTCCGGACGCGGCGTTTTGACCAAGATCTTCGCCGACCATGGGATTGAACACGTTGCCATCCGCCAGGAGTTGAACCCCCTGTTTCCCGGGATCAATCCTGAGCCGATCGAACCTAATGTGGCCCTGCTGCAACAGACGGTGGTGAAGGAAGGTTGCCAGGCCGGACTCGTCACCGACGGTGACGCGGATCGCATTGGCGCCGCAACCGAAGATGGCACCTTTGTGGATTCACACAAGATTTTTTCCGTCCTCCTGCGCTGGATTCTGGAAAGAAAGAAGTGGCCGGGAGAGGTGGTGCGCGCCTTCAATACCACGCGCATGGTGGACCGTATTGCCAAGAAGTATGGCCGCAAGCTGAACGAATGCGCGATCGGATTCAAGTACATGGCCGACCTCATGATGGAACGTGAGATTGTCATTGGCGGCGAAGAGTCCGGGGGCATCGGATATTCGCGCTACTTACCTGAGCGCGATGGCACTCTCAATGCGCTTCTCTTAGCCAATGTCATGGCCGAGGAACGGAAGACTCTGGGGCAACTGGTCGCCGATCTGCAACGTGAGTTCGGCCCGCATTTTTATGGACGGCTCGACCTGCATATCCCTGAAGAGGTGAAGCAACAAGCCATCCAGCGTGCCCGCTCAGACGGGACGCGACAGCTGGGAAGTTACTCCATCTTGAAGAAAGAGACTCTGGATGGGGTAAAGTTCTTCCTCGACGCCCCTACCAACGGCAACGGCGCCGAGGCCTGGGTTCTGCTCCGGGCGTCGGGGACAGAGCCGCTGTTGCGCGTGTATGCCGAGGCAGCATTCCCTGAGCTGGTACATGAAATCCTGTCCAGTGCAGATAAGTTTGTAAGAAGTACCGGTTAGCTAGTCTTTTCAAGGAACTTGCACAATGGCCCATCAGCCAACAAATGGCGGGTGGAATAACACTTTTGAGTCTCGCGCTTCTCGACTACCAGTGCAATAATTAACAGAGATGAACTCCCCCGTAGCCACCCTGGACACCCCGGCGGATACACCCGAGGCGCGGCGTTACAACCGCATTCGGAGATGGCTGGGAATCGCCGACTTCGCACTCGGCTTGGTCCTGTTGATCTTGTTACTGGTGACCGGCTGGAACGGCAGTCTGCGGGATGTGGCCTATCGCTCTTCAGCTCAGAGCTATGCGCTGGCAGTTTCTTTGTATGTTGTCATGCTGATGACCATTGGCAAGCTGCTGGGCCTCGGTCTCGATTACTACGGATTCCGCCTGGAGCACCAGTTCCACCTTTCCAATCAGAGACTGCGCTCATGGCTGTGGGACGAAATCAAGGGATTCCTCGTCGGCATGATTCTGGCTGTGATTGTCGTCGAGCTTCTTTATCTGATCATTCGTCAAGCCCCCCAATACTGGTGGCTGATCGCTTGGGTAACATTCCTCGCCCTGTTCGTGTTGATGGCGCAGCTTGCTCCTGTGGTCCTATTTCCAATTTTTTACAAGTTCGAGCCACTGCAGAATGAGGAGCTTAAATCTCGTCTGGTCAGCCTGGGTGAGCGGGCTGGAACCAAGGTGCGGGGCGTTTACAAATGGAACCTGTCGGAGAAAAGCAAGAAGGCAAATGCCGCTCTCACCGGGCTCGGGAATACGCGGCGCATCATCCTTTCCGATACCTTGCTCGAACAATACTCAGCGGATGAGATCGAGGCCGTGCTTGCCCACGAACTCGGGCACCATGTTCACAAGCACATTTTCAAGAGCATCGTGGTGCAGGCAGGAATCACACTTGTAGGATTTTGGGCGGCGAACTGGGTGCTGCACTACGCCATGGAGCGCTGGCACATTTTCGATACTCTTTCCGACTTTGCCAACCTCCCTTTGCTGGTGCTGATTTCAACGGTCTTGTCGTTCCTGCTCCTGCCCGCCCTCAATGCCTTTTCGCGCTACAACGAGCGCCAGGCAGATCGCTATACTTTCCGGTCCATAGCCAGTGTGCAGCCATTTATTTCGTCGATGAACAAGCTCGCAGCCCAGAACCTGGCGGAACGCACTCCCTCCAAATGGGTGGAGCGGTTTTTCCATTCTCATCCGTCAATCTCGCGGCGTGTGGCGGCGGCAGAGCAGTGGGCGAAACAGCCCGGCCCGGCACGCAGGTAGAAAAAGACTATCCGGACTCGGTCCGGACGTGACACAGCCCGACCTGATCACCCGGCGATCTCTGCGATAAAGATGATTTCTCGCGAGCGTGCGGCCTCGAACGGGCCAGCGTCCCAGTCTCCGAACACGTCACGGACCACCAGTCCCGAACGGGCGATCAGGGCCTCTACATGTTCTCGCGATGGAAACCGCAGCGTGCTGCTCGTGGTCAGCGTCACGTGCGGAGAACGGTAGGAAGTCCGGAACGAGATGAATTCACCGTCCTCGCCAGTGATCTCCAACGTCTCGAGAAGTTGTCCGCCGGGCAACATGCGGACCCGCGCCGCCCACCCGCCAACCCAATCTATGCGCTGATTGCGAGTCTCAAATGCAACCCTGCCGCGCTCCTTGAGATGGCCACGAATCGTCTCCAATACCGCAAGCGCATCGGCGTCGGTAAGCAGGACTTGGAAAGCGTGTCCGGTCATGACGATCAGGTCGAAGCGCCGGTGCGACTTGTAGCTCTGCGCGGAGGACTCGACCCACTCAACCTGTTCCGCGTGAGGTTTGCTTCTGGCCACAGCCAGCATCGCCGCTGCTGGATCAACACCCGTCACCCGGTGACCACGTTCGGCGAGGGCACAGCAGAGCAGGCCCGTACCGCAACCCAGGTCGAGGACACTACCTGGGCGCAGTCCGGCGAGGGAGAGGTAGAAGTCGGTATCCTGCCCCCACGGGTTAGCGAGGTCGTAAACCTCTGCGATCTGAGCGTGCTGATAGTCCATACCCAGTAACAAGTGACTTCCTATGAGAAGAGTCCTACCTTCGAGCCCGAATGATCTTTTCCACCCTCTGCAGATCTTCCTCAGTGTCCACGCCCACCGTATCGTAGGGCGTCTGAGCGACATGGATCGGAATCCCATTCTCCAGGAAGCGTAATTGCTCAAGCCTTTCGCTGCGCTCCAATGAGGACTCCGGCAAGGTGCAAAAGCGGTCAAGCGCCGGCTTGCGATACGCATAGAACCCAAGATGTTTGAAGTACCGCGGATTCGTACCATCCCGGTTGTGCGGGATCGTAGCCCGCGAAAAGTAGAGCGCCCGTCCGTTGAGATCGGCCACTACCTTTACTGCGTTGGGGTTGTTGATGTCCTCAGGCGCGGCTGGAGTTTTCAGCGTCCCCACTTGCACCGTCGGATTCCTCATGAGATCGAGCATCGTCGCGATGTGTTCCGCACGAGTGAGCGGCTCATCCCCCTGGACGTTGAGGTAAACATCGGCCACGACCGCGTTCGCGATCTCATGCACTCGCTCAGTCCCATTGCGGCAAGCTGCTGACGTCATCTGCGCATGAAACCCACGCTGCCGGCAAACGCGCAGAATCTCCTCCGAATCTGTAGCGACGATGACGTCGTCAAGCAGTGAGCAGGCGCGAACACCCTCGTATACGCGAGCAATCAGTGGCTCGCCCGCAATTTCCCGAAGCATTTTGTGCGGGAGCCGGGTGGAGGCCAGACGGGCCGGGATAACCGCTATGGCTTTCATCGATTACAAGTGTCAATTTTTGGAGCGCGGTATGCAACATAAAGCGTCAAGACCGCAGCGGGAACTGGGATGTTAAGATAAATTGCTGGGCGATCGATGTAAGCCCGTGGCGGTGTAGCTCAGGTGGTTAGAGCGACGGTCTCATAATCCGTAGGTCGTTGGTTCGAGTCCAACCGCCGCCACCAATATCCTCACACACTTGCATGAGGTCCGGTGGAACCTGCATTTCGCCTTGTTGCGCGGGAGTTGCGGATTGTTGCGGAGGTGTTCCCGCCTTTTCGCCCGCGACCTTGTCAAGCCGGTCTGCAAAGCAAACATTGGCGCCCGGAATCAAGTGACCGTAAGTGTCAACTGTTACCTGAATAGAGCTGTGTCCCATCTGTTCTTTGACGTAGACAATCGAGGCCCCGTTTTGGAGAAGTAGCGATCCGAAGGTATGACGAAGATCGTGAAGGCGAATCTTGCGAATGCCAGCCTTAGTCAGCACGGGGAGGAATACGCGATGGTAAGAGGTTATCAGGGTCAAGAATCGCCTGAGGGACAGCGAGTTGCAGGCGGCGTCCCTATCCTCGGTTCGTTTGGCGTTACGGGATGGCACAATGGCGGTTAGCCTCCGCGGGTTATGTTACACATTGGCGCATGCTCCTTGGGACACGTGACCGAGTATGAGCAAGATTCAAAATGTTGACACATCTCGAAGAACAACACATCATGCTCTGACTGTCAGCACCGGACACTTGGCGCGACACACAACCTCATGGGCCGTTGCCCATGGCAGGTGTGCGGAGCTGCCGGCAGAAGCGACTCGTCTGACTCCCATAATGATCAGATCTGCTTGAGACGCATCAGCAATCTCCAAAATCCCTTCAGGCACGTAGCCAAACGTCCCGACAAACTCCGGATCCGACTGCAATTTCACATCAGATGGAATTAGCCTTTTCAGCTTCTCGACAGTTTCACGTTGGACTCTTTGCTCCCGGTCGAGGACATCCGCGCCGACATACCAGTACGGCCCCGCATCGGGCACAGGCAGTGGCAACACAACATGCAATAGAGTCAACTTTGCTTTGTGATCAATTGCGAGCGAGACGGCATGAGATAAGGCATGCAAGGAAGCCGACCCGAAGTCGGTGGCAAATAGAATTCGGCGAAATGTGTGTTCTTCCATGCCGGCGGGAACACTGGGTCCGACGGTCAGGACCGGACACGAAGCCAATCGGAAGAGTTGCTCCGCAACCGAGCCGAGGATGAGTTTTTTCAACCCACCGCGTCCATGTGTGCCTAGCACAAGCAGACTGATGTCGTGCCGCTGCATCAAGTCCAACAGCACATCCGCAATCCGTCCCCGCTCCAAGAGCACCTTATGACGTGTGCCGTTGACGAGATCTACAGCTACGAGAGCATTCATGGCGAGCGTGGCGTTTGCCCAGTCACGTTGTAACTCGGGAGGCTCTGGCTCGATCGGGATCGGCCACCGCGCCTCCGGAGGAATCACATGAACTAGGTAAACCTTGCCGTCATAACTGGCCGCGATCGCTGCCGCATACAGCAGAGCCTTGCGAGAGGCCTCGGAGAAATCAGTTGCCAGCAGAATGTTGTTGAAGGTGGCCTTCTTGGAAGTGACGCTTTCCTTGAGCTCGAGGGTTTCCATTGGAGTCCCTCCTTCGCGTTCACCCCATAGGTTTTATAGCCTAAGAGTCCTCCGATTTGCAGTGATTGAGGTCACCTGGTATAGAGTCGCAAGGCAGCTGCGGTCGGCACAGAGGGAAGCATGGCATGCTACCTAATGCGGCTTCCCTCGTACTTATTGAACCAACAGAGCCTGCCTTCGCCATCACGGAAGATGAAGGTCTACTGTTCAAAGCAGGGATGCCCCTCGTGCCCGTGCTTCTGATGATCGCTTATCGTCTGGCTCATCCGAGCATAGGCGTCCCGTAAGTCCTGTTTTTCCTGCTCTGTCAAATTCGGATTTTCCAGCGAAGTGAGTATGTCATCGAATTCCGCTTCAAGCTTCTCAAGTTCTGCGCAGAGCATGGTGACCTCCGTTTCGCGGCAGAGCGCTTGTATGAAGTCGTATCCGACATGTTTGCACTGCCGCGCTTGCGCCAGTTCCTCAGCTACGCCGCGCACCTTGCGAGGAGTTCCTTTTTCCCCAAGCCCAGGATTTCGTGTTTTTGGCCAACCTTGCGAAAAGCCGCAATCGCGCTATCCAGGTGACGCTTCTCGTGAGCCGCGGAAAGTTGGGTGCGGATACGAGCCTGCCCCTTAGGCACGACCGGGAAGAAAAAACCGACCGCATAAACGCCCTCGTCA
>Ga0187817_10001285_pt1 | contig 12156 bp, 10 predicted proteins | sample NC_wetland_sal_i_17_FD_132431 | JGI IMG/M metagenome (GOLD analysis project Ga0187817, IMG submission 132431) | Wetland sediment microbial communities from Neuse River Estuary, North Carolina, USA - SO4_2 | ecosystem: Environmental > Aquatic > Freshwater > Wetlands > Sediment | place: USA...
ATCAGAGCTTGCCCCACTCGTTCCGACATCTGTGGGGACATGCGGTCAGAAAGGATGCTCATCACCTGGCTCCGCAGCTCCTCGCGTCCCGTCGCAGCTGTTAGCAACTCTTCTCCCGCCCGCTGGTAAAGCGCGACAGCATGAAGTTCATTCCGGTCGACGCTCCACCAACGCGGCAAAGTGGCGCCCACCAGAAGACCCGGCACCAACTCCCTCCAGATCAGGGCCTGGACATTTTCCGGAGCGATGAAGTCCTGCTCTGCCTCTGCCAAAACATACGGCAAGTCCGCCAGGGATCCGACCAGATGGGCGCCGCCCCCCGCCGGGGAACCTTCCCCGAACAGCATGGGAGCCCGCCAGAGTCCTTTCATTCCGGAGACCGTCTCTCCCGCGAAGTCATGCGAGCGGACGAAGAGCGGGTTGTTGTGGAGAGCTTGCGCGCCCGGTGGCTCATAATAAGCATAGTTCAAGCCCACCAGAGCATCCCTCAGGAAGGGAGCGAGTTGGCCGCGAGCCTCGGTTATTTGGGCAGGAGACGACGGTGACTTGATCACCTTCGTCAGATCTGTCCGCATCTGCAATTCCGTGTGGTGGTTGTTGTAGGTTCCTGCCGCCCACTGAGTTCTCTCACTTCCTGAGAAAATCGGACGCGGCATTTCGAATTCCCGAAGCTCTCCGGCCAGTGGGATCAAACTGTCGCCTACATGCTTTCCTTGCGCCAGCTCCTTCAACCCGTTGTCCAGTGCCAACAGGGTATCGAGCGAAACCAGGCGCTGCCCGTCGAACACCGAGTGCATCCGGTTGGCCAGTTCCTGGTGCGCTCGTTGGCCCTCTGGACTTGCCTGATGGGGGCCTGCGAGCAGATCAATGATTTCGTCCTGCGACGCGTTGGGCTCGCCGGTCGCAGCCAGGAGCGCCGCTTCGAGCGAGCCCCGGCCCGCGTCAAGCAGTTGAGATGGTGAACGCATCCCGGCAAACGGCTTGAGAACTCCCTGCCAGGAATCGTTCAGGTCGTTTTTCGCGATTTCCCCCTGACGGGCCAGGATTTGCCAAAGCCCGACATTGGCCTGAAAGATTCCCATGGCGTTTCCCCGAAGCGTATGGTTGGAAATCTTGTCGATGGCTTCAGCCGCATCCAGAAAACGAGTCATGGATACGTCGCTGAGATCAGGGAATTCGGAAAAGACCAGATAGTAATTACTGAACTGTGCAAACCTGTTGGCCAGCAAGATCACGGTCTGTGGACTCAAGCGCTTTTCGAGAGGCCGCCGGCTATCCATTTCACTCAGCATGAGATAGATCTGCAGCGGCCCTACGTCGGTCTCCACGCGGGAAAGCGTGAACATCGCTTCCAGCAGCTGCTCGGAATGGCTCCAACGGCTTGCCCGTTTTCCCGCGTCACGGACGACATTGGATTCGTTCTTTTGGCCGAAGATCTCTTTCCACGCTCCCAGATTCCCAGGGATGTGAGGTTCTCCGGAAGCTTCCCACTGCATGCGGGTAAGGAGAAGCAACAGACCCGGAGCCGGACGAAACACCGGCCTCGCTGCGTCCGGTGAAGCGTCTTGTCCGAGCAAGGCCTCATAGCAGCGCCGCAACCGATGCGGTTCGGTAAAGTGCGCCTGCTGAGTTTGATGGATGCGCAACAGTGCATCGAAATATGCGGCCAGCCAACCTTTGTCCTTCGCCAGCAGGCGGGGGACAAACTCTCCGGGTGATTCCGGACTCGCCCCGACCAAATCCTTCCAGGCAGACTCAGATGCCTTCCCACCGGGCACCACCACCTTCCCGGACCGAATAACGATGTGGCTGCCGTAAAAATCAAAGGGAGCAGCAAGAGGAATCAGCTTCCGTAGTCCAATCGACTTTCGTATTGCGATCCTGGTCTCTGTGTCCTCGCGGGACACGCCCCAGTACAGGCGGGCCAGGTGGGGATCTCGCAACAAGCTATCCAGCAAGTCCTTGGGATCTTTCTCGCCTTCTGTGCTCGCCGCCGTCCAATCGCCTTCCGTGAACAGCACCGGGACCCGGGAAGTGATGAAATGATAGGCAAAGGGCTTTCCCCCCTGGAGTGTTTCTTCGAGATCGGGCAACGGGAAGCCCGAGTCGACGGTAAGGAACGCCCTCTCCGGATCCTCGGTCATCAGCGAAGTGTGATGTTGCCCACAGTCTTGCCGGACCCGGTAGCCGAGGATATCCAGCAACGGCTTCGCCTCGGCGCAATTAGCAACGTGGATCACACCCTCAGGCTCGGCCAGAGCTTCCAATTCTCTGGCCTGGTGGACATATCGGGTCAACAGGATCAGAAACTCGGTCTGGCGGCCGCCCTGGTAGCCGTGCGAAAACACGTTGCGCGCCAGCAACGGCACCACCTCTTCGGGGGAGACCTGCTGGCTGATAGCCGCCAAACGCAGAAAAGAGTGCAGCGGGCCCGGTATGCTGATTTCCGTCGAGGACGCAGTTACGGGCATCCCCGCTGGGGAAGACTGCGAGCCCGGTTCCTGCGCCGGGGTAGCTGCGGGAACGGAGGTCTGGGCGTGAACTGATAAGCACTCACAGGCGAACAAAGAAACCGCGATGAGAACCGCGGGCAGGTGGAGAGGAGATTTCATGGCTGGAGCCCTCTTTCAGACCTTAGAGACATCTTGGAACCAAGTCCTGCCGCTGCTGAAAAACAGAGAGATCGTCACCTCATCGTGACAGTTCGGCTGACCCGAGCCCCGGCCGCCGCCGCTTCCTCGCCTCTTGCAGCAGTCGGAATTGCGCCATCGATCCTCTGTTCGTCTTGTCTCCCGGTCCACACTTCTTGTGTCGGCCAAGATACACCTATCCTATGTACTCTTCCAAGAGTCTTTTTTCTTCATTACCGGTCTCATCAGGTGGGACGGAAAGTGCCGCTATTGTTCTTGTCCTTCGGAGGGAATCGATCCCTTGAAGTGCCAGTCGAGTGACCAGGAACCGGCCCCCGCGACCGCCAGGAACAGCAACAACATCAACATGGAGAAGTCGGTGCGGGCGTCGCTGACCATGAACCAGAATCCCTGGTTGGGCCGGGACAATTCGGGAATTTTTGTCGTGGCAATTGCGGTGCAAATGATGATCAACAGCGGAATGGCGGCGATGCGGGTCACAAGGCCAATAATGACCAGAAACCCGCAGACCATCTCGAATATACCGACGAAGTGGGCAGTGAAATACGGGTGAGAGAACCCGATTCTGGTGAAGCGATTGACTCCCATGTTGGGGTCGATGTACTTCAGGATGCCCTGCGTGAAGAAGATCAGTCCGACGGCCATGCGGATGAAAAATATCGAACGGGAAGGCCACGCTGGCCGAATGACCTTAGACCAGAGTGAGGGATCGGGTTCGTGTTCCATGCTTTCCTCCCACAACCGGGGAATTATAATCTAGCCTCGATATGAGTTTTTCCCGCCGTAATTTCCTCAAGCTGACGAGTGCACTGGCCGGCAGCACTCTGCTCCCGGCAGTTGGTGCCCAAACGGACAGTTTCGGACAAACGAACTCCACACCGCAAGCTGAAGGTGCGGCCGATTACACCATCAACATTAAAGCGACACCAATCGAGATTGCGCCCAACCGCATCATCTCTACCACTACCTACAACGGCCAATTTCCTGGACCGTTGCTTCGCTTCAAAGAAGGCCAACCGGTCACGATCGATATCTACAATCACAGCGATACGCCGGAGCAATTGCATTGGCACGGGCAGACGGTTCCTGTCGAGGTGGACGGAGCGGCGGAGGAAGGCACACCTTTCGTTCCTGCAAATGGCAAACGCCGGATCATCCTCACGCCGAAGCCGGCAGGGCTTCGCTTCTACCATACGCATAATCGAGCTGGGGCAAATCTATCCGCGGGCCAATACAGCGGCCAGGTTGGCCCAGTTTATATCGAGCCCAAACATGAACCGGGAAATTATGACCGCGAGGTCTTTCTCACGTTGAAAGAATTCGAGCCATCCTTTAGCCGTGGCGGAGACATGGACATGGATTTCCTGTCGCCCGCAACTCGGGTGAAGGCTCTCGAGGAGCAGGGCGAGTCCGCGATGAAGGCATCGCTGGCCAAAGGCATGCCCAAGGGATACGAAGTCGGCTATCGCGCATTCACCATCAATGGCCGCATGCTGAGGCACGGAGAGCCGTTGCGCGTGAAGCCGGGCCAGCGAATCCTGTTCCATGTATCAAATGGAAGCGCCACAGAGATTCGCAGCCTCGTCTTACCGGGCCATTCCTTCCGTGTAATCGCATTGGACGGCAATCCTGTGCCGAATCCTGCGTCGGTTCCAGTGCTTTGGCTAGGAACAGCTGAGCGGGTCTCCGCGGTTGTGGAGATGAACCATCCGGGGGTGTGGGTTATGGGAGATCTTGCGGATGACGATCGGCGCCATGGCATGGGCATCGTTGTGGAGTACGCGGGACGCGCGGGGAAGCCGCAGTGGATTGCCCCGCGGCCTTTCCGCTGGAATTACGCCCGCTTCGCCAAACCGGGGGTCAGCGCCTTACCGCCGGACGAAACGTTCGAAATGACCTTTGTCAAAGAAAACGCCGCCGAGGAGGGTTTCAATCGATGGACGATCAATGGAGCCGCATATCCCATGTCCAACGAAATCGCTCCGGCGTCATTTCATCTGAAACAAGGCAAGCGCTATCGAATTCATATGTGCAATGCCAGCGATGACATCCACCCGATTCATCTGCATCGGCATAGTTTCGAACTAAGCAACCTGGCGGGAAAACCGACTGCTGGAATCCTGAAAGACGTGTTCATGCTTGGGGGCTACCAGGAGGCAGCCATAGATTTTATTGCCGATAACCCGGGCCTGACACTGCTCCATTGTCACCAGCAATTGCACATGGATTTTGGCTTCATGACGCTGTTTGACTACGTGTGAAGCCATCGGCAGAGAACCCACTCTTTTCTTTTTTGTAGTACCGTTCCCACTGAGGGGTGCCCCACCCTAGCGCGTTCTTTGCGCTAGGGTGGGAGGCAACGCTGTGAGCAGCAAATCGGCACGCGCAGAATCTGGCGGAGAGGGAGGGATTCGAACCCCCGATACCCGTTAAGGTATGTCCGCTTTCGAGGCGGATCGTTTCAACCACTCACGCACCTCTCCGCGTGTGAAAAGCTGTCGTTGGTCGTTCGTCCTTGGTCGTCGGCCTCCTTCGAAAGGCCGTCGTTGGTCGCTGATGGTTTTTGTCTCTTGTGAACGACGAACGGCTAACGACGAACGATTATCTACGATCCCTAAAAAACGCCTGGAGCAGTTCCGCACCCCGGCCCGCCAGCACCCCGCCGCGAACTTCCATGCGGTAGTTTAGCTGGGGGTGGTTCAACACCTGCATCACCGAATGAACCGCCCCGGCTTTGGGGTCGTCCGCGCCATACACCAGGCGCCTAATTCGAGCGTGGACCAGTGCCCCTGCGCACATGGGACACGGCTCAATTGTAGCAAACAGTTCGCAGTCTCCCAGGCGATGGTTACCAACGTTTGCGCCCGCTTCCCGCAAGGCTACCACCTCGGCGTGCGCGGTCGGATCGGATTCGGTCAGATTGCGATTCCATCCCCGGCCCACGATACTTCCACCACACACGACGACAGCACCCACCGGAACCTCGCCCGCTTCGAGCGCACGCTGGGCAGCGCGCAGTGCCTCCTCCATCCAGAGTTCATCGTGGTCGTCCGCCGTCGGTCGTTCGTCGTTCGCCATTGGCCCGGAAATCATTGTAATGGGCGAGGGGCACAGGCACCGCATCGGGTAGTGGTCTAGATTCAAACAAACCACAAAGGACACGAAGTTACACTAATGCGTGAAATCAAGGGCTCCTTCGTGTACCTTCGTGTCCTTCGTGGTTAAATCCGCTGTCAGGTCGTTCTCTCCGTGTCAACGGGCATGGTATGCTAACGGTCTATGGGGATGCCGAGCCTGCTGCGCAAAGTGTTTATGGTGGACCTGCTGAAGGGCCTCAGTGTCACGTTTCGTTACCAGGACCCCAAGGAAATCTACACCGAGCAGTATCCGTTACAGCGGCCGCAGGTGGCCGAGCGCTATCGGGGCGCGCCGCGGCTCAACGTGAATCCCGATACCAACGAAACCATGTGCATCGCCTGCGACCTGTGCGCACTGGCCTGCCCCGAACACCTGATCGTGGTTTCAAGCGCACGCAACGAGCAAACTCGCCGCAAGGAACTCACCACTTTTACCTACGACCTCAGCCGCTGCATGTTTTGCGGCTTGTGCGAGGATGCCTGTCCCGTCGATGCGCTCGAGCTCACCCAGGACTTCGAGCTGGCCAGCTACACCCGCGAGGGCGCGATCTGGAATCGCGAGATGCTGGAAAAAGGTCCGCAGCCGACACAATACCGCAAATGAGCTCTTGGCATTTAGCACTTAGCCCGACCGATGTCTGACGTGGTCCCCCTCGACCTGCCATGGAATATCTAGCGGAGGCGCGCAGAGCCTCGATTTGGCTAATTGCTAAGTGCCAATTGCTAAATGCTGGGTTGCTGCTGTGTCATGCAGTGCATGGCTCCAAAGCCCCAGATCAGATCTCCGGAGTAGATTCCGATGACCTCACGATCGGGGAAGAGGTCGGCGAGGATATCAAGCGCGATGCGGTCATTGGGGTCATTAAAGACGGGAACGAGTACGATCCCATTCGCGATGTAGAAATTCCCATAGCTCGCGGGCAGACGGCGTCCTTCGAAGAACACTGGTGAGGGCATCGGAAGCTCGATAATTGCCAATGGCTTTCCATCCTGGTCCGTGGCTTCGCGCAGGCGGCGGATGTTCTCGCGCAGCGGTTCGTAATTCGCATCACTGGGATCAGACTCGACTACTGTTACAACCGTGTCGGGGGCCACAAAGCGAGTGATGTCGTCCACGTGGCCGTGCGTATCATCGCCGGCAATCCCCGCGCCAAGCCATATCACATTCTTGATTCCCAGATAGCCGGCGAACACTTTCTCGTAGTCTTTGTGCCTCATCGTGGGATTACGTTGCTGGATGTTGCTCAGGAGGCATTCTTCGGTGGTGAGCAAGGTACCCTGACCGTTGACGTCGATCGACCCTCCTTCGAGAACGACACGCTGCTGGCCGAACATGGCGCGGACTTCGGGCGCATCGGTGGCTTTGGCCATCAGGCTGCCGATTTTTTCGTCGTTCTGATAGTTCGGATACCTGGCCCAGGCGGTGAAGCGCCACTTGATGGCGGAAAGAGCTGCCGAGCTTTGCTCGGCCCGTCCGGGTCTGAGACCCGGACCCACACAGGCACTGCGGGTCGCAAAAGTGCACCCAGAGTCGCGAGTCCAGACGCGATTGGTTGGCCAGCGGTGGAAGCTGACGTTATCGTTGAGTGCGTCGGCGCGGTCAAGAACCTTGCGAGCACGTTTCTCAGACGCGGCATCGTTGACGATCAGATCAACGCGTTCGCGGCGACTTAGATGGCGGATGATCTCCGCATAGACCCAGGGAATCGGTTCAAACTTTCCCGGCCAGTCATCTTTGTAATGAGGCCAGGCCAGCCAGGTGGCGGCATGCGGTTCCCACTCAGCAGGCATGCGGTAGACATCGAGTGGGATCGACTTGGAGATTATCTTCGGCATCGTCCTGCGGAGTTCTAGTCGATCAACCGATTCGTGATCCCCGCGTAGCTGTCGATTCGGCGATCACGCAGGAATGGCCAGTTGCGGCGAATGTCTTCCAGCGCACGGACGTCCACTTCGCCGATGAGAATCTCTTCTTTGTCGTGGGAAGCTTCCGCGCTGACCCGTCCAAAGGGGTCACATAAGAACGATCCGCCCCAGAACTCCAGCCCGGCGCCGGGTGCCGACTTGCCTCGAATGTCGCCAGTTTCAAAGCCGACGCGGTTAACCACCGCGACGTAGACTCCATTGGCAATGGCATGTGCCCGCTGAATCGTGCGCCAGGCATCGTGCTGAGCGTGGCCGAATTCTGCCTTCTCGGCGGGATGCCATCCGATGGCGGTCGGATAGAAGAGCACATGCGCTCCCTGCAGCGCAGTGAGACGGGCACCCTCGGGATACCACTGGTCCCAGCAGACCAGCGTGCCCACACGACCTGCGCTGGTATCAAAGGCTCGGAAGCCCAGATCACCCGGCGTGAAATAGAATTTTTCGTAATAAAGAGGATCGTCCGGGATGTGCATCTTGCGGTACAGGCCGCGCAAAGTGCCATCCGCGTCGAAGATCGCAGCCGTATTGTGGTACACGCCGGCTGCCCGCTTCTCAAACAACGAGGCAATCAGCACGATTTTGAGCTGCTTGGCCAAGTCGGATAACTTAGCCGAGGTTGGCCCCGGAATCGGTTCGGCCAGGTCGAACAAGGCGGCTTCTTCGCGCTGGCAGAAATATTGCGTCTGGAAAAGCTCCGGCAGGCAGACGACTTGAGCGCCGCTTGCGGCCGCCCGGCGCACTTGCTCGATCGCATGTTGCAGATTCTTGTCGGGATCGGATGTCATCGACATCTGAACCAGTCCGACGCGGAATTTCTCGGGTGGCAAGCGGAAAACTCCTCAGTTTTGGGGTCGCGAAATAGCATATCAGACAGGAATCAACGGCCGTTATTCCGCTTTCACCGCGCAGGTCAGTTTGAGCGCCGATGGAACACGGTAGCCCACAAGGAGAGCTTCTAGTAGAGTAGTGGTTCGGAAAAAAGAAGGCGCAGGTATGAGTATGAAGAACGGCAATCATGACGGCGCGGGGATCGAGCGCAAGCTGCACAATCCTATCGAAGACAAGCTGGTTCCGCTCGAAACGCTGGATCTCAACCGGGTGCATTCGATTGACGACCTGGTCCGGGCGATGGCGAAGACTGCCTTTACTGGCCGCCAACTGGGCGAGGCGGCCGACGTGCTCGAAGCCATGGCACGCGACCAGGACTGCTTTGTGGTCATGACCCTGGCCGGCGCCATGACCGTAGCCAAACAGAGCCTCATTATTGCGGAACTTATCGACCGCGGAATTGTGAACGCCATCGTTTCGACGGGTGCGTTGATGGCCCACGGGTTGGTCGAGGCGACCGGGAAGGCTCACTTTCGCTATAACCCCGACGTTCCTGACACCGAGCTTTACGAACAGGGCTATAACCGTGTCTATGACACGCTCGAACCTGAGCAGAACCTGGATCACGTGGAAGAAGTGATCTCGGAGATCCTGGAGAACTGGGACCACAACGAGGTGGTTTGCTCCTACAAACTGAACCACACCATCGGGGAGCATCTGGCCAAGCATGCCTGGGGGCAGCGCGGGATTCTGAAATCAGCTTACGAGAAAGGTGTGCCAGTATTTGTGCCGGCATTTACTGATTCAGAGCTGGGTCTGGATGTGGCTTTGAACAACCGTCTTCGTGAATCGACCGGGCGTCACAAGCTGCGTTTCGATCCGTTTGAAGACTTGGAGCATTTTGCGGCAACGTTGTTACGCCAGAAACGGCTTGGAATTTTTACGATCGGCGGCGGCGTACCGCGCAACTGGTCCCAGCAGTTTGGGCCGTTCATCGAGCTGCGCCACCGGCGGCTGGGAGAGAATGTGCCCCTGAAGCGCTACCACTACGGAGTAAGGATTTGCCCCGAACCCGTGTACTGGGGCGGACTTTCCGGGAGTCCGTACAGCGAGGCGATTTCGTGGGGCAAGTTCGTTCCGCCGGCCGAGGGTGGCAAGTTCGGCGAGGTGTTTGTCGACGCGACCGTTGGCTTGCCGCTGATTGTGGCAGCCGTGCTGGAACGCCTCGGCAAGAGCAAGCCCGGCTTGGAAGGCAAGAAGAAGGTAAAGGCGGGAGCACGGAAGTAGTCCGGTTGGCAGCCCATGCCTGACGATGATTCCTCAAACAAGAAAAGCCTGTGGGTCCAGATGGCAAGCTATAGCCAGCTGGCATTCATTTTTCCGGCGGCCACCGTCACCGGATGGCTCATCGGGCTTGGACTGGATCACTGGCTGCACACCACCTGGCTGTACATCGTGGGATTGATCCTCGGCATCGTCGCCGGCTTCGTCGAGATGATCCGCATCGTCAACTCATCCGACTTCAAGTGACCCGGGTGGTGAGCAGTGTTGTATCCTGCCTTCGATGGTGGCATCTCCTCAGCGACTGGGATCGTTCCCCTATGCGGCGGAGCTGCGCCGCGAGTTGAGCGTCCGTAACCGGCGATACGCCGCGAACCATGGACTGCCGAGCCGTGAAAGCTACGGCGACCCGCCGGTGATCTGTTACCTGCCTGCTGAAGACGGCTCCAGTCACGGCAATTTTCTGCCCGAGACCTACCGCGCCATCCTCAAGAACGAAAACTGGCGGAAGCGACTGGGCAAAGTCCACAGCCAGGCGCGCCACACTCTGCCGCGTGAAGAATGGCGCTGGAGGGAACTCGATGCCAGCACTAGTTCCGACGCGCTTTTGATAAATATCTTCTGCTATCCCGGCACGGCGAAGCATCGGGGGGTGTTCGACCTTCTCGGAGTAGGGTCCGGGGAGGTTGCGGAATTCGGCGTCAAAGCCCGCGTTCCGCTGGCCAATGGGAGAGCCGATCGGACTGAAGTCGATATGCGGCTGGGGGATCTGCTGGTCGAAGCCAAGCTCACGGAGTCCGGTTTTCAATCAGCAGCACCAGAATTGGTTGAAGGCTACCGCGATTTTCAGGAGGTATTTGATCGGCGGAAGCTGCCCAGGGAAGGGAAGCGCTACGTTTCCTATCAACTGATCCGTAATGTGTTGGCGGCTTACTCTGGCAACTGTTCTTTTTGCGTCATGGCGGATGCCCGCAGACCCGATCTCACCGAAGCTTGGTATGTCATCATGCTCTCGGTGCGAATCGTTGACGTGCGCCTGCGGTGCAAGATGATCACATGGCAGGAACTCCCCGAGCCCCTGCCCCGAAAACTGAAATTGTTCCTGCAGGAAAAATACGGAATTGATCCCGTCAGTGCCGGTGTGGACGCATCGCTTCAAAGTTTTCTTGTGAACCCATGAGTGATCCGCCAGAGAGCAGGTCCGAATTTTTCGCCGGCGCCGTCACACGCATCCCGCGTTTCATGATCCTGCTCGCAATCGTTTTCACGGCTGTTGCCTGGCTGCATTACGGATGGCGCATCGCCGCAGGATTTGCCGTCGGATGCGCCATCGCCTATCTCAATTTTTATTGGCTGGAGAGAGTAGTCAGCGCTGTCGCCGACCGCGCCACCAGTTCGGGACAGCCCCAATCGAGCGGGGGAGTCGTGTTCCGTTTTTTGGTGCGCTACTTTTTGATGGCTCTGGCTGCGTATGCTATATTCAGTGTTTCTCCCGCGAGTGTTTACGGCCTGTTTGCGGGCCTGTTTTTGCCCGTCGCGGGAATTGCCTGCGAGGCTGCCTACGAAGTCTATGCAGCCTTTGCGCGAGGCATGTAATACTGGAATTGCTTCTTTATGCCGGAACAACTCTGGTTCACAGCCATCTTGAATCATCTCTTCGCTGGCCCGGTCACGGCGCTACTACGGACGGTTCATGTCGATCCTAAGTATCCTGAGGCACCGGTCAGCAATGCCGCGGCCATGGAATTGTTCGTCTTCCTCTTCCTGGTCCTGCTGTTTGCGATGGTGCGCTCACGGCTTTCGGTAGATAAGCCGGGAGGGTTGCAACATCTGTTCGAGGGCGCACACGGTTTCATCGACGGTCAGGGCCAGGAGATCATCGGCCACGGCAGCGAAAAGTTTACTGCCTATTTGACGACCCTCGGCTTCTTCATCCTCTTCTGCAATCTCTTGGGACTCGTTCCGGGATTCGAGTCCCCGACGGGTTCTCCTGTCGTTCCGTTGGGCTGTGCGGTCCTGACTTTCATCTACTACCACCTCCAGGGGATCAAAAAACAAGGTCTCTGGCACTACCTGAAGCATTTCGCTGGCCCTAGTGTCGGACATCCGGTGGCCAACTTTCTTATGGCGATCCTGATGGTACCGATCGAAGTCGTCAGCCACTTAGCCCGAATGTTATCGCTGACCGTCCGCTTGTACGCCAACATGTTCGCAGGCGATATGGTCACGATGGTCTTCTTTTCCCTGGTACCCATCGGTTTGCCGGTCATTTTCATGGGACTGCACCTCGGTGTGTCGCTCATTCAGACTTTTGTGTTCGTTTTGCTGGCGAT
>Ga0187817_10001287_pt1 | contig 12142 bp, 11 predicted proteins | sample NC_wetland_sal_i_17_FD_132431 | JGI IMG/M metagenome (GOLD analysis project Ga0187817, IMG submission 132431) | Wetland sediment microbial communities from Neuse River Estuary, North Carolina, USA - SO4_2 | ecosystem: Environmental > Aquatic > Freshwater > Wetlands > Sediment | place: USA...
CCACTTGCGGGCACCTGGGTGACGTGGTCGGCGACAAACTCATCTACGACGCTCCCACCGCCCATGGCGGCAGCGGCGGGCCGGTCTTCAACTCGCACGCGGAAGTCATCGGTGTCAACGCGGCGTACATCGACGGCTTCTCTGGTGGCACCCTGGGAGTCTCCGTTCGCGCTCTTAAGCCCCTGATCGCATCCGCGCAGGGAAAGTGACCTCAGGGGGTTGCTGCCTTACCAGGGTTGATCCAGCCCGGCTCCCGCACATGTTCCTCTTCCAGTCGCCGCAGGCGCGCAGCCATGATTCCCGGCCGGCCTAAATACCCGACTACCCGCTGCGGATTGTCCCGCTCCACCACTGGCAGTCTTCCGATATCGTTACGCAGCATCTTTGACGCGGCGTCATGCAGCAGCTCATCTGGATAAGTGACGATTACGTTGCGCGTTCCGGCCTCGAGCACGCTCATAGCGCCACTTGGATCCTGATCGAGAGCGCGGAGCACATCGCCCCGCGTGATCAGGCCTACCACCTTGCCAGCGGAATCCAGAATGACCAGCCCCTGATGCCCGCTGACCGCCGGATCGCGCCGGGCGATGCGATCCGACAATTCACTCACTTTCATTTCAGCGCTGAGCGTCGGGACGTCCTTGTCCATGGTGTCCGAAACCTTCATCTGCTGCAGCACGTCGGTCTCATAATCCTGATGAATGTGCAGGCCCCGCCGCGCCAGCTTTTCCGTCATGATGGAAGCTCTGGGCATCAGGAGCATGGCGATGCCGTCAGCAATAACGCTAACCAGCATCAGCGGCAGCACCGAGTTGTAATCGCGAGTGATTTCGAACGCGAAGATGATGAATGAGAACGTGGCCCGCGAAGCCGATCCGAACACCGCTCCCATGGCCACCAGCGCAAATGCCCCCGGTGACAGATTTGCAGACGGAAGGATTCGATTCACTGCCATCGCAAAGACTCCGCCCAACGCCGCGCTCGACATGAACATGGGAGCCAGCAGCCCGCCTGAGGTACCCGAACCCAGCGAAATCACCAGAGCAACCGCCTTTGCGACCATTACGATGATCAGCAGCTTCCACGCCAGGTTCGCATTCAGAATGTCGCCGATCGTGTCGTATCCCACACCCAGAACCCGCGGCACAAAATAGCCGATGATTCCGAGCCCCAAAGCTCCAATCGCCGGCCACCAGAGCTCATCGACCGGCAGCTTCTCGAACTGGTCTTCGGTCCAGTAGAGCAGCTTGCTGAAGCCCACTGCAGACAGTCCGCAGATCACCCCTAGAACCAGGTAAAACGGCAAAACCCGGGGGATACCGAAGTCCATGGCCGCGACCTTGAACATAGGTCCCGCGCCCAGCAGTTGCATGTGGACCGCCGTCGCCAGCGTGCTGGCAATCACCAACGGAATAAACGACCGCGCCTTGAATTCGAACAAAAGCAGTTCGATGGCGAGAATCACGCCGGCAATCGGAGTGTTAAACGTCGCCGACATGCCCGCCGCCGCACCACACGCGAGCAGCACCTTGCGTTCTGACGCTGTCGTGTGTACCGCCTGTCCCACCAGGGAGCCGACGGCCCCGCCCGTTTGAATGATTGGGCCTTCCGCGCCGAAAGGTCCTCCGGTGCCAATCGCAATGGCGGCCGAAAGCGGCTTGAGGATCGCGATTCGCGGCTGGATGCGGCTGCGGTTGAACAACACCGCTTCCATGGCTTCCGGAATGCCGTGCCCCTTGATTTTCGGGGTTCCGTACTTGGCCATGAATCCGACAATGATCCCGCCAATCACCGGAATCGGGATCACCCAAAGTCCAAGCTGGTTGTGGCGCGCGCTCATGAACTCGGCCACAAAGCGATGGTAGAAAAAGATATTTGTAAACAGCCCGATCAGCTTGTAGAGCACGTAGGCAATCAGCCCGGCGATCAAGCCGATTCCCGCAGCCAGGAAGGAGATCAAAAGCATGCGGAACTGTGCCGGCTCAGCAATCCTTACATCTCGAACCTGCGAGCCGGTAGCCCCCATAGTCGCTAGCGGCGAATTGGCGTCGCGATCGACTGTCATGCGCGGCTTGTTCCCCTGCCGATTCGCGACAAAGCTTTGGGTGCCGATTCTTCGCCGCGTTTGCTGTGGATCACGCGCCGCAGCGCGGCAATCAGGGCGGGCCCTTGCATCCGGAGTTCGGCGCGCGTGTTTAGCGAAAGCTCGCCCAGGACCTTCTCGCCTTTCCTGGTCAACGACAGCAAAACCTCCCGCCGGTCCTCGCCCCCTCGCTCTCGACGGACGTACCCCGCAGCCGCAAGCCGATTCACCAGTTCAACCGTGCTGTGGTGTTGAAGCTGCATCCGCTCGGCCAATTCGCCGATCCGTGGTCGCTGGTCCTTGGGCAACCCTTTCACTGCCAGCATCAACTGGTGCTGCTGGGGCTCCAGGCCGGCTTTGCGGGCAACCTGTTCGCTGAAGTGAAGGAATCGGCGGACTTGGTACCGCAATTCCGCCAGTGATCGGTAGTCAGACAGGGTGAGTGACTTTTCCATGCAGCAAAGTATCGTGCCAAGACTATTGTATATCGTTTGATCGTATGACGATATATCTCCGTGGTCCGTAGCCAGTGATCCGTAGTCACCACGGAACCACCCCCAACTGGCCACTCGCCACTGCCCACGGATGACTAACTCCACTGGCCACCGGGGTTCCCCTCCATTTAGAATCCCTAGTCCTCATATTTCTGTATGAATAGTGGAGGCCGGGCGTCCTCGCCCGGCGTTACCATCGCCATGGAAGAGGTGAGACGCCTGTGATTGCGCGCTACACCCGCCCCGAGATGGGCCGTATCTGGAGCGACGAAAACCGCTTTCGCACCTGGCTGGCCGTGGAAGTGGCGGCTACAGAGACCCTGGCGGAAGCCGGCATGGTGCCCAAAGATGCTGCCCAGGCTATCCGCGAGCGTGCCGACTTCAATCTGCAGCGCATCCATGAGATTGAGGCCGAAGTCCGCCACGACGTGATCGCCTTCACCACCGCCGTGGCCGAGATCGTCGGCCCCCACGCCCGCTGGTTCCACTACGGCCTGACCTCCAACGATGTCGTGGACACGGCCCAGGCTCTCCTCATCGGCCAGGCTTCCGCCATCATTGCTGCCGATCTCGAGCGACTCTCCGACGTCCTCAAGCGCCGCGCCTGGGAATTCAAAGACACTCCCATGGTCGGCCGCACCCACGGCGTTCATGCTGAGCCAATCACGTTTGGCTTCAAGCTGGCCAACTGGTACTCCGAAACCCAGCGCAATATCGAACGCTTCCAGCGGGCGGCCGAAGATATGCGGGTGGGCAAGTTCTCCGGTGCCGTGGGGACCTTCGCCCATCTCAATCCGGAACTTGAGGAAAAGATCTGCGCCCGGCTGGGATTGAAAGCCGCTGCCGTTTCTTCCCAGGTCATCCAGCGCGACCGTCACGCCCATTACATGGCCACTCTGGCGGTCATCGCGTCCACGCTGGACAAGATCGCGACCGAAATTCGCCATCTGCAGCGAACCGAGGTGCGCGAAGCCGAGGAGTACTTCAGTGAGAAGCAGAAGGGCTCATCTGCCATGCCGCACAAGCGTAACCCGGTGACTTGCGAGCAGATCAGCGGCCTCGCTCGAGTGGTGCGCTCCAATGCCCAGGCCGCGTTTGAGAACGTGCCCTTATGGCACGAGCGCGATATCTCCCATTCCTCGGTCGAGCGGGTGATCATTCCTGACTCCACCAGCCTGGCGGACTACATGCTCCAGAAGACGGCCCATCTCATCGATACGATGTTTGTGTACCCCGAGCGCATGGCCGCCAATCTGGAGATCGGGGGCGGCTTGGTGTATAGCGGCCAGCTTTTGCTCGATCTGGTGGAGCACGGCGTTTCTCGGGAGGACGCCTACCGCATGGTGCAAAGCCACGCCATGCGTGCCTGGAAAGAAGGTCTGAATTTTCGTGATCTGGTCTTCCGAGACAAAGCCATCACCAGCCGCGTACCGAAAAAGCAACTGGAGCACGCTTTCGATCTGAAGCGGCAACTACGAAATATCGATAGGATTTTTGCGCGAGTTTTCAAAGACGAGGCCGCGCCAAAGAAATCCTCCCGTCGTAAGCGCTAGGTTCCTCGGGAGCAGTGCCCTAACCGCTCTTCCCCTTCCTGAACCCACTAACGCCCAGCGCTCCAGCCCCGCCCATCAACAAGGTTAGGTTCGCGGCTAGCAATGTCAGCGGGAACTCGACACCCGGGACGAAAAACCCTTTCTTTATGTGGTAGACCATGATCGCTACCAGCATGTCAACAGCGAACAACGTCGCCACCAATCTTGTGAACAGTCCCAGGATCAGGGCGATCCCGCCCAGAAGTTCGAGTGCGGTCACCGCGACGGCAGCTACCGTGGGGTAAGGAATTCCAAGCGAACCAAAGAACCCGCCAACGGTGTGAAACCCCCAGGAAAGCTTCTGCCAACCATGCATCACAAACACCACGCCGACCACGATGCGCAGCACAGTGTTCCCCCACGGGCGTAAACCGGATCCGTTGCTCATCAGGCTCTCCTTATTCAGTTGACGGTTCTGTGGTTGCTATTTCTTATAGTCATCCCTGACAAGAAACACAAATCTTTACACTCCGCCTCTGTCCGGCGGCGTCCAATAAACTAACTAACCGGTTAAAAACTATTTTGAAGGTGCCGGGTTAATCCTTGTAGAGGATGGGGGAAACAATGAAATACATAGTTCGAATTCTGGGGTTATTTCTCGCAATCAGCGCCGGCAGCGTGGGGCTCATGGCGCAAAGCTCTGGCGCGGCCCGCTACGATGCTTCGATCCAGTCCAAGGTCACGCAGAAATTGACGGCCAAGAAGCAGTTCCAAAATGTGCAGGTGGCGGTCGAAGACGGAATCGTGACTCTGACCGGTAACGTGGACTTATACCAGCAAAAGCTGGATGCAGCCAAGCAAGTCCGCAAACTGGCCAACCTGCAGGGCGTTCGCAACCTGATCGAGGTTGCCGGCAAGAATGTGTCGGATGCCCAGCTGACGGCCCAACTGGACCGTGAAATCTACTACGACCGCATGGGGTACGACAATCTGTTCAACTTCATGGCGGCCTCGGTAGAGAACGGCGTTGCCACTATCAGCGGCGAAGCGCGTACCGAATATGACCGCGACTCCGCCCTGGCGCTGGTCAACAACACTCCCGGCGTCAAAGACGTCGTGAGCCATGTGAAGGTTGCTCCGGCGTCGTTCTTCGACGATCGAATTCGAGTCCAGACCGCGAGGGCCATCTATCGCGATCCCGTACTGAGCCGGTATGGCATCGATCCGGCGTATCCGATTCGCATTGTCGTGGACAACGGGCATGTGACCCTGTACGGCGCGGTCGCTAGCCCGATGGACAAACAAGTTGCCGGCATTCGTGCCAACCAGGTCTTCGGCGCCTTCAGCGTCCAGAACAACCTGGAAGTGGTCAACAAGTCGTAAGGTCCTTGGCGGTTTAGGACCGGAGGTGAGAGGCGCGGCTTCGGCCGCGCCTTTTCCGTTTCCTGAATCATTTCGGTGGAGTGTGCTCGAACGGCAGTTTGGTGTAGCGTGCCTTCTCTGCATCGATAATCAAAGCTACCCGTCCCTCTGGGCTGCGGAACGGAAAGGGCTTGCCCGTGTACTTGTGCGAGATCGGATCCATGACTTTCAGGTCGGGGTCTGGACGACGCTCGACTACCCGGCCGCGAATTTGGCATTCGCGGTAGGGATCTTCCAAATCCACAATCGATAACGCCACCCGCGGGTCCCGGCGCGTGTTCTTGGCTTTGAGTGAGCTTTCCCCGGTACAAATCACAATCCGCTCCCCTTCGCGGCCGACCCAAACTGGCACCGACTGCGGAGAACCGTCCGGCATCAGCGTCGCCAAATGGGCAAAGTTGGCACGATCGATCAGTTGTTTGACTTCGGGGGACAAGGCAATGCCCATGGGATTCCTCCTTGTTCAGATTCACGAGAGCCGGTTGATCAGCGATGCCACATACCCCGCCCCGAACCCATTATCGATATTCACCACGCTGACGTTCGAGGCACAGGAGTTCATCATCCCCAACAATGCCGCTACGCCTTTGAACGCGGCGCCGTAGCCCACACTGGTAGGCACCGCAATCACAGGCACGCCCACTAGCCCGCCGACGACGCTGGGCAGCGCGCCTTCCATCCCGGCACACACAATGATCACACGCGCTCGCGTCAGCGTCCCGCGATTGGCCAGCAAGCGATGGATCCCCGCCACGCCGACGTCATACAAATGCTCGACATCGTTGCCCATGACTTCGGCAGTCACCACGGCCTCTTCCGCGACCGGGATATCGCTTGTGCCCGCAGAAACTACGGCAATCGTTCCCTTTCCGTATTTGTTCGAGTCGAGCTGCAGAACGATGGCTCGCGCCAGTTCACGGTATTCCGCCTTGCGTACTTTTCTTTTTACGGCTGCAAACTGCTCCTTGCTGGCGCGTGTCGCCAGGATGTTGTCACCGTGGCGTGCGAGTCGCGAAAAGACTTGTGCCATTTGTGCCGGTGTCTTTCTTTCTCCGAAAATCACCTCCGGCATCCCGGCGCGCAGAGCCCGGTGGTGATCGACCTTGGCGAATCCCAGATCTTCAAACGGTAAGTGTCGCAGTTGCTCGACGGCCTGGTCGGGAGAGACCTTCCCGGCTCGTACCTGTTGGAACAGTTTGCGGATGGATTCGGCGTTCAAGGCAGCACTCAGCAGTCAGCACTCAGCATTTTGCACTTAGCATTTAGCATTTAGCCGAGACTCCTCTAGAGTAGCAGGACAGCAAGCCTCTGGATCAGGCAGGAGTTGTTTTTGCGGATTTGAATGAATCTGGAAGGACCAAATGTCAAGTGCTAAGTGCTGCCTGCTGCCTGCTCTACCGCTTCTTACTGCCCGAGCGTATCTTGCCCAGGATGTCCTTGCACGTCTCCCAGCCCTGGCCCGGTCGTTCAATGTGAGCGAGGAACCAATGCCGCAAAACGATTCGGCTGATCGATCCCCGCAGATACACATCGTACAGCTCGCTGCCCATCATGTATCCCAGCTTCTGTGCAGTCGTATCGAATGCGCTTCGACCGCCGCGCAGAGCGCACCCGGCCAGCTTGTCAAAGCCCCGGATCGAGAAGTTGGAGACATGTTGTTCGCGCATTGCCGGGCGCGCCGGATTCAGCACTCGTGAACCGAAATAGGCCAACGCGTGTTCGACCACCCGGGCATAAAACCGGTCTTTCAACGTCAGCGACGACATGACCGAGCTATTCCCCCGCACCGGCAAACCCCGGCACGCATGGTGTAGGAAGCGCGCCACTTCTTCGGCGGCATACATCATCTGGAATTCGCGGACATAAAACGCATTGATCGAAGGCAGATAGAGGCTCCCTTGTCCTTCCACCTTCTGCAGCATGGTGTCGACCTTGTTCGCCTCGTAGCCTGCTCTTGCCAGCAGTTGCCGCAAACGGCCGTCCGTGGAGCCGCAATATACTTCTGGCATCAGGTCCACCAGGAACTTCGGCTGCGTACTGTTGTGCGGCGAATAGCGGTTGATGTCGAGGAAGCACGTCATGCTGTCAATCAGGTTGTAGATCGTGGGTACCAGGTCCGGGTACCCGTCATCGCCCAAACAGCGTGACAGGTAAAGGCGGTAGCTCTCGTATTTCTCGAGTGGTGTGGAATTGAAAACGCAGACTACTTCATCGTTCACCCGCACCGCTTCCACACGCTCTTGCCGCTCGCCGGTCGCATCCCAGTACAGTGAATCGACATTTTGCAGGACGGTCAGTACCCGCTGCTCCGGTAGTCGCTCATGCAGGAAGCGCGGAAGGTGCCCGGGAGCCAGGTGCGACTCCCCGAACAAAACGAAAATCACGGCATTAGGATGGTGCTCACGAATCTCCGCGATCTTGTCCACCGCATGACGGTCTCGGGTCCCGATCTTGCGCATGTCCTCACGTGGCATGCAGTCCAGGCCGTAGATGCCCTCCCCGTGCTCGCGCGCAGCCACCAGCAGTTCATAGAAAGGCGCCCATTCGTATCCCCAGTCTTTGTCAAAACGGATCCGCTCGCGTAGCTCGCGTTGATCAATCTCCCGGCGCCACCATTCCTGCAGAATGTGCTGATGGTGGGCGAAAATGGTTTCCACTCCCAGGACCACCGGACGGTCTCCGGGCTGCGCCCGCTCTTCCAGCAGAGACGCCGCGTAGCGCTGTGCGGTCGGGAGTGCGTGATAGTCGCCGACGAGGACTACGTCAGCGGCATTCATCGTATTGGCAAATTTTTGGGAGTCCAGAATGGAATCGTAGGAGCGGAAGGCGTGGCTGAAGTCACGAAGATATTTTGTCTTCCCGCAGGAGTCGGTGGCCCGAAGCTCGCGCTCCACTCCCACCAGCGCATGCAGTTGCGCTGCGTTGCGGCGGAATCCGAGATTCGTGGGTGACGCCATTGTTCTGTCCTTGACTACCCTGCCTGCGGCTCCCTATGCTCACAGCTTCAAGGAGCCCGCTTGCCCAACCACCCGCCTCACAACCTGACCGTAGCCGCGACCGGAGCCAGCGGAGCTTTATTCCTCCGGCATTTCTTGCTCGCCCTGGAACGCGACCAACGCGTCCAAACCGTAAATTTCATCGCCTCTGACAGCGCCCTGAGGGTGATGGCGGAGGAACTGAACCTCCATGGCCGCAGCAATCTGGTTAAACAGATAATCGGCAAAACCGCTCGAAAAATTCACCTGCAAGCTAATGCCGATATCGGCGCCAACATTGCCAGTGGCTCCTATCCCACTGATGCCATGGTAGTTATGCCATGCAGCATGGGGACGCTGGCCCGCATTGCCAACGGCATCGCCTCGCATCTCATTGAGCGCGCGGCAGATGTCTGCCTCAAGGAGAAGCGTCCCCTGGTGCTCTGCGTCCGCGAGACGCCGCTCAGCAAGATCCACATCCGCAACCTGTACCGGGCCGCCGACGCCGGAGCTACGATCTTCCCTCTCATCCCCACCTTCTACAACCGGCCCACTAGCTTAGATGTCCTGGCGCGGGAGTTCGTAAACCGCGTTCTCGCCCACATCGGCCTGCCGCAGCCTGAGGCCTACCGCTGGAAGGGCTGAAAGATCAGGTACTTACACGCCAAGCTCTATCTTTGGGGGGAAAGACAAGTGTAGGGAGATTAGAGGGTCGTGAACCAGATGACGGAGGTCATTGGCCTCCGGGTCACAAAGGACTGGATTCCGAAACCGCTGAGGGTTAACTCTCCCGCTACCCACCTCCGTGCGGTTTGCTCCTGCGCAGCTTTTGGGGTAATCTGCGCTTACACCGGAAAGGAGGTGGTCGGATGACAAGTTCAGAAGGCAAATGTAGTACCCAAAGACCAGGTGAGGTGGCTGAGACTTAGAGCTGGTTGCTCTAAGCGGGACTTTCGCGGGTTTCGGCCCACGGGAGTTACAGCCCGCACACTAACCGGTGAGTTTGGACTCGGTTTCGGCGTAGGTCGCGCCGGAGTCGATCTGTACCCGGAGTTGCCGTAAGAGGCCACGTAGAGTGACCACCTCTTGGTCAATCCCAAACAGTCCACCGGGCGGCCCGTGCGCAAGCGCGGGCCGTTCTGTTTGTACAAAGAAATCTTCACCGCCGAGACTAAGCTCCGCTTTTTTCAAACCCCAACTGGATCACTTCCGCGGTGTCCTTCGCCAACGGAAGCCCGGCCACTTCTTCTCTGGTGAACCAGCGGGCCTCGTCCGCATCCTCGGCAGCTCTCGGTTCCCCACCAACTCTCTGGCACAGAAAATCGATCAGCACATAGTGGTACTTCGTACGCCCGTCGCCATCGCGCAGAACCCGGTCATAGACCCCAAGCAAATCCGCGGTTTCGACGGCCATGCCGGTCTCCTCCCGAGCCTCCCGGACAGCGGCTTCCCGCAAGGTTTCGCCCACTTCCAACACCCCGCCGGGAATCGACCACTCGCCCGCCAGCGGCGGATGCCCCCGCTTCACCAGCACTACACGGTCTCCCTCGATAATGATTGCACCCACTCCCACCAACGGCTGCTCAGGATATTCACGTTTCATGGCTTAAGAACCTGTCCGAGCGATTCTAAAGCAAGCCGGGGCCCTTGACCCGGCCCTTCGCCGAATCCCTGCGCCCTCGTGTCCTTCGTGGTTAGAATGACTGCGTGGCCCTGGAAGAATACAAGCGCAAACGCCGCTTCGAGGAGACTCCGGAGCCGCCGCCCAAGCTTGAGAAGAAATCCCAGCATCGCTTCGTGGTTCAGAAGCACCGCGCCACTCGCCTCCATTACGACTTCCGCCTCGAGATGGAAGGTGTGCTCAAATCGTGGGCCGTCCCCCGGGGCCCATCGCTCGATCCCGCCGATAAGCGCCTCGCCATGCAGGTGGAAGATCATCCCGTCTCTTATTTCGATTTCGAAGGCATCATTCCCGAAGGCAACTACGGCGCCGGCACCGTGATGGTTTGGGACGTGGGCACTTGGGAGCCTCTCTCGCCCCAGCCGGTCAATGGCAAGTACGTTCCCGGAACCGAAGCTGAAGCTGCGGCCATGCTGAAGAAAGGAGACCTCAAAATCCGTCTTCATGGCAAGCGGCTCAAAGGCGATTTCGCCCTGGTCCACATTCGTTCCCGGCGTGCCGACAGCAAGGGCAACGAGTGGCTACTGATCAAGAAGCAAGACTCCGCGGTCGTCGAGGGCTACAACATCGATGAATACGACACTTCCGTGCTGAGCAAGAAAACCATGGCTCAGATTGCCGGCGACAAGGGATCAGCCGAATGGAAGAGCAGCCGCCCTGCGTCCCGCGGAAAACTGAAGGCTCCCTGGCTGGCCGACACTTTGGCCAAGCTGGATACAAAAAAACGAATCGCACAGGGCGCAGAGAACGCAGAGGGTAAAAAAAAACTTAGGACCAAGGGCGCTCAACCCGAGACCTCACGAGCCGTCTCGGAAACACAGAAAGACTCTGCGTCCTTTGCGTCCTCTGCGGTGAAAGGTTGGAATGGCGCGGTCAAGCGCGAAATGCCAGTTGTGATTACTCCCATGCTCGCTACATCAGTCGAGAAGCCTTTCGACAATCCCGACTGGCTGTTCGAGATCAAATGGGACGGTTATCGCGCCGTGGCTTTCCTTTCATCTGGCAAAGTTCGCCCGGTGTCACGCAATCAGAATGACCTCACCGGGCAATTCCCCGAGCTGCACGACCTTCCGCGATTCATCAAAGCCGAGACCGCCATCCTCGATGGGGAAGTCGTCGCACTCGACGATCAGGGACGGTCGTCGTTCAGCCTGATGCAGCAACGCACGGGATTTCGCAGCCATGGCCGCCGCGTCACCGCACGCGCCGACATCTCCATTGCCTACTACATATTCGATTTGATTTACCTGGACGGCTACGACCTGCGCCGCGTGCCGCTGGAGGAACGCAAGGCTGCTCTGAACCGAATCCTCACGCCAAACCAGCTCATCCGCTATTCAGAACATTTCCCGGGAGGCGTGGCCCTTTTTGAAGCCGCCAAACAACAAGGTCTGGAAGGTATTCTCGCCAAACTCCGTGGCAGCTTCTATGAAGAGCGGCGTAGCCGCGAATGGCTGAAGATCAAGATTACCCAGACCGTTGACTGCGTGGTCGGTGGCTATACCGAGCCCGAGGGCGGCCGCCAGTACTTCGGTTCCCTCGTGCTCGGGCTCTACAACGAGAAAATCCAGCTCATCCACGTCGGACACGCCGGCTCCGGATTCGATACGGTCACGCTGAAACAAATTTGGGAAGTGCTGAAGCCGCTCGAGACAAGCTGCAATCCTTTTCACGGTCCGGTCGAGACCAAGCCCGCACATTGGGTACGCCCCAAACTGGTAGCAGAAGTGAAATTCACCGAGTGGACCCACGAAACCGCCGAAGGCGGCCTGAAACTGCGCGCGCCGGTGTTCATGGGCTTGCGTGAAGATAAAGATCCGAAAGAATGCACCTTGGCAGGCCAGATCCCGGAAATGAAGATTTAGCGCCTCTAACTGAGAGCCGACAGCTGAAAACTGCTATTTGATCTCTTTCATCGGCAACATGGAACCGTAATCCCGTCCTGTCGGTTCCAC
>Ga0187817_10001288_pt1 | contig 12140 bp, 10 predicted proteins | sample NC_wetland_sal_i_17_FD_132431 | JGI IMG/M metagenome (GOLD analysis project Ga0187817, IMG submission 132431) | Wetland sediment microbial communities from Neuse River Estuary, North Carolina, USA - SO4_2 | ecosystem: Environmental > Aquatic > Freshwater > Wetlands > Sediment | place: USA...
AAGTTAAGCGCTGCTCCGATCCTTAGCGTGCCATGGAATCCGAAAATCTCGATCAGCAGCAGCGGCAGGATCGCCCCGGTAGTAGCGCCCAGAACGTTCGCCAAGTAGAGGTAGCTGAACGAGCGCGGTGACTCCCGCTGGAAGGCGGAGCGAATCGCGAGCATGGCCAGCGGGATCGTCGCCCCCATGCAGGCACACCAGGGCACCAGCGAAACCGCCACCCAAACTCCGGAAAACAGGTAGTAAGCGAACGACGACGAAGACCCCAAGCCACGCAGCAGATCGCGCCCCCAGGTCAGTCCGTAGGGCACCGCCACCGCCGAAAGGCCAATCAGCAGCTCGGTGAGCGCATACAAACGCAGCGGCGGAAAGCCTCCACGCCAACGCCGCGCCAGCTTTCCGCCAACCCATGATCCCAGCCCAAGCCCAGCCATGAACATGGAGAGCACGGTGGAGACCATGGCGGTAGTCACACCGAAGTCGGCCATCGCCAGTCGCAGCCAGATCAGTTCGTACAACAGGCTACAAAAGCCGGAGACGAAGAAAAACACAAACAGCCAGGCCATCGCCGTTCACCCACCCGCCGGGATCGGCACACGGTACACGCTTTCGCGCCGAGGCGATCGAACAAAAAGTGAATTTGGTTCCGGACACTGTATCCCGGTAATCATGCGATGGAGTGAGAATCCGCTAGCCAAATGCTGTGCAGAAATCTCCTGTTTCATCTCTAAATCGCTCGCATTGTGCTGCGAGCGTCTTGCACGGCCAAGCTGATGCGGCCGGTCCCAATGGCCGGTCACCGGGACGCTTGCAGCAGGCCCGGAAACGACCGTGGAATCAAGTCCAGCATGAATTCAGCGAAGCGATCGGATCCGGCCTGATTCCAATGGCCATCATAGTGAAAGAAACATTTTCGAACATCCGCGGGTTGCATGTTGGCAAAAGCTCCGCCCCCATCCACGAACCTGGCGCCGATCTCCTGCGCAAAAACCTGCGCCTCGGTCCTGTAGGGATCGTTCTCCCATGTGGACTTGACCAATCGATCCCGGGTGGAGAGGAACACAACCAGCGCCGGCACCTTGCGACTGGAGACAAACTGACGGATATCCTCAATCAAACGCTGCTGTTGCGGATCAAATCCGGGAGCTTTTCCCGGCGCTTTCTGCTTGGACTCCCACCAGCGGTCCAAAGAGTCGAGAATCTGCGTTGCCAGCGCCGGCCGAAGCTCGGACCGCGGAATCGACGGCGGCCACTCCTTGTTCAGGGCCTGCTCAAACTCGGCGTCGGAAAGTGTGTAGGTGCTGTTCCACGCATAAGGGCACGCCTTGGTTTGTTCGAGTGTTGCCGGGTAGGTCTTTGGATCCCAGCTCCCGCAATACCGCCACGTGATGCGAGTGCCGTGGTTTTCTGCGACCAGGAATTTGCGTTCTAGATCATGAGGGGAGACAACAAACACAATTCCGTCCAGTTCGTAATTCTGGACCGCGACCAGCCGAGTTAGTATGCTCCACCAGTTTGCCAGCCCAACGCCCCCGAGGGAGAAGTTGAGCATCTGCAATTTTTCTCCGCCCGCTTCTGCAAGAGCCTGGGTTCGATCTGGCCAATTCGTTTCAAGGTAACCCCCAGCAGAAAACGAATTGCCAAAGACAGCAATGCGGCGAGTCGAGCCGTCGGGGCGCGCAGGAGCGAAGTCGCTCTGGCTCGGAAATCCTTGCGAATTCCCCTTCAGCCATCCGACCCAATCGACCGTCCCATTGGTGATGCGGCCCCAACGCGAGGGTTGTTGGGTCAGGATGTAGCCCCGAACCGGATCGAAGTGCACCGTCTTGCCGGATTCGTCGAGGAGTCCCAACGTGGTTCCTGCCCACGAAAACCCGTAGTACGCAGTCACTGCCAATTCTGCAAACAGATATCCAAAAAGAAGGCCGAAAACGGCCGCGTAGATTCGGAACGACCGGTGCTGCCTGGCTTTCAGCCTTGCAGCTTGAATCGCGAGGAACGCCGCTGCAAGTGTCAAGCCAGCGAAATACATTGCGAGGAACATTCATCCCCTCCCTTGAAGGGATTTCGGCGTTGATACGCTGGCTCTGTTTTCCAGAGAGTCGTCGAATAACCGAAATTTCATGGTCAGAACAGAGTGTAGATAAAAGGGGCGATGGCCGAACTCTGCGCAACCACCAGCAATATCCCAAACAGAAGCAGCGCAGCAATCATAGGCAGCATCCACCAGCGCTTGTTGGCCATCAAGAACGACAGGAGCTCGCCCGCGATACCAAAGCGACGGGCTGCGCTCGACAGGAAGGACATGTTTATTCACTCCGATCCATATACTCTAACATTTCCGGCCGTGGCCGCCCCTGGCAGGTTCAGGCCATAAGCAAATCGCACACGACGCGACGGCCGCGTTAGATTTGCCATTATCCCACAAGATGCTGTTGGCAACCACGCAAATGGGTGGCCCGCAGGGCCCATCTCAAACTGAGGCCTCGGGCCGTCAGCAGGCCAGCAACGAAGAAGCATAGCCCTATTGCGTGGGGGCGTGCTCCTTGCTGGCGGCCAGTTGACTTACGATCCAGTCCCCTAACTGCGCAGCGATCAGAGCATTGGCTTTGCCATTGGGGTGATCGTCCAAAGGTGTGACCCAGAGGGTGCTCTCCGGGCCGTGGTTTCGCAAGCCGTCGATCAGATCCAGAACCGGTACCTGCTCCGGTGCCAACACGTCCTTGATCTTCTGATGGGCCGCGCGGAAGGGGTAATGGTCGTTGATCTGGTGCAGTTCCGGGAGGAGAGCCACGAGGAGCGTGGTGTGGTCATTGCGAGTCGCAACCGCCAAGTCCCGCAAAGCCGCTTTGCATGCCTGGAAACCGGGACGATTGTCCTCATACAAAGACGCGTAATACGTCTTCCAATCCGGACGAGTACCGATCCTTCTTAAAAGCCCGTCGAAGCGGTTAGTCAAGAAGGCAACCAGGTAGGACCGGTCGATAAGGAAGCCCCTCTTTTCTGTGGGGACCGGCTCTGGATCGTTGATGAAGTACACGAGGATGACCAGGTCTGGATGAAACTCCCGCCCGCGCGTTTCGTAATAGGTCACCTCCTGGACCGTGTCATAATTGCCGACGCCGGCATTGATCGCCTCAAATCGCCGGTAGCCAGGCACATTACGGGCGTTAAGCTCGCGTTCGAGGATCTTCGCGGCTGTTTCATTCAGAGGAACCCCCCACCCCAAGGTTGTCGAATCACCCAGGAGCAGGATTCGGTAGACATTGCCGGGTTTTTCCAGCGAGTATTCATGGTCCCGAAGCCCTTGTGAATTGATACTCATGTCCGTCCCCATCAGGAATGCGTGGCTGTCTGGCCGGTGAGCGAAGCTCAACTTTGGGTTCGGAACGGGATGCTTCAGCCGTACGGCATATTTCCACATCTCCATAGAGAAGTCCATGCTGCGGTAAAAGACAATACGAAGAGCAGCTTCCAGAAGCAGTGCTGTAAACATGAGGGCAAAAATAATCAGCGCCGACCTCTTCAGCAGGTTCCCAACCATTCACGAATCTCCATTTCCGCGGCCCTGTCGGCGCCATCGGTCACCGCCCATCGAGCGCCTTTCCCGTTGGCCGCCGTGGCGGTGATCTTCGAAAGAGCCGGCGACCGCCGCACCTCGTGCCGATGGACGGTCCAGGGCGGCATCGGAGATTTGGCGGTCTTGCACCTCCCGCATATCATAACCCGCTGATCGCGGGGCAATCCTGTAGACTACGGTGGCTAGGGGCGAGTGCCGGGCTTGGCAGCCGCAAGCTATTATGTGACTCTGACCGCGTATGAGGGACCGAGATGCTTAACGGAAAGCGGATCGCCGTGGTCATGCCGGCCTACAATGCGGCGAAGACGCTGGAAAAAACTGTCCGCGAACTGCCCGAACTGGTCGATACCAAGATCCTGGTGGACGACTACAGCTCTGACGAAACGGTGCAAATCGCGAAGACGTTAGGATTGCGGGTCTTCGTTCATGGGCAGAATTACGGATATGGCCGAAACCAGCAGACCTGCTACCGCGAGGCGCTGGCGGCGGGAGCGGATATTGTCGTGATGGTTCATCCCGACTATCAATACACGCCGCTTCTGGTGGCCGCTATGGCCAGCATGATCGCCTTCGGCGTTTACGACGTGGTGTTGGGGTCTCGCATCCTCGGTGGCGGCGCGCTCAAAGGAGGGATGCCGCTTTACAAATACATCGCCAATCGCTCTCTTACCGCGTTCCAGAATCTGTTCACCGGCGCGAAGTTGTCGGAGTACCACACTGGCCTCCGCGCCTTTAGCAAGGAAGTGTTAATGGACCTTCCTCTTCTCGAGAACTCGGACGATTTTGTGTTCGACAACGAAGTGCTGGCTCAGTGCATCAGTTTCGGCTATCGCATCGGCGAGGTGTCTTGTCCGACGAAATATTTCGACGAGGCATCTTCGATCAATTTCACTCGCAGCGTGAAATACGGCTTGGGAGTGCTGGGGACGACGCTGAAGTGCCATCTGCAAAGGCTGGGGATTGCCCATTACCGGATGTTCAGTCCCGCGGGCAGGAAGCTGGTGTTCGACTACTATGCGCCTGGGCCCGCTCCCGACGCCAGGAGTGAACATCGCGGCGCGCATGTGCGCTTCGAGAGCGCGGACGAGCAGCGGGCGCGACGCGGATGAATTGTCCGCCTGAACCTGAGATTGGGTCACCGTCGGAGGACTGAACCAGAACAATGAGAGGCGTGGTGCTCGCGGGAGGAACTGGCAGCCGCTTGAATCCACTCACCCGGGTGACGAACAAGCATCTGCTTCCGGTGTTCAATAAGCCGATGGTGTACTACCCGATACAGACCCTGGTCAATGCCGGAATTCACGAGATTTTGCTCGTCACCGGCGGCAAGAATGCGGGAGAGTTCCTGCGTTTGCTGGGGAACGGCCGCGACTTCGGACTGAAACATCTGAACTACACGTATCAGGAAGGTGAAGGTGGGATCGCGGAAGCGCTCGCCTTGGCGGAGTATTTTGCAGGCGGCGAGTCGATCTGCGTGGTGCTGGGCGACAACATCATCGAGAACAACGTCTGCCGCGCCGTCGAGAATTTTAAGAGACAGAAGCGAGGCGCCAAGATTCTCCTCAAGAAGGTGCCCGATGCCTTGCGCTTCGGCGTGGCAGAGATTCGCGGCGATCACGTCGTGGCAATCGAGGAAAAACCGAAGTCGCCCAAGTCGGATTATGCGGTGGTTGGGATTTATTTCTACGACCCCACGGTGTTTGACAGAATTCGGCGTCTGAAGCCCTCCGCACGCGGAGAACTTGAAATTACCGATGTCAACAACTCTTACATCGAGGAAGGGAAATTGACATACGAAATTCTCGAAGGATGGTGGACCGACGCCGGCACGTTCGAATCGCTGCTTCGCGCGAACAACCTGGTAGCCAAAACCGGCGCCAACAAGATGGACTCGGGACCTCGCAATTGCAAGACTGCCTCGCAGGACGTGCCGCTGTGAAGATTTTTGTCACGGGCGGAGCGGGCTTTATTGGCTCGAATTTCATCCGTCACGTCCTCGGTTGCCGGCCAGAGTACACGGTCGTCAACTACGATAAATTGACGTACGCGGGAAATCTGGCGAACCTCGATTCCGTCGGTGCGAATCCCAGGTACTTCTTTGTCCGGGGAGATATCTGCGATGGCGCTGCTGTTGAAGCGGCGCTGCGGGGGTGCGATGCGGTCGTGCACTTCGCGGCCGAGTCCCATGTAGATCGAAGCATCTGCGAGCCGGCCCCGGCAATCCAGACGAACATCACCGGGACGTTCACTCTGCTTCAGGCAGCGCGCCGGCTTCGGCTGGAGCGGTTTGTTCACATTTCCACCGACGAAGTGTACGGCGACCTGCCGGAAGGGACGTGTGCCACCGAAGACTCTCTGCTTCGGCCGAGCAGTCCCTACTCTGCGTCTAAGGCTGGCGCGGATCTGCTGGTGTGCTCCTACGTGCGGACCTATGGGTTTCCGGCGATGATCACGCGGTCGTCCAATAACTACGGACCGTATCAATTTCCTGAGAAATTTCTGCCGCTGATGATTACGAACGCACTCGAGAACAAGTCCTTACCGATTTATGGCGATGGACGACAGCAGCGCGATTGGATACATGTGGAAGACAACTGCCGCGGTATTCTAGCGGTGCTCGATCGCGGCCAGCCCGCCGCCATCTACAACATTGGCGGACTCGATATCGAAGAGAACTTGACGATGGCGCGGCGGGTTTTGAAATTACTGGACAAACCGGAGACCCTGCTCTCCTTTGTCGTGGACCGTCCCGGGCACGACCGCCGCTACGCCCTCAATTGCGCAAAAATCACGAGCGAACTAGGCTGGGCGCCGGCGATTCCGCTCGAGGAGGGACTGCGGGAGGCCATCGAGTGGTATCGTTCGAACCCGGAGTGGGTAGCGGGAGTGCGCGGCGGGGAATATCGCACCTATTACGAGAAATATTACGAGAAGCGCGAGTTGTCGCTCCTTGCTATCGCGCAGCCGGCGGCGAAATCTCCCACATAGCTTCCGCGAGGAACACGTTCCATTGGAGCGAATTGAGACATCTCTTCCTGGTGTTTGGGAGCTGCGGCCGGAAATTTTTCGAGACGCTCGCGGCTTCTTCGCTGAGACCTACCATCGTGCGCGATTCGCCAGCTTGGGCATTGCCGATTCCTTTGTCCAGGACAATCACTCGTTTTCCCGCAAGGGGACGCTGCGCGGCCTTCATTACCAACTGAATCATCCCCAGGCAAAGTTGTGCCGGGTGGTGGAAGGCGAGTCTCTGGATGTTGCCGTGGACGTCCGATTCGGATCGCCACATTTCGGGAAGTGGACGAGTGTGGTCCTTTCCGAAAACTCGCAAAATCAGATCTATATTCCTGCCGGGTTTGCCCATGGTTTTCTCGCCCTGACGGATCCCGTGCAGTTTCTCTACAAGTGCAGCGATTTTTATGATCCTGCGGACGAGCGCGGAATAATCTGGAACGACCCGGATCTCCAGATCGCCTGGGGGATTGACCACCCGCTGGTTTCGGAAAAAGACGGGAAGCATCCACGGCTCGCGGCCATTCCCCGGGAATTTCTGCCCCGATACGCGTCGCAATGAAGCCGAGAATCCTGCTGACCGGCAAAACGGGCCAGATCGGCGCGGAACTTCAGCGTCCGCTATCGGGCCTGGGCGAAGTGATCGCGCCTGATCGCCAGCAGTTGGACCTGTCCGAGCCTGGCGACATTCGACGAGTGATTCGCGAGGTCCGGCCGCACTTGATAGTGAACGCCGCCGCGTACACTGCCGTTGACCAGGCAGAGACCGACGCGGCCAGGGCGCATGTCATCAATGCCGAAGCGCCCGCGTTGATGGCTGAAGGGGCAAGGTCCGTTGGCGCGGTTTTGTTGCATTATTCTACCGACTACGTATTTGACGGTTTGAAAGAGTCTCCCTATGACGAAAGCGATGCTCCGAATCCGCTCAGTGTCTACGGGAGAACCAAGCTCGAGGGCGAGGAGGCCATTCGAAAATCCGGCGTGCCTCACCTGATTTTTCGGACGGCGTGGGTGTACAGCACAAGAGGCCGAAATTTCTTACTCTCGATTCTTCGCCTTGCCACGCAACGAACGGAACTGCGTGTGGTGAGCGATCAAGTCGGTGCACCGACCTCGAGTTACGCGGTGGCCTCCGCGACTTCCACAATTCTGGCGCAACTCTACGACCGAGGAACTGGCCTGGCATCCTTCGTGGAAGCAAGCGGCACCTATCACATGGCCGCCGCAGGCGAGACAAACTGGTGCGAATTCGCCAAGGCGATTCTTGCAGAAGCCTCGGGGATGTCACCCAATGTTTCCTGGTTCGAGGCGGCAACCGATGGCCGGCCCTTGATGGCAAGACAGATCATTCCCATTTCTACGCGCGAGTATCCGGCCTTGGCTGCTCGCCCTCGCTATAGTGTTCTTTCGAATGCTCGGCTGGCGCAAACTTTTGCTTGTGCCTTGCCTGACTGGCGGACTCAACTGTCTCTCGTTTTCTCCGAGAGCGAGCCCAGCAGCCGATCGTAGCGCCCGCCCTCCATCCACGGTTTACGAGCGACTCAATCGCCGAGCGGAGGAGAAAACACTGCCCCTCCTGGACGGAGCCAATATGTTATAAGTCAAGTTTCGATGCCGGCCGAATCCCTTAATCCCTACCTGTATTCCGCTTTTCATGCCTTGTTGGCCATCGGCATCTGCGCTGTTGCCTGGTCTCACCCCCATCTCGGGGAACGCTGGTTTCATGCGGCTGAAGCCGCATTCTCGCGGTTTGCAACGCGTAGGAAGAGCGCCATCGTGAGTGTGTTCCTTGCGGCGATCGGTGTTCGCCTGCTGCTGCTGCCCTGGTTCCAAGTGCCTGTGCCGGGGGTTGCCGACGAGTTCAGCTATCTGCTCATGGGGAATATGTTTGCCCACGGGCGCCTCGCCTATCCGCCGCATCCCATGTGGCTCAGCTTCGAGACCCTCATGGTCAACTTTTTCCCCACCTACTCATCGATGTACTTTCCCGCACATGGCGCTGTCCTCGCTGCCGGGGAGCTTTTGGGCCATCCCTGGATTGGGGTCCTGATCAGCGTCGGGGCCCTGTGCGCCGCGCTCGTCTGGGCGCTGCAGGCGTGGATGCCAACGCGGTGGGCGCTTCTGGGAGGCGTCTTCGCCATCCTCAATATTGCCGTGCTGGGCTACTGGATGAACAGCTATTGGGGCGGAGCCGTGGCCGCAATTGGGGGCGCGCTGGTGCTCGGCGCAGTGCCCCGCATTCTGCGCAGGCAAAGGGTACGCGACGCTTTGCTCCTGGGAGCAGGGGCGGCGATTCTTGCCAATAGCCGCCCCTTCGAGGGATTGATCCTCTGCCTGCCCTTCGCCATCGCCCTGGCGCTGTGGATGGCACGGTCTTCGCTGCCGGCGCCCATCAGGTTCTGGAGGGTGGCGGCGCCTGCGGGGGCCGTTCTGCTGGCGACACTCGCTTTCATCGGCTACTACAACTGGCGCCTTACCGGTGATCCGCTGCTGCCGCCGCACGTGCTCTACTACAGAACCTATCTCCGATCGCCGATCTTTGTCTGGCAGCACCAGAAATCGCTGCCGCACTACAACAATAAACAGATCGAAGAAGCCTTCGCGGTCTCGCTGCCCAACTTCTACAACCGGACATGGGCTGGCCTTTGGAAAGTTTCCACGGAGAAGATCGAGTTGTATTGGGAAGTATTTCTGTGGGCCGGCGCCTTTCCCATTCTGCTGTGTGTACCGCTGCTGCTGCGGGATCGAAAGGGGCGCTGGCTTCTGGGCGAGGCATTGATTTGCCTGCTGGGGCTGTTCGCTGTCACCTGGTCGCTGCCTCATTATGCCGCCCCCGCCTTCTGCGTCTTCTACGCGGTCCTGGTGCAGGCGCTGCGGCATCTTCGCGTGCTGCGCTTTCGCGGGAAACGGGTTGGGCTGGGTCTTGCGCGCGCCGCAGTGGTGCTGCTCCTGTTCCAGATCGCGACTGCCATTCCCGAGAGGCTGTATCACCCGGAGGCCTGGTTCTCGGTGACGGGCAATGAGGATCGCTCTCTGGTCTTACGCAAACTCGACCGAGTGCCGGGCAAGCACCTGGTGCTCGTCAGGTACGGGGAGAACCACAACGTCGACCGCGAATGGGTCTTCAACGACGCCGATATCGATGGCTCCAAAGTCGTGTGGGCGCGGGAGATGAGCGCGGAACAGAACGCCAGGCTTCTGACCTATTATGGGGATCGCCACGTCTGGCTCGTGGAGCCGGAAGGGAGTCCCGTGTCGGTGGTTCCCTACTTTTCGCCGGGCTCGGCGCAACCGGCCCGGGCCTATGTTTCGCAACATCCTTGAAAATTGCGATTAAGATGTAAGAGTGCAGTTGTAGGTCAGGTCTGTGCAGGCGCAAGGGCTTTCCGGCGCCGGCAGACGCGCAGTTGTTTTATGCAACCATCAAGAACCACTCTGACGACGCCTCCCCGAGTCAGCAACATCGTCACCCGGGAAATCATATCCGTGGCGCTCGACACCTTTCGGCTCTACAAAGTACGCTTTGCGTTGACGGCCCTGGGGATCATGATCGGCACCGCCTCGCTGATCGTGGTGGTCACCGTCGGACTGACCGGCAGAGAATATATCCTCGATCAGATCCGTGGCATTGGCGCCAACATCATCTACATCTCTTATTCGGGCGACCCGCTAAGGGGGACGGATTACCTCACGGTGGAAGACATGCGCGCCATCCAGCAACAAGTACAAGGAGTGGCGGCGGCCGCGGCCATGAACCCGGTGACGCAAGCCGTTCCCGTGGGAGCGGGGAAGAAAGTGGGACCGGACGTGCGTGTAATCGGCGTAGATCCCTCCTACCGGCAGATTCGCAATCTGGATGTGCTGGCGGGGCGTTTCTTTGACGAGCGCGACATCCAGGAGCATGCCAAAGTCGCAGATCTTGCCGAGCATTTGGCCAAAAGTATTTTTGGCACGCCGCAGGCTGCCGTCGGCCAGACCTTGCGCATCGGCGCCTTGCCGTTCACCGTGCTTGGCGTCTTCAAGGAACGGGTTGAAACTTTCGGGCAGTCCGAATTGGCGAGCGGGAACGTAGTCGTGATCCCGTACCCGGTCAGCCGGTATTTCATGCCCGGTACGGCGGTGGACATATTCCTCAGCATGTCCGACCCGTCGCAGGTGGAGCCTGCGACGCAGCAGATCGAGGCCATTCTCCGCTCCCGCCACCGCCCAGGGTCCATCTACCGCGTGCAGAACCTGAAGCAGTTGCTCACGGTGGCGACCAAAGCCGCCAACGCCCTGATGGTGGTGCTGCTGCTGGTGGCCGCCATCACCCTGGTGGTCGGCGGCGTGGGGATCATGAACATCATGCTGGCCACCGTGGCCGCTCGCACGCGGGAGATCGGCATCCGCAAAGCCGTGGGAGCTACCGCCGCAGAAATACGCTTGCAGTTCCTGGCCGAAGCCGTCCTCATCTCACTCATCGGCGGCGTGATCGGCGTCGCCCTTGGCGTCGCCCTGCCGCTCTCCCTGCGCATCTTCATCAGCCTCGATATCCCAATTTCGGCCCTGTCGGTGTTCGTCGCTTTGTTTGTCTCCTCGATGGTGGGCGTTGTCTTCGGAACCGTGCCGGCCGCCCGCGCCGCCCAGATGGACCCCATCCGGAGCCTGCACCACCAGTAGCCCGGGACTGCGATGACGTGAGACCCCGCACGCCTTGACGCTCGCGGACCGGACGACTACCATGCCGCCGGTCCGATGCCCGGAGGCCCACTATGAGCATCTCCCGCCGCCGTTTTCTCACATCCACCGCTGTCGCCGGAGCCGCACTTGCCGCTCACGCCGCCGGAGCCGAGGGCGCGCCCGGACAAGCCGCGCCAGGAATGATGCCGAAGCCCGCGGGATTCAATCCCAACGATCCCGCGCTCAAGTTCGACCTGGTGATTGCCGGCGGTGACGTGCTCGACCCCAGCCAGAAACTGCGCGGCAAGCGCGACATCGGCATCAAGAACGGCCAGATCGCGGCGGTGGCGCCCAGCATTCCGGCCGAGCGCAGCCTGCAGCGCATCGACGCATCAGGGAAGCTCGTTACGCCCGGCCTCGTGGACTTGCACACCCACTACTGTCCGCACATCTCGGGCATCGGGCTGCCGGCCGACGAGCTGGTCGGAATTACAGCGACCACGACCGCCGTCTCGTGTGGCGATGCGAGCTGGCACACCTTCGGCGGCTTCCGCCACTGGGTTGCCGCCGAGTCGCGCACCCGCCTCTTCGCCTTTGTGCACATCTCGTCCATCGGGCTCACCGGCAACCTCGGCCCCGGACCCGGCGAGATGATGAACCTCGATTACGCGAATGTTGACGGCTGCGCGAAAACCGTCGCCGAGAATCCGGACATGGTTCTGGGAGTGAAGGTACGGATATCCGACTATACCGTTGGCCAGAACGGGATCGAACCGCTGCGGCGGGCGATCAAAGCCGCTGAGGTCGCCGGCCCCGGCGCTCGCGTCATGTGCCACATCGGCCGCGCGCCCGGCAACCTCGCCGACCTGCTCGACCTGCTGCGGCCCGGCGA
>Ga0187817_10001289_pt1 | contig 12139 bp, 8 predicted proteins | sample NC_wetland_sal_i_17_FD_132431 | JGI IMG/M metagenome (GOLD analysis project Ga0187817, IMG submission 132431) | Wetland sediment microbial communities from Neuse River Estuary, North Carolina, USA - SO4_2 | ecosystem: Environmental > Aquatic > Freshwater > Wetlands > Sediment | place: USA: North...
AATTGGATGCTCCGCCCTTCCGTGGACGCGACCGAAATCGCAGCCCGGCTCGACGCCGTGGCCGAGCTCAAATCCAAGACCGTGATCCGCGAGGAGATTCGCAAAGACCTCTCCGGCGTACAGGATCTCGAACGACTGACCAGCCGCGTGGCCCTGTCCGCGGCCACGCCGCGCGATCTGTTGGCGCTCCGCAATTCCCTCGAGCATATCCCGCTGCTACGCGGATTCCTTACCGGATGCACCGCCCCACGCCTGCGGGAATTGCACGCGGAACTCGACGAGCTGGGCGACGTCCGCGACCTGGTGGCCCGCGCCGTGGCCGAGGATCCCCCGGCCATGAAGAGCTACGGCCCCGCCGCTCCCGGCGTGATCCGAGCCGGATACAACGCCGAACTCGACGAGCTGCGCGGCCTCGGCACGCGCGGCCGCCAGACCATCGCCGCCATGGAGGAGCGCGAGCGCCGCCGCACCGGTATCGCTTCCCTTAAAGTCCGCTACAACCAGGTTTTCGGGTATTACATCGAGATCTCCAAACCCAACCTGCACCTGGCCCCCGCCGATTTCGAGCGCAAACAGACGCTCGTGAACGCCGAGCGCTTCACCACTCCCGAGCTGAAGGACTACGAGCGCAAGGTGCTGGAAGCCGATGAGCGCATCCTGGAGATCGAGCAGCGTCTGTTCCAGGAAGTCCGCGCCCAGATTGGCGCGCAGGCCCAGCGCCTGCGGCAGACCGCCGCGGCTGTCGCCCAGCTCGACGTGCTCGCCTCGTTCGCCCATTCCGCCGCTGCGCGCAATTACACGCGCCCCGAATTTCCCGCCGCGTCCGCCGATGACGATGGACAGCTCATGCTCGCCGCTGCCCGACATCCCGTCATCGAACGCCTGCTCGAAGAGCGCGGCGAGCGCTTCATCCCCAACGACCTGTATCTCGACTCCTCCGCGCATCTGGTGCTGCTGATCACCGGCCCGAACATGGGGGGGAAATCCACGTATCTGCGGCAGGCCGCGCTGCTCGTGGTGATGGCCCAGATGGGCTCCTTCGTCCCCGCCCAGCAGGCCCGCCTGCCCATCGTGGACCGCATCTTCACGCGCATCGGCGCTTCCGATAACCTGGCGCGCGGACGTTCTACCTTTCTGGTGGAAATGAGCGAGGTCGCCGCCATCCTGAACCTGGCCACACCAGCGAGCCTCGTGCTGCTCGACGAGGTGGGCCGCGGCACGGCCACCTTCGACGGCCTCTCGCTCGCCTGGGCCGTGGTCGAACATCTCCACGCGCACACCCGCGCCCGGACTCTATTCGCCACGCACTATCACGAACTGACTGAACTCGGCGGCCTGCTGCCGGGCGTCAAAAACTTACACGTGTCCGTCCGCGAGTCGGGCCACGAGATCGTGTTCCTTCGCCGCGTCGAGCCGGGCAGCGCCGACAAAAGCTACGGCATCGAAGTCGCCCGCCTCGCCGGTCTTCCCCCGGCCGTCATCGAACGCGCCCGCGAAATCCTTTCCAAACACGAGCAGAAAGAACACAAGCTCACCGCCGAGCTTTCTCCCGGCGCCGCCAGCGGCAACGGGGCCAACGGCAGCCCGCCGCCGTCCCAGCCGCCTATGTTCACGGCTATTGACCAGGAGGTTCTGGAAGCCCTCCGGTCGGCCGATCTCGACCACATGAGCCCTCTCAACGCCATGAATTTGCTGGCCCGGCTGAAACAGCAGGTTACGGAATGACCGCCCATTGGAGCAGCCTCTCCCGGCTGCCTTCACTCTGCTCTGTGGCGCATTCTGGAGAACGTACAGGAATACGCGGAGGACGGGCAGGAATGCCTGTCCCACCTGAATGCGCCGCATGACCGCCATGCGCGTGCTCGGCATGATCTCTGGCACATCCGCCGACGGGATTGACGTTGCCCTCGTCCGCGTGAGCGGCCGGCCGCCTCGCTTGGCCGCGCGGCTCGAGGATTTCGCGTGCTTCCCTTATCCACCGCGCGTCCGCCGCGAAGTGCTGCGCATCGCCTCCGGCGCCGCCGCATCGGCGGGAGACGTTGCCCGGCTCAATGTTCTGCTGGGCGAGTTATTCGCGGAGGCCGCGCTCCGCGCCTGCCGGAAATTCCGCGTTGCGCCGCGCCGTGTGCAGCTGATCGGCTCCCACGGCCAGACCATCTTCCACCAGGGAGAGCCCGGCCCGTATCTGGGCGCGCGCCGAATCGCCGCGACACTTCAGATCGCCGAGCCTGCGGTGATCGCCGCGCGCACGGGCATCACCACCGTGGGTGACTTCCGTCCCGCCGACCTCGCCGCAGGCGGCCAGGGCGCCCCGCTCGTTCCCTTTGTCGATTTTTTGCTGTATCGCCACGCGCGCCGTGGACGCGTGGCGCTCAACATCGGAGGAATTGCCAATCTGACGGCCATCCCACCTGCAGCCGAGGCAAAAGACGTCCTCGCGTTCGACACCGGCCCGGGCAACATGCTCGTGGATGCCCTCGCCGCGCACTTCTCCCGGGGTCGCCTGCGCTACGACCGCGACGCCCGCATCGCGCGCCGGGGCCGGCCCGCGCTTGCTCTACTGACTGCCCTGCGGAGGGATTCCTTCTTCCGCAAACAGCCGCCAAAATCCGCAGGCCGCGAACAGTTCGGTCCCGCCTTCGTCCAACGAGTGCTCCTCTGGGCGAATCGCCACTCCCTGCGACCGGAAGACGTGCTCCACACAGCAACGCTGCTCACCCCGCTCACCATTCTCGATGCGCTGGACAGATGGGTCGCGCCGCGCTTTCGCATCGATGATGTGATCGTCTCCGGCGGTGGCGCCCACAACCCGCTGCTCATGGCACATCTCCGGGCCGGCCTCCCCGGAGTCCAGATCATCCCCTCGGGTCGTCTCGGGGTTCCTGAGGACGCAAAAGAAGCCTTCGCCTTCGCCGTGCTGGCTTTCGAGACGATTCACGATCGCCCCTCCAATCTCCCCGCAGCGACCGGCGCCCAGCGCCCGGCAGTCCTGGGCAAAATAGCGCGCCCCTGACGTATTCCGGTTCGATCCCACGAGCCCTCCAACCAGCAAAAAAAACGCCGGCCTCCAACTCCTCGGAAGGCCAGCGCAAACCCAATCTCGATCCCCACTCGGTTAATTCGCTGCCGTGGTCTTTCCCGGGGCCCCCGCCCCGCCCTCAATCACGGCACGAATCTCCGCCTCCGAAATCCGTCCCTCGCGGATGATCCGCCAGCCGTCCTCCTGCAAGTCCAGAATCGTGGAGGCCAATACCGCCCCCGTCTCGCCGCCGTCCAGGATCAACGGCAGCCGCTCCCCGAGTTGCGCCGAGAGCAATTCCGCATTCGTGCTCGAGGGTTGCCCGGAAAGGTTCGCGCTCGTGCCGGTAATCGGCCCGCCGAACGCCTGGATCAGCGCCCACACCACCGGCGCGTTCGGCATGCGTAGCGCCACCCGCCCCGTGTTTCCCGTAACCTTGAGCGGCAGACGCCGCGAGGCCTCCGCTACAATCGTCAGCGCCCCCGGCCAGAATTTCTCCGCCAGCCGCACGAAGGCGTCCGGAAGGGTTCGGACCAGATCCACCGATTGTTCGATCGACCGCACCAGGATGGGCAGCGCGCGGGTTTCCGGCCGGCCCTTCACGCGGTAAATCTGCTCGACGGCGGCGAGATTAAAGGGGTCTGCGGCCAGTCCGTAGAACGTGTCGGTAGGGATGCCGACAACCTGGCCCCGGCGGATAAACCCTGCCGCGTATGCGACAGGCTCCGGTTCGGGATTTTGCAATGTGACTCGGACAATCTCTGCGGTCAAACCACACGCTCTCGGACCGTGCCGCACAACCTCCAAGCACGGTGGCTGTATAGTCTGTGGACGCTACCATAGCCTCCCGCCTCCCGCAATACGAAGCAGCAATTTTTCCGGTGGCCATCCGAGGAGGAATCACGCCCCGGTCGGAAATCAGGAACTCGCTCCCGGTTTCCCGGGGCGAGGCGGAACCGCACGCCGCCCCCCCAGGCCCTACCGCCCCCGCCTGTCAATCTGCGGCAGGACCTCCACCAGAACATGGCCGACGATCGCCAGGCTGTGGGGGGTCACCTTGTCCAGCGTGTCCTGGGGGGTATGCCAGAAGGTGCCCTGCGATTCGAAATCGATCAGGTCCACGGCAGGAACGCCGCGGCGGATGAAGGGGCCGTGGTCGTCGCCCACCGGGCCTTGCTGCTCGTCCAGGAAGTTCTTCCCGTAGCCCAGGCGTTTGGCGGTTGACCAGATCAGGTCCGTCAGCCAGGGGGTGGATTCACGCTCGCGCTCGATGCGTAGATCGCGGTCGCCGATCATGTCCGCGAGCACGACGGCCTTCACGCGCTTCAGGTCGCCCGAGAGGGCCATGCGCGCGGCGAGTTCGCGGCTGCCGTAGACGCTGTCTTCATCGGTCCACTGCGCCACACCATTGACGACATGCTGCGCCTCTTCCCCGTCGAGAAATGCGATCCAAAGGTTCGCCGTGTGGAGTTTCTCGGCCGGTCTTGGGCCGCAGTAGAGCCTGGCCATCTCCAGCATCACTGCCGTCGAGGAAGCAGCGTCGTTGGCTCCCACAAAATTGTCGATCCGGACGGTGTCGTAGTGGGTCATCAGGAGAATGACTTCCCGGCCGCTCCCCGGAATCTTCGCCAGAATGTTCTTCATGCGGATGGGGCCAATCGGGGTCTGCGCGTTAAAGTCGTCCTCATCCACCTTACAGCCGAAGGTAGCGAGCTGGCCTTTGATGTAATCCTGCGTGCGGGCGAGCGCGGGGGAACCGGCCGGCCGCGGCCCGAACGCCACCTGCCTGGCCAGGTATTCGTAGGCGCGAGCGCCGTCGAATCCCCCCGTCTGGCTCGCAGGCGGCGCCGCATCGGCAGCCGCGACTCTCGCGGGGACACTAGACTGCGCCGCAGCCCCAGGGACCGCCGTCGGCGCGGGTTTCTCCGCATTGCTGGAGCCGAGCGCGCACCCCGCCAAAAGCCCCGCGAGCCCTGCCAGGGCCGCAAGGAGTCCCAGGGCCATGCCGCAGCCGCGGAACTGCCCCCCTGCGAATCGCGCCCTATTCCCGAATTTCAAGTGGCCCCCGCGCCCGAGAGCTCCTCGGCGCGCTTCCGTTTCCCCCGCACCACCAGCGCCGCGACGCCGATGCCCAGCAGGTACAGCACGATCATCGGCGCCATGAACACCAGCATCGTCAACGCATCTGTGGTCGGAGTAATCGCGGCGGCGACAATGGCAATGAGCAGGATGGCGTAGCGGAAGTTGTGCCACAGAAATTTCGGGGTCACGATTCCGAAAAGCGCCAGGATGAAAATCAGGATCGGCAACTGGAACACCAGCCCTAGCCCCATCAAGATGATCATGGCCATATCGAAGTATTCATTGACCGAGATCATGGGCTGGAACGGCCCCTGAATGCTGAGCAGGAATTTGAGCGTCATGGGCAGAGCCAGGAAGTAGCCAAATGACGCCCCAGCCAGAAACAGTCCCGTTCCCGACCCCACAAACCACGCCACCGCGCGCCGCTCGTGCCGGTAGAGCCCGGGAGCCACGAAGAGCCAGATCTGGTAGAGCACAAAGGGCAGCGCCAACACAAGTCCGAGATAAAACCCCACGGTCAGATAGAGCGTCAGCGCCCCCATGGGGCTCGTATAAATCAGCCGGGTGTTGGCCACCTTCGCGTCGGAGAGTGCCTTGAGGACCGGCGCCGTAAACCACCAGGTAATTTTTTGGGAAGCGAGCAGCCCGACCGCGAGACCTCCTCCGATGAAGCCCAGGGAGTAGAGGATGCGCTTGCGCAGTTCGACCAAGTGCTCGAAAAAGCTCATCCGGGCGGTGGGATCCTCTCCCTCGCCCCGGCGGAGAGAGGGATCAGGCGGGGTGGCCATCGGCGGGCGTTGCCGGCGTCTGCAGGGCAGCCGCGCCGGAGTCGTGCGCGGTGGTGCTCGGGACGCTTCCGGCAGGAGGGGTGGCCGGGAGCGGCTCCGACGCCGGAGAAGCGCCCTCGGCCTGTGCCGGCGTCGGGTTTGACGCCTCCAGCGCCAACCGCCGCGCCTGCTCTTCTTTCTCCCGCGTCTGCCGCTCGATTTCGGCGAATTCCTTTTCGATCACCTGGCGGAAGTCCGTCGAGGCCCGGCGAAAATCACCCAGCGCTTTGCCCACCAGCTTGGCCACTTCCGGGAGCTTCTCCGGCCCAAACACGAGCAGGGCGATCACAAAGACAATGGCGAGATGCGTGAAGCTGAACACGTTGGCGTCTTTCCGCTCCTTTGAGGCATGATAGGCGCTCGCCTCTGAAGGTGTCAAACGGCGCTCGGCCGCCTATGCTATACTTTTAGGGCAGAACGAATGAGCAGCCCTGGCGCACGAACGGGACGCGGCTTTGTCATCGCCTGCGTGGTTTTGCTGGCCTCCGCGCTGCTGGGCGGCCTCTACGGCTCCTCCGTTCGCGCCACCGCCGGCGACCCGGCCGATTTCCAGGAATCCGTTCTCGCCTTCAGCCGCGTGGTTGCCGTGGTCCAGCACAATTACGCCGAGCCGGTGGACACCGACAAGGCCATTTACAACGGCGCCATTCCCGGCATGCTCCGGGAACTCGATCCGCACACCGTGTTTTTCGATGCCCGGGCCTTTTCCGTTCAGCGCGAAGACCAGCGCGGCAAATACTACGGCGTGGGCATGCAGGTAGCCCCGCGCGACACGCACACCGTGGTGATGGCGCCCTTCGTCGGCTCCCCGGCCTACCGCGCGGGCATCCGGCCCGGCGATGTCATCTTGAAGGTGGACGGGAAGTCCTGCGACGGCCTCACTACCCCCGAGGTTGCCGATCTTCTGAAAGGCCCCAAGGGCACCGTGGTCCACATCGGCATCGGCCGCGAAGGGAATTCGCTGCCGCTCGAATTCACGGTCACGCGCGACGAGATTCCCCGGCACGGCGTGGACAATCCTCTCATTCTGCGACCCGGCATCGGTTACGTGCGCGTCGCAGGGTTCAATGAAACCACGGACCACGAACTCGCCGACGCCCTGCGCGAGCTCGACTATCCCAACCTGAAGGGGATGATCCTTGACTTGCGCAACAATCCCGGCGGGCTGCTGAATGAAGGCGTGGCCGTCGCCGACATGTTCCTGGACAAGAACCAGCTCATCGTTTCGCATCGCGGCCGGGCCTCCGCCGAACGCCGCTACTACGCGCTGAAGGGCAATGGCGGCGTCCGCGTTCCGCTGGTCGTGCTGATCAACGGCCAGAGCGCCTCGGCCTCGGAGATTGTCGCCGGAGCCATCCAGGACCATGACCGCGGTCTCATCTTGGGCGAAACCAGCTTCGGGAAGGGCCTGGTCCAGACCGTCTTCACGCTGAGCGAGGGGACCGGCCTGTTCCTCACCACCGCCAAGTACTACACACCGAGCGGCCGGCTGATCCAGCGGGATTACAAGACCACCTCGCTCTGGGACTACCACTACAACCGCAAAGTCCCCGAGCGGCCCACGGAAATCAAGCTGACCGACGGCGGCCGCCAAGTGACCGGCGGAGGCGGCATCACTCCTGACGTGCTGGTTCCAGAGCCCAAATTCAATGCTTTCCAGACCATGCTCTTTCGCCACCGCGTGCTGCTGCCCTACGAGGTCGGCGTGGGCGATTTTGCCACCTACTACCTCGCCGAGAACCCCTCCATCGCCAGAGAATTCTCCGCCGACGATGCGGTGATGAACGAATTCCGGCGTTTCCTCCGGAAGCAGAAGATCTCGTACAGCGAGGCGGACCTGGCGGAAAACCTCGACTGGGTGAAGCGCAAGATTAAGCGCGAGGTCTTCCTGTCCGTCTTCGGATTGGCGGAAAGCTACAAGGTGGACCTGGAAAGCGACATCCAGGTGCAGCGCGCCATGGATGAGCTGCCCGAGGCCCGCGCCCTCTACGACAACGCCCGCAAGCTCCTGGCCCAGCGCACCAGCCCCAACCAGTAGCGCGGGCTTTTGGCCTGCGCCGCGCTGCCGGCCTCGCCCCTGGTTCACCTGTCTGGCCCCGATCCCTCACTCGGTGCCAATCCTTCGCGCAATCTTTTCCCGCTCCCCTTGCAGCCGCCCGCACTCCCCTCTAAAATCAACGTCAGTGGGCCGCTAGCTCAGTTGGGAGAGCGCCTCGTTCGCAACGAGGAGGCCGTGGGTTCGAGTCCCATGCGGTCCACCAATGCTTCTGCTCTCCATGGAGAGCGTCCCGGTTCCACCGGGAAGGCCGCGGCTTCCCCGCCGCGGCGGGCTATGCGGTCCACCAGACTTTCCTGGGTCGCGTTGACTGGTTTTCAAACGCAGAATAAGATGCCCGAATAGTGCCTGACTCCGAACCTCTAATCGGCAAGACCATCTCCCACTACCGCATCCTGGAAAAGCTGGGGGGCGGCGGCATGGGCGTGGTATACAAGGCCGAGGACACCCGCCTGAAGCGCCAGGTGGCGCTGAAATTTCTCCCGGAAAGCCTGGCCCGGGACGCGACTGCGCTGGAACGATTCCGCCGCGAAGCCCAGGCCGCCTCCGCGCTGAATCATCCCAACATCTGCACGATTCACGACATCGGCGAGGAAAAGGGGCTGGCCTATCTGGTGATGGAGTTTCTGGAAGGCGCCACGCTGAAGCACCGCATCTCCGGACGCCCCATGGAAATCGAGCAGATCCTCGATTTGGGCGTGGAAATTGCCGACGCGCTCGACGCCGCCCATGCCAAAGGGATCGTGCATCGCGACATCAAGCCGGCCAACCTGTTCGTCACCTCGCGCGGCCACGCCAAAATCCTCGACTTCGGCCTGGCCAAGCAGACGAGCGCCGGAGCGGCGGACGGTGCAACCTTCGGCGCGCAGATGACCGCAGACGTACGCGAAGAGCACCTGACCAGCCCCGGTACAGCCGTCGGCACGGTGGCGTACATGTCGCCCGAGCAAGTCCGCGGCCAGTTGCTTGACGTCCGCACCGACCTCTTCAGCTTCGGCGCGGTTCTCTACGAAATGGCCACGGGGATGCTTCCCTTCCGCGGCGAGACTTCCGGCCTCATCACCGAGGCCATTCTGAACCGCGCTCCGGTCGCTCCTGTGCGCCTGAATCCCGGCCTGCCGCCCAAACTCGAAGACATCATCAGCAAGGCGCTCGAAAAAGATCGCAAGCTGCGTTACCAGAACGCCTCCGACATGCGCGCGGACCTGGAGCGGCTCAAACGGGATTCTACATCCGGGCGCATCATCGCCGCTCCGCCCGCGACGCCCGAGCGCGTACCGCCCTCACCTGTGCCTGCTGCTGTGCCACTGCCAGCGTCCCCGACTGTTCCTGTGCCCGCGCCCACGCCCGCAACTGCGCCGGCTGCGTCCTCTACCTCCATAACCGTACCGGTGGCCCCCCAAGCTTTGCGGCGAGGCCTGGCAATTGGCGCAGCGGCCGTACTCCTCATCCTCGTTGCCTTACTGGCGTGGAAGGTCGTCCCCCGCTTCTTCAGTAAGGCCCCAGGACCGGGAGAGGCCAAGTCCATCGCCGTGGTCGAAATCGAAAATCTGACGCAGGACCCCTCGCTCGACTGGCTCAACAACGGCATCGTCGAGTTGCTCTCGACCAATCTGTCCCAGGCGAAGTCCCTGCAGGTCATCTCGACGGAGCGCGTGCGCGGGCTGATCCGCGAACGAGTGAAGGGCGAGGGGCACTTGCCCGCCGGGCAGGCGCAGGATGTGGCCCAGGCAGCTCGCGCGGACATGTTCGTGAGCGGCGCGCTGCTCAAGGTCGGCGAGGGTTTGCGGCTGGATTTGCGCGTGCAGGAAACCTCCACGGGGAAGGTGATCCTTTCCGACAAGGTTGAGGCGCCGAATGCGCAGGCTGTCTTCGGGATGGTGGATCAGGCCACGGCCGGCCTGCTGGCCGACCTCAGCCCCGGCGAAACCCCCGCGCGGCCCAATGTGGCGGCCAGCCTGACCTCGAACGTTGAGGCCTTGCACGCCTACGAAGAAGGGCTCGCATACAACGATCGGCTGCTGCTCCCCGACGCCATCCAGTCGTTCCGCCGGGCCACTCAACTCGATCCCCAATTCGCCATGGGGTACTACGGGCTAGGCCTCGCGTTGGCTGCCATTGATGTACCTGCTGCCCGAGAGTCGATGCAGCACGCGACAGAGCTGGCGGAGCGCCTGCCCATCCCTCGTTTGCAGAAACTGCTGATTCAGGCCATGAAGCTCGCTCTCGATGGCCGCGTCGAAGAGGCGGCAGAGGTTGATAAGACCGCGGCGCGTGAATTTCCGCATGAGACCCGGCCGCTCTTTGATCTCGCCATCCTTTTCTATTTTGAGGAAAGATACAAGGAGTCAGCTGATTATCTCGAGGAAATCATCCGTCTCGATAGCAAGGCGGTAGTTGCCTATAACGTGATTGCTTACTGCTACTCACAGGAGGGCAAACTTCCGCAGGCCCTCGAGGCCGTGGACAGATACGCCGCTTTTCTTCCGCCCAACGATCCGAATCCGATTGATACTCGTGGCGACGTTCTAGCCTTGAACGGACGGTATGACGATGCCTTGGTTCAATACCGCAAGAACGTGGAATTGAATCCGAAGTTTACCGATACCGCTCTGAAAGTGGGGCTCGTTTACCTGATCCAGGGCAAGTATTCCCTGGCAGAGGCGAGCGCGACTTCTCTCTACGAAAAGGGTCAGCCGGACGTGAAGGCTCTGGCCGCCGGGATACTCGGCGACATCGAGGTCGGGCGTGGCCGGCTGGATCGCGCCGCCGCACGATACGAAGAGTCCGCACACCTGCTTAGCCGTATCCGCCCGGGATGGACACTCGGGCCGCTTCTGAAGGCGGCGCAGATCTATCTGGAACAGGGGCAGCCGGAAGCTGCCCTGGCACTGGGAAAGCGGTTTTCCGGATCCGGGGCCGCAGACGTCAGAGCCATCGCGTACCTGGTCATGAAGAATGAGAATGCGGCGGACAAGGAACTTGCCGATCTGCGCGCAGCAGCAAGTCCGTCGATCGGGGACTACGCCGCCGCCAGGCGCGTGGAACTGGAGCGCTTGCTCGCTCGGACGTGGGCGGGCCGCTGGCAGGAAGTCATTGCCTCCTGGCCCCAACTGCCGATCTCTGCCCAGCCTGGCTCGGAATGGGCGGTGGGCCGGGCTAGTGCCGAAACCGGGGCTCTTCAGGAGGCCGAGCCTCATCTTCGTAAGGCCCTCGCGCGAGAGCGGCTGTGGATAAACGCGTCGGCCATCAATTCGGGGAGTTTTCTCACCTACATCCTTGCGCAGTTTTACCTGGCCAAGGTCTACGAGGCCGAGGGCAAGAAAACCGAGGCGGTAAACGCCTACCAGGAATTCCTGGACCATTTCGAGAATTCCACGGCGCGCCTGCCGCAGATCGCGGAAGCCCATGCCGCCGTGAAACGACTCCTGTGATGCGCGCCGCGCACGGAGGTCTGCGCGCATACCGAATGAGTGGAATCGATGTTCACCCTTCGGACTCTTCCGCCCTTGCCGCTCGCAAGGAATGCCGCTAGGATGACGATAAGCAGATAGAGAGGACCAATCTGCTCGGAGGACTCTCGAAGCGATGAAGGAGCATTCCGATTTGAGATCGAGCCCCCGCATCCCCGCGCGCATCGCCTTGCTGGTCGAGGGACGCGACCGCTCGCAGAAGCCCTTTTCCGAGCAAACCTCGACCCTGCTCATCAATCACGGGGGGGCGCTGATTGCCCTGGCGGCGGAGCTGGATTTGAACGACCGGCTGAGCGTCACGAACCAGCACACCGGGAAGTCTGCGAGCTGCCGGGTAGCCTGGCGCAGCGTGTCGCAGTTGAACGGGCGCTGGAGCTACGGGATAGCGCTCACCGACGTCGTCGGCGACTTCTGGGAAACAGCCGTAGTGGCGCAGTAACCCGTCTGTCGCCTTCTCCCGTTTTCCCCTGCCTTCTCCCATCTCTTTCGCCTCGTCACCCGCCGCTTCTCACCGCGCCGCGGGCCACGCCATTCCCTATTGTGGCTTGGGAGGAGAGATCTGAGAGAGGCTTTCCACGTGGAACCTCTTGTAGTCGGAATAGCGGGTCACCTCGAGCACTCGAATCCCCTTCACCAGGAGAAAACGCACGCCGATGTGAGCCTCCTCGTACGTGGGGAGCCA
>Ga0187817_10001291_pt1 | contig 12136 bp, 10 predicted proteins | sample NC_wetland_sal_i_17_FD_132431 | JGI IMG/M metagenome (GOLD analysis project Ga0187817, IMG submission 132431) | Wetland sediment microbial communities from Neuse River Estuary, North Carolina, USA - SO4_2 | ecosystem: Environmental > Aquatic > Freshwater > Wetlands > Sediment | place: USA...
AGTCCTGGGGAGACAGCGATCCTTTCGACTTCCTGGTTCAATCGGGCAGCCATTGCTGGCGAGGGCAGGTCGAGTCCGCGTATGCCAAGAGTCGCGGCGGCTATGGCACCTCGCTCCTGGGCGGTAAGCACCGCAGGGTCTACACGGCGCAAGATATCGACTTCCTAGTCGACTACGCGCGGTGCCTGAGGACGCGTGGTGTGTCATGCCAGTCGAGGTGAGTCACACAGGTCAGGTTTTAGCCTGCGGGCAAAAGGTCACGCTATGAGAAATATCGCGAAGCCTGGTGCCTGATGGCCTGTCGGAAGGATGGAGAGTGTAAGTAAAGAGATCGGGGTCGAACATTTCTGCGACCTGGGTTGCGGAGGCGAGTTCCGATGTCCGCGAAAATCCCCACCCTAACGTCGCAAAAGCGCTCCGTTAGGATGGGGCACCCTCGCAGTTTGCATTTTCCCGCCGCACTCTGGGACACTAATTATTTACCGTCCACGCGCACAGAGAGTGAGCCATGCCATGAGCACTACTCAAGAGATTCCAGTCAACACGCTGTCTCCGCTGCAGCCTCCGAAGCGTTATCTGTTCGGACCCGGGCCGAGCATGGTCCATCCGCGAGTGTACGAGGCGCTTTCCAAGCCGATCGTGGGACATCTGGATCCGTACTTCTTCAAGGTCATGGGAGACATCGAGCAATTATTGAAGATGGTCTATGGCACGACTGACGGTGCCACCATGGTGATCTCTGGGACCGGCAGCGCTGGCATGGAGGCTTCGGTCGCGAACTTCATCGAGCAGGGAACGAAGTTCGCCGTCTTTGCCAATGGCTATTTCTGCGATCGCATCAGTGAGATGGGCAAGCGGCAGGGCGCACAGTTGGTGCGCTTGGAGAAGCCCTGGGGCGCGACCTTCACCGATCAGGAAGCCACCGACTTTATCCGCCGCGAAAAGCCGCAGGTCGTGGCTTACGTCCACGCGGAGACGTCCACGGGAGCGCTGCAGGATGGACGCGCCATCTGTGCGGCCGCGCACGAGGTTGGCGCCCTGGTCATCGCCGATTGCGTAACCTCGCTGGGCTCCATGCCGATCAATGCGGACAAAACTGGATTCGATATCGCCTACAGTTGCACGCAAAAAGGGATGAGCTGTCCGCCGGGATTGTCGCCGATGTTTCTGTCTCAACGGGCGCAGGATTGGCTCGCGAAACAGACCACGACGCCGCGAACCTGGTATCTCGACCTCAAACTGATTCGCGACTACACCACCGTTTCCCGTCGCTATCACCATACTGCCCCGATTTCCATGTTCTATGCCCTGCTTGAGGCGCTGATCGTCATCTCCGAAGAGGGGATCGAGAACCGGTGGGAACGGCACCAACGCTGCCACAAGGCTTTCGTGAAAGGCATCGAAGCCATGGGACTGCGCATGCATGTTCCCGAAGGACATCGCATCTGGACGCTCAATACGGTGTGTGTTCCGCAAGGCGTGGACGATGCCAAAGTGCGCGCACGGCTGCTGGAGGAGCAAGGCATCGAAATTCCGGGCGGATTCGGGCCGCTGGCGGGCAAGGTCTTCCGCATCGGAATCATGGGACCGCTAGCCACCGATGAGAACGTGCAGTTCCTGCTGCGGGAGTTCAAGAAGGCGCTGTCGGCGGAAGGGTACCGGGCATAGCTGGGTGCCCCATCCTAACGGGTGGGGAAGTTGCAGATCCCTCGCTGACGCTCGGGATGGCAGCAAGCAAGGTTTTTCAACAAGCACTTCCCCGTCTCCTTTCCTCTTCCGCTTTTCGTGGTGTACTCTGTGGCTGCTTCTAAAGAGATCGCGTGCAACAGACCGAACCAACCCGGCCAGATTTGCAGGAAATCCTGCATAAGCCGATTCGCGGATTGGGCTTGAAAATTGAAGGCTCTCCGCTGGAGCGCCTGGTGCAGCAGCTGTATCGTGACCTCGAACGCAAGAAATTGATGAAGTTTCGTCCCGCGTGCTACCTCACCGACGAATGGGGTTGCCCGTCGGGCGAACCGGTCATTGGCATACCTTTTTATCTGGCCAGCCCCGAACTGGCGCAGGTCGAGAAACAAACCAACGATCTGGAAGAACCGCGCGAGGTCATGATGTATCTCCGGCACGAAGCCGGCCACGCGTTCAATTATGCTTACCGGCTGCACCGGACTCCGCAGTGGAAACAGTTATTCGGTTCTTTCCGTCGCCCATACCATGACAATTACAGGCCGGTGCCTTTTTCACGCGATTACGTTCGCTACCTGCCGGGGTGGTATGCGCAGAAACATCCCGATGAGGATTTCGCTGAAACCTTCGCGGTCTGGCTGACTCCGCGATCGGCATGGCGCAAGCGCTATCGCGGCTGGGGTGCGATGGCGAAACTGCGCTACATGGAGCGAATCGCCCGCGAACTGGGAAATGTCGATCCCATCCGCCGCCGTGGGGAGACCGATATTACGGTCGATGAAATGGAGATGACGGTCGCTGAGTTTTATCGGCGGGATGGCGAGGAAGTTCCGCTGGGCGATTTGTCGCTGGACACGGATCTGCGCGATATCTTCGATACGTCGAAGAGACGCAAGAATGCCAGGCCGGCGCAGCAATTCATGCAAGCCCACCGGAAGACGATCGTCGACAAAGTTGCTTATTGGACTGGGGCACAGCGTCCTCTGATCAAGAAACTGGTCGAGTCGATCGAGAAGCGGCTAGGGGAACTGAACCTCTTTGCTGATTCGGACCGGGAAGCAGAGCACCTAGTCCAGCTAACCGTGTATGCCACGGCGCTGGCTACGAACTACGTACACAGGGGGAAGTTCGTCCAGCCGTGAACCTTGCTTGTTACAGCCTGGGCCTGCAAACAGGGAGATAATGTTAGTCAAAGGCTGGAGTCCCAAATGATCGGCGCAAAGCTGAAAATCGCGGTCCTCTATGACGTCTGGGGAGACGAGACCGCAACCCCGGAGCTGGTGGAGGAAAAACCTCCCGCGAAAAAGAAAAAAAGGCGACGCAAGACCAAAGTGGAGAAAGAAGACCGCGAAGAAATCTTCGAAGCCCTGGAGAAGCTGGGCCACGAGCCTTCCTATCAAGTGCTGGACGGCACTCCGCAGTGCCTGACCTCGCTGGCAAAATGCGGGGCCGACCTGGTGTTCAATTTGACGGAATCATTTGCAGGTGATGACACCAAAGAGATGAACGTGGCGGCCTACATGGATCTGTTGGGAATCCGGTACACCGGCGGGGGCCCGCATGCTCATTTTCTAGCCCAGGACAAAGCCACGGCCAAGAAAATGTTTGCCTTCCATGGCATTAAGACACCTTTTTTCGCCAGTTCGTACCGCGGCCGCATCGATCATGCGCATGATGTTTCGTTCCCGCTCATTGTGAAGCCGGTTTGGGAGGACGGTTCCATCGGAATTGACGCGGCTGCCGTGGTGGACAGCGTAAAGGACCTGATGGAACGCGTCGAATACATCCAAAACGAATTTGATTCGCCGGCGTTGATCGAGGAGTACATCGAAGGCCGCGAAATCTACGCCGGCATCCTGGGTAGCTATGAGAGTGCCCAAGCCCTCCCCTTAGTGGAACTCGATCTGTCAAAGCTTCCCGAGGGTACGCCCAAGATTGCCAGCTACGATGTGAAGTTCGAAAAGGACACCCAGGGTTATAAGCTCACCAAGTCACATCTGGCGACTGACCTCGACGAAAAGACCGTCGCCAAGCTGCAGGAAACCGGGGTTGCGGCCTACCAGGCAGTCAAACTGCGGGACTACGGCAGGATTGACATGCGCCTCACGCCAAAGGGTGAAGTCTATGTGATCGAGGCGAACCCGAACCCCTGGCTCTCGAGCAAACAGGAGTTTGCTATGGCCGCTAAGGCTTCCGGCCGCTCTTACACCGACCTGATCGGTGAGATCGTGGAACTGGCCATGGCGAGGTACTCGTCCCCAGCCAGAGCGGAAAGCACGTCCTAACCGGTGTTTCGCCGATTAAGCCACTTCTGACTTACCCAGTTGCAAATCGCTCGAAGCACGCCTCCTGATGCAAATCTCATCGCTGGCGTGAGTTGTGGCGTATTTCCACACTCCCTGGGTCACGACGTTCTGTGACTCGGGTCACAGCAGGTAACTGCAGGCAGAGCAGAGAATTACATCAGAGTTGGGCGCACGCTGATGCGTTTGTTTGCAGGTTGCGAAGGTTGGTCGATGTTCAATTACGCAACAGTTATCAAAGTTTCGGAACGTCGCGGTCGGTCTCGGGTCATACAAATCCATATGGAGAGGAAAGCAATCATGAAGATGACGAAGCTGGCGATGTTGGTTCTGACGATAGCAGTGGGGTTGTTCATTCTGATTCCCAACCTGTCTTGGGCGGAAGATGGAGCAGCCACATACAAAGCGAAGTGCGCGATGTGCCATGGCGCGGACGGGGCAGGAAAACCTGCAGCGAAGATTCCCAGCCTGGTCTCCGACGAAGCCAAGAAGTTGTCGGATGCCGATCTGACGGATTTCATCGCTAACGGCGGCCCGACCAAGAAAGCCACCCACGCGTTTAGCACCAAGGGACTCACTCCTGAGCAGATCAAGGATGTGGTTTCGGCAGTACGCGATCTGCAGAAGAAGTAGTTTTCGCTGTTCCCAGGCGCGTCGCCGTGGAGCGAGCAAACCGTTCGCTGGCGGCTCTGAAGGAGGCGCGGGGGGGGAATCATAACAATGACCGGCTCAATTGGGCGGATGCAACGGAAAACCGGCCGAGCCTTAGGCAGCCGCGAGTCCCCTTGGTTTGCTCTCCAGACAGGAACAGCCTTCCCGGGTCCGGTCCTCACCTCCGGACCCGGTGTTTTATTTGTTGTGCATCCTCAGCGGTCAGAATGTGCGGTTCCCAGATTGGTTCCGGCAATTTCATCGTTTCATTCTTACTTCATACCGTCGGAACGGAAGTCCCCCTGGGCGCGAGCGAGGAGAAACTTTCATGAGCAAGGCACTTTTGTATGACGCGACGATCTGTATCGGCTGCAAACAATGTGAGGTCGGATGCGCCGAGCAGAACAAGCTTCGCTATGACGATCAGGTAGCTGCCGAGTCGGTGCAGTCAGAACACAAGTACACTGTCGTTCTCGCCAAAGACGGGAAGTTCATGCGCCGGCTCTGCATGCACTGCGAGCATCCGGCCTGTGCCTCAGTTTGTCCGGTGGGCGCCTTCCACAAGACAGCAGAAGGGCCGGTGGTTTACGACGTTTGGAAGTGCATTGGATGCCGGTACTGCATGGTGGCTTGCGCTTTTGCGCAGCCGAAATACGAGTGGCAGTCGCTGAACCCCCGCGTCCGCAAGTGCATCATGTGCCCGGAGCGTGTCAAAGCAGGGCAACAGACGGCGTGTGCCGAGATTTGTCCGACGGGCGCCACCAAGTTCGGCGAACGCGACGATCTCATCAAGGAAGCCCAAGATCGAATCCGGCAGAATCCCTCGAACTACATGCCCCACATTTATGGTCTCGCCGAAGTTGGAGGCACCTCCGTGTTGCTGCTTTCCGGGGTGGCGTTCGAGCAGTTCGGCTATCCGAAATCTGAAAAGATCGGTGACACCCCGATGCCAGAGTACACCGGGCGCGTGATGTCGAAAATACCGGACTTCATTCCGCTCTGGGGCCTGGTGTTGGGTGGCGTGTACTGGATCACGCATCGCCGCGAGGATGTAGCGGCTGTGGAAGGCGAAAAGAAGAACAGCGGGGGTGCGCGATGAAGGTCAAACTCACTTTTTGGAAGCTGGTATTTGTCGTGATCCTGGTGTTGGGTATGTACTCGGCCTACGTGCGCTATGCGCATGGCCTGGGTGCTGTCTCCAACATGAGCGACCAGTTCCCCTGGGGAATCTGGATCGGCTTTGACGTGCTGTGCGGCGTGATGCTCGCCGCTGGCGGCTTCATTGTCACCGGCGCGGTACACCTGCTGAACATCGAACACCTGCACAGCATCGTTCGTCCGACCGTGTTGACTGCGTTTCTTGGCTATTGCCTGGTCATTGTCGGCTTGTGTTTCGATCTGGGCCGGCCGTGGTTCATCTGGCACCAGCTCATCTACATGAATCCTCATTCGGTCATGTTCGAAGTGGGCCTCTGCGTGATGTTCTACACCACAGTGCTTTTCTTTGAATTCCTGCCGAATGTGCTGGAGCGCTTCAATCTTAAGAAGCCACTGCAGTGGGTCAAGACGATTATGGCGGGGCTGGTAGTGGCCGGCATTCTGCTCTCTACGCTGCACCAGAGTTCACTGGGCGCACTTTACCTTATTATGCCGAGCAAGCTGCATCCCTTCTGGTACACGCCGGCGCTGCCGTTCTTCTTTTTCGGGTCGGCGGTCGCTGTTGGCCTGGCGATGACCATCTTCGAGTCGTCTCTCAGTTCGAGAGCTTTCGGACGCCAGCTCGAACTGCCGGTGTTGGTCGAACTCGGCGGCGCCTTGCTGGTGGTTCTCTGGGTCAACGCCCTGCTGCGCTTCGAGGACTTCTTCCATCGCGGACAGCTTGGCAACATCGTCAAACCGAGCTACGAAGCTTACTTTCTGTGGCTGGAGCTGGCGCTGGCCTTCGTAATCCCCATCACTTTACTTAGCTTCAAAAAGATCCGGCGTTCGCCAGGCGGGCTTTATCTGGCCGCTGTGTTTTGCCTGCTGGGTTTTGTCACCAATCGTCTCAATGTCAGCGTCACTGGTTTTGAGACCTGGGTCGGCCATCACTATGTGCCAAAGTGGACAGAGTTCATGATTACGTTGTCGATTGTTGCCACTGGTTTTGCACTCTTTGGGACGGCAGTGAAGTATCTGCCGATTTTTCCTGGACATGAATCCCCGGCGATAAAAGTCGAGGCCCAGGCAAAGCCCTTCGTGGTTGCTGCGGTGCCCGAACATGCGGGAGACTGACTCAACTCGTGGCCGCTGGTCGCGTTTGACCCATAGCCTAAGCGCCAAACTCATCACGTTATTGCTGACGACCATGGTGGTGATCTTTTCGCTGCTCGGCTATCTGAATATCCGCCTGCACCGCCAGCATCTTGAAGCCGCGACTTTGGGCAGTGCGGAACGAGTGAGCGATGTCATCAAGCGCAGCACCACGTATTACATGCTGCGCAATGATCGGGAAGGCCTCCACCACGCGATTCAGACCATGGCCGACGAGCCAGGGATGGCCAAGGTCCGGGTATTCGACCAAGAGGGACACATCAGCTACTCCACAGATCCCAATGAAGTAAACCATGTTGTAGATAAGAACGCTGAAGCTTGTTATGGCTGCCATGCGCAATCCCAGCCCCTGGCGCATCTCAACCGTCCCGACCGATTCCGAATCTATCGTGCCGACGGGCAGCGGTTGCTGGGGATCGTGACTCCCATCGAGAACCAGCCCGCATGTTCCAATGCGGTCTGCCATGCCCACCCAGCAAGTCAGCAAATACTGGGCGTCCTCGATACTGATATGTCGCTGGCCAAGGCTGATATGCAACTGGCCGAAGGCAGCCGTCGCATGGTGGTTTACACGGTCACAGCCGCACTGATTGTGGCCGTGCTGATAGGGCTCTTCATCTGGCGTATGGTCGCGGAACCAATCAAGGCGCTCGCCCGAGGTACAGAACGTCTCTCCCAGGGGGATCTTGGTTACCAGATCAAGGTGCAGTCGCTCGACGAGTTCGGCGATCTGGCCCTGTCGTTTAACGGAATGAGCCTGCAGCTTCGAGATGCCAATGAGGAAATCCTGGCGTGGACCAAAACGCTTGAAGACCGTGTCGAGGAGAAGACCCGCGAACTGAAGTCAGTTCATGCCCATGTCTTACACGTAGAAAAGATGGCTTCGGTTGGCAAAATGGCTGCCGTTGTGGCCCACGAAATCAATAATCCTCTGGCGGGCATTCTGACTTATGCCAAGCTACTGCGGAAATGGGTGGACCGGGGCGAGATGAAGGGCGACAAACTGAAAGAAGCCGGGGAGTGCCTCGACCTGATCGGGGGCGAGAGCCGCCGCTGTGGAGAAATCGTCAAGAACCTTCTGAACTTTTCCCGTATCGCTCCCATGAATGTCGAGACCACCGACATAAACATTGTGGTGGACCGTTCGGTTCGTTTGGTGCAGCACCAGTTGGAGATGGCCGGTATCGAGTTACAGCTTTTTGTCGATGACGAGCTGCCAAAAGTGCAATGCGACGCAGCGCAGATCGAACAAGTCGTGCTGGCACTGATCATGAATGCGATCGACGCCATGCCGCACGGAGGCAACCTATGGCTGCGAACGCGAATGGCTCCTACCTTGGACGCCGTCGAGATCGAGGTTCGCGATGATGGCACCGGGATTGCTCCCGAGGTCCTCGCCAACATTTTTGAACCTTTTCAGACCACCAAAGAACAAGGCCATGGCGTCGGACTTGGGCTGGCCGTCAGCCGCAGCATCATGGACCGTCATCATGGCCGCATCGAGGTGCAATCGCAACTGGGAAAGGGCACGACCTTTACCGTAGTGCTGCCTTTGGGACTTTCCAGAACGGCTGATAGGAACGTGGTTGCGGCAGTGAACGCGAGGTGATGAACGTGAGCGCACAAAACAGGTTATTGATTGTGGACGACGAACTCAGCGTGCGCGATTCGCTGGGCAAATGGTTTCGTGAAGAAGGATATGAGATCGGCACGGCTGCAAGCGCGAGCGAAGCGCTGACACGCCTCGCAGAACATTCCTGGGACGCCGCGCTGGTCGATATCAAAATGCACGGCACCGACGGCATTGAGTTACAGCGCCGGATGCATGAAGTGGACCCCGATCTCATGGTGATCATGATGACCGGTTACGCTTCGGTCGAAACTGCAGTGGCCGCCCTCAAGAACGGCGCCTACGACTACGTTACCAAGCCGCTCGACCCGGATGAGATTGCTCATCTGGTGAAGAACGCGTTGTCACACAAGAAGACAGAAAAGGAAAATGTCCTGCTGAGAGAGACCGTCGCCGAAGTTGCCCGGCCCGAGGAGATGGTAGGCCAAAGTGTGGCGATGAAGAAGGTTTTCGACGCGATTGAGACAGTTGGCCCGACTGATGCTACCGTGCTGATTACGGGAGAGAGTGGCACAGGCAAGGAATTGGTGGCCCGCGCGATTCACCAGGCAAGTCCCAGGCGGTTTCATCCCCTGGTGGTGATTCACTGCGGTGCGCTCACGGAGACGCTACTGGAAAGCGAGCTCTTCGGTCACGAGAAGGGCGCATTCACCGGCGCGCAGTACCGCAAGAAAGGGAAGTTTGAGATCGCCGAGGGTGGTACCGTGTTTCTTGATGAGATCGGCGACATCAGCCTCAAGACGCAAACCGACCTGCTGCGGGTGTTGCAGGAACATGAAATTGTCCGCGTTGGTGGCAATCAGTCCTTCAAGGTTGATTTTCGGTGCGTGGCGGCAACCAATCGAGATCTGGAACAGTTAATCGAGGAAGGCAAGTTCCGCCCCGATCTTTTTTACCGCCTTAACATCTTCCGTATCGAATTGCCGCCGTTGCGTGACCGCCGGGAGGATATTCCCCTGCTGGTGAATCGTTTTGTGCAGAAGTTTTCTCTGCAGATGAACAAGAAAATCAACCGCGTCTCTCCCGAAGCGATGGACCTGCTCCAGCAACAACCTTGGGTCGGCAATGTGCGCGAACTGGAAAACGCGGTGGAACGAGCGATGGTGGTCGCGCAGGAACCGGAGATCCACCAGCAGGACTTCGTTTTCAAGTCCACGGCTCCCAATGGGGTATCCAAGAGCCTGGAAGATATCGAAAAAGCTCATATCCTGCGCGTCCTGGAGTCGTGCAATTGGAACCAAAGCCGTACGGCTGAGGTGCTGGACATTGACCGCGTAACTCTGCACCATAAGTTGAAGAAGTACGGCTGGAGCCGACAACACGTTGAAACCCGATGAACCTTCGACTGCTGCCAATCGGGAAACTCGATGGCGGGCTGCTGACGAACCTGGCGCCAGCCCTGGCCAATACGTTCGGCGTGGGGTGCGAAGTCGTCCCCTTTTGGTTTGATCCCGAGTTCGCCTTTCACGGAGAGCGCCAGCAATATCACTCCTCGGAAATTCTTGCCCGCATGCAAAACCTGATTACGCCCGACTCCTGGCGAATTCTGGGAGTGACGGCGGTGGATCTGTACATCCCGATCCTGACCTTTGTTTTCGGAGAAGCGCAGATGGGAGGCCCGTGCGCCGTGGTTTCGATGCATCGGCTGAGGCAAGAGCTCTATGGGCTTCCTGCTGACCGCCGCCTTCTGCAGGATCGCCTGCTTAAAGAGGCCGTGCACGAGATCGGGCACACACTAAATCTGACGCACTGCGATGATTATCGCTGCGCCATGGCTCCCTCCCACGCAGTCGAGTGGATTGACTTGAAGGAGAGTTGGCTATGCTCGGCCTGCCACGGACAGATTTTTGAAACGGAGAGTAGCAAGGCGTAGGAACCGGCGAGCGCTGGTTTCAATCATAGCGCTATCTAGGCAATCTTTCGCCGCACAGTTTGCAGAACTGGGAGCGGGAGCCTTACGACTCGCGCCTGAACTTCTCGTTTTGACACTGCTCGCACGGAGACCCCGTTCCCGTCCGGGAAGGGGTTGGAAATTACCTGGAATTCCTCGCCATAGATCCGTATCCGTTTGGCTTCAGCGTAGCCCATGCTTTTGAGCCGATCACAAATTTCGCAAAGGTCCGCTGCATGGCTGGTAGTGTCGCTGTCCATAGTGAAGCTATTTTAATCAAGAAGCCGAAGGCAGTCTCGCGCCGCGATCACACATCGATGTGATCCTTTGCAAGCTGCTGAAAATAGCGCGGATAAGGAATGATGAACAGCCGCAACAGCGTGGTTCCGCGGGCAGTGGATGGCCTACGCGGATTTCTTCATCATCGTGTCAACCGGTCCGATTGAGCCACTTTTCTTCAAGAGCTCGGCGATCCGATGCTTCACGTAGCCATCCTCGGTGAAGTGTGCCGATGCGGTATCACCCTGCACGGATTGGACCAGGCGATCCAGGGACTTGCGTTTGTCGAAATCCGGATCCATCTGATGGCAGAACCGGCATTCCCGGCCATTGCGGATATCCTGTCCTTCCATACTGCGATGAAAGCGATCCATGATGAATGGCTCCTCACAGAAAAGTAGGATTAGCTGCGAAGGAAGAGCACATTTATATCATGAACTGGCTCGTCAGGTAAGCAGGTCAGCTCTTCGGCACTGTTACAGTAACCGTGCCAGCTCTTCAGTGTCGAATAGACTCACGCTCTAGTCGAAAACCACCGTCTTGTTTCCATAGAGCAAGATCCGGTTCTCGATGTGCCAACCGACCGCGCGCGAAAGCACCACCTTCTCCAGATCGCGGCCCTTCTGCAGCAGATCTTCGAGGGAGTCACGGTGCGAGATCCGGACTACATCCTGTTCGATAATGGGCCCGTCATCGAGCACTTCGGTGACGTAATGACTGGTCGCACCAATCAGCTTTACACCGCGGGTAAACGCCTGGTGGTACGGCTTCGCACCGACGAATGCGGGGAGAAAAGAATGATGAATGTTGATAATCCGCTGCGGGAACTGGTTCACGAACTCGTTGGAGAGAATCTGCATGTAACGTGCCAGCACCAGGAAGTCGAAGTTGTTTCGCCTGATCAGGTCCAGAATCCCACGTTCGGCCTCGGGCTTGTTATCTTTCGTCACTTGGACCACTACGAAGGGAATCCGGTAGAAATCAGCAACCGGCTGATTGTCGGGATGATTCGAGATAATCAGCGGAATGTCGCAGGCCAGTTCACCGCTCTTGTGCCGGTAGAGTAAATCCACCAAGCAGTGGTCGTATTTTGAAACCAGGATCACCATTCTCAGACGATAGTCCGATCGTGCCAAACGCCATTTCATCGCGAACTTTTCTGCGATCGGGGAAAAGTGCCGGGGGAAGTCGGCGGGATCAATGTCGAAATCCTTGGGGTCAAACTCGACTCGCATGAGAAACAGATTGGAGCCCTCGTCCGCGTGTTCGTCCGCGTGCAGGATGTTGCCGTTGTGGCGGAAGACAAAATCGGAGATGGCGGCGACGACGCCTTTGGTGTCAGGACAGGAGATGAGTAGTACGGCGGAGGTTTTCATGTTGTCA
>Ga0187817_10001292_pt1 | contig 12135 bp, 6 predicted proteins | sample NC_wetland_sal_i_17_FD_132431 | JGI IMG/M metagenome (GOLD analysis project Ga0187817, IMG submission 132431) | Wetland sediment microbial communities from Neuse River Estuary, North Carolina, USA - SO4_2 | ecosystem: Environmental > Aquatic > Freshwater > Wetlands > Sediment | place: USA: North...
GTGTACGTCGCGACTCCTCCGGGGGAGCACGAGAAATACACGGTCGAAGCGGCGCGTGCAAAGAAACATGTGCTGTGCGAGAAGCCGCTGGCGACAACCGTGGAAGCATGCCGGCGCATGGTTCGAGCCTGCCGCGACAACCGGGTCTTGTTCATGACGGCGTACCGGAAGTATTTCGAGCCGGGCAGCGTAGCTTTGAAGAAGATTATCGCCGGCGGGGATTTAGGGCGCGTGGACATCATCCACACTGCTTTTACGGAGTTCCGGCCCGCGGGCGACAATTCGCCGGCGTGGCTGTTCAAACGCAAACTGAGCGGCGGCGGTCCGTTGATGGACCTGGGCGTTTATTGCGTGAATACCAGCCGATGGCTGGTGGATGAAGATCCCGTACAGGCTACGGCTTTCCAATGGAGCCGCGACCGGAAGCGGTTCAAAGAAGTGGAGGAGGGCATTACGTTCCGATTGAATTTTCGGAGCGGACTGGTGCTCGAAGGAACGTCAAGCTGGGGATCGGCGATTGCCTCCTTCGTTCAGGTGCACGGAGAGAAAGGGTGGGCGTGCCTGTCGCCGGTTTTTACCTTCGAGGAGGAACGGCGGCTGATGGGAAAAATCGCAGGCAAGTGGTTCGGGGAGGAGTTCAAGGTGATCGACGAGTTTGCGCTGGAGCTGGACGCTTTTGCCCAATCGATCCGGGAAAATCGCAAGCCGGAGCCGGACGGCGAGCAGGGAATGAGGGATATCGCGATCATCGATGCCATTTATCGATCGGCGAAGACGCGCCGAACGGTTCGGATACGCTATCCGGGCGCGAGTTCCAAGCAGAGGAAATCGTGACGAAGCTGGGAATGGGGGTGGTGGGTGTCGGCACGATGGGGAAGCGGCACGCGGAGAACATTCGCCGGCTGATTCCGGAAGCGCAGTTAATTGCCGTGGCAGATGCGGATCTGGCGCGGGCCCGGCAGGTTGCCGCAGAACTGGAAATCGACCACGCGTACGGGAGCATCGAGGCGCTCGTCGAGCGGAAGGACATTCAGGCGGTGGCCATCGTGACGCCCGCGAAATTCCATGGGGCGGCCATCAAGGCGTGCGCCCACGCCGGGAAGGAGGTTTTCTGCGAGAAGCCGTTGACGCTGACCGTGCAGGAGGCGGACGAAGTGTTGAACGTCACCTGCAAGGCGGGCGTGCGGCTGCAGCCGGGGCACGTGCGCCGCTATGATCCCGCGCATGTTCGTGCGAAGAAGCGCATCGAAGCCGGCGAGATTGGCGATCCGGTGCTTTTCAAATCGCTGGGCCGGGATCCGTCGCCTCCGCCCGTGAGCTATATGGCGAGCGGCGTCAACGGTATGTTCTTCCAGGATTCGGGCGTCCATGAATTTGACCTGGGCCGTTGGTTCATGAAGGACGAAGTGGCCGAGCTGCACGCGTATGGCGCCGTTCTTGTATTTCCGGAAGCGGCGCAATTCAATGACATCGATACGGCTCTGGTGAACATGAAATTTTCGCGCGGCGCGCTGGGGGCGGTCGAGAATTACATGCAGGCGGTTTACGGATACGATATCCGCACGGAGATTGTGGGCTCGAAGGGGACGATTATGCTGGGCTATCTGCAGCAGACCCCGGAGCTGGTGCTGACGGCGTCGGGCGCGCGGACGGATGTGGTGGATCACTTTCTGGCGCGGTTTGCGGATGGATACCTGGAAGAGATGCGCGACTTTGTCCGAACCATTCTTGCCGATGGCGAACTGAAGGTGGATGGTTTTGATGGCAGACAGGCCGTGGCCATAGCGGCGGCCGCGGAGCACTCGTATCGCGAGGGCCGGCCGGTCGCGGTTGCAGTGGCGGCGCGGTCGAAGGCGTGACAGCACGAAGCGGATAGATCCCCGATGAGCGACCAGCACCAGCAGATCAAACAAAAATACGGCCTGGTGCGCGGCCTGGGTCTTTTGGAGGCCACGGCGCTGAACATGACCAACATGGTCGGCTTCGGGCCGTTCGTCACCATACCGCTCATCATCGCCACCATGGGCGGGCCGCAATGCATGCTGGGGTGGCTCGCCGGCACCATCCTGTCCATCTGCGACGGTATGGTTTGGAGTGAGCTGGCCGCCGCCATGCCGGGATCGGGCGGCAGCTATTTGTTTCTGAAGGAAACCTTCAAGACCAGCCGGCTGGCGGCCGTTTTGCCCTTCCTTTTTATCTGGCAATTCATGGCCAGCGGGCCGCTCGAGGTGGCATCGTCCTACATCGGTTTTGCGCAATACCTGACTTACTTCTTTCCGTCTTTGAGCCCCTGGCAGAACCGGCTGCTGATCGTCGCCCTTGGCGCATTGACGATCGTGCTGCTTTACCGTCAGATCCACGCGATTGGAAGATTAATGCTCCTTCTATGGGCGGGAATGCTGCTGACCGTGGGGCCGGTCATCGTGGGCGGCGTGCTCCACATTGCGCGCTTTGGGCCGGGGCCGGCATTTGATTTTCCACCGGACGCGTTTCTATTTTCAGTGGGATTTTTTCTGGGTCTGGGCCGGGCTATGCTGATTGCGATGTTTGATTTTCTCGGCTATTACAGCGTGTGCTATGTCGGCGGCGAGGTCCGAAATCCGGAACGCACCTTGCCCCGGGCGATTTTTTGCTCCGTGATCGGCGTGGCGCTGATGTATTCGCTCATGAATTTTTGCGTGATCTCGGTGGTGCCATGGCGCGAAGCCATGCACTCAAAGCTCATTATCGCGGAGTACATGCAGAGGCTCTACGGTGTCTGGGCGGCCCGGGTGATCACCATCCTGGTGCTTTGGACCGCGTACGCGTCGGCTGTTCCGGTGCTGCTCGGCTACAGCCGGATTCCCTACGCCGCGGCGCTCGACGGATACTTTTTTAAACCGTTCGCGCGATTGCACCCCAAGGAGAGTTTTCCTTACGTTTCGCTGCTGGTGATGGGGCTCCTGTCGATTGTGTGCGGCATGGTCGACCTGGAAAAAGTCATTTCCGCCATGCTCACGGGCAGAATCCTGGTCCAGTTCATCGCGCAGATCTTTGCCGTACACTACTTGCGAAAATACCGGACCGATATCGAGCGGCCCTTCAAGGCGTGGCTGTACCCGCTGCCGAACGCGATCGCCCTTGTAGGATGGAGTTACGTTTTTCTGACCTCGGGCTGGGGCTTCATCATGTTTGGCCTGCTGACGCTGGTGGCGGGTGGGATTACGTTCTGGCTGTGGCGCAAGGGCTCGGGGCTTCCAGTCCTGGCGCCGGCGGAGGAAGAAGCGTGAAAGGCGACTGGTACACGCTTCGTCCTGCCGGCTATGCGCGGTGCGCCTACCGAGGCTGTTACCACATATTTACCGTCGAGTAATCAAGCGTTCACAATCGTCTGTCAGTCTGACCTAGCGCCTAGAGCCAGACCCGACGCAACTTAAACCCCATATAAACCGCGCCTGACCAGGATCAGCCCCGGCCGGTTTGCGGAGCACATACGTACGTCATCGAAACACAGTTGCGCCTGGTCAGGAGGTTTGTCCGGCGCACGCTCGAATACTATCGCTCAACGATTTGGGAGGATGAATGACGAAGAACTTAGTTTGCGCGCTCGCCGGCGCTTTCACGCTGGCGTTAGCGCCGTACGCCCTTGCGGCGGACACGACGACTTTCAACAGCCAGATTCAACACGTTTTGCTACTGAGCATCGACGGGATGCACGCGCTTGATTTCGCCAATTGCTCGAAAGGTCTCAGCACGGTGAACAACGGGGCCCCCTATTGCCCGAACCTTGCCGGCTTGGCGGGCAGAGGCGTTACCTATGTGCAAGCTTACACCACCAAGCCATCGGATTCGTTTCCGGGTATGGCCGCACAATTCACCGGTGGCCACTCGCGTACCACCGGCTTCTATTACGATGTCAGCTATAATCGGGCGCTTTCGCCGCCCGCTGTAACCACCCCCTACGGGATCACGGGCGGACGCGACATGTGTCCGGGCACCGTGGGCACTCAGGTCGGTTTCGACGAAGAAATTGACAATGACCTGACCAAGCTCAACGGGGGCGGCGGAATCAATACCGACTATTTGCCGCGCGATCCCAAGAACGGCTGCGCACCGGTGTGGCCGCACAACTATCTCAAGGTGAATACGATCTTCGAGGTGGTCAAAGGTGCCGGCGGCTACACCGCGTGGACCGACAAGCATCCCGCCTATGAGTTCTCCAAGGGACCGAGCGGCCAGGGAGTCAACGACTTTTTCGGACCGGAGATCAACTCGACTCCGGTGAACCTGCCGAACATCAAGAATCTGACGTGCACACCGTTGCCCGACCAGGCCGCGGTCACTTCGAGCGACGATTACACCACCAGCTTTCAGAATATTCAGTGCTACGACGGTCTGAAGGTTCAGGCGATTCTGAATCAGATCAACGGCTCGACGCATGATGGATCATCAACTGCGCCCGTTCCAAACTTATTTGGCATGAATTTCCAGGCAGTCAGCGTTGGCCAGAAACTGGTGGAGCACGGTACTGTTGGAGGCTACCTGGATGCCGTGGGCACCCCCAGCCCGTCGCTGCTCAGCGAAATTCAGTTCGTGGATAATTCGATCGGTCAGATGGTTACCGCGCTGTCGAATCAGGGCCTTGCCAATTCGACCTTGATCATTATCAGTGCCAAGCATGGCCAGTCGGCCATCGATCCCAACCGTGTTCTCCGTATTCCCGCGGACAATGCCTCGCTGATGCCGCCGAGTGCGATTCTGGGCTCGAATGTTGCTCAAGCCCTCGAGGACGATGTATCTCTGCTCTGGCTGACCGATCAGACACAGACAGCCGCTTCGATTGCCAAGCTCTCCGATCCAGCCAACGCCGCACTGACCGGAGGCGGGGAGATCCTTGCGGGGCAGGTTTTGGATCTGTTCTTCGGTGATCCAGCGGTCGATCCTCGGGTTCCGGACATCATTGTTGCGCCAAATGTCGGAGTCGTTTACACGGGCGGCAAGAAAAAAGTCGCCGAGCACGGCGGCTTCGCCGAAGACGATACGCACGTCATGCTGCTGGTTTCGGGGCCAACGGTAACGCAGGGTGTTGTCGCCGGTTCGGTCCAGACCACCCAAATCGCTCCCACCATCCTGTCGGCGCTGGGACTGAACCCCAAGAGCTTGCAGGCCGTGCAAATGGAGAATACGCCGGAATTGCCGGGCCTCCCCTTCTAATCAATCACGCGGGCGCGGCGCTCCGGATGGCACCGGGCGCCGCGTGGCGTCGCGCGCTGGCTTATCTCGCACGTTTTCTGTAAAATACGGCTGATTGTCGTTTGTTGACAGCCGGGGGAGCGCTGTCTCACGATGAGAACCGTTGGTGTTGCGTTTTCCTCGCTCGTGCTGCTGGCTGCGGGTGCCCGCGGCGATGCCAACCTCCCGGAACTCGGCCCGCAAGTGATCTCGGTTTTTCCGTTGGGGGCCCGCCAGGGGGAAACTCTCGAAGTTCAGATCCTGGGGCGCAATCTCAACGACACCCGGGAACTCACCTTTGCGCGGCCGGACATTCAGGCGCAGTTGCTTTCCTCGGATTTCTTTTCGGTGAAAGCTCGGATTTCAGTGGGCGCGAATGTTCCGGTGGGGCTGCATGATTACCGGTTGCGCACGCCGAGCGGCACGCACGTCGGCGTGTTTCACGTCGGATCGCTGCCGCGCCTGAACGAAGTCGAGCCGAACAATGATCTCAAGCACGCGCAGAGTGTCACGCTGCCAGTGATGATCGACGGGGTGGTGGACAGCGATGATTACGACGTCTTCCGCTTCCATGCCGAAGCGGGCCAGACACTGATTTTCGACGTGATGGCGACACGCGCCGGCTCGCGCTTGGACAGCACGATCACGATTCTCGACGAGCGTGGCGCCGAGCTGGACTTCGTCGACGACTACTACATCCACAAAGATCCGTACTTGTCTTTCCCGGTGAAAAAGACGGGCGACTACTTCGTGCGGATTGCGGCAGCCACCGAGCCCATCGCGACACTGTTCGACGGCAGCCGCTACAGCAGCTATCGCCTGGTGGCGGGCGCTGTGCCTCACATGCTGCATGTGCTGCCCGCGGGGGTGCGGCGCGGCGAGACCAGCGAGTTTAAGATTTCCGGCCTGAACCTGGAGAAGGTGGACCGCGTGGTGCTCGGCGAATCGCTGGCCGAAGGCAAAGTGGTGAGCGCGACCGCCGATTCGCTGACCGTGCGCATGCCAGTGCCGCCGGCGGTCGCTCCGGGACGGTATCCGCTGCGGGCGTTCGCGGGCTCTTTGGAAGCACCGCTGCAAATTCAACTGGTGGTTTCCGATCTTGAGGAAAAGCTGGCCACACCGGCCCGGTCTCGCGGGAATCCTCAACTCATCACCTTTCCGGTAGCGCTGAGCGGCGTCTTCGATCAACCGAAAGCGCGCGACTTCTTCGCGTTTGACGTTCGCGCCGGCGAGCGCCTGGTCTTCGATGTGGATTCCATGAAGCTGGGTTTCCTGGATGATCCTCTGGTGGCCCTCTATACAACGGACGGCAAGCTGCTGGCTTCGCACGACGACCGGCTGCAGCAGAACGGCGACGAGCCGCCGAATCTGGACTCCTACCTTATTTATACGTTCGAGAAAGCCGGCCGCTACGTCGCGATGATCCGCGACTGCGCGGAACGCGGCAATCCGAATTACGTTTACCGTCTTGCCATTTATCCTGCGCACGCGGATTTTGACCTCAAGTCACTCACACCTGAACTGACGCTGTTCCGCGGCCGTACGGTGCCCTTGCCCGTGCGCGTGCGGAGGTTCGGCGGCTGGTCGACGCCGGTTGAAGTCTGGGCGGAGAATCTGCCGGCGGGAGTTACGACGGATAAGATGACTGCCGCGCCCAAGGACACCATCGTAAAGGACAATTGCGCGCTCGACCGCCAGCTCGACGGAACGAATGTATACCTGCCTTTGCGCGTGGCGGCGGATGCGCCGGCGGGTGACTTCACCATTCGGCTGCACGCGCGTGGCGTGATGGACGGGAAGGTGGTGGAGCACACCGCCGAGATTCTCTATTGGTGGGAGCACGTCGGAAAAGTAACTGGCGCGGTGGAAGACCAGAAGGTGATCGCCACGGTGACGGAGTTGCCGGCCGTGGTGTTTGAGGCGCCTGAAGCCGTCGCGATTGCGCCGGGCAAGGTGACACGGCTGCAGTGCCTGGTCAGGCGGTACGACGACGGGAAATCTACGTTGCGAATCGAGCCGGACGCGCCCATCGAGGGCGTGAAATTTGAAAACAACGAACTGCCGCCCGGTAAGCCGAATGCCGAGCTGAAACTGACGGCCACCGGTTCGTTCAAACCCGGCTGGTTCAAGCTGCGCGCGGGCTCGTCGGTTTCTCCGCCCATTGAATTGAAGTTGCAGACCTCGCAGGAGGATGAGCAGTGAGGTACCCAATCCTGATTGTCGCGCTGGCCGTGCCGCTTGCCGCCGCTCCCAGCGAAAAACCCAAGCTGAGTTTCGTGAAAGACATCGTCCCCATCTTTACCAAGTCGGGATGCGCCAATTCGAATTGCCACGGGTCCATTCGCGGGCAGGCGGGATTCAAGCTGTCTCTGTTTGGCTATGAGCCGGACCTGGATTACAACGCCATCGTGAAGGCGCAGGATGGGCGACGTATCAACCGAACCGATCCTGCCAAGAGCCTGATCCTGATGAAGCCCACGTTCAGCATTCCGCATGGCGGCGGCGAGCGCTTCAAAGTGGGATCGCTCGAGTATGAGGCGATTCTGGACTGGATCAAGGACGGGGCCACCTACGACAGCGCCGGCTCGCCGCGGCTGCGCACGATTCGCGTCACGCCGGAGGAGGTGACGCTGGTCGGCCTGAATTCTAAACAGCAGCTCTCGGTCTCCGGAACATATACCGACGGCTCGACCGAAGACCTGACGCGCAAGGTGCAGTACACGGCGAACGATGAATCGGTTGTCGACATCAGCCCGAACGGTGAGATTTCGGCCAAGCGCGCGGGCGAAACCGCCATCATGGTGCGCACGCTGGGTAAAGCTGTGGCGGCGCGCATCGCGGTGATTGAAACGCCGCCCATGAAGGACTACCCGGAGGTGGCCCGCAACAATTTCATCGACGAGCTGATTTTCTCCAAGCTGAAGCGCGTGAATATCGTGCCGTCAGCGCTCAGCACGGATCGCGAATTTGTGCGGCGCGTTTATCTCGACACCATCGGCCTGCTGCCGACGCTCGATGAGAGCGCGCGATTTCTGGAATCGAACGATCCGGACAAGCGGGCCCGGCTCATCGACGAGTTGATGGCGCGTCCGGAGTTCGCCGAGGTCTGGGCCACGCGGTTCAGTGACCTGTTGCGCGTCGGTCTGCTGGACCAGCGCTCCAAAGGCGGCCGGCTGATGTATAGCTGGCTTCGCAAAGCCATGATGGAGGACAAGCCGTACAACCAGATGGCGACCGAGATGATTACGGCGTCCGGCAATCTGTACTTCAATCCCACGTCGAATTTCTACTACATCACGGAATTTTCGGAGCCGGAGAATATCGCCACCAACGTGAGCCAGGTGTTTCTCGGAGTGCGTATCGAGTGCTCGCGCTGCCATAACCATCCCTGGGAGAAGTGGACGCAGGAGGATTTCTGGGGCTTCGCGGCTTTCTTCGGGCGCATGGGCGTGAAGGACACCTACGAAAACGATGAGAGCGAGATCACGTTGAAGCCGGCGGGCGAAGTGATCAGCCCCAAGACCAAGCAACGCGTCGATGCCAAATATCTCGATGGACCCACCGAAACCGAGGGCCTCGATGAAGACATCCGTGTGAAACTCGCCAAGTGGATCACGGCGCCCGAAAACCCCTGGTTCGCCCGAGCCATCGTCAATCGCGTGTTCAAACACTACATGGGGCGGGGGATCGTGGAGCCGCTGGACGATTTTCGTGTGACCAATCCGCCTACAAATGAAGCCCTGCTTGACGCGCTCGCCAAGGACTTCGTGGCGAATGGTTACCACCTGAAACACACCATCCGGCTGATCCTGAATTCGCGCGCTTACCAGTTATCAAGCATTCCGAATGACACCAACCGGGCAGACGCGCTGAACTACTCGCATTACTACGTGAGACGCCTGCTGGCCGAGGAGCTGATCGACTCCATGAGCGAAGTCACCGGCGTGCCCGAGAAATTTCCGGGCTACATGCTGGGCACACGCGCCATGACCATTCCGCAGGGCGCGCCCACTTATTTCCTGGCGACGTTCGGCCGTTTGAAGGCGCGAGAAGTGATTTGCGAGCGTGATAATTCGCCCGACGTCGCTCAGGCCATGCACCTGATCAGCGGGCAGACCATCCAGAATCAGATCACCGGGAAAGATGGCACGCTTGACCACTGGCTGGCGGACTCGTCATTGACCGACGAAGAAATCACGCGGCGGCTCTTTATGGCCACCCTGGTCCATCCACCAAACGAGCGCGAAGTATCGCAGGTGGTCACGTCCATTAAGGCGCGCGGCGGCGGCCCGGAAGCCCGGCGCCAGGCCTTTGAGGACGTGCTCTGGACCATTTTCAATTCGAAGGCATTCATCTTTAACCATTGAGGTTTTTATGTACGAAGACTTTGATCGCCGCGCATTTCTGAAGGTCGGCTCGCTGAGCTTGTTCGGATTCATGGGCTACGGCGACATTCTGCGGCTGCGCGCGCAATCGCCCGCGCCTGCCAAGCGGGACATCGCCGTGATCCATTTGCTGCTCAGCGGCGGCATCAGCCAGATGGATAGTTGGGATCCCAAGCCGGAGGCTGACTCCAAGTACCGCAGCCAGTTCAGGCCGATTGAAACCAACGTCTCGGGCATCCAGATCTCCGAGCACTTGCCATTGACCGCGAAGAACGCCGATAAGTTCGTCATCATCCGTTCGATGACGCACAAACTGGTGTCGCACGAATCCGCGCTGGCGCTGATCTGCAGCGGGCACGAGCCTCTCGGCACCATCCAGTTTCCCGCGATGCAAACGGTGATCTCTAAAGAACTCGGTCCCAAGACCGACCTGCCGCCCGCGGTTTCCATTCCCTCCGTGACCGGAAGCTGGGAGAAGTCCGGATTTCTAAGCACCAAGTACAACCCGTTTAACGCCGGGAATCCGAACGTGAGCAACTACAAGGTCCGCGACCTCGATCTGCCGATGGGCGTGGACTGGTCGCGCATGGATCGCCGCCGGTCGTTGCTCGCCGTCGTCGACGAAGAATTCCGGCGCATGGATACCACGGGCATCAGCGAGAGCATGGATTCCTATTACCAGACCGCGTTCACGCTGATGCATTCGGCGCAGGCCAAGAAAGCTTTTCAAATCGAGAACGAGCCCGAAAGCGTCCGCGACCGGTACGGCCGCACATCGCTGGGCCAGGGCTCGCTGCTGGCGCGGCGCCTGGTGGAGGCGGGTGTGCGCTTTGTGACGGTGTCCCGCGGCTTCAACGCTTTCGATCATCACAAGAACATCTTTCCGCTGTTGCAAAATGTTTTCCTGCCGGAGCTGGATCGCGCGTACTCGGCGTTGCTCGAAGATTTGCATCAACGCGGGATGCTCGACTCAACGATCGTGATCGTCACTGGCGAATTCGGACGGACGCCGGAGATCAACGCTGGCGGCGGCCGCGACCACTGGCCCAGCGCCTTTTCGCTGACCATGGCCGGCGGCGGCATCACCGGAGGCCGCTTCTACGGCTCGACCGACGACAAGGGCGGCTTCGTCAAAGACAACCCCGTGCAAGTTGCCGATCTCGCGGCGACGCTTTACCGCAAGCTCGGCATCGACCCGGACAAGGAATACATCAGCAACATCGGCCGCCCGGTGAAGATCGGAAATAATGGGAAGCCGATGGAGTTTTTGATGGCGTAGGGAGGCTTACCCCTTCCGTTTCGAACTCCTCGAAATCCGTCCCGCCGGCGACATGCCACGGTCAGTACACACGAGCGCGACGGCCGCGAAGGCACGTACAGTAGAAGGATGCGCGCCACGCTTCTGAACGCACTCTTGTCTCTATGTATGCTGAGCTCCATTGCAATCGCCGAGGACTCTCCCGCCGCGCTGCGGCAGATGGCGCATGAGTATTACGCGTGGGAAGCGCAGGAGTATCCGGTTGGCGCGAGCGATCAGGGCCTCCACACCTGGGACGACCGGCTGACCGATTTCTCATCGGCAGCGATCGAGCGGCGCAGACGGCACGTCCACGAACTGCTCGAGCGCGTGCGCGGCATGAAGACGGGCGGCTGGGCCAAGGATGATCGCATCGACCGCATTCTGTTCCAGGCACAACTCGAATGGCCCGACTTCGATGTGCGCGTGCTGCGCTCCGAGGAGTCCAATCCGCTCATCTACATCCGCGAGTGCAGCGATGCCATCTTTTCTCTGTTGAAGAAGGACTACGCGCCGCGCGCCCAGCGCGCACTCGCAGCCGCCGCACGAATGCGCGCTATGCCGGCGCTGTTGAACACGGCGAAGCAGAACTTGACGCAACCGGTGCGGCTGTACGCTCAGCTTGCCGCCGAGTCAGCGCGCAGCATAGACCCGCTGTTCAAAGAGAGCCTCATGACGCTGGCTGATGAACTGCCGCCGGCAGAGCGAACTGAACTGGTGCATACGCGCGATGCGGCGCTGAAAGCCATCCACGCATTCGCCGATGACCTGGAGCACCGGCTCGACGGGATGCCGCCATTCCGGCCCATGGGCGAGGAGAACTACAACTACCTGCTCCGGCACGTTTACTTACTGCCGCTCGACGCGACCCAACTGGCCACGCTTGCCGAGGTGGAACTGGCCCGCTACCGGGGTCTCGAGGCGCTGCTGCCGGATCCCGCCATGGCCAACCCCGATCCTTCGCGCAGCAAGGAGATCCCAAAGAACCAGGAAGCGTTCCTGAAGGCGTACGAAGGCCGCGAACAGGATATCCTTCGCTTCCTCCAGGATCAAAATCTGATCACGATTCCCGATTACATCGGGCGCTTCTCCATCCGCCAGTTGCCGGAGGCCTTCAAGCCCACGAGTCCGGGAGGCTTCATGAATCCGCCGGGTGTTTATGACACCGACAACAGCGGGTTCTACTTCATTCCCACCTATTCGCCGGACAGTCCCAACTTTTATATCCGCGCAGCCATCGAA
>Ga0187817_10001293_pt1 | contig 12128 bp, 12 predicted proteins | sample NC_wetland_sal_i_17_FD_132431 | JGI IMG/M metagenome (GOLD analysis project Ga0187817, IMG submission 132431) | Wetland sediment microbial communities from Neuse River Estuary, North Carolina, USA - SO4_2 | ecosystem: Environmental > Aquatic > Freshwater > Wetlands > Sediment | place: USA...
CGGGCACGTCATCTACGCGGCGGTGCCGGATCAGCGGTCCCTGACCTGGTCCAGCCGCGGCATGGTGTACACCGTGATGGCGGACGCGCCGGCGCAGACCGTGAACGCTGCCGTCGGTGTGCTGCCGCACGACTCGCCGCCCGGCTTCTGGAAGCGCCTCTCGCGTGGCTTCGCGCGGCTAGCGTCCTGGGTGAACCCGTTCCGCTAGCAGGTTAGAGTGGACGCATAAGTGCCTGACCCGGATGTGTGACGGAGCTGAGCGTGTTCGACCTGTCCATCAGCAAGCTGCTGGTTCTGGCGGTGATCGCGCTTGTCGTCTTCGGCCCCAAGGAGCTACCCAAGGTCGCGGGCCAGGTCGGGCGGGCGCTGCGCGACCTGCGCAGGATCGCCGAGGGCGCCAAGAACGACCTGCGGGAAGGGCTCGGACCAGAGTTCGCCGACTTCGAGATCGAGGACCTGAACCCCAAGCGGTTCGTCCAGAAGCACCTGTTCGACGAGTTCAACGGGGACTCACGGGCCGGTACCAGCGCGGCGGCGCAGTCCGCCCGGCCGGGCCGGACGAGCACGACCCTGCTCGCCCCGGGCGAGCGCGCCCCCTACGATCCCGACGCCACCTGAACCCAGGCGCCTACCGCGGGGTTGTCGGCGTGAGGCCGAGCTGACGCCCGGCCAGCCCGCGCCCGCGGCCCGCTAGGTCGTCCGCGATCTTCGTCAGCGCCAGCGCGGCGGGGGAGTCGGGGTCGCCGAGCACGAGCGGCATTCCCCGGTCACTCCCCTCGCGCAGCCGGACGTCGATCGGCACCTGCCCGAGCAGCGGCACCTGCGTTCCGCTGAGCCTGCTCAGCGCGGCCGCCACCGTAGCCCCGCCGCCGGAGCCGAACAGGTCGGTCTGCTCCCCGCAGTGCGGGCAGACCAGGTAGGCCATGTTCTCGATGACCCCGATGATCCGCTGGTGCGTCTGCGTGGCTATCGCCCCAGCGCGTTCGGCTACCTCGGCCGCGGCGAGCTGAGGCGTGGTCACGATCAGGAGCTCGGCGGACGGGAGGAGCTGGGCGACGGAGATGGCGACGTCGCCGGTGCCCGGGGGCAGATCGAGCAGCAGCACGTCCAGGTCGCCCCAGTACACGTCGGCCAGGAACTGCTGCAGGGCCCGGTGCAGCATCGGCCCGCGCCACACCACCGGCTTGTTGCCGTCGGTGAACATGCCGATCGAGATGACCTTCACGTCGTGCGCCGACGGCGGCATGATCATCTTCTCGACCGGGGTGGGCCGCCCGGTCACGCCCAGCATCCGCGGTACCGAGTGCCCGTAGATGTCCGCGTCGATCACGCCGACCTTCTGGCCGGAGGCGGCCAGCGCGGCGGCCAGGTTCACGGTGACCGACGACTTGCCTACCCCGCCCTTGCCGCTGGCCACCGCGTAGACGCGGGTCAGCGAGGACGGCTGGGCGAACGGGATCTGCGGCTCGGGGCGCCCGCCGCGCAGCTGCGTCTGCAGCGCCCGGCGCTGCTCGTCGCTCATCACGTCCAGGTCCACGCGGACCGAGGCCACCCCGGGAAGCTTGCCGACCGCCGCGGTGACCTCGCGGGTGATGGTGTCCCGCAGCGGGCACCCCGCGACGGTCAGCCACACCTCGACGCGCACCGCGCCGTCGGGCGCCACCTCGACGTGCTTGACCATGCCGAGCTCGGTGATCGGCTTGCGGATCTCGGGGTCGAGCACGCCATCCAGCGCCCGGGTCACCCGGTCGACGGTGGGCGGGGGTACGGGGGCGGAGGTCATGGCTTCATGTTACGAATCCGCATCGTGCGACGCGAAATTTCCCGAACGAGCGGTGGTTCCTCACTCGCAGACGACGGGTGCGCCCGCACCGGCCGCGGCCGCAACCAGGAGGCAGGTCGCGGCCGCGGACCGGATTCGCACTTAGAAGGGCGAGTTATTGACGACCTCGCCCGTGGTCGGGTTGAGGATGACCGGCTGGAAGTGCGGGAAGGTGAAAAAGTCCAGCACGCCGCCCGGGCCGTCGAGGCGGCCGGCGATCGTGTCGTAGGAGCCGTTCCCGATCCGCTCCCGGCCGAGCCAGTTGTCCTCGATGAACCTGACGATCGAGGACTGGTCGGTCAGCGTGTGGCTGACGTAGTTGACGCGGGTCCAGGGCGAGATGACCAGCAGCGGCAGCCGCGGGCCGTACCCGCAGCGGTCGGGGTACGTGCCCAGCGTGATCGCGGCGTCCGCGCACATCGCCGTGTCCGCCGAGGTGTCGGAGCCGTTCACGATCGGCGAGGCCTGGTGGTCGTACCAGCCGTCGGAGTCGTCGTAGGTGATCACGATCGCGGTCGACGGCCAGTACCTGGACTCCTCGATCTGGTTGATGGTGTTCACCAGGAAGGTCTGCTCGTCGAGCGGGTCGGAGTAGCCGGCGTGGCCGTCCTGGTACTCCGCGGCCTTCAGGTAGCTGACCGAAGGCAGGTTGCCGTCCTTGAGCGCCTCGTAGAAGTACGACAGGTCGTACTGGTGGTGGGCCTGGTCGGTGTGCCCGATGGCGGCCTCGGAACTCGGCGGCAGGTGATCGGGGTTGGACGTGGACGCGTAGTACTGGAACGGCTCGTGGTGCGGTGAGTAGTCGGCGATCGAGTTGCCGCCGATGTTCGTGTGCGTGGCGCCGCAGACCGGGTAGCCGTTCGAGGTACCGGTGGGCGCGAACCCGCCCTGGAACCACCCCCAGGTGACGTGCCTGGCGTTGAGCAGGTCGCCGATGTTCTGACCGGTCGCGACCCCGACCGGGCTCGAGGAGACGTGGCTGCCGTCGGAGCACCCGTCGAACGCGGGGTCCATGTCGCCGTAGATCGTGCCGAGGTTCGCGGTGTTGCCGCCGACGTAGGCCACCGAGCCGGAGGTCACGTGCGCGGCCGTCGTGGGGTCGGCGGCCGAGGGGCTGACCGCGTAGCTGCTGCCGTCGTAGCCGGAGATGACGTTGAGCGCCCCCGGCGTGGACGGCCCGAAGTCGGTGTCGTAGTTGTTGTCGCTCATCGCGTAGTGCTGCGCGTAGTTCCACAGCCCGGTGACCGTGTTGCCGTCGTAGTAGTCCATGACCAGGCCGGGCGCACCGAACAGGACCGGCTCGCCGGTACAGGTGCCGACCCCGGTGTTCTGGACGAACAGGTCCATCTTCCCGCCGTCGAAGGCCTTCTGCTCGGGGGTGTAGGCGTGGTCCTGGTCGCAGGTGAGCGCTTCGGAGGGCGTCAGCCGCTGCGGGTTGAACAGGTTGGGGTTGTTGCTCAGCAGCGCGGGGGTCAGGCCGTTCACCGTGGGCGTGCCCGGCGCGGCGGAGAACTTGCTGCCGTCCGTGTTAGCCGCGTCGGGGTACGTCCCGAAGTAGTGGTCGAACGACACGTTCTCCTGGAAGATCACCACCAGGTGCTTGATCGGAGTCGCGGTCCTCGACCCGAAGATGAAGCCGCCGACCGCCGGTCCCGTCGCCTCGGCGCTCACCGAGCCGGCGGCACGGGGCGCCGCGCTCGCGCTGCCGATGGTCGCGCCGACCGTCAGCCCGGCGCCCGCGACGGTGGCGGCGGCGATGGCCGCGTAGTACCGGACGGTGCGCTTCGGCTTCCGCCGGGCACTGGTGATGGCTGGGCGTTCGCCCACGTCGTCCTCCTGGGTCTGCTGGCTTAGGAAGCGCCGGCCCGTCACGGCCAGGGTCCGCGCACGCGCTCAAAGGGCAAAACCTGACACAACCGGATGACGCAAGAGCGCACTAAACCCAGCTATTACGGAAACATGAGGTCACGAAGCAGCATCCGGTGATCGCCGCCTCGCGCATCCGGATGTCGATCGGCACCTGCCCGCTAACGGGCCTGGGCGGTCATCGCGCCCGCGCGCTCGGCCACCTCGGCGGCCGCGGCCCGGGGGACGATCACCCCCGCCGGTCCCCCGAATAGAACAAGCAGCACTGTATGGCGACAATAGGAAGAATGGGACGATCAATAATGTCTTGGGCCGAGAATGCCCCAACTGGTGAGGATTTCCGTTAGGCCCTCCGTGACCGGCAGGTTACCGAAATCGTCGGAGTCCACCCAGCGGGCGTCGGCCGCGTCATCACCCGCGTTAAGCGTTCCGCCGATGACGGTGGCGGCATAATCCCGGATGTCGAGGATGCTGCCGTCCCCGCCCGGCCGCATGACGGGGCCGAGCAGGCGTCCGGCCTCGACCGCCAGGCCCGTTTCCTCCCGCATCTCCCTGACCAGCGCCTCGGCGTCCGTCTCGCCCGGCTCGATCCTCCCGCCCGGCAGCGACCACAACCCGGCGCCAGGCTCATGACCGCGCTTGATGAGCAGCAGCCGCCCGTGCTCGTCCTTGATGACCGCGCCTACGCACGGTATTAGGTGACCGGACATGTGTTAATTATCCGTTTTCCCGTAACGAGTCGCCAGGCATGGTAAGGTGCGCTCCGTTGGCCGCAATCGCAGTGGTCACAGAAGCCCTGCAGCGTCAATGTATCGATTTGATCACGACAGATAACTATAGACAACCTGAAGCTTGCCTTAGGCGTCCCTTAACTAGTAAGAAATGTTTGGACTGGCACCCAGCCAGCCGGGCCGGGGCGCTAGCCCCGAGAAGCTTCCGGGTCCGCCCGGGTCTTCCCCTTTCTGGCCGTAAGACCGGTCGGGTCGGCCGTTCCCGTCCTGACCAAACACGGACAGCCGTGCGCAGGGTACGGCTGTTTAGGTTCCACGAAAGGAACTGCTTCATGTCCATCAAGAGCAAGGTTCTCGCCGCCGCGGCGACGCTGACCCTGGTCGGCGGCCTCGGGATGGCGGGGGTGCTCGGCACGACGGTGTCCGCTTCTGCGGAAACCCCCTCGTGCGGCCCTGGCTGCCTCGACATCTTCAGCCACGAGTTCGGGACGCACCACAATCCGGGCTTCGTGCTGGACGTCTACCAGCAGCACATCAGGATCGGCCAGCCCATCATCTTGTACCGGGAGAGCAACGCCGACCAGGCGGAGGACTTCAAGCCGGAACTGCAGGGCACCGTGGCCGACTTCCTCGCGGCCCAGATGGTGACCCCGGCGTTCGCGCTGCACTACGGCTGCATCCCGACCGGATCGGGCGGTGGCGGGTACGGTAACTTCCCGGACTGCTTCGGGCTCAACGCTGGCGGTCCCTGCATTACGGGCACCAGCAAGGCCGGCGGTAACTGCAACGCGTTCAACGACCCGGCGTTCGAGATCGAGTACGCGCCCAATGGCGCGCTCAGCGGCCTGTGTGTCGGCGTGGCCAAGACCGCGGTCCAGGAAGAGGGCGTGACGCTGCAGGAGTGCGGCGCCTCGTCCAAGACGGTCTGGGCGATCGACCTGTACGACCAGCCGTTCGACTCGTTCGGCCGTGGCTACGCCCCGCTCATCAACGGGTCGGACACCAACTTCTCCCAGCCGTTCGTGCTGACCTACCCGCAGTCCGGTTACCCGACCGACAAGCCGCGTCCGCAGCTGCAGGTCGACAACCTGACCGGTTTCACCCAGGGCTTCCCGCCCATCACCATCGTTCTCAACTACCCCACCGTCCCCGACTACCAGCTCTGGGGCGCCGACCTTGGTGGGACCCACATCGGCATCTGAACCCAACCGTTCATATCCGAGCCTGATCTAGCAGCTGACGCCGACCCCGGCCACGGGGTCGGCGTCACTGTTATCTGCGCCACGTTGCGATACGCTCCCAAGGGTGGGCCAGGAGCACCACCGCCGCGGCCCGGCCATCTGCCCGCGATGCGGTAAGCCCGTCCAGGAGCCGACCGTATGGTCCAGCGCCTGGCGCTGTGACGTGCACGGCGAGGTTCCGCCCCTCCTCCCTGAGTACAGCCCGTCCCGGGAGGGCCTGGACGGGCTGCTCCGCACCCCGGGCGTTCCGGCCTGGCTGCCCTGGCCGCTCCCGGCCGGGTGGCTGGTGACGGGGTTCGCGGGAGCGGGAGACGAGCGAACCGGAACGCGTGCCTGCGCGGTCGCGCTATCCGGTCCGAACCCGCTCGGCGGGCCGGCCGACATGCTGGTCGTCGCCGAGGAACCGGGCGTCGGCCTGGGCGCGGCCCTGGCCGGCCTGGATAGCGTGGACCCCGGAGCGGGGTTTGCCTCCGCGCCCCCGATCGCCGTCGCCTCGTTCGGCAACCATGACTTCCCGCTCTGGCAGGTTGACTCGCCCGATCGCGCCACCTTCGCGGGCGAGATCAAGGGCCACTGGGTCTGGCTCGTGCTGTGGCCCGATACCGCGGGCATCCTGCTGGTCACCCCGATCGTCCTGCGCGACCTGCGTGACCCCGGCCAGGACCTGGACCTGCCCTTCGGCGCCCCCTCTCCCCGCCTGCCCGCCAGCCGGGGCTGACCGGTCCGATGCGCGCGGACCTGCACGTCCACAGCAGCGCCTCCGACGGGACGGACGCCCCGGGTGAGGTGATGCGCCGCGCGGCGCTGGCCGGCCTGGACGTCGTGGCGCTCACCGACCACGACACCGTCGCCGGGCACGCGCAGGCACGTGAAGCCCTGCCGCAGGCCCTCACGCTGCTGCCCGGCATGGAGCTGTCATGCCGTCTCGACGGTCACAGCCTGCACCTGCTGGCGTACCTGTTCGATCCCGGCGAACCGGAACTGGCCGGGCAAACCCGGCGCCTCCGCGAGGACCGCGAGCTCCGCGCCCGCGCCATGGTCCGTCGGCTGGCCGACCTTGGCGTCGCCGTCACCTGGGATCAGGTGGCCGCCATCGCGGGAACGGGGGTGGTCGGCCGCCCGCACATCGCCCGCGCGCTGGTGGCGAGCGGGGCCATCGCCGAGGCCGGTCAGGCGTTCACCCGCAACTGGATCGGCGAGGGCGGCCGGGCCTACGTCGAGCGGTACGCACTCGACCCGTTCCGCGCGATCGGCATGGTCCGCGCGGCCGGCGGGGTGACGGTACTCGCCCACCCACGCGCAGGCCGGGGCTGGGCGGTATCCGACGAGCAGATCGCCGGGCTGGCCGCCGCGGGCCTGGCCGGGGTAGAGGTCTTCCATCCCGACCAGCTGGAAACCGAACGCGCGGGCCTGCTCGGCCTCAGCCGCGATCTCGGTCTGGTGGCCACCGGGGGCAGCGACGACCACGGCCGCCTCACCTGCCACCGGATCGGCTGCGAGGTAACGGCCGATGACGCGTACGAGATTCTCGTCGGGCACGCCACCGGCGCCAATCCGGTAAGACGCGGTAAACCTGTGAAATGATGTGCGCGGCTGATCCCGGCCGGTTGGCCACCGCGCCTGCGACAACCGGATGATCAGCGGTCGCGTCTTGTTCATAAGGCTCGTGGACAGGATTACGAGGAGGAAGGTAGCCCATGTCGATAAGCGGCAAGATAAAGGCCGCCGCGGCGGTGATGACCCTCGTCGGTGGGGTCAGCGCCGCTGGAACCCTCACCGCGCAGGCCGCGACGCCATCATGCTATGAGCATTGCGCCGAACTCTACAGCCAGAAATTCGGCCATCTGTTCATCCTTGACGTGCTGCTGCAGCACGGCAAGGCCGGCCAGCCTATCGTTCTGTACCGGGCCAGCAACGCCGACGCCGGGGAAGACTTCACCGTCTTCGAGTCGGCCCGGGTCTCCCGCTTCGCCAGCGTCGGCCAGGTCTCATCGGCCGTGGCCTCGCGCTACGGCGGCGGCTGCTCGCGCGTCAACTCGATGACGCACAACTGCGTGAGCCACTACGCCAATGACTGGGCCTACAAGTTCGAGTACGTGCCGGACGGCGTGCCCAGCGGCCTGTGCATGGGCGTCGCCCGGGCGCCCGCCGACGGGACGAAGGTCGTGCTCGAGTCGTGCGGTGACCTGACCAGGACGACCTGGGTCGCGGACGCCAACGCCGCGATCGGTAACGGGTTCGTCCCGCTGGTCAACGGCTCGGACACCAGCGTCTCCGACCCGCAGGTGCTGAACTTCCCGGGCAGCGCCCCGCCGTTCCAGATGCCGACGCCGCAGCTCACCACCTGGCATCTGCAGCACTATGGGTTCGCCGGCGGCGTGTTCAACAACCAGTTGTGGAACGCCGACTTCGGGCCCCTCCAGTAGGGGTTCTCAGGTCCTACCGGAGCCTGCCCCGCCGCTTGCCGGCCTCGGCCCTCGCGTTCTCGGCGTACGTCTTGCTTTGCGGGTAGAACGCCTGCACGCCCCACCGGCGGTGCCGGGACTGCCCGCCGCACGAAGTGCAAATGCGGTCGCCCCAGGTGAACATCGCTGCTCGTTGCCGACCCGATCCCCCGCACGTCCGGCAGCGCCGGTTTGGGTGTCGGGCCAGCGACACTACGTAACAAACTACGATGATCACCGCATAGATCAGCAGGCTGGGGACTGGCTTGCCGCGTCCGAGCAGGATCGCCGGTACCAACAGGATGAAGAACCACCGCACGGCCCCAATTGTGGCATGACAGGAAGCAAACGCGCATTTCCCGCCGATAGTTCTTCCGTCGTGCCGCAAACAGGGAAAGCTGGGAATTCGCGCTTTTCGGCCGGACGATTCTGGATTACCTGGGGGTCGGGCTGCCGCCCCCAGCGGTCCTGCCCCGGTGGTGCGGCCACTGTGGTAGGAAGGTCGACGGACCGTTGCGATGAGGAAGGACAAGCCGCGATGACCGCACGGATCGAACTGGTGACGTCGTCCCCCAACGGGGTCAACACCTGGATCATCGGCGACCGCGACGAGGTCATCGTCATCGACCCGGGTCGTGACCCGGCCGCCGTGCTCGACGTGGTGGGAGATCGCGAGGTGGTGGCGGTGATCTGTACGCACGGTCACGCCGACCACGTCGCCGCGGCCCTGGAGGTGGCGGACCGCGACGAGGCACCGGTGGCGCTGCACCCGAGGGACCGGCAACTGTGGCGGGAGGAGCACGCCGAAGACGCGGAGATCGAGATGGCCGACGGCGGGATCTTCGAGGTGGCCGAGGTGGCCCTCGAGGTGATCTACGCACCAGGTCACACGGACGGCTCGGTCTGCCTGTACTGCGAGGGGCTCGGCGCGGTCTTCACCGGGCACGTCCTGGGCGCCGACGGCCCCGTACGCCACGAGGACGAGTTCCCCGACTTCGCCGACCAGATTAACGCGATCGGCGAGCAGCTGCTCACCCTGCCCGCGGGCACCCGCGTCCTACCGGGCCAGGGCGAGGAGACGACGATCGGCGCGGTGGAGAAGAACTTCGATGACTGGTTCGCCGCGGGACCAGGTTCCGACTAGCTCCGGCTCGTCCCGTGGAACAGCTGGGCTTCGAGGGGATGCCGCGCCGGCTCTACCCGTGCACGCCGACGCGCCTGTCCGCCTGGCTCGACTGCCCCCGGCGGTACCGGATGACCTACCTGGACCGCCCGCCGCCGCCGAAGGGCCCGCCCTGGGCCCACAACAGCCTCGGCGCCAGCGTCCATAACGCGCTGGCCGGCTGGTGGCGGCTGCCGCTGGCGCAGCGGACCGTCGCGGCCGTGGGCAGCCTGCTCGACCGCGGTTGGATCACCGAGGGGTTCGCGGACGAGACTCAGTCCGCGGTGTACCGGGAGCGCGCGATCGGCTGGGTGGAGGGCTACGTGGCCGGGCTCGACCCGGCCGACGAGCCGGTCGGGATAGAACGGACCGTGGCCACCCGCACCGACCGGATCGCCGTCTCCGGCCGGATCGACCGGCTCGACTCGCGGCCCGCCGATCCAGCGGGCCCTGATCCAGCGGGCCCTGATCCAGCGGGCACTGAACTCGTGGTCGTCGACTACAAGACCGGGCGGCACCTGCTCACCGTGGACGACGCGCGCAGCTCGATGGCCCTCGCGCTGTACGCGCTCGCCGCGGGCCGGGTGCTGCGCAGGCCGTGCCACCGCGTCGAACTGCATCACCTGCCCACCGGGGCGGTGCTCGCCTGGTCGCACACCGACGAGTCGCTGGCCAGGCACCTGGCCCGCGCCGAGGACATCGCGGAGGAGTGCGCCGCGGCGGACGAGCGGATGAAGGCTCCGCTGCCCGCGTCAGCCTACGACGAGGTGTTCCCGCCGCGGCCGGGCGCGTCCTGCGGCTGGTGCGACTACCTGCGGCACTGTCCGGAGGGCGCGGCGGCGGCGGTGCCGCGCCGCCCCTGGGACGGGCTTGCGGACGCCTGATTCGGTCCCGTGCCGAACCAGGTCCGTGCCGGTTCACGATTCAGGCCCCTGCTTATTCAGGTTTCTGTCGCGTTCCAGAACTGCGTCAGCGTGGCCGCGGTCGTGGCCGGGGCTTCCACGGCGGGGGAGTGCACGGCACCGGGGATGCACACCCGCCGGGCGCCCAGCCGCGTGGCCATTGCTTCCTGCGCGTCCGGTGACCAGGAGTTGTCGTCCTCGCCGTAGATGACCAGGATCTCCAGGTCGCGCAACCGCGCCAGCTCGGCCGTGCGGTCCTGGGCGGTGAGCAGGTGCCGGGCCATGAGGACCAGGCCGTTCGGGTCGTTGCTGAGCATCCGCTTGGCCAGGAACGCCACGACCGGGCCGGGGACGCCGTCCGCGACGGCCCGCGGTTCCAGGTACGACTGCCAGATGTCGCAGATTCCGGCCTGCAGCGCGGTCGGCGCGGGCAGGCCGTCCTCGGCGCCCAGGACCTCCAGCATCCCCCGCAGCTCCTCGGCCCGCGGCCCGGTCAGCGCCGCCGGCCCGGTGCTCATCAAGGTCACCGAGGCGAGCTCGCCGCCGGCGGTGGCGAGCACGGCCTCGCGGGCGATCAGCCCGCCGTAGGAGTGCCCGAGCAGGTGCCTAGCGCCGGTCGCGCGCAGCAGCGCGGTGACGTCGGACCCCAGGGCCGAGGCGGAGTAGCCATCGTCATCGGGCGCCGCCGGCGTCTCGAACTGGCCGCGCATGTCGATCGCGAACACCCGGCGGCCGCCGTCGGCCAGCAGGACGAGGACGGCCAGGAAGTCCTCCTTGCTGCCGGTGTAGCCCGGCACGAGCAGGGCGGCTTCCCGCTCGCAGACCCCAGACGCGGGCTCGGCCTCCAGCGCCGCGAACGCCCCGCGGCTGGTCTGGATGGTCGTACGCCGCACCTCGTCCGGCAGATCAAGAGAGGTTGGTGTGCTCACAGGGGCGAACCTTACCTGGCGACCGTGAACGGAACCTGGGCGCCGGCTCAGACCTAGGACGCCTTGCGCCGGGTGGCCTGGCGTGCGTCGGGGGCGCTCGGCCGGTCCTGCTCGCCGCCGAGTTCCTTACCTGCCCTGGTCCGGCGCCGGCGTCGACCCGCAGACGCGGCGGGCTGCGCGCGGGTCGCGGCGCCCTTTCCGCGCCGGGCCCGCGGCGAGCGGACCTTGCCGGTCTCGCCGATGTCCTCCATCGCCTCGGCCTGCAGGCCAACCCGGTCACGCTTGGCGCGGGGCAGCGTTCCCGTCGCCTCGCGCGGGATACCCAGCTCGGTGTACAGGTGGTCCGAGGTGGAATACGTCTCCTCGGGTTCGGGCTGCCCGAGGCCGAGGGCGTCGTTGATGAGCTTCCAGCGGTGCATGTCCCGCCAGTCGACGAAGGTCACCGCGACGCCAGCGCGCCCGGCGCGCCCGGTCCGGCCGATGCGGTGGACGTACGTCTTCTCGTCGTCGGGGCACTCGTAGTTCACCACGTGCGTGACGTCGTCCACGTCGAGGCCGCGCGCGGCCACCTCGGTGGCGGTCAGCACGTCGACCTTGCCGCTCCGGAACGCCCGCAGCGCGCGCTCCCGCTGACCCTGGCCCAGGTCGCCGTGCACCGTCGCCACCGCGAAACCCCGGCTGGCCAGGGCGGTCGCGACCTGATCCGCGCCCCGCTTGGTCTGGCAGAACACCATGGTCAGGCCGCGTCCCGAGGCCTGCAGCACCCGGGCGAGCACCTCGATCTTGTCCATCTGGTGCGCGCGGAACACGTACTGCCGCGTGCCAGGGGCGGGGGCGGGCTCATCGTGACCCTCGGCCCGCACGTTGGTCGCCTGGCGCATGTGCCGGCGCGCGAGCGTGACGACCTCGGACGGCATGGTCGCCGAGAACAGCATGGTCTGCCGCTCACCGGGGGTCAGCCGGACGATCCGCTCCACGTCGGGCAGGAACCCGAGGTCGAGCATCTTGTCCGCCTCGTCGAGCACCAGGGC